>ENA-UEQE01002115-UEQE01002115.1-human-gut-metagenome-genome-assembly--contig:-NODE-2115-length-14850-cov-4.473499_pt1 | contig 14850 bp, 20 predicted proteins | sample MGYA00242934_ERZ507935 | MGnify/ENA primary metagenome ERZ507935 (study PRJEB26167, sample SAMN06115423) | human gut metagenome | host: Homo sapiens | place: China:Anhui | collected 2015-03-30... | reverse complement strand
GGAGATAGTGTTCGAATGGAATATGTAAGATTTATGAATATTAGTTAAAAGTTTGTTCGTTTTGTTCGCAATGTTCGTTTTCAAAGTGCTATAGTGTATCATGAAGCTAAAGGCTTATAGCTGGCAGCTTCAACGGACACGCTTGCAAGAGCGCTGAATAATCCTCCGTATGTACTTCAATCCCCGCTGGACAGTGACCCCGGCGGGGAACCCCCTGGAACGTAGCTCAGTTGGTAGAGTGGCCGGCTTATATCCGGTGGGTCGAAGGTTCAAGTCCTTCCGTTCCGATTTGGCATGTTGAGCGGGCAGCATGCCGGTCTACTTGTGTTAGACATAATAAAATATCCTTTCGAGATGGCACCTGTCGCAAGATGGGTGCTTTTCTTCTGCCTATTACCATACGGCGCGCACGGTACCAGCCCACCTCCTGCGAGAAGGCAGCAGTCGGCTGTCTTGTATGGTGCCGGCGGGATCGTATTTGGTTACATAAAACTTAGAGAAATGAGAGGTGGTGGTGCATGGCCAGAGCGCCGGATGCCAGAGTAGAACAGGCAAAAACATTATATCGGCAGGGTAAGAAGCTGGTTGAGATATCGGCGCAGCTGGGAGTGCCAGAAGGCACCGTCCGCCGGTGGAAACATACCTATGGATGGGATGGCGAACGTTCGGAAAAGAAAAGTGAACGTTCGAAAAAGAAGAACGAACGCTCGGAAAGAGTAAAGAAAGCAGTTGCTGAGGAAGTGGAGCAGGTTATAGAGAACCCGAATCTGACTGACAAGCAGAGGCTTTTTTGTTTGCGCTATGTTCGATGCTTCAATGCGACGAAGGCATATCAGAAAGTGTATGGTTGCAGCTATGAAACGGCAGGGTCAAACGGCTATGCCCTACTGCAAAATACTGCAATAATAGCAGAGATTCAGAGGTTGAAACAAGCCCGCCTTAACCGTGAGCTTCTGGACGAGAGCGATATCTTCCAGAAATACATGGATATTGCCTTTGCAGACATCACAGATTATGTGGAGTTTGGGCGAGAAGAGGTCCAGGTTATGGGCGCGTTTGGTCCGGTACTGCAGGAGGATGAGGAGACAGGAAAGAAGATTCCGGTTACCAAAGTCGTCAATACAGTTCACTTCCGGGAGTCTGGAGAGGTTGATGGTACGATCGTCACGGAAGTAAAGCAGGGCAGAGACGGAGCCAGTATCAAGCTGGCGGACCGGATGAAAGCGCTGGAATGGCTGGCGGCGCATATGGACTTAGCCACACCCGAACAGAAGAGCCGAATGGAGCATCTGAAAGCCCAGACCGATAAAATAACCGGACAGGGGCAGGAGATAGAGGATTTGGATGAGATAGAGGGCGAGATTTATGGCGGGTAAGGTAGTCAAAAAGAAAACCATAGAGTTTCGCTTCTCAGAGAAACACAAGGAATACATCCGGCGGTGTCAGCAGTGCTCCTATAATGTGGCAGAGGGCGCAGTTCGAGCAGGCAAGACGGTGGACAATATCTTTGCGTTTGCGCATGAGTTAAAAACAACTCCGGATCGAATCCACCTGGCAACCGGTTCAACGGTCGGCAATGCAAAGCTGAACATCGGAGACTGCAATGGTCTGGGACTGGAATGGATTTTTCGGGGACAATGCCACTGGGGAAAATACAAAGATAATGAAGCTCTGTTTGTAAAGGGACCTTCGACGAGCTGGCAGCAGAAGATTGTTATCTTCGCAGGTGGCGGCAAGGAAGACAGCTACAAGAAGATCCGAGGCAACTCTTACGGAATGTGGATTGCCACAGAGATTAACCTGCATCATGATAAAACCATCAAGGAGGCGTTTAACCGTCAGCTGGCGGCGAAACGCTTAAAGGTCTTTTGGGACTTAAACCCGGATAACCCGCGTGCTGCCATCTACTCAGAGTACATTGACCGCTACCAGAAGCAGCAGGAAGCGGGGGAGTTCCCTGGTGGATACAACTACATGCATTGCACCATCTACGATAACATCAACATCACGCCGGAACGTCTGCATGAGATTGAGAGCCGATACGATATTAATTCGATTTGGTATCTTCGGGATATCAAGGGGATGCGCGTGGTGGCAACGGGTCTGATTTACCGCCGTTTTGCGGATGCTATCAGCACAGGTTCCAGCACGTTCGGGATTCGGGGCAAGCCAACGGATCTCATGGAGATCAATCTTGGTATCGACTTCGGCGGCAGCGGGTCGGGGCATTCGTTCACGGCTACCGCTATTACAAGAAGTTACCACAATGTGGTGGCGCTTGCATCGGAGTGGATTCGATGCAAGGATGAGTCAGGCAACCAGATAGAGATAGATCCTCAGATGCTGGGAGATATGTTCTGTAACTTCGTCCAGAAAGTCTTAGGGCAGTACGGCTATATTACGACGGTTTATGCAGATAGCGCAGAGCAGACGCTGATTGCAGGCATCCGGAGCAGTCTCCGGCGCAACGGACTCGGTTGGATTCGGGTCGAGAATGCGCTGAAAGCTCCCATCAATGACCGAATCAACGCGGTGCTGATATTGATGGCGCAGGGGCGTTTTCAGTATGTTGAGGGAGAATGCGAGAGCTTGGTCAATGCACTATGCACAGCTGTGTGGGATCCGAAGGAACTGACGAAGAATGTCCGGTTGGATGATGGTACCAGTGATATCGACTCACTGGATAGTTTTGAGTACACATTGGAGCGGCGGATCAGCCAGCTTATTAAATATGGGTGATGAAAATGAATTATACGAAAATGTATGAGGCATTGCGGAAAGTCCTCGGAAATGAGCAGATTGATTTTGCCATGTCCGGACGGAGCAGTGCCTTAATTGAATTGTGGTCCCGGATGTATGAAGAAAAATCGCCGTGGCTCCATGAGATAGATAACGCGAATATCCCGGCAACGGTGGCGGGAGAGATTGCCAGACTTACGACCCTGGAATTACAGAGCAAGGTTGAGGGCAGTCCGAGAGCGGATTTTCTAAACAGCATGTATCAAAACGTTCTTGGAAAACTTCGGGTTCAGACAGAATATGCCTTTGCGAAAGGCAGCATGGTATTCAAGCCGTATGTTTCCGTAAATGGTATCGCGATCCAGTACATCCAGGCGGATATGTTCTTCCCACTGGATTTTGACTCTGAGAAAATGACGCGCTGTGCCTTTTTGGATCAGTTCCGGAAGGGCAATGCCATTTATAGCCGAATCGAACTGTATTCGCTGGATGGAGACACGCTCTCAATTAAGAACCGGGTCTTCGTGGCGAGGACAGAGGGAACTTTAGGCTCGGAGATTCCGATCGGAAGCGTTCCAAGATGGTCGGAACTGGCGGAAGAAATGCAGTTTTCTGGTGTCAGCAAGCTGCCGATTGGGTATTTTGCGGTGCCGCTTGGAAATAACAAAGATTCCGGCAGTCCGCTGGGCGTTTCTGTTTATTCACGGGCAATTAAACAGATTGAGGATGCAGATCGGCGGTATTCACAGATTAACTGGGAGTATGACAGCAAGGAAACGGCGGTACATATCGCTCAGAGCCTGCTTAAATACAATCCAGATACAAACAGCTATGAGTATCCGGGCGGCAAGGAACGTCTGTACAGGGGCGTCGAATATGCCGCTGGCGCGCAGGACAAGCCGCTTCTGGATGTCTTTTCTCCGGCTATCCGCGACACAGCGTACTACAATGGCTGGAATCAACAGATGCGCCTGATTGAGTTCCGCTGTAATCTGGCTTACGGTACTCTGTCGGATCCGAACAATACGGATAAGACGGCGGAGGAAATCAAAGCCAGTAAGCAGAGATCCTATGATTTTATTTCAGACTGTCAGAGAGCCCTGCAGAAGGCACTGACGGATTTGGTGGATGCGATGGTATTCTGGTGCGACATTTATTCTCTATGTCCTGCCGGAGCCTATCATCTGTCCTTCCAGTGGGATGATTCCATTGTGGTCGATGCGAAAGCCGAACGAGATAATGACCGCGCGGATGTGGCGATGGGTGCGATGGCTCTGTATGAGTACCGAATGAAGTGGTACGGAGAAACCGAAGAGAAAGCCAAAGCTGCAATCAGTGAAATCAGCAGCACAGGGGAAGTGATTGAGTGACGCAGCGGTAACGAATTATGTGTACTTCTGTATGCTCAATGGTAAAGGTGAGAAAGGTCAGGTGTCCGTAATCGTCAACTCTGAGGGCGGCGGCAATGCGGGCGAGTCTTCGTCTATCGATATCAACCTGCAGAAGATTGGGGCAGAACCGGCGGAGTATACATATTCAGCGGAATAGGGGGATGAACTATGCAGATCAGAGGAAGAGAAGTTGATTTTAAAATTGGGCGTTTAAAGGATGCCGCAGCATTTGAAAAGGCTCTTGACAAGATGAGCAAGACGGAAAAGGAAGTCAATAAAAAGGGGACACTCAGCGAGATTATTGCAGCAGAGATTGAAATGTTTCGTGATTTTGTTAAAGAATCAACAGGCGAGGATGTCCTGGAAGACTGTGATGATCTGGAAGAGGCGAAAGGCGCTTATATTGATATGCTTTTAGGAATCAAAAAACAGAAAGAAACGCTGCTCGGATTTTCAATGGATGAGATCAAATGAAATGGTCAGTAATGTTTGACAAACTTCCCGGTACGGCACGCATTGGTGGGATAGTTTATGACATTTCTTTTGGCTACCGCACCATGATGGCAGCGGAGATTGAAATGTTCCGGCAGGACATCAGCGACGAACAGAAGATGCTCAATGCGCTGAATCTGTTCTATGCCCGCAATATCCCGCCGGATCTGGATGCGGCAGTTGATTATATGCTCTGGTTCCACCGCGGCGGGGAGTCTGTCCGGAAGGGCAGCGGAGCAAAAAAACGAACAGCGCGGCGGGGATACTGTTTTTTGAAGGATGCCCCGCTTATCTACGCGGCATTCCGGCAGCAGTACAGCATCAATCTCAGGCAGACGCCGAACGACTCCCTGCATTGGTGGGAGTTCCTGGCGATGTTCGAGGCGTTGGATGAAAACACCCGGATGGCGAAGGTTATGTACTGGCGTACCTGCGATACGAAAGGGATGGGAAAGGAACAGAAAGCGTTTATCAAGCAGATGCGAAATCTTTATTCCCTGGAAGAGCCGCAGACAACGATGGATAGTCGGATGAGGCTTGCCAAGCGAAATGCAGAAATGCGGGCATATGTGAAAAAGAGGATGGAAGAATGCCGAAACGGGTAAAGTGCCCTTATTGCGGTTATTCCATGCTTATTTTTTTTGACGAAAAAGCAGAATGTCATGGAGTAACCGTCCCTTGCAAAGGGCGGAATTGTGGAAAAGAATTTGAAATCAAGATAAGAAACGGAGAGCAAATCAAGTAGAGCCATTATGAGCCGATGATTTTCTCTTGTCCGAGAGGCGAGGTGAAATGAATGGGCTATGATGGAACTGTAAAGATTGGCACGGAACTGGATAGTAGCGGAGTCAAAAAAGGCTTAGACGAGATTAATGGAACAGCGCAGTCAGGATTCTCAAAGTTTAGTGAGATTGGAAAGAATGCGCTGTCTGTTTTTGCCGGAAATATGCTGACCGGCGTTGTATCACAGGCCAAGAATGCCGCCGGGGCTGTCCTTGATATCGGCATGAGCTTTGAGTCGGGGATGTCGAAAGTAGAGGCAATCTCCGGTGCGACCGGCGAGGATCTGGCAGCCCTGACAGATAAAGCGAAAGAAATGGGCGCAAAGACGAAGTTCAGCGCCACCGAATCCGCCGAAGCGATGCAGTACATGGCAATGGCAGGCTGGAAAACCGGAGATATGCTGAATGGTATCGAGGGTATCATGAACCTGGCCGCGGCATCCGGCGAAGATCTGGCTACGACTTCTGATATTGTCACAGACGCACTTACCGCGTTCGGCTTGTCGGCACAGGATTCTACTCATTTTGCGGATATACTGGCACAGGCATCCTCCAACGCAAACACCAACGTCAGCATGATGGGTGAGACGTTTAAATACGTGGCTCCGGTCGCTGGTGCGATGGGATATTCGGCGGAGGATGTGGCGCTGGCGGTTGGTTTGATGGCGAACTCCGGTATCAAAGCCAGCCAGGCGGGCACCTCACTGAAAGCGGCGCTGGTAAACATGGTAAAGCCAACGGATGATATGCGGGGCGTCATGGAGCGGCTTGGCATATCGATCCAAAATGCCGATGGAAGTATAAAGCCGTTTGGTGAGTTGATCGGGGATCTGCGAGACAAGTTTGCGATTACCACGGACGCTGAGCGTGCTCAGAACTATGCGATGGCGGAGCAGAAACTTACAGCGGAGGGGCTGGCAGACAGTCTGTCAGGGTTAAGTGGAGAGCAGCGGAATGCACAAATCGCATACCTTGAAGGCGTTGAGCTTATCAAGGATATGACCAAAGAAGAGATTAAGGCTCAGGCAAAGCAGAAACTTGGAATCAAGCTGACGAAAGAAAGACAGCTCTCGGAGGAAGAGCTATATCAGCTTGCATCTTCCCTCGGTAAAGAATCGTTGGATGGCATGACGGCGGCGATGCAGGAGGAGGCAGCTGCAACCCTGTTCGGAAAAGAGGCTATGTCCGGAATGCTGGCGATCATCAATGCGTCGGATGCAGACTATGAAAAACTGGCTGGATCGATCGAAAACTGCGATGGTGCAGCGGCATCAATGGCGGAAACCATGCAGAATAACCTGGAAGGGCAGCTGACAATTCTGGGATCCGCGGCGCAAGGACTCGCCTTGGAGTTGTATGAATCAGTTAAGGAACCGCTGACGAACTTCACGAAGCTGGGAATCGATGCAGTCTCAAACTTAACGCAGGGGTTTGAGGATGGCGGCGTCATGGGAATGATTGAGGCCGCTGGTCAGATGGCGAATGCATTTGCTGAGAATCTTCCGTCGATTATCGAACAGGGGCTTCCACTGGTAGAGGGGTTTACTGAAAACCTTCGTTCGAATGCCGGTAAGCTGGTAGATGGTGGCATCGACCTTATGCTAAAACTGGCGCAGGGTCTGATGGATGGGCTGCCATCGATGCTACAGCATGTCCCGCAGATTGTCATTAATATCGCCGGAATCATCAACGACAATGCTCCGAAACTGCTGATGGCAGGTGTTGAGCTGATCGGAATACTGGCAAAAGGACTGATTCAGGCGATTCCCGACTTGATTGCAGCACTCCCGCAGATAATCCAGGCGATTGCAGCCACGATCCAGGCGTTTAACTGGCTGGCGCTGGGAAGCAACATCATCACGCTGTTGAAAAATGGCATCACGTCGATGGTCGGTGCGGTACAGTCAGCCGGAACGGGAATATTTAACGCAGTCAAGGGTGCGATCCAGAACCTGCCGCAGACGTTACTGTCAATCGGAAAGAACGGCGGCACAGGAATCCTGAACGGGCTGAAAGGAATGGTCGGTTCAATCAAGGGAGCTGCGACAAGCATCTTGACCGGCATTGTGAGTGCTCTCACATCGCTGCCGTCCAAACTCTTAGGTCTTGCGAAAAATGGCGCCCAGAGCATCGTCAAGGGATTTACAGGGCAGTCGTGGGGCAATATCGGAAAGAATATCATCACAGGCATTACAGCCGGAATCACGGGTTCGGTTGGAAAGCTGGCAGAGGCGGCGAAGAATGCAGCGAAGAAAGCGTTTGACGCGGCAAAGGATTTCCTTGGTATTCATTCCCCATCGAAGCTGATGCGGGACGTTATCGGTAAAAACATGATCGCCGGATTTGAGAGCGGTATCGTGGCAGAAACACCGAATCTGGAAAAAACGTCGGCTGGCTCTGCTCAAAGGGCGGTGGAGAGTATGCAGGGAATTGCATTACAGAGATCCGGAACTGTGGTAGCAGGGAATCAGGTACCGCCGGCACCAACGTCGGGCGGCGAACAAGGAAGCACAGTGGTTGTCCTCGAAAAAGGCAGCATAACCGGAGATGTGACAATGGATGGAGAAAAAGTAGGCACACTTGTAGCGCCTACAGTGGATACCGAGATTGAACGAGCGCGGAAGGAGAGTGAACGATGATTTATCCAGATGTGCAGATGGCAGATATAAAAACCTTTACAGACTGGGGGCTGAAATTGGAATCGATAAATATTTCCTTCCCCGAAGCTAAGACGGATCAGGTAGATATTCCAGGAGCGAACGGGCTCCTGGATCTGTCTGAGGTAAACGGTCAGATTTGTTATAAAAACCGAACGCTGACCTTGAATTTTTCCCTTTTGGATGATTATACGGAATGGCATGATTTGAGCAGCAAGATCGCCAAAGTGTTGCACGGGAAGGTCATCAAATGCGTTCTTCCGGACGATCCGAACTATTACTATGAAGGACGTTTTTCATTGCAGACAACGAAGAGCAATGATGTGCTGGCAGATTTTGTGATTACTGGCGATGTGCAGCCATTTAAAATGGAACGGTGCACAGCGGCGGAAAATTGGCTGTGGGATCCGTTTTCATTCGAGAACGGCATAGTCAGAGGATATAGTGGCATATCAATCTCCGGTTCCCTGTCGGTTGATGTGACCGGATCTGATATGCCGATAGTTCCGGAGATCACCTGCAGCGCGGCCATGACGGTAGAGGTAGGCGGTAAGACGTTTGAGCTGACAGAAGGAGTCAATAAAAACTATGACATCATCCTGGGATCCGGAACAAACGTTATGAAATTTACTGGCACCGGCACCGTGTCGATTGATTTCAGAGGAGGTGTGCTGTAGATGTATAAAGTTACAGTGGTTACGGATGGAAAGGAATATCCGCTTTTGAACAAGGTTCTCCGGCTGGAGAATCCAACGCTGAAAGAATATGCCGGCAACTCTCCGGGGTATCTTAAATTTAAGATTACGCCGAAGCATCCGTATTATGACAAGATTCTGCCACTGTCTTCCGAATTATTTGTTTATGAGGACGGAATGGAGATCTTCCGAGGGCGGAGCATGACGACCGAAGAAGAGTTTAACCGGACACATCAAATTACTTGCGAATCAGATCTCGCATACCTCTGCGACAGCATCATACGGCCATTTGAGTTCCAGGGCAGTATTGTGGAGTTTATGACTCAGGTGTTAAAGGTTCACAATGAACAGGTAGAGGCACGTAAACAATACCTTCTGGGGCGCGTCAATGTGGTAGATAGCAACAACTATATTAATCGTAGCAACTCTGATTATTCGTGCTCTCTGGACTGCCTGCGGGATAAGCTGGTAAAGACCCACGGCGGATATCTCAGGACCCGGTGCGAAGCTGGAAAGCGCTATCTGGACTATCTGACGGATGGCGGCGGGACAAACGATCAGGTTATCCGGTACGGCGTCAATCTAGCAGATTACAGCAAGACGCAGGATGCCACGGAGCTTTTTACCGCACTGATTCCGACCGGCGCAGACCTGGAAGATACCTCCTCCAGCGGAGAGAGTACCACCAAAACAGTCGATATTACATCCGTGAATGGCGGCAAAGATTTTATTTACGATGAGGCTGCGGTGCAGCGGTACGGCTGGATCTTCCGTCAGCACAAATGGGAGGATGTCACACTGCCGGAAAACCTCATCAAAAAGGCGCGGGCGTATCTGGAGCAGTCCATCTATTTGAGTGATGTTTTAAAGCTGACGGCGGTGGATCTGGCAAATGTGGATGTCGATATCAAGCGTTTGAAAACAGGGTACTGGACAAAGGTTATATCCCGTCCTCACGGTGTGGATGTTATGTATATCCTGGAAGAACGTACGCGAAACCTGCAGGAGCCAGGAAAAGACACAGTTTCTCTGGGCGGCACGATTGCTACGTTATCTGGCAGCATGGCGAAATCCCAAAAGGAATTATCTGCGAAAGTGGAGCAGGTGGGACAGGCGGCGACAAAAGGCATCGACCAGAAGATTAATAATGCAACGCAGCTCATCAGCGGCGGACTCGGCGGTTATGTGGTAATTGGACGCTCAGAGAACGGTCAGCCAGAGGAAATTCTAATTTTGGACGCGCCGACGAAAGCCAATGCCAAGAACGTAATTCGGCTCAATAAGAACGGTATCGGGTTCTCTACCAGCGGATATAATGGCGTATACCGGAATGCCTGGACCATCGACGGAAATCTGATTGCAGATTTTATCACATCTGGGACGATGTACGCAGACCGGATTAAGGGCGGGACGCTGGCACTGGGCGGATCAGGTAATGGCAATGGGGTTTTGAAAGCCTACGACAAAACAGGCAATATGATCTGCTCACTTAATAACGAAGCATTTTCATTATGTGGAGATGGAGTAACGGTGGATTTTGATGTATCTCATTATATAGGCGATTCTAGTGATGATAATGAAGTATGGTCGGCTGTTCGAATTGCTGACAAAGGTACATGTATCAAAATGACGCCAGATGATATTAGAATATTTGATGGGTTAGGAGAAAACTTAGACGGAAATTATTGTGAAATATATCATTTTGGAATTGAATTTTGCGAAAACGGAGAAAGGGCAGCAGGACTCAACCCGGATGAAATGTATGTTGCCGGAGACGCTACGGTCGGCGGAGATCTGAATGTAACAGGAAAAAAGCACCGGATTGTGCAGACGCCAAACTATGGAAAACTTTGCTTGTCAGCTTATGAGACCGCATCTCCAATGTTTGGAGATGTTGGCAGCGGGCAGATAGGTGAGGATGGACAATCTTATGTTTGGCTGGATCCGATGCTTACGCAGGTCATATCCGGAGAATATCAAGTGTTTTTACAAGGATATGCGGATGCGCTGTTTTATATCTCTGAACGGTCAGCGGAGCGCTTTGTGGTGCAGGGACCGCCGGGGGCTGGGTTTGACTGGGAGGTTAAGGCAAAACAGGCAGGTCATGAGCAGGAGCGTCTTGACCGATGGAACCGGAAAGAGAAGCGGCAGAAAGAGACGTTGGGAATCTCTGGTACTGAATATTATCAAAAATATATGGAGGGCTTGATAAAATGAAAAAAGTAACGGCAATCACAACCTTTGAGACGGCAGCAGGAATGCGGGCGAGCATCGTTTACAGTGAGATCAACGATGAGGGAGTTATCACAAAGGACAACGTCCGTCTGGATCGTATCATAGTGGACAAAGACATCCTTAAAAGCGTGGCAGCAGTGACGAACTATGCACAGGAGCTTGTAGATGGATTGGAGGGCTAAAGATGGCGGTTGATAACATTGATTTAAGCGGAGAGATTAAAGCCTGGAAAGATGCGGCTTACGGCAAGGATGTCAGGGCGGCAAATGTGGCGGCATTTGAGAAGATACAAGGAACTGTGAACGAGACAGTGCTGAATGTCAATCAGGCATCCTCAGATGCTTCCAGCGCATCGCAGAATGCACAGAAAGCGGTTAATGATATCCAGTCCGCGATCGAAACTGCCACAAGCAAAGCGAGTGAGGCGGCCGGAAGTGCAACAGCAGCGGATACCTCGAAGAAAGCGGCGGCAAGTAGCGCAGCGGCAGCGGATAATTCAAAGACACAAGCGGCAGCATCGGCAGCGGAAGCAAAAAAGATTGCTCAGGGTTTGGGCGATTTTGACGGAACGGCTGCGAAAGTCAAGACTACCGATACATACGGTTTGGTAGTGAGTGCCCTGGGGGAGAGTACAGCGCAGGCGCTGATCGATGCGATCGCCAATAAGGTTGTGAATGAGCTTATCAATAAAAATAAGATTGTAAACAACCTTCTGGCAACGGATGCCTCCACCGTTCTGGCGGGAACGCAGGGCGCGGCGCTGGATAAAAGGCTGGTGGCGGCGGAGAAGGCAGTTGCTCAGTTAAATAGCGAGGCTTCCACTCATCTAAAAGAAAGTGGTAGCGAAAATAGCTTTTGCGCTGCTTTTCAATCGAGATATCAATATTACACTAATGCTAATTACATGTTGGCGAGTGGAATCTACAAAACAGGCAAGAGTTATTGATGAATGTGGTAAATGCAATGAGTAATTGCTTGGATGAAGAGCAGTTGGACAAGAGCCAGATAAAGAAACTGGAAGAAGACAAGGACACGGCCACGGACATTGACAGATACATCCACAGAAAAGCAATCAGATGGGAGGGGTAAGGGATGGCAGCAGGAAAGATTATTGAGCTGTACCAGCCAGAGCGCCAGACGAGAAGCAGAACGCAGCGGGATATAATGCAGGCAAGATATGAGGAGGCGATGAACTGGTGCCATATCACACTGGATGCAGCGATCGCACTCGGAATTGTCGCATTTGCAGAGACGGTGCTGTTGGTTTTTACAAAATAAAAAGGACATTCGGAAGCCGTCAAGATCCGAATGTCCAAGATTGACTGATTAGGTCAACACACATCGTATCTATACAATAGCACGATCGACCTCAAAAGTCAATAAAAGTCGGAATTTAAGGCATTTCCAAACTGTCCAGGAAAGCGTTCCGGAACCGTTTGGAATCCGCCTTTTCCGGGCTTGTAATGGATACCATCAAGTCAACGAAAGAGGTAGATCACATGAGACAGATTAAAGGGCAGGATAAGAGACACAGAAAGAAGCCATTCTATATCCCCTATGATTATGAGGCTGCATATCAGAATCAGGTAGAGAATCTGGAGGAAGAGGCAGCAAAGAGGGCGCTGGAAGAGGGAACGGTCAGATATATCTATGCAACAAAGGAGATCCGGGCAGCAGAACAGCTGGAGGTTGAGATCTACCCAGAGTTTACCCGCAAGAGAGTGGGGGAGATTCCGGAGGCGGGACGGAGAAAGCTGGACCCGAAAGCAAAGCGGGACCTCAACGAGAAGAACAGCCGGAAGCAGTGCGAGCGGGTTATCAATGCGAATTTTGGGGACGGCGACATCTGGGCGACCTTCACATATTCCGCCGACTATGCTCCGGTCAGCATGGAGGTGGCGCGGAGCAATATGCAAAATTACATCCGGAGGCTCAACTACCAGCGCCGGAAGCGTGGCCTGCCGAATGCAAGATACGTCTATGTGACGGAGCAGGGCGATAAGGGCAGATGGCATCATCACATAGTCCTTGATGGGGACATAGAGATGGACATTGTCGAGAGCCTGTGGATCTACGGTAAGCGTAACCAGGTGCGCCGTCTGGAAATGCGCTGATTTATTGCGATCCTCCGTATGTCCTCGGCAGCAGGACAGGAAAGCAGTATAAACATGAGATGAGCAACAAAGATCATGAGCGATTGCTGCAGGTGCTTCTGCGGCATACGGGACCGGTGTTGATAAGTGGCTATGACAATGAGATATATCGAGATATGCTTCGGGGCTGGCATCTGGAAACAAAAATGGAATACTGCCGGGCGAATAAGCAGCGGGAAGAATGCCTCTGGATGAATTTTGAACCAGAGGGACAGATGAGGATGTTTTAAAGGAGGACAAGCCAAATGATGATTGAAAAGATTGGAAAGCCTGCCATGTTGGAACAGCTGGCAGAAGAGGCAGCAGAACTTTCACAGGCAGCGCTTAAACTGGCGCGGGTATTAAGATGCGAGAATCCTACACCTACGACCAAGGAAGAGGCAGAAAAGGACTTGATAGCAGAGTTCACGGACGTTCAGCATTGTGCTGGAGAATTAAAGCTGGAAACTGACTGGCGGCAGATTGATGCGAAGAATCGTCGCTTTAAAAAACGCATGGATGAGATGGTGCTGGATAGGGAGAGAACCCGGATTCGCGAAGAAATTCTCGAGAAAGCGAAAGAACTGGGCGGCTGTGACGCGGTCGATGAGTTTGCCAGGGTAGCCTGTGAGGCACTGATGGAGAAATTCAAAGGACGGAATGAAAATGAATGAGAAAACCTGTTCGAACTGCCTGTTCGAATACACCTGCGATTGGACACCGGCAGCAGGAGAAGATGCCTGTGAAGGCTGGACAGAAGACAAGGAGTCAGAGAATGGAACGCTTAACGAGTAAACGAGTAAACGGAATCAAGACTGGCTATTGGTCTGCCGCCAAAAAGGACGAGTTAATCGCCAGACTGGCAGAGTATGAGGATACCGGAAAGACTCCGGAGGAAATTAAAGAGTTTGAATCAATCGCCGAACAGATGGCGGAAAAAGTTGCCAAGCTGTCCAGGGAGCTGTCGGAGGCTAGAAAAAATGAATAGCAGACCGGAAATAACAGCAATGCTGCCGACATTGATTCAGCGGCACATCTGCCCGAATAATGATACAAGAATCTACTGGGCCCGGGAAGTAACATTTGATTATGGCACCACGAACGCGGTGCGCGTGGATTTTATGAAATTTAAGCCGGTAAACAATACGGTATCCGGGATCGAGAAAGGGGACTTCTATTGCTACGAGGTCAAGTCCTCAGTGGAGGATTTTCATAGCAAAAACGGCCACAACTTCATCGGAGATTTTAATTATTATGTAATGCCTGCAGATGTGTATGTGGCTGTAAGCCTAGAAGTTCCGTATCATGTGGGCGTGTTGGTTCCGTCTAGCGAAAAGTCGAAGACTCTTGTATCGGTAAAGAAAGCAAAGAGAAAGGACAGGAGCAGGCCTGTGTCAGAAATGTTGTTGATGATGTTCCGGTCCGCGGCGAGAGATAGGAGGGATTGAGAATGAAATTGAGAAGATGTGGTTTAACATGAAAGAAACAGAAAGGGGACACCTGTATCTGCGGGCGCTCTATGTAGGAAATCGAAAAGAAATCAGTAAAGAAGTCCAGCAGATAAGGATCCAGAGAGATGATATTTACGGTTACATAGTCGAAACGGAGAATGGCCGGGCATATGGATATCCGACTATGTCCGACCTTCGGAGAGACTGGAAAAGAGGGGTAGAATGACAAGAGCTGAAAAGAGAAGAGCCGCCCGGCAGCAGGAGAAGGAGAAAGTA
>ENA-UEQE01002103-UEQE01002103.1-human-gut-metagenome-genome-assembly--contig:-NODE-2103-length-14904-cov-3.181156_pt1 | contig 14904 bp, 10 predicted proteins | sample MGYA00242934_ERZ507935 | MGnify/ENA primary metagenome ERZ507935 (study PRJEB26167, sample SAMN06115423) | human gut metagenome | host: Homo sapiens | place: China:Anhui | collected 2015-03-30... | reverse complement strand
ACAGCCAGCGCTTCCACACAGGAGCCTGCTTCCGCGCAGGAGCCTGCTTCCGCGCAGGAATCCACGGCAAATGATACCGAGCCCTCGACGCTGGTCTACGGCTCGGGCGATTACACCCGCATCAATCCCGCGATGGACGAGCACGGCGAGATCAACCTCCTGCTCTTCGACGGCCTCACCGCCCACGACGGAGACAATAGCGTCGTTCCGGGCCTCGCCGAAAGCTGGGATTTTGACGAGGAAACCAACACCTACACCTTCCATCTGCGCTCCGACGTCACATGGCACGACGGCGAGCGCTTCACCGCAAACGACGTGAAATTCACGATCGAGGCCATCATGAACCCCGACAACGGCTCGGAGAACGCGCCGAACTTCGAGGACGTGGAGGAAATCACGGTGAAAGACGACGATACCGTCTCCTTCCGCCTCTCGGCTCCCAACGTTGCATTTCTGGATTACATGACGATGGCGATTCTGCCGCAGCATTTACTCGAGGGCGAGGACTTCCAGACCTCCGACTTCTTCCGCAATCCTGTCGGCACGGACGCATATAATCTCGCAAGCTGGGACGTCGGTCAGTCGATCGTTCTTGAGAAAAACGAGGGCTATTTTAAGGGCGCTGCAAACATCGACCGCATCATCTTCAAGATCGTCCCCGACGACAATGCGCAGGCCATGCAGCTGGAGTCCGGCGAGCTGGACCTTGCGCTCCTCGACCCCAAAAATGCCCAGCAGTTCCAGGGAAAAGACGGCTTTGCCTGCTACGATCTCAAAACCAGCGACTACCGCGGCATTCTCTTTAACTTCTGGAACGACTACTGGACGGAGAACCGCGACCTCATCCCCGCCATCTGCTACGGCATAGACCGGCAGGCCATCATCGACTCTGTCCTGCTCGGGCAGGGCATGGCCGCCTATGGCCCCCTGCAGCGCAACATTTATAACGATCCTGACGTTGCGCACTATGACTATGACCCGGAAAAGGCAAAGACCATTCTGGAGGACGCAGGCTGCACGATGGGCGAAAACGGCTTCTACGAGCGAAACGGCAAGGAGATCGGTTTTGTCATCAGCGTCATGGCCGGTGAGCAGGACCGCATCGACATTGCACAGGCTGCCGCACAGCAGCTGCGCGATATCGGCATCAACTGCACGGTCGACATTCCCGCACAGATGGACTGGGGCGGACAGATGGCCTGCCTCATTGGCTGGGGCAGCCCATTCGACGCTGACGACCACACCTATAAGGTGTTCGGCACGGACAAGGGCGCAAACTACTCCGGCTACTCCAATGCCGCCGTGGACAGCTACCTGAAGCTGGCCCGCGAGACCTCCGACCCGGAGCAGCGCCGCCAGTATTACGCCAAGTTCCAGGAGGCTCTGGCCGCCGATCCCGCCTATGCCTTCATCTGCTACATCGACGCGAACTATGTCGCTGTCGACGGTCTGCAGGGCATCGCGGCGGATACCGTACTCGGCCACCACGGCGTCGGCATTTTCTGGAATGTTCAGGAATGGACGATCGAGAAATAACAACGGAAAAAAGCATCGGGAGGCTCGCAGAACCGGGCCTCCCGCATGTACGTTTTGACAGGTGATCCTATGGCAGAGCTACTGGAAGTAAAAAATCTGTCCGTCAGCTTTTTCACCCCGGCGGGAGAGGTCCAGGCCGTGCGCGACGTCAGCTTTTCGCTGCGCGCGGGTGAGGTCCTCGCCATCGTGGGCGAATCCGGCTGCGGCAAAAGCGTGCTGTGTAAGAGCATCCTGCACCTGCTGCCGCCGAGCGCGCGGCGCAAGAGCGGCACGATCGCGGTAAATGGCCGTGATATCACGCGGCTGCGGGAACGCGAGCTGCAGAAGCTTCGCGGCTCATTGTTTTCCATGGTATTTCAGGACCCGATGACCGCGCTGAACCCCAGCATGACCGTCGGCGCGCAGCTGGCGGCCGCTGTCCGCGTCCATGCGCCCCGCCTGCGCGGCGCGGCTCTGGAGCAGCGCGTGCTCGAGCTGATGCGCCTTGTCGGCATCGACCGGCCGGAGGAGCGGCGTGGCCTGTATCCGCACCACTTTTCCGGCGGCATGCGCCAGCGCGTCGTGCTGGCCATTGCGCTGGCGGGCGACCCGTCGATCCTGTTTGCCGACGAGCCGACGACCGCGCTGGACGTGACCATTCAGGCCCAGATTCTCGATCTGCTGCGCGAAATTCAGCAGAAGCTCGGCACGGCAACGGTTTTCGTCACGCACGACCTCGGCGCCGTGGCGCGCGTGGCGGATCGTGTGGCCGTCATGTACGCCGGGAAGATCGTGGAGCTCGGCACGGCGGAGGATATCTTCTACGATCCGCGCCACCCCTACACCTGGGGTCTGCTGCAGTCGCTCCCGGCGCTGTCCCGTGGAAAGCCGCGGCTGCATACCATTCCCGGCATGCCGCCCACGCTGATCGACCCGCCGAAGGGCGACTCCTTCGCCTGCCGCAACAAATATGCCCTTGCCATCGACTATGAGGAGGAGCCGCCGATGTTCCGCATTTCCGACACCCATTTTGCCGCGACGTGGCTGCTCGACCCCCGGGCCCCGCACATCACGCCGCCGATCGGAGGCGAGCGCCATGGCTGAGCCGCTTCTCGAGGTGCGCGGTCTGACGCACGCCTTCCCGCTCGGGCGAAGGGCCGTGCTCCGCGCTGTGGATCACGTCTCGTTCACGCTCCGGCGCGGCGAGGTTCTCGGCCTGGTCGGCGAATCCGGCTCCGGCAAATCGACCATCGCGCGCTGCGTGATGAATCTGCTGCGGCCGCAGAGCGGGCAGATCCTCTATCGCGGCATCGATATCTGCGACCGCCGCGTCTTCCGCGCGAACCGCCGCACGCTGCAGGCGGAGCGGCAGATCATCTTTCAGGACTCCGGCTCGAGCCTGAACGGGCGCATGCGCGTGTGCGATATCATTGCAGAGCCGATGCGCATCCAGCATGTCCGCCCGCCGCGCGGCAGCTACCGCGCCGAGGCGGAATTCCAGATGCGCTATGTTGGTCTGGACGCGGGCTATCTGGACAAATACCCCGGTGAGCTTTCCGGCGGGCAGCGCCAGCGCGTCGCCATTGCGCGCGCCCTGTCCATGGAGCCGGAGCTGCTCGTTGCGGACGAGCCGGTCGCCTCGTTGGATGTTTCCATTCAGGCACAGATCATCAATCTGTTCCGCCATCTGCAGGAGGAGCACGGGTTCTCCTTCCTGTTTATTGCCCACGATCTGGCTGTCGTGGAATTCCTCTGTGACCGCGTCGGCGTGCTGTATCAGGGAAGGCTCGTGGAGCTGGCCCCGACGGCATCGCTGTTCGCCGCGCCGCAGCACCCCTATACGCGCGCGCTGCTCTCGTCCATTCCCAGCCCGGCCCCGCGCCTCGAGCGCGCCCGCAGGCCGCTCGTCTTTGAGGGGCCGCTGCCGGACGGCGGCACATGGACGGAGGTCGCGCCGGAGCATTACGTTCTGCTGGAAGGAGGGGGCGCCGTATGAAGGTCCGCCGGTTTTTCCTGCGGCTGCTGCCGCGCCTCGGCATTTTCGTGCTGAGCGTGCTGCTGCTGTCCGTTCTGACGTTCTATATCTCCCGCCTCGCTCCCGGCGACCCGCTTGTCTCCTACTACGGCGACCGCGTGGAAAAAATGTCCCCCGCCGAGCGCGAATGGGCTGAGGACAAGCTCGGCCTGAATGATCCCCTGCCCACGCAGTACGCCCGCTGGTTCAGCCGCGCGCTGCACGGCGATTTCGGCATCTCCTATAAATATAAGATAGATGTTCTGGAGCTGATCGGTGACCGCATTGGCAACACCCTGCTGCTCGGCGGGCTCGGCTTCGTGCTGCTGTTCGTGCTGGCTCTGCTGCTCGGCGCGCTGTGCGCATGGAAGGAGGACCGGCCGCTCGACCGCATCCTCTGCAAGCTTGGCACGGTGACGAGCTGCATCCCGGAATTCTGGCTGTCACTGATGCTGATCCTGCTGTTTTCCGTCACGCTGCGCTGGCTGCCAAGCTCCGGGGCCTACAGCGTCGGCCATGCGGACGATGTCGGCGACCGGATCGTGCACCTGATCCTGCCGATGTCCGTCGTCGTGCTGAGCCACCTGTGGTACTATGCCTACCTCGTGCGCAACCGGCTGGTGGAGGAGCTGCGCGCGGACTATGTGCTGCTGGCGCGCAGCGAGGGTATGGGCCGGGCGCACATCGTGCTGCGGCAGTGCCTGCGCAATGTGCTTCCGTCCTATCTCAGCCTCATGGCCATCTCCGTGCCGCATGTGATGGGCGGGACCTATATCGTAGAAGCCGTGTTTTCCTACCCCGGCCTCGGCACACTGTCCTACGAGAGCGCGCGCTACAAGGACTACAACCTGCTGATGGTGCTGTGCCTGCTCTCCGGCGCGGTCGTCATCGCATGCAGTCTGCTGGCGCAGGCCATGAACGCGCGGCTCGACCCGCGCCTTCGCCCGGCGGAACGGGAGGTGACCTCAAAATGACAGACGACCGCTTTCGTCTGGTCGGCGTCCGGCCGCAGTCGCCCGCAGCACCGGTACGCCGCGCGCCGTGGTACCGCGGCAAGCCGATTTTTTCGGCCGCCGTTCTGGCGCTCATCGTGCTCGGCTGCCTGTTCTGCGAGGTGCTCCTGACGCACGATCCGACCTATCTCGACCTTGCGCACTGCAATGAAGCGCCGTCGCGGGAATTTCTCTTCGGGACGGACCCGATGGGCCGCGATATTTTCTCCATGATCTGGTACGGCGGGCGCATTTCGCTGACCATCGGCGTTCTGTCCACGCTGCTGTCCACAGCCATCGCCATTCTGTTCGGCACGGTCAGCGGCTGCGCGCCGGACTGGCTGGACCGTCTCCTGATGCGGCTGACGGAAATTCTGCTGAGCGTGCCGAACCTGCTGCTCGTCGTGCTGCTGCAGGCCATTCTGGGCACGGCAAATGTGCTCACGCTCTCGCTCGTCATCGGGCTGACGAGCTGGGCCAGCATCGCCAAGGTCGTTCGCACGGAGGTGCGCAGGCTGCGCAGCAGCGAATATGTGCTGGCCTCGCGCTGCATGGGCGGCGGCTTCTTCCACGTCCTGCGGCAGCACCTTGCGCCGAATTTCTTCTCGTCCATCTCGTTCATGGTCGTTATGAACATCCGCAGCGCCATCACGGCGGAATCGACGCTGAGCTTCCTCGGCATCGGCCTGCCGATCGAGGTCGTCTCGTGGGGCAGCATGCTTTCCCTGTCCGAAAAGGCTCTGCTCACGGACGCATGGTGGATCATCGTCATTCCCGGTGTGTTCCTTGTGGCAACGCTGCTGTGCATCACGGAGCTGGCCAACGCCATGCGCCGCTCGACCCGCGAACGCACGCTATAAAACAGAATTGGGACCATCGGCTGCCGCCGGTGGTCCCAATCGTTTTATTTCTGTTCCGGGAAGAGCCGCACAATGGCCTGCGCCGCCGCTGCCTGCTCGGCGCGCTTTTTGCTCGTGCCGGAGCCGGTACCGACCTCCCTGCCGTTGAGCAGGACGCGGACGTTGAACTCCTTGCAGTGGTCCGGGCCTGTCTCCGAGATGAGCTCATAGCTCAGCTGCTGCGATTTTTTGCGCTGCACGAGCTCCTGCAGCTCCGTCTTATAATCGTGGGTCTTTTCCGCCTCGGCGAGCTGCGGCAGGATGAGCCGCGTCACGATGTCGCTGGCCACGGCAAAGCCTCCGTCCAGATAGCTGGCAGCCACAACGGCCTCCATAACATCGCAGAGGATGCTCGGGCGGCGGCGGCCGCCGCTTTGATCCTCGCCGTTTCCGAGCAGCAGATGCTCGCCGAGCGAGAGACGCTCCGCCACGGCGGCAAGGCTCTTTTCGCAGACGAGCTCCGCGCGGATGCGCGTCAGATCGCCTTCGAGCTTTTTGGGGAAAGTCCGGTACAGATACTCCGCCGTCACGAAGCCGACAATGGAATCCCCAAGGAATTCCAGCCGCTCATAGCTGCGCAGCGGGTCCTGATAGATCTCGTTTGCACAGGAGGTGTGTGTCAGCGCCATGCGCAGAAGCTCCGGATCGCGGAACTTGTAGCCCAACGCCTTTTCCCGCTTATTCAGCATGTTCTTCCTCCCTGGGCAGGATCATCTGCCCGATATTGGCACGAATTTCCTCGCAGAAGCCGCTCTCGACCGCGCGGATGGCCTGCCGGATCGCGCCGCGGATGGCGGCGGCGTCGGACGAGCCGTGCGCCTTGATGACCGGGCGGCTGATGCCGATGACGATGGACCCGCCCGTTTCGCGGTAGTCCATGGTCTTGCGGATACCGTTGATGCCCTTTTTGCACAGCAGCGCGCCGAGCATCGTCAGCGGATTGCGGTAGAACATCTGCTTCATCATGTCGGACATGAACATGGCCGTGCCCTCCATGGTCTTGAGCAGGACGTTGCCGGAGAAGCCGTCCGCCACGATAACATCCGCCGCGCCGAACGGCACATCGCGCGCCTCGACATTGCCGACGAAGTGGATGGTCCCCTGCTCCGCGGCGCGCTTCAGAAGCTGATGGGCCTCGCGGTGGAGCGGGTCGCCCTTCGTATCTTCCGCGCCGTTGTTCAGAAGGCCCACGCGCGGCGACTCGATGCCGAGCGCCTTCTGCGCGTAGAACGAGCCCATGCAGCCGAACTGCAGCAGGAATTCCGGCGTGCACTCGGCGTTCGCGCCCGCATCGATGAGAATGGCATGCCCCTCCTTTGTCGGAAGGACCGGCGAGAACGCCGCGCGGCGGATACCGCGGATGCGCTTGACGAGCAGCGTGGCCGCCGTGAGCAGCGCGCCGGTATTGCCGGCCGAGATGAACGCATCACCGCCGCCCTGCGCCAGCATTCTTGCGCCCAGCACGAGCGAAGAGTTCGGATGCTGCTTCACGACCGCGGCGGGATCGCAGTGCATGTCCACCACATCCTCGGCATTGGCAAGCTCCACGCCGTCCGGGAGCGTATCCCAGCCCTGGGCCTTCATGCTGGCAAGGATGTCCGCACCGCGGCCGACCAGAACGATCTGCACGCCGAACTCCTTTGCCGCCTCCAGTGCACCGCGCACCACGGCATCCGGGGCGTTGTCGCCTCCCATTGCATCCAGAATGATTTTCATGCCTGTTCCCTCATTTCTCCATGGCCTCCAGGTGCGCAAGCGACCGGTTGGCAATGGCCAGATTCTTGTTTGCTTTTCCACGCACCCGCTGCTCGAGCGGGGCGATGATGCCGAAATTCACATTCATCGGCTGAAACGATGCCACGGTGCTGTCGCTGACATAGTGCGCCAGCGCGCCGATGGCCGTCATGGTGCCGAAGTCCGGCACGGGTCTCCCCTCCAGCCGCGCCGCCATACTGACGGCGGCAAGATAACCAGAGGCACACGATTCGACATAGCCCTCCACGCCCGTCATCTGCCCGGCAAAGGCGACCATGGGGTCGCGCCGGTCGGCGTAGCACGCGTCGAGCAGCTTTGGTGAATTCAGGAACGTGTTGCGGTGCATCACGCCGTAGCGGACAAACTCCGCATCGTGCAGCGCCGGGATCATGGAGAACACGCGCTTCTGCTCCGGAAAACGCAGGTGCGTCTGGAACCCGACGAGATTGTAGATGTTTCCGGCCGCATTGTCGCGCCGGAGCTGAACGACAGCATAGGGCTCGCGGCCCGTTGCCGGGTCCCGCAGGCCGACGGGCTTCAGGGGGCCGTAGCGCAGCGTGTCCTCGCCACGGCGGGCCATGACCTCGACCGGCATGCAGCCCTCAAAGACGTTTTTGTCCTCAAAGCCGTGCACCTCCGCTTCCTCGGCGGCGGCCAGCTCCCGGACGAAGGCCTGATATTCCTCGCGCGTCATGGCGCAGTTGATGTAATCCGCGCTCCCGCGGTCATAGCGGGAGGCGTACCACGCCTTCGTCATATCGATGGACTCCAGCGTGACGAGCGGCGCAGCCGCGTCAAAGAAATGCAGATAATCCGTCTGGCCGAAATAGCGGCCGATGGCCTCGCTCATGGCGTCGGACGTCAGGGGGCCCGTCGCGATGATGACCGGCCCCGCCGGGACCTCGGTCACCTCCTCGGAGATGACCGTGATATTCGGGTGGCTGCGGATGCGCTCTGTCACCATACCGGAAAAGCCGTAGCGGTCGACGGCAAGGCAGCCGCCCGCCTCGACGCGTGTGGCGTCGGCGCACTGCAGGATGAGGCTCCCGAGCCGCCGCAGCTCCTCCTTGAGCAGGCCGACGGCATTTTCCAGCCGGTCGCCGCGCAGGGAATTGGAGCAGACAAGCTCCGCAAAATCCGCGCAGTGGTGCGCAGGGGTCATTTTTACCGGCTTCATCTCGGACAGGCGGACGGCAAAGCCGCGCTCGGCAAGCTGCCATGCGGCCTCACTGCCCGCAAGTCCCGCGCCGATCACGCGTACTTCGGTCATGCTTCGCTCTCCGTTTTTGTCTTTTTGCGTGCGGCAGGCTTTTTCTCCGCCGCTTTTTTCGTGGTCTTCGCAGTTTTTGCGGCCTTGGCGGCCTTGGCCGTCTTCCCGGTCTTCGTCGTTTTTCCAAAGAAAAAGAGTTCAGGAGGTGGCTGGGATGTCCAGTGTTATTAAGGATCCAGGCCAAAGGCGCGCGCAGCGTCCGGCGAAGCAGTCCCAGCGGTCTCTCCTTATCCTCCGCTGGCTTTGGTGCAGAGCACCGCGATTCGCTTGACTGTCCTTGCGTCCTGCACTGCATCAGGAGCAGCCAAACCATCAGCGCCAGCAGGGCTCCCGCGGTCCAAAAACCAAAGGGCCAGCTCAAGCTCCCGCCCCAGGCAAAAAGCGGCGCAGCCGTGAGCCCGCCCACCGCACCGGAAAGCCCGATCATGCCGGTATAAAGTCCCATCAGCATGCCGATTCTTCTCGGCCAGCGCGTTTTGATGACGACCGGCATGAGCACGTTGAGAAGCGCAATACCTGCGCCCAGCAGGAACATGCCGCCCGCAAAAGCCGCCAGATTCGCAATGAAGCGAAGCGCAGTGCCGAGGAGCAGCAAAGCGAGCGCAGCCGACGCGGCTCCGCAAAGGCCTAAACGCGCCTGAAGCGCCGGAGCGAGAAAAGAACAAAGCCCAAAAGCGGCAACCGGCAGTGCGGCCAGCAGCCCGTAGAGGCTCCAGGTCGTTCCGTAGGCGGCAACCACTTCTGCGGCTACGGGACCAACGCCTGTAACAGGACCTCGCATTACAAATGCTGTCAACAGCAGAGCAATTAGTGCCGGCATCAGTGCCTGAGAGGAAGTCTTTTGCGCTGAGGCATCGGATAATAGTGTCATTGCAAGATTCTTTATGCTGTCACAGCGCCCTTAAAGTGCATTGAAAACAAATACATGCACATCATCAACGCCTGCGCCTCAATCGTAGCGGATAGTTACAGTTCGCATATAAACTGAACAATTGTTCAGGCTATCCTGCGCTATCGTGTAGAGTGTAGATCAAATCATATCGTTCACTCGGCGCCCGTCGCCAAATGAACCCCCTCCTACCTACGGACAAACCACATGCAGAAGAAAGTTTCCGTCATTGCCTTGTCGCTCGCTGCGGCTCTTGCTCTTGCCGGCTGCGCCAACGACGGCACACGCTACCGCGCAGACACCTACTACGCGGGACAGGTCAATCAGGTTCAGGAAGTCAATACCGTCCAGATCATTGCAGTCAATGCTGCCCGAGTTGCCGTCCCCAATGATGACAACCGTGATACCGCGAGAATGACTGGTGCCATTCTCGGCGCCATTGCCGGCGCAGCCATCGGCAACCACAACAATCATTCGACCTCTTCGCGCGTGATGGGCGGTCTCGCTGGCGGCGCGGTCGGCGGTTTGGCCGGCGATGCAGTCGGCGGATCGTCGTCCACGAGCTATACCGACGGCGTGCAGATCGTCTTCCGTACGGCTTCCGGCAAGGTGCTTCAGAGCGCACAGGTCGGCCGTCCCTGCGAATTCAAGACCGGCACGGCCGTTATGGTGTCGCCCACGCCCAACGAAGCGCGCATTCAGCCCAACAACCCTTACGGCTGCGGCCGCTGATACTGACGCTTAGCAGATTAAAAAGGATTGAATGATGAAGCTTCATACACTTGCCGCGCTGCTCGCGTCGACCATTGCTGCTGCGGCCGTTGCCGCACCGAGCACTGCCACCTCGACGCTCCCGCCCGGGGTCAAAGACATGAGCCCGGATCAGATTGATTACAACCTTCAGGCGATTGACGCCGCTGCCAAAGAACAGCAGGAATTGGCTCGTCAGAAAGAGGCCGCCCGCGCTGCCGCTCAAGCTGCTGCTCAGGAAGCCGCCGCCAAGGAAAAAGCAGCCGCTGAGAAACGTGCGGCCGCTGCCGCTCGAGCCAAAGCCCAGCAGCAAGCTGCGGCGGCTAAGGAAAAAGCCGCTCGTCAGGCTAAGCTCGACGCATATGAGGACAAGGTTCGCGAACTTGAACTTCAAATGAAGGAACTTGACGTGACTGAACGCCGAGCTCAAGTTGAAGGAACCGTTTCCGATGCTGCAGCTCGCTCGGAACTTTCACGCGAAAAAGCTCAGGTTGAGCTCGACCGCATGAAGGCCGAAGTTGAGGCACTGCGCGGTCAAATGAAGACTGCCCAGTAAGCCCAGTATTGCAAAAGCGGCGCAAGTACGCCTGCGCCGCGCCTTTCAAGCGCTCCGCCATCCGTGTCGGAGCGCTTTTTTTCTGTTCAAAATTCGAACCGATAGAGTAGATCCAGCGCCTGATTGACGCCGGAGACCGCTTCTAAGTAGAGCCGCGGCATCAGTCGATAACGAAGCGTCAGCGTCGCAAGCGAATCAAAGATGCCGACGCCGTACTTCACCTGCAGACCAGGAAGCAGATAGGCGGACACCACTACTTGCTGGGATTCCCCGCTGCCTGCTGTATCGATACCCACGCCGGAAAGGCCCACCGCGTCGCCGATTTCACTCAAAATGCCGCCGCCCTGAGAGGTGCCCAGCCCAATGAGCATGCTCGTCATCATGGCTGAGCTGCTGCCGTCTTCCGAGCCGAGTCCCTCGCCTCGCAGGAGATAGGAAAGCGCCTCTTCGTCGGACATGGAAGGTGTTGAAAAGAGCTGTACCACCGGTTCATCAGCCGTGCCGGTGACACGAATGCCGGCCGTCACGTCGTCCTCTGTAGACTCCGGATTGCGGATCGCTTCCAAACGAATGCTCGGATTGGCCATCGGACCGGAAAAAAGGAATTCACCGGTTTGAATTAAAAGATCCTGCCCGTAAGCATGAAAACGCCCGCGCGGAATATTCATGCTGCCGAGGAGTCCCATGCGGCCGCCGCCCATCATGAATTTGAGTTTGCCTGAAAGCGAAGCATCCAATCCGTAGGCTTTGACACGCACATCCTTTTCACCAATCACAATGTCGACGTCTGCGCGTATCGGCAGACTTTCGGTCTTCGCAGCGATGGGGTTGAGATTGGCGTCGAGCATCACCTGGTCATCCGATACGGCGACCGCAGAAGCCGGGAGCTCATTGATTTCAATAAGCGCCGACGGAATCTCCACGCTGCCCGATGCGGATGCCGACTTGGGATCGGCCTCGGTCTTCACATCCGCTTTAACGTCCAGCCGAATGGAGGGCGGCAGGGTCAGCCGAAGTCCGTCTGTCTTGACTCGAGCACTGGCGTGCCAATCCGTCAGGCTTTCCCAAGAAGCACTGCCGGAGAGTTCAATCTTCTGCAGTGTGCGGTCGGATGAATTCGTTTTCCCCGTCAGATTGGCAAGCGACCTCACCTCTCCCGTCAGGGTAGAAGATCGGCCGTTAAAACGCAGCTCCAGTCCTGATGGCTCCATATCGAAAGGCACCAAGTCGGCATTCACCACAACGTCCTCAAGCGCTGCACTGCCGTATAGTTCCGGCTTGATGAGCGTACCACCGGCGCGCAGATCGGCGTTAACAACACCCTCCGCTTTTTCCCCTTTAGAGAGAAACGGCTGAATAAAGGAAGGCGTAACGCCCGTTAAACCAAATCGCCCTTCGAGCCGACGCGTCTTCATGGGGTCAATGACGCCGACCTCTCCCCAAATGCTGCCGTTTCCTTTGGGCTTGACATCCCACGCGAGTGCAACGCGCTTTTCGGACAACAATGCATGCGCGCGCAGACGTTCAAGTTCCACAGGAATCCGCACACCCTGCCAACGGGTTGAATAAGCCAGTCCGTCCCCATTGAGATCCGCCATGCCTTCGGGCATGCGGCCATTGTCAAGATCCCATTTCAGCCGCACGCCGCCCGTCAGCGCACCCTCCAAGGTGTCACTCTTGCGCCGCAGATAAGGTTTGAAAACCGACATCGAAAGACGAGTCAAACGCAGCTCTGCTTCACCGCTGCGGCCCAGCACCAAAGTTTTAGGCGCACAGACCTCAGCATCATCATGCTTCCAACAATGTCCGGCAATCGTCGCCTGCGTTTTTGCAGTACTCCAAGTCATGTCTGCAGGAGACGCATTGGACCAGACCCCTGCGGGCGTCGTAAGAGAGGCTCGAGTCAGTCTGCCCGTCCAGTCGAGCGTATCGCGGAAGAATCCGCCAGTGAGCGCAACGCTCCCGCTCACGGGCTCTCCGTCGAGCATCAGTTTCAGCGCGTGAGCCGTCTCACGCCCTTGGAGCGACGCCTCCAGCTGGGGCATATTGACGCCCGGAGCAGTGAGCTCCTTCAGATTGAGAAGAAGCTTTCCGACCACTTCGCCTTCAGAGAGGGATCGAACGATGAAATCGAATTTTTCCGCTGCAGAGCTGCCCGCTTTTGGCGGCACGAGTCTTCCCGGCGGCATACGGCTGCTGATTGCCGAAGTGTCTGCTGTTTTTACGGCTGCCGAGGCTTCAGCCGGCGCAGCCGAAACGGATGGGCTGCTCTTCTGAACCGGGCGCTTGTAGGCAGTGAACGCCTTAAGCTTCAGGCGCTCAACGTCGGCATCTGGATTTGGAGAGTTGCGAAGATCGGCATAGAGGCCAAACTGCTCGAGCGCAAAAATATCGTTGTAGGCAAGCTTTTCGGCCTTCAGATCTGCAAGGATCACTGGATTAGCCAGACTTCCGTCGACATGGACGTCCCCCTTGGCTCTGCCGCTCAGCCCCGGAATCGTGTTGAGGAGTCCAGGCGCATCGAGCTTCATATCGAGCTTCACGCCCCGAAGCTCTTCAATGGATCCGGCTGCTGAAGCGGTGTTGCGACCCAATAGGACGTAGAAATCATCCAATTGCCAATTCAGCCCGTTTTCGCCTGCTGCTGCCAAACGGAGTTCGAGCGGCGCATTTTGCTTGCCAATAGCCCCCTTTACCTGACTCTTGGCGCTGAAAGCAAAATTGCCCGCCGTTGTCAATGACCCGCTTCCCGAGGCCTCAGCGGCGAGTTTCAGCGGGAAAGAGACAACCCATCCGCCCAGGTCGATATTATCGGCCTTGAGCGTCCCGCTCCAGTCGAGATCCTTCGGCCACTCTGCCGATCCTGCAGCTTCAAGCCGTCCCAACGGGGTTTCTGCAACGAAGCGGTCAATCCGAGCCCCTGAGAGCGTTCCCGAAAGGGCCGCATCAATCACGCCGGCAAAAGTCTTTTTCCCAGCGAGAATGGCTTGAGAAGCTGAAACCTCGGGCTTACCCGAGAGAGTGAATGAATACTTCCGGGCATCTCCGCCGGCGTGAAAAGCCAAATCACGAATGGTCCAGAAGGCATTTTTCAATGCTTCGGAAGCACCCGCGGACGCTTGTGCCGCACCAGCTTCTTGAAGCTGCGCAATCTTGTCTTTTTGCGTCTGGGCTGCCGATGCGGCATCCGGCAACACAGCCTCTTTTGCCTCCGCTGCGCTCTGAGCGGTTTGCTTTACAGCCAAAGCCGGGATCAAGAGCTCAGACGACGTCAGTGAGGCATTGAACGGGAGATACGGTTTAGACGGATCGGCTGAGAGTGAAAACGCCAGATCAACAGCCCCTGCGGCAAAACCCGCGAGCTTAAGTTCGCCGATAACCTCTCCCGAAAGACCCATCACCAAAGTGCTCTGGGGCGACTTGAAACGGATGCCGAGCAGCTTTCCCCAAGGCTCGACGTCCGCACGAGCTTCAAGGTGAACGGAAAGCGGCCAGGCATCAGCCAGTTTGGCCTCTGCGGATGCGCTGATGGAGAGTACGGAAGAATCAATCGCCGCGGCTTCAACCGAAAGAGAACCGTCCTTCTGAACCGAAGCGTTTTTAATTTCTGCTTTATTCAGCACCAACGGTGCCAAACCGGGCAGCGCCTGATCTGCCGAAAGTCCGGCAATCTGCCAATCTGTCATCACCAGCGACGTCAGCTTGGCGTCAAGCGGCACGGCTACAGCGGGCAGCTTAGTGACAAAAGGCTTTTGGAGCATTTCATCCAGGGCTTGGGCAAAGCCTTGAAGAGCCGCTGCGGAGGAAGCGTTCGCTTGCGCTAAGCTGTCTGAGGCCGTTGACAATTCATCAGCCTTAACCGCTGCGGTCTCCTCTGCGGTAGACTCCTCTGAGCCCTTTGCAAGCGAGACTCGGCCGCCGGTCAAATGCATGGCATTCACAGTCGCCGCACTGCCGCCGAATTGAAATTCAGTCGCTTTGAAAGCGTTGGAAGACAAACTGAAGGCTGGCGCTTCAATCATTAGGTCGTTGTAGGCAGCTTCGGGCAGGCGCAGCTCGCCATGGATAAGTTCTGCCGAGGCTGCAAACTGGCCCACCGTCAGCCGCAGATCGTCGATCTCGGTCCTGATCTGCAGGAGTGCCGCCTGCTCCAGAATGACGGAGAACGGCAGCTGCAGATCCGGCAGTCCGGCAGCATCGTCGGCAGGCGCATCCTCTGAAGCGGGAAGTGCCGTTGTATCCACTTTGATATCTGCCCCCTCCC
>ENA-UEQE01002101-UEQE01002101.1-human-gut-metagenome-genome-assembly--contig:-NODE-2101-length-14931-cov-3.861384_pt1 | contig 14931 bp, 12 predicted proteins | sample MGYA00242934_ERZ507935 | MGnify/ENA primary metagenome ERZ507935 (study PRJEB26167, sample SAMN06115423) | human gut metagenome | host: Homo sapiens | place: China:Anhui | collected 2015-03-30... | reverse complement strand
GCGTGCCAAGGTTCCCAAAACCAAGGGCATCTGGCCAGCCATCTGGCTGCTTGGCAAGAATAAATGGGGCTGGCCCGCCAATGGAGAGATTGATATGCTGGAGAATATTTCCCAACAGCCGGATGTGGTTTATTCCACTTTCCATTTGAGTCCGGACGGCGTGTCCAAAAGGGATGCTTCCCGCGGAGGGACTGTGAAGATAGATAATCTTTCCGATGATTTTCATACCTATGTCATGGAATGGGACAAGGATTCCATCAAGTTGATGGTGGATGACAAGCTGGTGAAGTCCATTGACCTTAATACCACCAATTATGCCAATGGGGCGGGGAATCCGTTCCGTACGCCGTTCTATCTCATTCTCAATTCCGCCGTGGGCGGCACCTGGTGCGAGAAAGCTCCTAAAGACGGGCAAGGGTATCCTGTAAAATTCCTGGTTGATTACGTTCGGTTCTATCAGACGAAAGAACATGCCCAGCAGGCTAAGCAGTTTGACCCGGAAACCGGCCTGCCCAAGAAGAAATAGCCTTTTTCCAGGTTGAGACATGTCCGGCGTGGCGGCCGGACATGCAATATGTCACTTGCCTTGTCATTTCACAAATGGCGCGGCTTTTCATATTGGATTCTTCTGCAGTGTTTCGGAACGGGAGGCCGTGAAGGTCGCAAGTCTGCATTTCCAGAGGAGATTGCTGTATAGCTCCGCGGGAATGTGCTTACCTGTGTTTTCTTTTTTATATTTAACGGAATAGCGCAAAAAAACGGCTCCGCCGGATGACGGAGCCGTTTTCGTTGGTCCAAAAAAGGGTTGGCTGATTTTAACAGGATGTTCCCGTGGTCTGGGCCAGTTCCTGGAAACGGGCCAGGATTCGAGCTGTAACAGGACCGATTTTTCCAGAGCCCAGCTGATAGCCGTCCAGTTTGGTCACGGGAACGCATTCCGCGGCAGTGCCGGTCAGGAAGCATTCGTCCGCACAAGTGATGGTAAAGCGGTTCATGGTCTTTTCCTGAGCCGGGATTTGCAGCTCCCGGCAGATTTCCAGCACTACCCGGCGCGTGATGCCGTCCAGGCAGCCGTCCGTAACTGGCGGCGTGAACACGGTACCGTCCTTCACGATGAAAATGTTGTCGCCCGTGCATTCGGCCACATTACCCAGGTCGTTCAGCATCAGGGCTTCCGCCGCACCCTGGCGCACAGCTTCCATTTTGGCCAGGATGTTGTTGAGATAATTGAGCGACTTGACCTGCGGACAAACAGTGTCCGGACGGTTGCGGCGCACGGAGCTGGTAATCAGGGCCAGCCCGTTTTCATATACATTCGGATCGTACAGGGAGATTTTATCCGCAATGATGAAGACGCAGGACCGTTTGCAGTTGAATGGGTTAAGTCCCAGATTGCCGACGCCGCGGGTAACCACCAGACGGATATAGCCGTCGTTCAGGCCGGAGGCCGCGACCGTTTCGCATACGGCGTTGGAGAGTTCTTCCTGAGTGTAAGGAATATCCAGCAACAGATAATGGGAGCAGTTGTACAGGCGGTCCATGTGGTCTTCCAGGCGGAAAACGCGCTTATTATAGAACCGGATACCTTCAAAAATGCCGTCTCCATAGAGTGTGCCGTGGTCGAAAACCGAGGTTTTTGCTTCCTCCTGTTCCACCAGCTTTCCATCTAACCAAATCTTCATTGTTATCTAGAATTGAGAAATTACTTATGCCGGAACAGAATACTCCTATTTGAGGAGGGGGGGAAGCTATAAATGCGCCGGAGGAAAATAAAAGTTCCATCGCTTGCGGCAATGGCGGCAGGGAGGCTTGCAACCGCTGAAAATATAGTCGGTATTCATGGAGCAGACTTGACATTTATTTTCCGGTGTTTTTAGCTCTCGCGCGCAATGTCAGATCCTTCCAAGTTCCGCAACCTCGCCATTATCGCTCACGTTGACCATGGGAAGACGACCCTGGTTGACCAACTTTTGCAGGCGGGAGGCGCCTACCGTGCCAACCAGGCCGTGCAGGAACGCGCCATGGATTCCATGGATCTGGAACGAGAAAAGGGCATCACGATTAAGGCCAAGAATACATCCATCCTCTGGAATGGATATACGATTAATATTGTGGATACTCCCGGACACGCGGATTTCGGCGGGGAAGTGGAGCGCGTGATGAAAATGGTGGATGGCGTGCTTCTGGTGGTGGACGCTTTTGAAGGGCCGCAGGCCCAGACGCGTTTTGTGCTCCGCAAGGCCCTTCAGGAAGGTCTGATGCCCATTGTCGTCATTAACAAGATCGACCGTCCGCATGCCGATCCCGCCGCCGTGCATGACCAGGTGCTGGAGCTTTTTCTGGAGCTGGGCGCCACGGATGAACAATTTGAGGCCCCTTTCGTGTACGGTTCCGCCCGCGACGGTTACTTCATGAATTCCATGGAGGGGGAACCTCCTGTGGACTGCACTCCTCTTTTATTCAAGATTGTGGAACATATCCCCGCTCCGAAGGATGCCGATCCGGAGGGTGAATTCAAGATGCTCGTTTCCAATATTGACTGGGACGATTATGTGGGCCGTGTGGCTATCGGCCGCATTACTTCCGGCACTGTGAAGAAAGGGGATACCGTGTGGCTCCATCAGAGCGACGGCTCCTGCATTTCCGGAAAAGTGACCCGCATGTTTGAATATTCCGGCCTGAGCACTACGGATTCGGCCATCGGCGTGGCAGGCAACATCGTAGGGGTGGCGGGGTTTGAAAACGTCAACATCGGGGAAACCCTGGGCGGTTCCGCGGATACGGAACCCCTTCCATTCGTGGCGATTGATCCTCCTACCATTTCCATGGAATTTTCCATCAACAACGGGCCTTTCGGAGGGCGCGACGGCAAGAATGTGACTTCCCGCGTGATACGCGACCGCCTGATGAGGGAAATGCGGACGAATATTTCCATCCAGGTGGAGGATACGGACAAGGCCGGCGTTTTCTCCGTTTCTGCCCGCGGCGCCATGCAGATCGCTGTGCTGGTGGAGACCATGCGCCGTGAAAATTATGAACTGTGCGTTTCCCGTCCCACCGTGATCATGAAGAGGGATGAAAACGACCGCCTTACGGAACCGTATGAAACGATGTACGTAGAAGTTCCGGACGAACATGCCAACGGCGTCATGAAGCTTCTTCACGCCCGCAAGGGACAGATGGAAGACATGGTATGCAGGGAAGGCACGGGCCATACTTTTATTCAGGCTTATATTCCCACCCGCGGTATTATCGGTTTTGAATTTGAGCTGGTCAATCTGACGTCCGGCCACGGTATTTTCTCCCACCTGTTCCGGGATTACGGGCCCTATGCCGGGGACATCACCACGCGTACCACCGGCACCCTGGTTTCCATGGAGACGGGCGTTTCCACTCCGTTCGCGCTGGTAGCGCTGGAAGAACGCGGGCGTCTGTTTGTGGGGCCGCAGGAAGATATTTACGAAGGCCAGATTGTAGGCGAAAACCCGCGGCAGATGGATATGCCGGTCAACCCGTGCAAGGAAAAGCATTTGAACAATATCCGCTCAGCCACGAAGGGAGACGGCATCCAGCTTTCCCCTCCCGTCATTTTTTCTCTGGAACGTGCCATTGAGTACATTGAACCTGATGAACTGGTGGAGGCTACGCCTCATTTTATCCGTCTGCGCAAGCGCATCCTGAACGCCAATGACCGCGTAAGGGAATCCCGCAAAGCAGGAAATTAAGGTTTCTGGAGCGCTGGGGAAAGTCTCCTGTGTTCAAGCGGTGATGGGATAGAGCCGCGTTGCCGGGTTCCCTGCGGTCCGCTGAGCGGAGGAATGGCCTTGTTCGATTATGAATAATTCCGGTTTTTTCTGTGCGGCTATTGTGTTATATGTCCGCAGCGGTTTCCTTGTAGAAGAATGCGAGTTAATGGTCCCGTAATCGGAGAAGCCCAGAGTACAGAAAAGAAGAAGACGGGGAACGGTTCGTTTTCCCGTCGTCTCAGAGGGATAGATACTCGGTGAAAGCGTTTCCCGCCTTACCCTGTTGGCGGGTTTTTCCAGAAAAAAATGCCCGGTTTCTTAAAAGAAACCGGGCATGGCATCAAATTCGTTGAGGGAACTCTTTTTAGATTTTGCCAAAGAGGGTCTTGCCGGCGGACATAAGATTGTCGGCGGCTTCCTGAAGGCGGGCGGCGACTCCCTTTTCACCCTTGGCAAGATAGGAACGGGGATCGTAATCCTTCTTGTTGCCCACTTCGCCATCAATCTTGAGCACTCCGTTGATGTGTTCGCACATGTGGGAGACGATCGGGCGGGTAAAGGCGTATTGCGTGTCGGTGTCGATGTTCATCTTGACGACGCCGTAGGAAACGGCTTCGCGGATATCGGAAAGTTCGGAACCGGAACCGCCATGGAAGACGAGGGGCATGCGAGCCGCTTCACCGTGTTTGGCAACCACGGCTTCCTGACCGTCCCGCAGGATGCTGGGTTTCAGTTTGACGTGGCCGGGCTTGTACACGCCGTGCACGTTGCCGAAAGTGGCGGCCAGCATGAATTTGCCGAGGGGCGCGAGGGCTTCATACGTCATCAGCATATCTTCCGGAGAAGTGTAAAGCTTGTCGGCGGGATGGCCGGAGTTGTCCACTCCGTCTTCTTCTCCGCCCACAACGCCGATTTCGATTTCAAGAACGATGCCCAGTTCGGCGCATTCCTTCAGCAGTTCCCGGGAAAGCTTGAGGTTTTCCGCCATGGGAAGCGTGGAGGCGTCCAGCATGTGGGAATTGAAGAGGGGGGCTTCACCGCGTTCCACGCGGCGGCGGGATTCGGCAATCAGAGGACGCAGGAAAGTATCCACGTGTTCGGGCTGGCAGTGGTCCGTGTGAAGGGCTACGAGAACGTTGTGCTTTTCAGCCAGACGGCGCGTTGCTTCCGCCAGAACAATGGCGCCAAGGGCGGAATTGCCTACGGAGCTGCCGGAGGCGAATTTGCCGCCACCGATGGAAACCTGAATGATACCGTCGCTTTTGGCTTCGGAAAAAGCGCGGAGAGCGCCGTTGATGACTTCGATCGTGGTCACGTTAACGGCCGGATAGGCGTAGCCTTCCTTTTTGGCCGTTTCAAGCATGGTAATGTATTGTTCTGGTGTGGCTATTGGCATAACGGGGATATGATAGGTGTTTTTTTTCAGGAGGGCAAGGCTGAACTCAGGCGCCCGCCGGGGTTGCAACGCTCTTGCGGGACATGTTCATGTTCGGATCATTGTGATTTGCGGCCGGACCGGTCCACCGGAGTCCGTACGGCAGTAGCGTGCGGCGTCTCCGGAAAGAAGCTCCGCGTGGCTCGGCGGACTTGAAAATTCTGCCTTGTTTTCCATTCAGTACGGTTGAAAGGAAATGCCCCTCCTTCGTTTTATCGTTGGAAGGGCATTCTAAAGATGGGCGGGATGGGGGTGTTATTCCGGAATGGATTCTCCCCGGATGAGGTCTTCCCAGCTTTGACGGCTGCGAATGACGTTCCATTGGTCCCCGTCCACCAGGACTTCTTCCGCCATAGGCCGTGAATTGTAGTTGGAAGACATGGAAAAACCATAGGCTCCGGCGGACAGTACGGCCAGGAGTTCTCCCTGGCGCACGTCCGGCATGTCCCTGTTTTGGGCGAGGAAGTCTCCGGATTCACAGATGGGACCCACGACATCCGCTGTGACGCAGGATTCGGAGGGGTGTTCTCTGACCGGGATAATTTCATGATAGCCCTGGTAGAGGGCGGGGCGGATGAGGTCGTTCATCCCAGCATCCACAATTTTAAAGGTTTTGGCTTTCCCGTTTTTTTCATACAGGCAACGCGTGATGAGTGCTCCCGCATTTCCTACGATAAGACGGCCCGGCTCCACAATGATGTGTAATCCCAGAGGTTGCAGGGTGGGGACGACGGCCTGGGCGTAAGTGCTCAGCGTGAGCTGGGCGCAGTCCTCATTCCACCATTCCTGAACGCCGGAATCCAGCGTGCCCTGGTAAACGATGCCAATGCCTCCTCCGATGGAGAAAAATTCAATGCCGTGTTTTTCTTTCAGGGAAGCAGCCAGGGGGGCGACTTTCCTGACGGCTTCCAGGAAGGGTTTCGCCTGGGTAAGCTGGGAGCCGATATGCATTTGCAACCCTTTCAGATGAAGGTTCGGAAGTTCGCGGGCCGCCATCTCATAAAGAGATTCAATGCGTTCGAAGTCCACGCCGAATTTATTTTCAGCCTTGCCGGTAGTAATGTATTTGTGCGTTCCCGCCTCTACATTGGGATTGACGCGCACGGCCACCGGAGCCTTGACTCCCATGGAGGCGGCAATGGCGTTAATGGCCCGCAGTTCCGCTTCGGATTCCACATTGAAGCAATAAATGCCCTGGGCCAGGGCATAACGGATTTCCTGCTCGGTTTTTCCTACGCCGGCATAAGTGCATTTGGACGGATCTCCCCCGGCTTTGAGGACGCGGAAGAGTTCTCCGCCAGAGACGATGTCGAATCCCGCCCCGTTGCGGGCCATGAGGTTCAGGATGGCGATGTTGGAGCAGGCCTTAACGGCGTAGGCCACTTCCGCGTTAAGCGGTGCCAGAGCTTCCCTGAGGCGGTGAAAGTGGTTTAAAATGGTTTGTTTGCTATAAACGTACAGAGGTGTGCTTTCCTTGTCCGCCAGTTCCTGAAGGTTGACGTTTTCACAGTAGAGCGTGCCGTTTTTGTAAGCGAATGAATGCATGGATTATTCCTTGGTTGTGCTTTCGTTGGTTTTCCCGGAATGGAGAGGGGGGAGAGGGAATCTGGGAGTGGGAGGGTTGTCAATGAGCTGGGCGATCCAGGCGAGATCCTTGGAGCTTTCCAGCCCGAGTTTAATCAACATGGTAATGGGTACGGCCAGCAGCATGCCGATGGGGCCCCATACCCAGCCCCAGAAGATGACGGAGAGCAGAACCATACTGGTCACAATGCCGAATTGTCGTCCCAGCAGCATGGGTTCCAAACAGTTTCCCAGAGCTGTGTTGATCACCAGGTAGCCGCCGGCAACAATGATGCCCGCGGTAGGGCTGATCAGAAGCATGGCGAGAAGCGTGGGGGGAATAGCCGCGATGATGGAGCCGAAGGTGGGAATGAAGTTGAGGGCGAAAGCCACGATGCCCCACAACAGCGGAAAGTCCACGTTCATGTAATAGCAAAGCAGGAAAGCCAGAAGCCCTGTAACTGCGCTGATGAAGGTTTTAATAATGAGATATTTCTGGACTCCGGCCAGGGCTTTGGAAAATTTGCGGATGCCTGTGTCGCTGTTATGCCCCAGTTTATTGATGTTCGCCCGGAAGCGAGGGGCTTCCCCCAGGAAGAAAGTCATCAGGATCAGAATCAGGGTGGTGAAGGTCAGCATGGAAGCTAACTGCCCCATCACCCCTGTGGAAAACGCCACGATGCGCTGGCCGTTGAGCAGGTCCGGAAGTTCTTGAAGCATCTGGTCAGCCAGGTTGTTCCAGTCCTGTTCAATCAGGAAAGCGCGGAGTTCATGGATTTTTTCCATCATAAGGGGCTGGTATTTGACCGTGACTGTTTTGGCCAGATCCTGCCCCAGGTATTGGGCCAGATAGCCCAGGCCCACCAGAATGCCAAAGTCCATGATGACCGTGAAAGTCACTGCCAGCCAGTGCGGGAAGCAAAGACGGCTCTTGAAAAAAGTCGTCAGCGGATAACTGACGATTGCCAGAAAGCCGGATAAAACGATGGGCAGGAGCACCGGTTTTCCCGCCTGCAGCCCGGCCGTGATGATAATGACGCTGGCGAGCATGAGCAGAATTTTCAGGCCCTCTTTTCCGGATTCTTTCTGAAAAGTCATGGAAGGATTGATATTAACGGGGTGGGTAGTGATAGCCTGTTTTTTGCAGGATTGCAATCTTAAAGGCCTTCATTTTCATGATGTTCCCGGAAGAAACGTTCCAGGTCTTCAAAACGGGTCAGGAGAAAGTCCGGCTTTTTTTCCCTGAGGCCGTTGATGTCCGCCTCCGCGGCCCATCCTGCGGAGAGAATGCGGATAGGGACAGATCGGCATGCGTCCACGTCTGTGGGAGCGTCTCCAATATAGATGGCTTCTGAGGCGACGGCATTCAGACGGGACAGAGCCCGTTTGATGCGGTCTGGTTTTACGCCTCCCTCCGGGGAGCCTGTTTCCAGAATAGGAAAAAATTCGGACAGATGAAAAAACTGGAGAGATATCTCTGCGCTTTCCAGGCGTTTGCCTGTAACCATGGCCAGCCGAATGCCGAGGTTGCGGAGAGTGCTCAGCAATTCGGCTGTTCCGGGAAAGGGGGCGGGAGCCAGGTCTGCGTGCAGCTTGCGGTAGTAGTGGATAAATAGTTCCCTGCCGCGTTCATGCAGTTCCGGTTTCCCGGGAATCAATTTCTGGATAACCCCCAGATCGTCTGGGCCGAATTGGCGTTCGATTTCTTCATCCGTCAATATTCTGCCGTCCAGCTTCCGGATAGCGCGGCGAAAAGCCTCCCGGCACAGGGGTATGGTGTCGGCAAGAGTTCCGTCAAAATCAAAAATGGCGGTTTTGATCATCAGCCGTACCCTACATGCCGACAACGGACGGTTCAAGGGGAAAGCCGTGCCGGAATAGTCATGATGGAGCTGCAGGAGGGGGTGAATAAGCAGGACGTGTCATCCTGTGCGGAAAGGTCAACGTTTCATTCCTGTAGTATCTCTAAATCCCTTATGTACGGGAAGGCCCCAAAAGAATATCTGTCCCTGTGGAGCGTCATTGCATTAGGAATAGGGTCCATGGTGGGAGCGGGAATTTTCGCCCTTATGGGGCAGGCTACCCTGATGGCGGGAAAAAACGTATATTGGTCCTTTATTCTGGGAGGAGTTGCTGCCCTGCTTTCCGGGTACACCTACGCCAAACTGGGTTCCCGTTATCCCGGTTCTGGAGGAATTATGGATTATTTCAATGAAGCGTTTTCCCATAAGACCCTGTCCGGCGCACTGACCCTTATTTACCTGGGAACGCTGGTCATTACCGTGGCCCTGGTGGCCAAATCCTTTGGAGCCTACGCGTCCCGCCTGTTTTTACCGGACAGGGCAGTCACCATTTATTCCACGGCCCTTTTTGCCAGCGTGGCTATTTTGCTGCTGGGGGCATTGAATATGGGGGGAGCCAGGGCCGTTGGAAAATCGGAAGTAATCATGGTGGCATTCAAATTATTGATTTTGACAGTTTTAATGCTTGCCAGCTTCGGTTCTTCCGTGCCAGTAGGCGCGGATCCCATTCCGGTGAAAGGGCTGGACGGTTTGCTGGGTAGCGTGGGATTGACATTTTTCGCATTTGCCGGCTATGGAATGATGGCCAATACGGCGGGCAATCTGAAAAATCCTTCCAGGACGCTGCCAAGAGCCATTTTTATGGCTATTGGCCTTGTGTTGGCCCTGTACCTGATACTCTCCTACGTAGTACTGTCCAACGTTCCCGCTACTTCCCTGGAAAGCCATACGGAAACGGCCGTAGCGCAGGCCGCCTATCCGGTTTTGGGCATGTGGGGCTTCATGGCCGTATCCGTAGCGGCTCTCATTGCCACGGCATCAGCCATTAATGCCACCATGTTCAGCATGCTGGACATTTCCCGGGCTCTGGCGCACAACGGCCAGCTGGGAGCTATTTTTAAACAGCCTTTCTGGGGCCACGGAACGGAGGGTTTTTTCTATCTTTTGCTGGGGATTCTGGTGATGACGAATGCCTTTAACCTGGTAGCCATCGCCAATCTGGCGGGGGCCTGTTTTCTGATCAGCTACCTGGCGGTGTTCGTCGCCCATTGGCGGCTCCGGAAAGAGACTCAGGGAAATGTGCTGCTTATCATCCTGGGCTTTCTTCTGATGCTGTTTATTCTGGGGGCGTTCTTTTACCAGATGTTCTTCAGCCAGCCTTACCTGATTCCGTTGATTGTGCTGTTTGTAGCCGCCTGCTTCATCCTGGAATTCCTGATACGCAGAAAGATTGCGAAAAATGTTCCCGGAGTTTCTTGACCCATGGGTGCGGGAGAAAACCGGGGCTTTTTCCCGGCCTTTTAATGCAGAAAGGAAGTCAGGGGGCTGGTGGCTGTAGCTTGAGAGGAAACGGCGGGAAGGCCGGACAGATAAGCCATGCGTCCGGCACGGCATGCCAGGGCGAACGCCTCCGCCATGGCGGAGGGAGAGCCGGAGGCGGCGATAGCCGTATTGACGAGCACGGCATCCGCTCCCATTTCCAGAGCCTCCGCCGCGTGGCTGGGCGCTCCCAGCCCCGCGTCCACCACCACGGGGACAATAGCCTGTTCAATGATGATGTTAATCAACTCCCGGGTCAGCACTCCCTTATTGGTGCCGATGGGGGCGCCAAGAGGCATGACGGCCGCCGCTCCGGCTTCCTGAAGGCGTTTGGCGAGCACGGGATCCGCGTTAATGTAGGGAAGCACGGTGAAGCCTTCCCTGACCAGGATTTCCGCCGCTTTCAGCGTTTCAATGGGGTCCGGCATCAGGTACTGGGCGTCCGGGTGAATCTCCAGCTTGATCCAGTTGGGCAACCCGGCTGCTGCCGCCAGGCGCGCCAGGCGTACGGCTTCTTCTGCCGTAGTCGCTCCGCTGGTGTTGGGGAGAAGGAGGTATTTTTCCGAATCAATGAAATCCAGAATATTGGCGGCGGGATCGTGGGAACCCGTCAGATCCGCCCGGCGCAGAGCCACCGTCACAATTTGAGCGCCGGAGGCTTCCAGAGCTTTTTTCATGCTCTCATTGGAAGGAAATTTTCCCGTTCCCACCATCAGGCGGGAGGTGAACTGGCGTCCGGCTATCTGCAAAGGTGTGTCTGTCATTGCGGGATGAAGGGTACCTCCGCTTACCTTTTCAGGCAAGGGAGAATGAATAAGAGGGGGCAGCATGACGGCTGAAGGAACATAATCCGGGAAGAAAGGCCATGCTTTATTCGCCGCTGAAGAAAGCGCTTCGTAAGGCTCTGGGTTTCCCAAGGATTTCCTGATAAAGAACAGCCGCTTTCAGGGAGTTGGGGTGGTGCAGGGAATTTTTCAGGGAAAGAGATTCCACTGTGGCTGATGACGGAAGAAAACCAGGCTGAGGTTCCTTCATCCCGCTCTTTTGCAAACGTTGCAGAGCTTCCTGTTCCGCATCGGAAAGGGAGTGGATGGACTGTCGGGCTTCTTCCGTAGCTTTTACGTAGCGTTCCAGCACATTTTGCGCCGTCTGCCGGGCTGTTTCCTCGGGTTGTGCAGCCGCCGGCGCCGGGATCCGCTGCGGTTTGCGGGCCACGGCGGGGGAGGGAAGCTCTACAGGAGGGGCTGAGGGCCGCGGTGCGCGGGCCGGTGCGGCAGGTTGGGTTTGCTGTGGCTGCGGGGTTGCCCGGCGCATTTCCGCAATGACTTCCCTTACGCGTTTTTCATGATGGTTCTCCGTGTCCGGAACGGACGGTTCCTCATCCTTTTCATCCGGTTTCAACAATTCGATTGCTTTTTTGATGAGGAAAATCACCCCGACAATCAGCCAGAACCAGAGTTTCAGGCTATTGTCATCGCCTCCGGAGGCGAGCATGTATGCCAGTAAATCCATAAAGGATAAAGGTTTCCGGAAAAAGCAGGCCTTTCCGGAAACCAGGGAATTTATTTATTTGATGGAAGAGGGAGGCGTATCCGGTTGAGCGATGGAATCTCTCATTTTGGTGTCAGCCACCACATTTTGGTAACGGGCGTAGTCCAGCACTCCCAGATTGCCGTTGCGGAAGGCTTCCGCCATAGCCATGGGAATCTGGGCTTCCGCTTCCACCACCTTGGCGCGCATTTCCTGCGTTTTTGCAGCCATTTCCTGTTCCGTGGCTACGGCGGCGGCGCGGCGGACTTCCGCTTTGGCCTGGGCGATTTGTTTGTCCGCTTCCGCCTGCTCGGCCTGGAGGCGGGCACCCACATTGCCGGCTACATCCACATCCGCAATGTCAATGGAAAGCACTTCAAACGCCGTGGCGGCATCCACCCCCTTGTCGCTTACGGTACGGGAGATCACCTCCGGTTTTTCCAGAACATCCTTGTAGGAGGGGGCGGAACCTACGGCGGAGACGATGCCTTCCCCGACGCGGGCGACCACCGTTTCCTCCGTGGCGCCCCCTACGAAGAGATCCAGGTTGGTGCGCACCGTTACGCGGGCGCGCACCGCCACTGCAATGCCGTCACGGGCCACCGCCGTCAGGCGCGTTTGGCCGGAGCTGGGGTTCGGGCAGTCGATGACTCGGGGATTGATGGAGGTGCGCACGGCTTCCAGCACGGTCTTGGAAGTGCCTTTCACGGCCAGGTCAATGGCGCAGGCGCGGTCGTAGCTCAGCGGAATGCCGGCTTTCTCCGCCGCAATCAGGGCAAGCACGCAGTCCACGATGTCGCCGCCGGCCAGGAAGTGGGCCTCCAGCTCATCCGTGCTGATGTCCAGGCCCGCCTTGGCGGCCGTAATGCGGGTGTCCACCACCAGGGGATAGGGCACTTTCCGGAGCCACATCCCCAGCATGTTGCTCATGGAGACGGGCGCTTTCGCCAGACGGGCGCGCAGCCATGTCTTGAAGAATTTGGCGATGATGGCGAAAAAAATGACCAGAAAGATGACGAGGACGACGACCAGAATGGTCCCCCAGGCGGTTGCGTTGGAAATGTTTGCTGACAGCAGGTTGTTCATGTATCCTTCCATACCATATGAACCGAAGCAGGGTAAAGATATAATTGTGTTACCTGCGGTTTAAAGATATTGACCTTTCGGAGGATTCGTGGCAATGCACTTGGCCGTGCGCACCATTGATTTTGATTATCCGCTGCCGGAAGAACTGATAGCGGACCGTCCCCTTCCGGACCGCTCCGCGTCCCGGATGATGGTCATTCACCGGGATACGGGCATGATTGAGCACAGGCATTTTTGCGATTTGCCGGAATATGTGCGGGAAGGGGATCATTTTATCCTGAATGATACCAGGGTGGTTCCGGCAAGATATTTTTCCAACGACGGTTCCATTGAAATAGTACGCGCGGAGGTTCTTAATCCCCTGTTGTGGAAGTGCATGGTGCGCCCCGGACGCAAAATGAAGCTTGGGCGTACGGTTGCGGTCGGAGAGGCGGTGGGCACCGTGGAAGGCATTGATGAGGAAGGGTACCGCCTTATCCGGTTTGACCGGGAAGTGGATGAGGAAAAATACGGGCGTCTGGCTCTTCCCCACTATATGAACCGGGAAAGCGACCCATCCGACAGGGAGCGTTACCAGACCGTTTACGCCAGACATGAAGGGGCCATTGCCGCTCCTACGGCCGGGCTGCATTTTACGCCGGAGCTGCTGGCATCCGTCCCCCACGATTTTCTAACCCTGCACGTGGGGGTAGGAACATTCCGTCCCGTCAAGGCGGACAGGATAGAAGACCATCAGATGCATACGGAGCATTTTTTTCTTCCTGAAGCCGCTGCCCGGGCAGTCAATAACGCCAGAAGGGTCATTGCCGTGGGCACCACCAGCGTGCGGGTGCTGGAACATGTGGCAACGGCGGAAGGTCTGCCGTTGAGGGAGTGTTCCGGTTCAACGAACATCTTCATCTATCCTCCCTACAACTACAAGGTGGTGGACGCCCTGATCACGAATTTCCATTTGCCGCAGAGCACGCTGCTGATGCTTGTCAGCGCCTTTGCGGGCAGGGAGCTGGTCATGAAAGCCTATCTGGAAGCCATCCGGGAACGGTACAGATTTTTCTCCTATGGAGACTGCATGTTGATTTTGTAAGGTCCCGGCGGTTTTTTCAAGTATCCTTTGGAAAAAGCGCGGATGGTTTTAAAGACTGTCTTCGGGAGGGTGCTGCGGGCGGAGGGACGGCGGCGGAACGCCGCCCGGGGAAGAATTGGAGTTCCGGCTTCTTCTGAGTTCCAGCAGGTTTTTTCCGTGGTTCCTGAGTTGGCGGAGGGTAATCAGCATATGCAGTATTTCTTCCAGCAGGATGTTCATCACGTTGGCATAATGACGGTCCGTGCTGTTCTGGCACAACCGGAGGAAATAGGCGGCTTCCAGTTCCGGAGCGTTCCATTTGTTCCGGATGATGCGGCTTCTGCGGGAGGCCCTAGGCCAGCAGGGATATCCCCGGTCCCTCAAATAAAGAAGGTAGCAGTCTTTTAACATGTCAAGCTGGAAGGTTGCGCCGGCACTTGCCGGCAGGTAGATGAAGGGGTGCATGGCTTGTACTCCCTCCAGCGTCATGTGGATGGTTGTTTCCGCAAGCACGGTCCAGTAGAGAATGGGTTCCGTTACGGCCCGGCTCCTCCTGCGGAACCGCAGGTAGAAATGGCGGCTGAGCTCCAGGACGGAAAGGGCTTTAATGTAATGCGTCAGAACCGCCCGGCCGTATTGCCGGAAAATGAACTGTTCCAGCCTTTGCTGGAGATGAGCGTCTCCCATAGCCATCTCCTTCTTAAGAAGGTTCCACTGTTCCTTGAATATGGCATCTTCAGTCATAGATTTGAAAAAATCAATTATTTCCAATATAAAATAAATTAATTTCCTGGAAATTCAAATGGAATTGGGGGTATTTTATCAATTTTTCCAAATTCAGGGGTATGGGCATGGAGCATGGAAGAGCCTGAAAACGAAAGTGTCTGCCCGGCGGGCGTTCCTGCTTTGGATTTTCCGGGCCGGCGGATTATTTCCGTTGTCCGGCAGCAGGATGTAAAAATTGCCGATGGTGATGTATGGGTATTTGTCCGACCGCCAGTGCGGGACAATGACCCGGCAGCTTCCCGGGAATGAACAGGACGAATTTTACTAACACATTTGATAGGAATCCCGTATGGGAAAATTTAATTAGAAGCGGTCGCAAATAGGGTATGATGAAAATTTGCCGGGACCATTTTTCATGCAAAAAGTGCGACTGCATTTCCA
>ENA-UEQE01002095-UEQE01002095.1-human-gut-metagenome-genome-assembly--contig:-NODE-2095-length-14952-cov-5.486588_pt1 | contig 14952 bp, 17 predicted proteins | sample MGYA00242934_ERZ507935 | MGnify/ENA primary metagenome ERZ507935 (study PRJEB26167, sample SAMN06115423) | human gut metagenome | host: Homo sapiens | place: China:Anhui | collected 2015-03-30... | reverse complement strand
CCCATTCTTCCGCGAATTCGGCGGCGTAGGGATAGACATGGTAGGGCATGCCATTTTTCGTGATGACGTATGAGTCGTCAAAAGTGCGGTGGATGATTTGTCTGTAGTCCGTCATCTTTTTATCCTTTTCATGCTATTCTGATAGCAAGGGCTGGCCCGGTAACCATTGTTCCTCCAGCTTCATCTATTGCTTTTGTTCCCTTATCAAGATACCGCCATGTTCCTCCATTCGGTAGGTTAACGCCAGTCCTTTCAGATATAGCAACTACATTAGGCGTAACTACTGCCGAGTGTGCCGCGTAACTAGTGCTTCCCGCAGGCCCTTGCGGGCCTTGTGGCCCTGTCGCTCCCGTGGCTCCTTTAGGGCCTTGCGGCCCAGTAGCGCCCGTATCACCTTTGTCGCCTTTCGGCCCTTGTTCCCCCGTGGCCCCTTTGTCACCTTTGTCGCCTTTGGCTCCAGTCGCGCCTTTTTGCGCGATCAGCGTCCAGTAAGCCGTATTCGTGGGGAGGATGGAGGTGGTGGAGGTATGGCTTTTCTTGCAGGCATAGGAACTGCCGTTATACGTCACCACGTCAATTTGCGTAGTGTTGTTTACGTAGGCCGTTCCACTGGCCCATGCGCCCTTCACCACAAGCGAAGCGCCCTTGGCCCCGGTTGCGCCTTTCGCTCCCGCCGCTCCGTCCTGTGCGGCCTTTTTCCAGAACGTCGATGAGTCGGACGGTGTGGAGCCCACAGTATAGGTCTTTGCGGTCATTACCCACAGCGCAGTGCCGTGGCGAACCATGTTCAAGGTTTCGTATGTGGCCTTTGCCGACCAATCCCCTTTATAGATCGGGCACACCGGCCCAAGATCATATGTTTGTTGCGCCATTTGTTAATCTCCTATCGTAACGATCAAATGCCCGTTGGCGTTGATGGCCACTGCGGTAATGCTCGCCCCCGCATCGCCTTTTGGCCCCTGCGGTCCTGTTGCTCCAGTTGCGCCTTTCGTTCCGGTTGCGCCTTTCGGCCCTTGTTCCCCCTTGTCCCCTTTATCCCCTTTCTCTCCTTGTTTTCCTGTCGCTCCAGTCGCTCCCTTTTGTGCGATCAGCGTCCAATACGTAGCGTTGGTCGGCAGAATGGAAGATGAAGACGTATGGCTTTTGACGCAGGCGTAGGAACTGCCGTTATACGTCACCACGTCAATTTGCGCAGCGTTGTTTACGTAGGCCGTTCCGCTGGCCCATGCGCCCTTCACCGCAAACGAAACGCCCTTGGCCCCGGTTGCGCCTTTCGCTCCCGTATCTCCGGTATCCCCTTTGTCGCCTTTAGCCCCCGTTGCGCCCGTAGCCCCCGTATTGCCTTTTTGAGCCATGAGCGCCCACTTTGATGTGTCCGTGGGCAACGTCCCGGCGGGGCTCCCGCCTGACGCCGTGCATACGTATGACGAACCGTTATAGGTCACACAGTCAAAAAACTCGTAAGCCGTGCCGGAACCGTACACACCTTTATGCACAAGCCGGACGCGGCCAAGGTCAAGCGTATTGCCCGCCATATGCTTGTCCTCCTTTAGCTGACGGAAATAATGAGATTTCCACGATCATCAATGTAACCATCCGTGATGTCGGACGATGTCACGACCATAAACCGCAAATGCCCGGTGTCAGGATCGAGCCTGAAACTTGAGACATTCGTCAAACCTACTACCGTGTCGCCGCGTGGGATGCCGAGCGTGAGCTTGGAATTGCCGGGATCAAAGGTTGCGGTCGCGTCGGCCCCCGACGCCAGAGTGACGGCCTCAGCGGTCATGTCCCTGTACTGATTGACGAGGCTCTGAGCCCGGTTTGCACTTTCCCCGGCTGCCGTAGCTGAGGCTGCGGCTGCTTCGACGCTGCCATTCACATCCACGGCGAACTGGTTCAATGCTGGAATAAGCGTCTTGTTCAGGTCTTCGTTGACCATCTTCTTTTGCGCTTTCAGACTGTTGAACGTCAGCACGTCAAACCGTTCCTGATCGCCCACCAGCCTGTCCGGCGGCTCCGGGAGATCCGAAATCTTGGGAATCTGTTTTACTGCCATTACTTCAACCCCTGTATGTCAACGCTCATGGAAATTTCGTTCGGCCCTTCAAAAGTTGCCCGCCAATCCTCAAGCCACCCCCAAACCGTCAGCGACTGGTAGGAGCCGATGCCCTCGTTGTCGTCGCCAAGCCACAGCGCCGGAAGGCCATGCAGCCGGGAAAGGATTTCCCGCACGGTATCGAGCCGGGACGGATGCAGATACAAGGGCAGGCTCGTGCGCTTGGCGTTGGCCCGCTTGACCAGCCGCGTGTTGCCGAACTCGTCGGTATCCTTCCGGGAATAGTCGCGGATGGAGCATTGCGTGTTGTAAAGCGTCAGGCCAAGGGGCCATGCCTGTCCGGCCACGACATGGCCGAGCGCCGGGCCTCCCTTCTGCGTGAGCGTCACCTCCAGCGTGGCCACGGGCGACAGGGGAATGTTGGTCACGGCCTGATCAACAACCCGCTCAAGGGGCCTGAAATAGTATTCCCAATAACCGTCAACATCCTTCAATGTATTTACGGTGTTATCGTACATAACGAGGCCGTCGCCGTCCTTCACCACGGCCCGGATGCTCGTGGCTTTGAAGTTCAGGAGCGCAAACGCCGTACAGCGGTTGAAAGAAACCGTGAACGTCAACGTCTCGGCGTCCGCCGGGGCAACGGTTTGCGTAGACACGTACTGGTCGAGCATGGCGTACCGGTTCGTCGGCCCCATGAGCCGCCACACCGCGTCTGTCCCTTCGCAATGCAGATCCGGCTGTTTGCCTGTGCTGGCGCCTACGGCCTTGTAAACCTCATGCCCGTAGACGACGGAATCCCCGGCGCCATACGCGGCTTCCGAAGCCCACGCCGGGGCGTCATCTTCCGACACGGAACTGGACAACAGCCTGACGGCCTGTGGCTCTATGACCTTCATACGCCCACCTTCGTCGGTACGCCTTCAACATCCCAGAGTTCGACCAAATCCGACACGCGCCGCCCGTACTTTGCCACCTCACTGAGGAGAATATTCATATCCCGACGAAGCTGATGGACTTCCTGTCGCAATGCCCTTGCCTCCCCACCGCTTTCGCGGCTTTCCCCGGATGTTGCCCCAGGTATCGCACCCCGGAGCATTGCCGCCGTATCCGCCGCAGTGTAGACGCGTCCCGGCTGCGAGAAATTCACCAGTTCCGGCCCTTTTTCGCCTACAAGCGCCCACCCCGGCATGGCAAGGCCGCCTCCCGCGAACGCCTTGACCCCGGCCTTGTCCGCCGCCGCATCCAAAAGCGGCTTCAGCTCGGCAATCTGCTTCTCGATTTCTTCAAGTGTCGCGCTCTGGCCTTGAAGCTGCTCAAGGGCCGCATTCTGGGCATCAAGCTGGCCTTGCAGCGTTTCAAGTTGTTTGTCGGCGGCGGACACCTGCGCACCCGCCGCCTCTTGCGCGGCCTTCAACTGCGCATTCACCGCCCAGAACGCGTCGAGGTATTCCTCTTCCGTCCCCGCCGTCTGCTTCACCAGATCGAGCAGGGAATTACCCACGCCCGCAAGCTGGCCCGCAGCGTCGGAGTCGCCGCCCAGAGCAAGCCCTGACAGCCTCCGAAACTCGGCCTGCACCGTGCCGAGACGGTTCTCCGCGTCAATGTTGGCGTTCCCGGCGAACAGGCCGTAACGGGACTGTTCAAGGCTCTTATCAAGGTTTTCCCATGTGTTCTTGAGAGATTGCGCGGCGGAAAGCTGCTCGTTAAGGGCGTTGATCTCTTCCTGGATCGCCTGTTGTTGCAACTGGAGCCGTTGCTGCTCCAGCGCATCCATCTGCGCCTTGAGCGAATCATATTCGGATTTCGCGGCGTCCTGCGCGGCCTTTGCCGTTTCCGCCGCGTGCAGCTTCATGAGTTCCGCAACCTGCGCGGAGCCTTCACCGAACTGGCTGATCGCTTCCCGCAATTCGTTTTCCTGCGAAATGGCCCGGCTTACTTCGTCACTGGTGCCGTCAAGCGCCGCCCACCGCTGCGCGATGGACTGATCGAACGTGCGCAGCATTTCCTCAGTGGCCTGTTTCACCACTTCCGCGCGCATGGCCTCCACCTGCGCAAGCTGCGATTCCGTAGCCCCGATGATTTCAAGCGCCTTCTTGCGCTGATCGACAGCCTCGTTCGCCGCCTTCACCGCCTGCTCATAGGCAGAAAGCGGATGCAGCGATTCATCCAACGTATTGATGTAATCGTTGATGAAGGCGTTCCGGTACTCATCAATGAGATCCGCAGCGTACTGCGCGTTCACGCCGGAATCCTTCATGCCCTGCGTCCATGCGTCGAGCTGCTCCTTGGCGGACTGCGCCTGCTGCTCCATCTCGGACAACGGGTTTGCAATGGCTTCGGTCGCGCTCGTCACCGCGCTGATGGCGGAAAGCGCCGTAGACGCCTTCTGCAACCCCTCGTCGGTGGTGACGTCGAACGAATCAAAGAACTGCGAGATGCCCGCGTCCGCAAACACCTTTTGCGCCACGGCGGTCATCTGGTTGCGCATGTCCTCGGCGGCTTCCTCAAGCCGTTCTTCGGCCATGCCCTCTTCCCACCACTGGAAATTCCACGAGGCATCGGAGATGCCACGCCCGGCTGACCATGTTGCCGTCTCAAGCCCGGAAAGCGCCTGCTGGCGGATCTGCTCCGGCAGCGCCCCGGCAATATCCAAAAGGCTCCCGGCGGTCTGGCTGGCGATTTGGGCAATGCCCTGCGCGAACGGCTCGGCTTCCTTCCGCCCGGCCCGGTCATACCACGCCCCACCCATGAAGGCGTCAATGTACGTCTGCGGGTCACGCGAGAAGCCCACATTCTCCATTTTGCCGTACACGCTGGCGTGCGTCCGCCGCCCGCCGCCGAAGAGGGAGCCAATCCCTCCACCGAGCAGGCTGCCGATTGTACCACCGAGAAGCGTACCGATGCCGGGCACCACGGAACCGATGGCCGCACCGAGCCCGCCGCCAATCCCCGCGCCTGTACTAATGTTTGGCTGGTTGGGGAAAAGCAGGCTGCCCGCAAGGGAACCAAGGCCGAAACCAGTACCGGCCGCGCCGAGCGTGCCGAGAAGCGTGGAACCTCCTACCCCCCACCCCCCTGTAATACTATTCGCCAATGCATTAAATTGAGCCTCAGTTGCCGAAGACGCAAAAAAACCACCCGTCACATTTGAGGCAAAACTATTGATCCCCCCGGTTATGCCGGAAAAGAAGCCTGCCGCGCCAGACGTCCACGAATCGGGCAACAGGCTGGAGAACGGCAAGTTGCCGAACCCTATTCCAGAGCCGCCACTCCCCCCCCGCAGCATACGCAACGCCGCCCGTACCGAGCATACCGGACACCACGCCCGCAATCTGCACGGTGATGGGCCGGGTGATCGCCATGTGCATCAAATCGGCAAGGAACAATACAAACAGCGAGCGGAACGACGACAGCGACACTTTCCCCGTCTCGATCATCTGTTCCCATACCGACTTCCAGCCGGAATCCATACCGGAATAGAGCGAGGAAAAGGCTTCCTCAGCCCCCTTCGCCGCGTCGGTCGCATCGGCCCGGTATTGCAGGAAAGCCCGCCGAGCACCGTCCGCCCATTCATGGGACGCTTGAAGCTCTTTCAGTTCACGCCACTGGTTGATGTACTCCTCTGGTATCTCAAGCCGTTCAAGCTCCTTCACCTGTGCGGCAATGACTTCCGACTGGAATTGCAGGGAAAGGCCGTATTGCCCCGTCAGTTCCTCGATTTCCTTGTAAAATTCGTATTTGTCGCGCGCGAGTTCGGCCAGGCGCTTCTCTTCCTTTTCCTGCGCCTGCCGCAGATCAAGATCGCGCTTGAGCCCGGCTTCAATTTCTTTCTGCTTCTTAAGCTGATTGGCCTGCTCGGTGCTGACGCCCTTTTTATTGGCGTATTTTGTGGCCTCTTCGTTGATCTTTTCCAGCGTCTTTTCATAGTCGGCAAGGATCTTTGCCTGTTCACGCGAAAAAACATCGCCGGGGGCCGTGGCGAGCTGCGCCTGCAAGGAACGAATGGACGCCTCGGTCTGCTCCAGTTCAGACTTGTACGACGCCGCGTTGTTCTCCATCTGGTTGTACGCGGATGTGTGATCCTTGGCGGTGTCACGTAAATTTTTCTGGTAAGCCGCGTACTTCGCCTGAGTCTTGCCGAGTTCCGCACCTGCGGAAAAAAGTTTGTTGATGCCTTTGACGGCATTATCGCCCATAGCGGCATACTGCCCGCCGAGTGCGGCGGCAACCTGTCCCGCCCTCTGCCACGGTTCAAGGTTCGGCGTTTTTTGGTAAATATCAAAGAGTTCCTTTGCTTTTTCGAGAGGAAAATCCTTCGGGAGCGAGGAAACGATCTTTTCAAATACCTTGCCGCCAAGCATTTCGGACTGCATCGAACGTATGGATTTTTCCATAGCGTCGATGCCCTTGGTCACGTTATCAACATCAATATTCCAACCGGTTCCGACGGCAACCTTGGTATGTTCGGCTTCGGCGGCAAGCTGGCGCAGGGCGTCCTCAACGCTCAGGCCCTTGGCAATCAGCGCGGAAAGGTTTTTGACAAAGGAGTCATTGCTGTACAAGAGCTTGTCAATCGCGTCATTCCACGCCTTGGTTGCCAACCCTGCGGCGCGCATACGCTCGTCAATCGCCCGTACTTTTGCGGCGTAGGCGTCAAGATCCTCCTGTGTAATGTTCTGGCCGAGCTTGGCAAGCTCGCGCCCTAAAGACTCAAGTTCCGAGCGGGCTTCAACAAACCGAGTCCCGTCTGTGCTGAAAATCTGATCGAATGACAGGAAAGTCAGGCCGGACAGGGCGCTGTTGATACTCTGCGTTGCCGCTGCAATATCCGTTTTTAAAACGTCGCGTTGCCGCTCAAGCGATTTTTTGTAGGCTTCATCCTGTTCGGCGCTGAGGTTCCTTACCTCATCGGCGGCCTCGCCCATTTTTTTCTTGTATGCGTCAATCGTCGACTGGTGCTTACGGAAAACATCATCGGCGCTCGCCGTCGATGTACAGAGCGAGGTTACGGCAACGGCGGCGGCTGCAACAACGACGGCAATGGCCCCGGCTCCAGAAACGATACCGGCGAAACTCACGGCGCTGGAGAGGGTCTTAAGTGTCGTGAAAACAGAGACAAGTCCGCCTAATGCCTTAATGAAGGCATAGGCCCCGGCGCTCCACACGGCGAACTGGAGCGCCTTGCTGACGATTGCGCCGACTGTTGCACTATTATCAGCAAAGGATTTCATGACCTGTGCCAGCGTGCCGACGGCGTCCGCCGCAGAATCGGCATCAAGCATTCCCGCCTTGAGCCGCGTCCATTCCGTAGAGAGGCGGTTAAGCTGTCCCTGCAATCCGCTTGCAGCGGCTTCTGCGGCGGCCCCAAAGTCCTCCCGCATGACCTTGGCAAGTTTCGGGAGCAAGTCCTCAGCCGTCAATTTGCCGTCGGCCATGAACTTGTCGAGCTCCGCCGTGGTCATGCCCATAGCCTTCGCCGCGAGCTGGAACGCGCCGGGGAGACGTTCGCCAAGCTGCCCGCGCAATTCTTCGGCCTGCACTTTGCCCTTGCTGATCATCTGGCCGAGAGCAAGAAAAGCACCCTGCATATCGTCTTGGGACAAGGCAAGAGCGGCACCGGCGGACGCCACGGCCTCAAAAATCGAGTTCAGATCTTTTTCAAGGGACGTGCCTTTCCCCGCGGCGAAAAATGTCTTTGCCGATTCCGCCGTGGACTGGAACTGCAACCCCAACCGGTTGCTCACATCGTAAAGATAGGAAAGTTGTGCCTGTGCTGCGGACGACGAGCCAGTGATTGTGGTATAGGCTTTTGAAATGCGATCGGCTTGCAGCGCGGCCTCAAGGCACGCCTGCCCCCCGAAAGCGACGGCGGCGGTAAAGGCGAGCATGGCGGCTTTCGAGAGGCCAAGGCCGTTTGACAGCGTCGCCAGTGCGCCGCGCGTGTCGCCAAGCTCGGCGCGGAATTTGGCAAGCTGGAGCGTGGAAAGATTGGCATCGGCGGCAAGCTGCTGAAAAGCCCGCTCACGTTCCACCTGCTGCATGGCCTTTGCCAGCTTTTGCGCGTGCAGGCTTGAGGTGTTCAGCTTGACGCCCATTGCGCCAAGGTCTGTCGCCATTTTGTCAAACTTCGCGCTGGCGGCGAGCTTGGCGACAGAACCGAGACTTTCAGAAGCTTTCTTGACTGACGTATTGACGCCTGTAAACTTTTGCCCGGCGTCACCGGCGGCTTGGGCGGCCACGTCAAGGCCAGTCCCCGCTTTCTTTCCGGCATCGCCGACATCGGCAAGCCCCTGCGCGGCGGCCCCGGCGGGCTGTACCGTCCCGCCGAGGCCCGTCCGGATCTTCTGGAGGGAAGCGTCGACGGCGGCAAGGTCGCGGGCCGCTTCCTGCGTACCGTCCGCGCGGACTTCAATTCCTACCGTCGTTGTATTGCCTGTCATCGCTTTCCCTTGCTTTTGTCGCGTCTTTCCGTTTCTTTGGCATAGGCGGACAGAAAGGCCGCATCCATGCTGCGGATCGTCAAAACTTCATATGGAGAGAGGGGGGTGGACGTGAGCCGTGCCCATGCTTCAATGTCCGGCCATGACAACGGCATGGGGCCGAAACCGTTGTTGCCGCGTCCGCCGCAAAGCTCCTGAAAAAAGAACCAGAGGTACAGCCCCTCGTCGGGAATAGGTATTTCCTCGTCTTCAAGGGAGATTTCGGGGCAGCCGAGCTCTTCCGGCGTCTTCCCCGTCTGCCTGCATGCCTCAAGGATATGATCGCGCTGCGTTGTGCCGTCCGCTTCGGGCATGCTCCGGGATACCCAGACGCGGACGGCTTCGCACAGCGCCCCGGTCAGTCCTGCAAATAGGCCGAGCGGTCGCTGATGAACTGGTCAACCTGCTCACGCAGCCACGGGAACCGGGTGTACAGCATAACGGCATTGTCGCGGCCGCACGGGAGGGGCGCGCCGTCAACGACGACGCCTTTCCAGCCGAGCGTGCAGGCGGCGAGCACTTCGATGCTTTCCGCCTCGAATTTTTCGGGATCAAGAGCCCGGTTGCGGAAGCCCTTCGCGTTGCTCATGCGGCGCTTGGCGATCGTGGCTGTGGCCTTGCGGTGAATGGTGGAATCGGCACCGGCAAGCGTGATGGTGACGCCGACGGCTTCGCCAGTGACGGGATCGAGCACTTCAAGATCGGCTCCCACCTCAGCCTTGGCGGCCACGTCGCGGGTGGCGAAGTCAAAGGCGGCGGGGGCGGTGACGGCGGTTTCCATGTTTTTATTCATGTGGTTTCCCCTTTGGAGTGGTAAAAGATTAAGGTTCGTCGACTTCGGGCACGGTGCGGGTGATGCGGAAATTCGTTCCGATCGTGGCGTCAAGAGCGGCGGACCACGGAACCGACAATGTGATCGGGCCTTCGGACTGCGCCGAGTCTTCCGCGCCGGTCAACGTGATGTTGGGAATAAGAAACGTGTACGAATATTCGCCGCGCTCAAGTGTAAACTCCAGCTTCACGCGGGTATCGTTGATAAACATCTCGGGGATATTCCCGTCGACATAGAACGCCGAAAGGGTACCTGAAAGGGTGCTCCGTCCCCAACTCACGGCTTGCGCCGATCGGCTGAAAAGCGCGTACTGCGGCTCGATGCCGTTGTTGAGCGTAAGATCGATTCCGGTCACAACGGCAATTTCCGTTTCATTGACCTTGAGAGCCCCCCGGAAGCTGTCGAACGGATCGCCCTCCGGGGCCGGTGTCGGCGAAGCCGAAAGCGGCGTTTTCCCTTTCCCCCCGGAAAGCCCCACAAACGAAAACGTGCCGGTGATCATTTCATTGGGTTTGATGGAGAGCGAAAGCTGATTGACGAAACACCCCGTATACGTCGCGTACTGGCCGATGTTTTTAAAGGCGCGTTCAAGCGTGAAGGCGTGAACCGCCGTTCCCGCGTCCAGCACGTTCTCGCTCCAATTCCCGGCAAGGGCGGCCTGCAAAAACGGATCGTACTCTCCAGACACAAGATCAAAAGCTACATCACCGGATACCTTGTCGACGCCGGTTCGGTGGAAAGGGATTTGACGATCAGGACGCAGGGCGTTCGCCGTGAACGTATCGCGCGAGAGCGTCAGCGAACAGGAATTGTGATTGAGTTCAACCATGCGGGGGGACACGGGCGTTGTGCCCGGCGTCGTCTCTTCGATATACCTCAGTCCGTGGTTTGCACCGGATGCGATGGTGTACATGCCTGTATCCTTCTAGGCTTGGAAGGCGTAAAAGCCCACGTTGACCACAGCCTCAGTCCGTTTGCCGTCGCAGACGGGCGCAGACTTCCGGGGCGTGGTGATAGTGCCGGTTCCGTCGTCAAAGTGGATGTCATCCCCGCGCGGGAACCGGCGGGCAATCTGATCGGCGAGCGTCGCGGCAAGGGAATCCTCCCCGGCCTTGACCACCACCTTGATCTCAATCCGCCCGTCGATTTTGGTGAGGCCGCTCATGCCGAGCGTGGCCTGCCGCTGGTTTTCAAAAACAATCTGCGCCCGCAGGTGGCTGGCGTGCGGCGGCACGAACGGCTCCCCCTCCCAACCGAGAGGCAGGTCCAGCGCGCGGGCGGCAAACCGAACTTTCTCTTTCAGGGTGTCATACAGAAACGCCATCAGCGTTTTCTCCTTGACTAAAGGCAAATGATTGCCGCCAGAGTACGGACCAGACGCACACGCCCTGTCCGGCAAGCTCCTCATCGGTTACCGCCTCCAACGAACGAACCACGGCGGGCCCCACCGACAGGCCGAAGTCGTTTCCATGGAGCACCAGAGCCGTTTTTTCAGCAACGGCCAGCGCCTCGGCTTCCGCTCTCTCGGCTCCGGCCACATTATTCGAGACGACAAGCGCCCCAAAGGTGGCCGTCACATCAAAATCAAGTGAGCCACCCGCAGCCTCATTGTCCGCGGCTACAGCGGCGATGAGTACGGACACGCCGGGCGGAAGCCCTTTCTCGGCAACGGCATCAAGTGTGATTTCCCCAGAAAAGGCTTCCACGCGGGGAAGTGTCGGGAAAACGGCTTGCAGTTGTGTAACGGCGGCGTCACGCACTTCGGTCAGACTAGGCATGGTCAACCCCCAAATGTCTTTTTACGATGCCCACGATCGCCCTCTTCCAGTCGTCCGGGATATCGTCGTCGCGTTGAAACAGGTAAGGACGGGCTGGAATATGAATATTATATGCGGCTGAGGCCATGCCGAACTTGGCGCGTTTGTCGTTTGCCTTGGCAAAGCGCACCTGTCCCTTGTTTTTTCCCCGACTGATGCGCCGGAAGTGCAATTTTGTTGCACCCACAGCCCGATTGATGACAGCTCCGAACTGATGGACCGCCGCATAGGCGAGGTTCGTCCCGACAATTACGCTGTCCGGTGTCATGTTGAGCGTGATGCTCTTCTTGAGCCGCCCGTGCCGCTGCAAAATAGGGTGGGCGTCGCCCTTTCTCTGCCGCACGGTCGCGGGCTTCAACGGTTCCCACGCTTCGCCATCGGGAGAACATTCTGCTTCAAACCCCTGCCGGATGCTCACGAGCAGGGACATGCCAATTTCACGGAGAATGCGTGGTTTCTCGGCCTCGAAGCGTTTCAGCCCCACCGAAAGGGACAGGGTGACGGCTCCATCCGTGGCCTTGATGCTGATCATGCTCAAAACCCCTTGAGGCTATCCGGGCTGAATATCCGGCTCGGGACATCAAGCCGGACGCCCCCGGAAGCGTCGGTATTCGCGGTGGGCACCCCCTCGGCCTGAAAGACGATGACGCCCCGCGCCATATCCTTGAGTCCGGCAAGCGCATCCTCGAATGCCTTGCGGACGCCCTCAGGCGCGGAGACTGCCGTGTGAAGATAGTAAAAAGCCATGTCCGCACACCACCGCCGCACCGGAGCGGGGACAGGATCGAGCGGTATCCGGTAACGGCTCGCCGCATATCCCTCAATCGCTTCCGTAGCGTCGGTGAGAGCCGCCCCTATGACGGCCTTGTCTGGATACCGTGCCGGGGGTATGGATCGGTCGGTAAGCTGTGTGAGCTTCATCTCACCAAACCGGGTCACAAGGTCGTCATAGGTGGCGTAGGTCATGCTTCGGTCTTCTTTTTCCCGCTTGGGGTGGAATGCTCAGGCTCCTTCGCTGGAGCCTTCTCCTTCTTCGGAACGGTGATTTCCTCGACAACAAGCATAGGCTCGGCCTTGAGCGCGGCGAGTTCTTCCGGCGTAAAACGCCCGTCGGGATAGTCCCGCGTCCCGGCATGGCTCATGCCCGCCCGCCGGAAGCCGTCTTTCTTTGCGGTAATGCGTATCATGACGTCACCTACAACCACGGACTGACGAGCAATTCCGCTGATCCGGCCCATTCGTTGGTGGCCCCGCCCGTCGTCAAGGCGGCGACGACGACCTTGCGCGCGGCGGATTCGTGCATGGGCGGAACAACAAGAAGGTTCGGCACCAATCCCAGAGGATCGCCCGCGTCATTGGTAAAACCCATCATCGCGGCGCGGGCCTCGGCGTAACTCTCGTTCGTCAACGGCTTCGTGGAACGGATCGCGCACTGCCACAGGCCGAACCCCACGTTCACACGGGCATCGACGCCGTAGAGGTACTCGTCACGCATGAATACGTTGTCGTCGTTGGGCGCGTCCTTTCTCTTCAACTCGTATTCCCGGCGCTTCTGGAAGATCATCGGCTTCACAGGGCGGGTGGTGCACATGAGGAACCACGGCTCTACTGCGCCGGAGCTTGCCGTGATGGAGTTCGAGACGGATTTGCCGCTGACGGGGTGATCCGTGTCGAAAAAGTATTGACCGTCATAACACGCAAGCTCGTGCCCTTTTTTGAGCGCACCGAAGACCAGTTGATTCGGATGAAGCCCGGCCTGCGCCCCCATATCGCGGAACATGGGGCCGTAGATGCCGACCTGATCGTCTTCGATGTCGTCGCGTTTCACGGCGATCGTCATTTCAAACTTTTCGTTCTCGATACTGTACTTGTGGGCCTTCAAGTTGCGGATGATGCGATCCCCGGCCCATTTCTGCATGGAGGGCAAAGTGCCGAGCCAAGGATAGACGTTTTCCCGCGTGCCTGACGGTACGACCATCGCAATTTTCTCATACTGGCTCTCGGCGGTGCCGAGGCCGCCCTGAAAGGCGGCGGACACGCCAAAATAGAACTGCTCAAGGGTGGAACGATTGATGTCCATCGGGTTCTCTCCTCAGATTTTGACCCAGACGCCCTCGTCGGTGACGTCAAAGACGATTCCGGCAACGGGCGCGTTCGTGGCCGTGGTTTTCTGGACGGTGCAGTCGTCCGCCGCCCAACACGTCGCGCCAATTTGGGCGGGCGTGGGCGCGTCCCCGGATGCGGCCTCAAACGCAAAGACCCCACGACGCACGGATACTTTTTCCCCAGCCTTGCCTTGCCGCTGCGCGACCCCCACAACCGGGGACAACCCGGCGGTAATGCTTGCCGGCACAAGTTTGCCGTCCCCATTCAAGCAAACCATGCTTCCGGCATAGACCGTAGAAGCCGCCTCAAACTCGAACTCGTCACCATTGCGGCGCACGGTATCCCGATCACTCGTCAGAGCCGCCATTGTCGCCTCCTTTCACGGACTGCATGGCCTTTTTGTAATCCTCTTCGGATACGCCCATTGCACGGCAAAGCGTCTTCGCCGTGCCGTCCAGCACGCCGTCGGCACTGTCGGGCGGGGTTGTCTTTACGGACTGCGCGGCCTTACCGCCGGGCCGCAGGTCGGGAGCCGCCTCAAGGAATTTCTTGAACCCCTCAGGATCACGGGAGGCGGATTCCTTCGCCCACGTTTCCATAGCCGGACTGATCTTGCCGTCGGCCTTGCCCTGCTCGACGAGAGCCACGGATTGCGCGGCTTTCATTTGGGCAAGCTCCGTATTCACGGCAGTAAAGGTTTCGACAGGGACGAAACGGTTCACATCCGGGTGCTCGGCACGGGCGGCGACGGACTGCACGGCCTTGACGAGCCCGGCGGGCGTTCCGTCGTCGGCCTTCACGGTCTGGGCCATAGTGGACATGGCCTCTTTCATGGCCTGAGCGTCCTGCACCACCATTCGGGCTACGGCCTCGACGGTGGCCTCAGTCGGATCGGCGTCGGTCACGCCAAGGACGGAGGCAATGGTCTTGAGAAAAGACATGGGACTTTCTCCGGTAAAAGATTGCTGGCCGGAAGACTCACAGGAAGCGAGGGCCTTTAGCCCGGTCAGATTGGGGACGTTGGTGAGGGCCACGGACTCGATCGACTGGATGACGCCGTTCTGGTCGTGGTAGTAGACGGGGGAAACGTAGCGGTACTCGCGGGCGGCGACGTGAGCCCTGCCCTTCTCCGTCCACTCAACGCGCCCCCATACGCCGTCGGCGCGCGCTTCAAGCGCGGTAATCCACCCCGCCGCCGGAGCGGGCTGGCCGTTCACAGCGGAAAATTCAAGCTGATGGTCGTAATCCACGGGGATGTCGAGGGGGCCGTTGTGCGCCCGCGTCTGCGCAACTACGGAAACCGGATCGCAAGTGTACGGGCCGCGCCCGTCCCGCCCTGAAAACGTCCCGGTTGGGAAAAGCTGCATCCAATCCGGCGCGTCCCCGGCTTGGAAAGCGGGAAGCGCGACGGAAAAAACGGATTTCAGAAGAGGGCTGTTCATGGATGGACTGTACGGAAAGAATAAAAACGAACACACCCTGAACATTTTCCAATAGATAAAAGAAAAGCCCCCGGAAACGGGGGCTGTGGCTCAAAGGGCCTCAAGGACATTCATCCCGCGCAATGGAAAAATCCCAAACATCTTCACGCCAACAAAATTTGACTTATATACGCCAATGACGTATAGTCATTTCATGGCATTCATCGAAACGCCC
>ENA-UEQE01002092-UEQE01002092.1-human-gut-metagenome-genome-assembly--contig:-NODE-2092-length-14966-cov-3.896299_pt1 | contig 14966 bp, 7 predicted proteins | sample MGYA00242934_ERZ507935 | MGnify/ENA primary metagenome ERZ507935 (study PRJEB26167, sample SAMN06115423) | human gut metagenome | host: Homo sapiens | place: China:Anhui | collected 2015-03-30 | study... | reverse complement strand
TGAAGGAGATTGCAGCCCGTCAGACACAGTTTGCCAAGGAGACACTGGAACGTAAATTCAAGAACCGGAAGCTGGAACAGGTGCTTGACAAGTGGGAAACCCACGCAGCCCTGCTCGCGTGACGGCTCCAGCCGGAAGGAGGTGATTTCCATAGCAGACAAAAAGTTTCGGGGCAGAGATAAAATCGTCCAGAAAATGACCAAAGACGGTCTGGTGGATGAAAACCTCCGCACCGGGGAACAGAAGTCCGCAACCGCAGCAGAAAAGCCGGAGAAGGAAGATTCGGCAAAGGAAACTTCGGAAAAAGAAACAGATGAACAACCTATCGTGGAAGAAGAACGGTGCATGGATGCCGAGGACGAGGAGGATGTACCCCGGCATCACAGCACCGCCAAGCAGAGCGCAGACTATTATAAAGCCCATCAGGAGGATGGGAAGCCGAAGGATGCGCCTGCGGAAGCGGATGCAGAGCCGCAGACCAAGAAAGGCCGACTTTCTTTTGAGGATGAAAAAGGCGGCATTGTCCGTGGCATGGGGATGGGCGTTAAGAAGGTGGCCAAGAAAGGAGTGGATACCGCCACCGAGTTTGCCCATCAAAAAGTACATCAGGTGGAAAAGGACAATTCCGGCGTGGAAGCTGCTCACAAGTCGGAAGAAGCCGCCGAACGCTTGCACCACTTTGTCAAAGGCAGAAAAAAGCCCAAAGACAAATCTGCCAGAGCGGAGAAAAGAGGTGACGAGGATCAGAAGTCCAGCCGCCTGAAATTCTCCGAGAGTGAGGGCGGCACGGCAGAAAATGCAGCAGAACCGTCGCTGAAAAAGAAACAGCCCCAGCCGCCACCGACTGCCGCAGGAGGTGAATCAAAAACAGTCGGTGCGAAGTTTTACCAGAAAAAGCAGTATAAGGATGCCTATGCAGCCGCCAAGCGCGGCCAGAAAGCCGGAACTGCCGCCAGCAAGCAGGCAGCAGCGGCAACAAACACCATTACGGAGAAAGCAAAAGCGGCGGTGCAGGAGATCGTCGTGCAGCATAAAACTTTGTGGGTCGGTATTGGTGTGGGTATCCTGCTGGTGATGGTAATGTTGGGAGCCTTTTCGAGCTGCGGTGCAGCGATTCAGGGAACAGGCAGTACCTTTGTGGGAACGACATATCCCAGCAAGGATGCCGACATGAAAGGTGCGGAAGAAGATTATCTGGAACTGGAAAAAGAACTGGATAAGCAGATTCGGCAGATGGAATCCACTCATCCGGGCTATGACGAATATCGTTATCAGCTGGACGAGATCGGCCATGACCCGTATCAGCTTATTTCCCATCTGACAGCAGTTTATGAGCAGTTCACCAGAGGGCAGGTCAAGCCTGTTATCAAGGAACTGTTCAAACAGCAGTATGTTTTGAAGGTGTGGGAAACCATTGAGATTCGCACTCGCATGGAAACCAGAGTAGGGATTCGGCCAACGATTGACGCTTTTGGAAACATCAGCATGGAAACCTATACCTATCAGGAAGAAGTGGAGTACGAGTATAAAATCCTCAATGTCCTGCTGAAAAATAAGGGCTTCGATACCATCGCGCGGAAGAACATGAATCGGAAGCAGACCGGGCGATACGATGCCTACAACCTGACCTACGGCAACCGCCCCGAACTGTTCGGCGCAGGATCACCGACTTACAGCGGCGGCACAACGGGCAGTATCGGCACAGGTGGTGGTGCTGGTGGCTCCGGCGGTGGCTTCAAGTACGACATTCCCTCGGAAGCCCTTTCGGATGAAAAGTTCGCAAGGATGATTGAGGAAGCCGAAAAATATCTGGGTATGCCGTATGTGTGGGGCGGCAGTTCCCCAAGCACCAGTTTTGACTGTTCCGGCTTCGTATGCTGGGTCATCAATAACTGCGGCAATGGGTGGAGCGTTGGGCGTACAACAGCCAACGGCCTGCGCGGGAAGTGCAGTTATGTTTCTCCTGCGGATGCGCAACCCGGCGACCTGATCTTTTTCGAGAAAACCTATAACACCGTTGGCGCGTCGCACGTTGGCATCTATGTCGGTGATGGGATGATGATCCACTGCGGCGATCCCATTTCCTATACCAGCATCAATTCGACCTACTGGCAAAGCCACTTTTTAGGCTTTGGCCGCATCAACTGAAAGGAGGGTCGATGGGCAAGAAATTACAGAAATATCTGGATGAAGCCGAAAAGACCGAACAGCAGATCGCAGAACTGGAAGAACGGCTGAGAACCATCCGGGCAGCACAGAAAAAGGAAGAGGACAGCGAGATCATTCGTGCCATCCGCAGCACCAAGATGGGAGGGCGCGAACTGCTGGCTCTGCTGGACAACATTCAGGCGGGCAACGTGACGTTCCTGACCACTGTAAACAACGCTTCGGAGGAAGCAGAAACGGAGGAAGCGATTGAAAAAGATGCTTAAACGGCTGGGAGTTGTTATCCCCAGCACAATTCTGACCCTGCTGATGGCGGTGGGCTTTTCGACCCAGGCCTTTGCCTTTGTGGACACCACTGAGGTGACGGAGGAACCGACACAGGTGATCGAGGAAGCAGAGCCGACGGAGGAAGAAAAGATTCCGTTCACCATCGCAGGCAACGGCGAGGTGGAGGACAACATCGTAGATGACCCCAGCAAGGAGTTCTTCACAGTAAAGACCAAGGGCGGCAACACGTTCTTTCTGGTGATTGACCGGGCGCGGAACAGTGAGAACGTCTATATGCTCTCGATGATCGACGAGTACGATTTGCAGGAGTTTCTGGACGATGAAGAGCGGAACGGCAAGCAGGAAGAAGAAACGCCTGCGGTAGTTCTGCCCGAAACCAAACCCGAACCTACCCCGGATGTGGAAATCGAAGAACCGAAAGAGGAATCGAGCGGTGGCATGAATAAGATTCTGCTGCTGGTATTCGTGGCGGCACTGGGTGGTGCAGGTGCTTTCTTCTACTTCTACATTTATAAGCCGAAGCCGAAAGAAGAAACGCCGCAGAGTGAAAATCTGGAAACCGACCAGAGCCTTGCGACTGTGAACGAAGATAATCAGTCCGGCAACGAAAATGACACATAAGAAAACCGTAACATAAGGATGCAGGGGTAGTCGAAAGGCTATCCCTGCTTTTTTCAAAAAGGAGAAAGCGTTGAAATATCTGGTGATTGCAGAAAAACCGAGTGTATCGAAATCCATTGCAAAAGTGATCGGTGCATACCGACAGGAGGACGGGTATCTGGAGGGTGGGGATTGCGTGGTAAGCTGGTGTCTGGGGCATCTGGCAGAGTATGCAGCCCCGGAACATTACGATGAACGCTATGAAAACTGGCGTTTTGAGGATTTGCCGATTCTCCCTGTTGAGTGGAAACTGCTGGTACACAATACCAAGAAGCCGCAGTTCAATGTTCTGCGCAAACTGCTCCGCAGCAAGAAATTCGATTATGTGGTGAACGCCTGCGACGCAGGGCGCGAGGGTGAAGCGATTTTCCGCCGTGTGTATACTCTTGCCGGAAGCAAACTCCCCATCAAGCGGCTGTGGATCAGCAGCATGGAGGATGCCGCCATCCAGCAGGGCTTTGAAAACCTGAAAGATGGTGCGGCGTATGATAATCTGTTTGCAGCGTCCGAGTGCAGGGCAAAAGCAGACTGGCTGATCGGCATGAATGGAACCCGCGCTTTTACGAAAAAGTACGGCAGAAAACAGACCATTGGCCGTGTGCAGACCCCGACGCTGGCGATGCTGGCCGAACGGCAGACCAAAATCCAGAACTTTGTAAAGGAACCCTATTATAAAGTGGAACTGTCCGGTGCGGGTGTCGTGGCGGCATCGGAACAGATGGGGCGGGAACAGGATGCCGATACCGTTCAGGCAGCTTGCGATGGACAGTGCGCCGTGGTTGGCAGCATCGAGCGCAAGCGAGTGGAGAAGAAGCTCCCGAAGCTGTACGACCTGACGACCTTGCAGCGAGAAGCAAACCGCTATTACGGCCTGACCGCCAGCCAGACCTTGCAGGCATTGCAGGAACTGTATGAAGAAAAGCTGGTGACATATCCCAGAACGGACAGCCAGTTTGTGACCGAGGATATGCGCAAAACAGTGGAATCTCTGGTACTGGCTCTGGATGGCCAGACTGTGGATGTGAGCTGCGTTATCAATAACAGCAAAGTCACAGACCACCACGCGATCCTGCCGACGATGCAGGGCGCAAAGTGTAATAAGGAAAAGTTGTCCGAAACCAAACAGAAGATTCTTTCGCTTATCATCTGGAAACTGGTGCAGGCTGTGCAGCCGTCGTTCATCTATGAGGATGTGCTTGTGACGGTATGCTGTCAGGGACAGAATTTTACAGCAAAGTATAAGAACGTTCTGCAGCCCGGTTATACTGCAAAACCTGTTCCGCTTGTGGAGCCGGAAAAGGATAAGGAAGTGCCGCTTCCGAAAAAGCTGGAGCAGGGAACCGTTCTTCCTGTGGTACGGGCAGAGAAAAAGCAGGGCTTTACTTCACCGCCGAAAGTCTACACCGAAGATACCCTGCTGTCGGCCATGGAAACCGCAGGCAACAAGGAATTTGAAAAGGACACCGAGAAGAAAGGTCTGGGAACCCCTGCAACGCGCGCCGCGATTCTGGAAAAGCTGGTATCCTCTGGCTATGTGCAGCGTAAAGGCAAGCAGATGATTCCCACGGAGGACGGTGTAGCCGCGATCCGCAATATCCCCGACTACCTGAAATCCGCCAGCATGACAGCTGAGTGGGAAAATGGCCTGCTGCGGATGGAGCGCGGCGAGATCAAGCCCCATGATTTTATGCAGGGCATCCATGGACTGATCGATAAGATGCTGGCTGACCTCCGGCAGATTCCTACCGTCGCGGCGGCTCCCCATTATAATAAGGTAAGCGTAGGAAGCTGCCCGGTCTGCGGAAATCCTGTGCATGAAAGTAAACTCAGCTTTTGCTGTGCAGACCGCAGCTGCAAATTTGCCCTCTGGAAAGAAAGCAGATACTTGTCCAGCATGAGAAAAACGCTGGACAAGAAGATGGCGGTAGACCTTTTGAAGAAAGGCCGCACCCATGTAAAAGACTTTTATTCCGCGAAAAAAGATAAGACATTCGCCGCTGACCTTGTGATGCGCGTCGAAGATGGCCGCGCACAGTACAGCCTGGAATTTCCTAAAACACCGATGCAAACGAAAATGTAAAGGAGGTTTGACCCTTGCCACAGATTAACGATATTCGAGAATTGGCGCAACAGAACGCCCGGTATGTCAGTAACTCGCCACAGGACTGGATGAGTTATCTGGATGTGGCGGCGCGGCTGTACCGCTATTCGTTCACCGATGCGCTCCTGATCCACGCACAGCGGCCCGATGCAACCGCCTGCGCAGAAATGGAAATCTGGAATCAGAAAATGAGCCGATGGGTCAACCGTGGCGCAAAAGGCATCGCGCTTCTGGATGATACCGGACCGCGTACCAAGCTGCGGTATGTGTTCGATATTGCTGACACCCATCTGGTGCGCGGCGGCAGAACACCGCTCTTATGGAATCTGGACAGCCACGAGCATGAGCAGATTATCCTAGACCATTTGGCAGATACCTATGGTTTATCCCAGACAGACAGCATGAACACCGCCCTGATGGAAGTGGCGCAGCAGCTGACCGCTGACAATCTGGATGAAGCGATGGACGGTCTGGCCTATGAGGTGGCGGATACGTTTCTGGAAGAACTGGACGAAGATAACATCCGTGTCCGCTTCCGGGAACTGATGACCAACAGTATTTTCTATACGCTTTCCCGCCGCTGCGGGCAGGAGCCTATGGATGTGCTGGACGATGATGACTTTATCCGTATCGTGGATTTCAACAAGCTGCCGGTACTGTCGTTCCTTGGCAACGCGGTTTCCGAACAGTGCGAAGCGGTTCTTTTTGACATTGGCCGAGAGATGCGGAAAATTTACAAAAAAGAAATCACGCAGCAGCTTGAAAAATCCGTTGACAGCTTGTATAATACCAATACGGACTTTAGCACATTAAAGCGCGAAACCAAAGAAAACACGACCAAAGGAGGACAAGAAAATGGAGTTGACGTATTACCGCAAGGGAGATTATCTGTTCCCGAATCTGGCCGTGAAGGACGAGCCGCAGATTATCGGGAAGTACGGGATGCTGCGCAGGACGTACCTGAAAGAGAACCGCAAGAACTGGTATCAGAGTATGCTGATGAGCGGCAGGCTGAACCAGCATCTGGCGCAGATCGAGGAAGCAGCGGAGAGCCGGGTGGAAACCCTGCTGGACAGTCTGAACGAGAAGTTTCCGGCACCGAACAAGGAGAAAGACCCGCTGGCATGGGCGGCACATCAGAACAGCCTGACGGCGATGGCAGAAGAGATCGTCTTGAAGGAATTGGTATACAATTAACCGAACCGACAACAGAACAGGATTTGAGCGAAGCAGAGGAAGAAATTGCCTCTGCTTTTTCTTTTCCTGATTTGCCGACCGTGGAACAGCAGATCCGCGCCATTGAAGCACCGATCCAGGCGCGGTATGCGGATGAAATTGCACTTGATTCCGAAGTGGTCGATGAAATCCTGCGCACGGGCAGCAACCGCAGCAAGGGCCAGCTGCGCCTGATCTACAATTTCATGGTCGAGAAAACCCCGGAAGAATACACGGAGTTCGTGAAAAACGAATATGGTACGGGCGGCAAAGGCTTTGAAATTGGCGGTGCGAAGTATGCCGTCTGGTTCGATGATTTGGGACTGCGCATTGCAGCAGGTGATACGGCTAAGGGCGGCACGATTGTCAATGCGTTTCTTTCGTGGGAGGATGTGAGCAATCGTATCCATGAACTGCTCCGGCAGGGCGAGTATGCGCCGCAGGCGGTTCTGGATGCTGCACGGCAGAACGCTTTACAGGAACACGCGCAGACGTTGGCTTATATGGAACGTGATTTGGCCGATGGTGTTGCCGAAGCAGTGTTTCAGGATACAGAAATCTTCAGGGGCGGTTTCCCGGAACTGACAGACAGACTGGCAGGCTTGCTGGACGATGCGGATTTTCTGACGGACCTTAATGACAGATTATCTGCGCTGGGAGAAGCCTACGCCGAAGATAAAGACCTGATGCGGATGCACTTTTATAAGCCGGATAAGGTGGCGGCGCTGTTCCACCAGTTTGCAAAACCTTATCAGAACTACTCGGCGCGGGATGGCTTTCACTGGAATGAGTACAAACGATTTATCACGGAAGATGAAATCAATGGATATTTCACGCGGGGAAGCAATTATTCGGACAGTCGGCTGGCAATCTATTCGTTCTTCCTGAATTATGAGGACAAAAAAGAACGGGCTGACTTCCTGAAAGAGCATTACGGGATCGGCGGCAGCAGCCATGCACTCTGCGGGGCAGACGATTCTCACGAAAATCACGATGGCAGGGGTATTGCTTTGGAGCGTGGCTCATACGGAAACCCGTATGCCAGCGTTCATCTGAACTGGAATCAGGCCGCAGGCCGAATCGACCAGCTTATCCGTGACAGTGAGTATTTGAAGCCGGCAGACTACTCCCGGATGCCTGCTTATGAGCGCGAGCGGATGGCAATGCGGGTGATGGATTTCTATCACCATCTGCCGAACAACGTGGAGCGACCTTATCCGCAAGACCTTTACCATGAAGAAGGACGAAAGGCTCTCGTTGAAAAGCTGGCAGACCCCGAACAGGCGGTGGAACTGCTGGAGCAGATGGACAATGCACTGCTGTCTGTGCCGCTGGATTCGGAAGAATATGAGCGCAAGGCAGAATTCCTCTCTATCCTGCACCAGTATGTCGAGGGAACGTACACGATTTTCCCGGAAAAGAAGCAGGCTGTTGAGATTGCGGTTCCTGAGCAGGGGCAGATTTCCATGTTTGACTTCATGGAGCAGGAGCCGCAATCGAAAGAGCAGTCAACCGCCGCAGCGGTTGAGAAACCCCAAAAAGATGCGCCCCTTGCAGATGAAAAGACTTCGGAGCAGACACTGCAGCCCCTGCCGCTGGATGCTGCCAACGAGTATAACGCTCTGAAAGAGCGTTACCCGGATGCTCTGGTCGGCTATGAGCAGTACGGAAACTTTGAGTTCTACGGCGAAGATGCAAAGCGCGTTTCAGAACTTCTTGGCAGCAAGCTGTTGGAAAAGGAAACCGCACTCGGCAAGGTTGAGGTATCTGGTTTCCCGCGTGAGCAGTGGGTTTTACAGACAATGAAGCTCTGGAAGCAGGGCGAGAATGTTTATCTATCCGGCCAGCAGGAAGATGGAACCCATGCGCAGACAAAGTATTTCCGCAGGGAGGAATATCTGCCAGTCAATACCATTATTGAACTGGACGATAGAGAGTTCCGTGTGGATTCGGTCAATTTTGAACAGGGAACGGTCAGCTTGCAGGACATGACCCTTGCGAAAGAAGCCCGGTATCCGATCTTCCGAACGGAACCGCTGGAGTACATTCGGCATTTATATGAACAGGCAGATATGCCGCTGGAAGAAGCGGTAGAAGCTACCGTCTTTGCGGCCCTGCACAATGCAGGCGTGGCCTACGAGGATTTTTCCCCGGAGCAGATGGATGTGATCTATTCGGTGGCAGAATCGGGCGGCGAGTTGGAAGAACTGCTGAATCCCGACTTCCCGCCGGAACAGATGCAGCTGATCGCAGATGTGCAGAACCGAACGGATGCCATTAGCCGCGCAGCGGCAGAGGAAGCCCTTGAACCGCTGACACAGCAGCCTATGACCCCGGCAGAGGTCAACCATGCAAGGCGGCAGCACAACCTTCCGCTGGACAGTGGAGCGGAAACGGAACAGCCTGAACAACAGAAACAGGAGCCTATTAACTTCCGTATTACGGACGATGATCTCGGCGCAGGAGGGCCGAAAACAAAGTATAAAGCCAATGTGGAAGCCATTCGGGTGCTGCAAACGCTGGATGCAGAGCAACGGCAGGCTACCGCAAAGGAGCAGGAGATTCTTTCCCGGTATGTGGGATGGGGCGGCATTCCGCAGGCGTTCGATGAAAGCAATGCGGAGTGGTCGAAAGAGTATGCCGAACTGCAGTCCCTGCTCACGGCAGATGAGTATAAGGAAGCCCGCGCCAGTACCCTGAATGCGTTTTACACTTCTCCTACGGTCATCAAGGCAATGTATGAAGCCCTGGGCAATATGGGATTGTCCAAAGGCAATGTGCTGGAACCGTCCTGTGGTGTCGGCAATTTCATGGGTCTGGTGCCGGACAGCATGGAGAAGATTCGGATGTACGGTGTGGAGCTGGACAGCATTTCGGGCCGCATTGCACAGCAGTTGTACCAGAAAAACAAAATTGCGGTGCAGGGCTTTGAAACGATGCAGTTCCCGGACAGCTTCTTTGACTGTGTTGTGGGCAACGTACCGTTCGGCAATTATAAAGTACCGGATAAGCGGTATGACCGCCACAATTTCCTCATCCACGATTATTTTATCGCCAAGAGCATTGACCTTGTGCGTCCGGGCGGTGTGATAGCGGTGGTAACGTCCAGCGGTACGATGGATAAAAAGGATTCCTCTGTCCGTGAGTACCTTTCTAACCGTGCCGATCTGGTAGGCGCGATTCGACTGCCGAACAATGCGTTCCAGCGCAATGCCAACACGGGCGTGGTTGCTGACATTCTGTTCCTGCAGAAGCGTGACCGTGCCGCGGTGGAGCGGGCAGAGTGGGTAGACCTTGCCGAAACGCCGGAAGGATACTCCATCAACCAGTATTTTGCGAAGCATCCTGAGATGGTGCTGGGGGAGATCACCACCGAAAGCACTCAGTATGGCAAGCAGGAAACTACGGTCAAGCCCATCGAGGGCGCAGACCTTGCCCAGCAGTTGAAAGAAGCAGTTGGAAATATCCATGCCACCATCACGGAGCCGGAAATCTCCGACGATGAGCTGGAAGTGCAGGAAGAACCTATTCCAGCAGACCCAAGTGTGAAGAATTTCAGCTTCACGAACGTGAATGGGCAGATTTACTACCGTGAAAACTCCTTTATGAACAAGGTAGAACTGCCTGCCGTAACTGCAGAGCGGGTGCTGGGCATGATCGCTCTGCGGAAAACCACCCGAAAACTGTTGGATTGTCAGCTGCATGATGGCTCGGATGCGGAAGTACAGCTTTTGCAGAATGAACTGAAACAGCAATACACCGCATTTAAGGCGCAGTATGGCCTAATCAACAGCACCGCCAACAAGCGAGCGTTCCGACAGGACAGCAGTTATTGTCTGCTGGCATCACTGGAAATTCTGGATGAGGAGAGGAATCTCAAACGGCTTGCCGATATTTTTACAAAGCGCACCATTCGTAAGCCGGAACCCGTCACCTCGGTGGACACGCCCAGTGAAGCCCTGGCACTCTCTATCGGAGAAAAAGCAAAGGTAGATGTGCCGTTCATGGCGCAACTTTGCGGTAAGCCTGAGCAGGAAGTCACGGATGAACTGGCGGGCGCGATTTTCCGAAATCCTGTGACACAGCAGTGGGAAACCTCGGATGAATACCTGTCCGGCAATGTGCGTGAAAAGCTCGCCACAGCAGAAACCTTTGCGGCAAACCATGCTGAATATCAAATCAATGTGGATTACCTGAAACGGGTACAGCCCAAAGATCTGGATGCTTCGGAAATTGAAGTGCGGCTGGGTGCAAACTGGGTGAAGCCGGAGTACATCACGCAGTTTATGAAAGAAGTGTTCAAAACACCGAACTACTATGCCGGGATTGACATTAAGGCAACCTATTCCGAAATTTCTGGTGCATGGAACATTTCGGGCAAGTCGCTGGATCGCGGCAATCCGCTTGTCACCAACACTTACGGAACCCTGCGCGTCAACGGCTATAAGCTGCTGGAGGATGCGCTGAATCTCCGCGACATTCGCATCTACGATACCATTGAGGACGCAGACGGACGGGAGCGCCGTATCCTCAACGCCAAGGAAACCACCCTTGCCGCACAGAAGCAGCAGCTTATCCGGGATGCGTTCAAGGACTGGATTTGGAAAGACCCGGAGCGCCGCGAAACGCTGGTACGGCAATACAACGAGGAAATGAACAGCACTCGTCCCCGCGAGTATGACGGCAGCCACATCGTTTTCTCCGGTATGAACCCGGAAATCACCCTCCGAGAGCATCAGAAAAACGCCATCGCCCATGTGCTGTACGGCGGGAATACGCTGCTGGCACACGAAGTTGGTGCGGGAAAAACCTTTGAAATGGTAGCCTCTGCGATGGAATCTAAGAGATTGGGACTGTGCCAGAAATCCATTTTTGTCGTGCCAAACCATCTGACGGAACAGTGGGCGTCCGAATTTCTGCGGCTCTACCCTTCGGCAAACATCCTTGTCACTACCAAGAAGGACTTTGAAACCCACAACCGCAAGAAATTCTGCGCCCGCATCGCCACCGGCGACTATGACGCCGTTATCATCGGCCACAGCCAGTTTGAGCGTATCCCCATCAGTCCGGAGCGGCAGGAACGGCTCCTTCACCAGCAGATTGAGGAAATCACCGATGGTATTCAGGATACCAAGCTCGCAGGCGGCAACAGCTTCACCATCAAGAGCTTGGAGCGCACGAAAAAGGGGCTGGAGGCGCGGCTGAAAAAGCTGCAAGCCAGCGACCGCAAGGATGATGTGATTTACTTTGAACAGCTCGGCGTAGACAGGATGTTTGTGGACGAGTCGGACAATTATAAAAATCTTTTCCTCTATACGAAGATGCGCAACGTGGCAGGGCTTTCTACCACCGATGCGCAGAAATCCTCGGATATGTTCTCCAAGTGCCGCTACATGGATGAGCTGACCGGCGGGCGCGGCGTGGTGTTTGCCACCGGCACCCCGGTTTCCAACTCCATGACAGAGCTTTATACCATCCAGCGCTATTTGCAGCATGACCGGCTGCAAGAGATGGGTATGGGCCACTTCGATTGCTGGGCAAGCCGCTTTGGTGAAACCACCACCGCGCTGGAGCTTGCCCCGGAGGGCACCGGCTATCGTGCCAGAACCCGATTTGCGAAGTTCTTCAACCTGCCCGAATTGATGAATCTGTTCAAAGAGGTCGCCGACATCAAAACGGCGGATCAGCTCCACTTGCCCACGCCGGAGGTTGCGTATCACACCATCGCCACCAAACCCACACAGATCCAGCAGGACATGGTGAAAGCCCTCTCGGAACGAGCGTCCAAGGTACACAGCGGTGCGGTCAGCCCGGATGTGGACAATATGCTCAAAATCACCTCGGACGGACGCAAGCTGGGGCTTGACCAGCGCATCATCAATCCCATGCTCCCCGACGAGGAAACCACCAAGGTCAATCAGTGCGTGGCGAACATTCTCCAATACTGGCGCGACGGCGAGGAGGAAAAACTGACACAGCTTGTGTTTTGCGACATTTCTACGCCAAAGACCACGCCCTCGCAGCGGGCGGCAAAGGCTTCCCCCGGTACGCTGGACAGCCCGGAAATCCATGCGCTGGAGAGTGCAATTCCGTTGGAAGAAAGCTCTGACACGCCGTTTACGGTCTATGAGGATGTGCGTCAAAAACTCATTGACGCCGGTATGCCCCCGGAACAGATCGCGTTCATCCACGATGCCAATACGGAGGTCAAAAAGCGGGAACTGTTCGCAAAGGTACGCAGCGGTCAAGTGCGCGTCCTGATGGGCAGCACGGCCAAGATGGGCGCGGGCACCAACGTGCAGGATCGTTTGGTCGCACTTCACGATTTGGATTGCCCGTGGCGTCCCCGTGATCTCACGCAGCGAAAAGGCCGCATCGAGCGTCAGGGCAATCAGAACAAGCTCGTTCATGTCTGCCGCTATGTGACCGAAGGGACGTTTGACGCCTACCTCTGGCAGACGGTGGAAAATAAGCAGAAATTCATCTCTCAGATCATGACCTCAAAATCCCCGGTTCGCTCCTGTGAGGACGTGGACGCTACGGCGCTGTCCTTTGCGGAGATCAAAGCGCTATGCGCCGGTGATCCCCGCATCAAAGAGCGCATGGATTTGGCCATCGAGGTGTCCAAGCTCAAAATTATGAAGGCAGACCACAACAGCAAGCAATTCCGCTTGGAGGACAGTCTGCTGAAATACTTCCCGGAAAAGATAGAGGAACACAAGGGCTTTGTTCGTGGGCTGGAGGCGGATATGCAGACCCTCGCGGCGCATCCGCTCCCGGCAGAGGGCTTTGTCGGCATGGAGATTCGCGGCGACCGGCTCACCGATAAGGAAAACGCCGGTGCCGCACTTCTGGACACCTGCAAGGAGGTCAAGGGCAAAGACCCGGTGCAGATTGGCAGCTATCGCGGCTTTACCATGTCCGTTGCCTTTGATTCCATGTGGAAAACGTACACGCTGACGCTGAAAGGCCAGATGACCCATCGCGTTGAACTCGGTTCGGATGCCAGAGGCAACCTTGTCCGCATTGAGAACGCGCTGGATAAAATGCCGGAGCGTTTGCGCAGCGTTCAGGAGCAGCTTGAAAACCTCTATAACCAGCAGGCGGCGGCAAAGGCCGAGGTCGGCAAGCCGTTCCCGCAGGAGCAGGAGCTGGCCGCAAAAACTGCGCGGCTCATTGAGTTGGATATGGAGCTGAATCTGGACGGCAAGGGGCAGCCGCAGCCTGAGCAGGCGATTGCAAAATCGGCGCGGCCTTCCGTTCTGGATAGGCTGAAAGCGTCGCCTGTTCATGGCGCACCGGAAAAGCCCCACAAAAAAGAAATGGAGGCACGATAATGAAAAATCTCCCCGTTTACAAGCACCCGGCAGCCTACGCCAGAGAGCATGACGAGCTTGCGGTCTACCGCGCTTCCAATCAAGCGAACACGGCCTGCAAGGAAGCGATTGGAGCCGCCATCCGTGACCACTACCGGGATAACCGGCTGGATGCAGCGGCGGTCGATCAGGTGGTGCAGCAGTTCGGCTATGACCGCACGTTCCATGTCCTTGCCATCACCGTCTGTCAAGCGGACTGGGACAGGCGCTATTCTCCCGACAACAGGGCTTGGGCAAACGCCATGTCCATCCCCGCCAACCCTGACGCATGGGGTACTGACCGCAACTGCTATCTGGCCGTCAACAGCCATCCCGGTCTGGTCGATCTGTTTCTCAGCCAGACCCGCAAAGCCTATGCGCAGGAGCAGCAGAAAACCTCTGTCCGGGACAAGCTGAAAAAGCCGCCTGAAACAACTTCGCCGAAAATTTCGGCGAAGTCCAAAGCCCCGGAGCGCTGAGCGATGGCAAAACGCAAGCGGGATATTCAGCTCAAATTCCGCGTCACGCCGCAGGAGCGGGAAATGATTGAAACGAAGATGGCACAGTTCGGCACCACCAACATGGCGGCGTATCTCCGCAAGATGGCGATTGACGGATATGTGGTAAAGCTCGATCTCCCGGAGCTGCGGGAGCTGGTGTCCCTGCTTCGGTATTCCAGCAACAACCTCAATCAGCTCACCCGCCGCGCCCATGAGACGGGACGTATCTATGAGGCCGATCTGGAGGACATTCAGCAAAGTCAGGAACGGATATGGACGGCGGCAGAGAAAATCGTTTCCTCGCTGGCGGCGCTGAAATAAGTCGCAGGGGCGGCGGAATAACCGCCGCCCCTGTCCGCACAAAGCCCCGCATTGTTGCAAAGCGCGTGCTGTCATGGTATTCTGATATTAGAAAAGCATAACGTCTTTGAAAAGGAGGCCGTCAAATGTCTATTCTGAAAATTATCCTTGTGCCGCTATCGCTTATCCTGTCCCTGTTCGTTTGGCTGTGCGCGGGGCTGCTGTCTTGCTCCGGCTTCGTGTTCAAGCTGGCAAGTGGCCTGCTCTCCCTGTTGGCCATCGCCGTGATGATTACCTACTCTGTAAAAAACGGCATTATCCTCCTTGTGCTGGCGTTTCTAATCAGCCCGATGGGACTTCCGCTGCTGGCGGTGCAGGGAC
>ENA-UEQE01002077-UEQE01002077.1-human-gut-metagenome-genome-assembly--contig:-NODE-2077-length-15040-cov-10.347992_pt1 | contig 15040 bp, 15 predicted proteins | sample MGYA00242934_ERZ507935 | MGnify/ENA primary metagenome ERZ507935 (study PRJEB26167, sample SAMN06115423) | human gut metagenome | host: Homo sapiens | place: China:Anhui | collected 2015-03-30... | reverse complement strand
GTGTCGACCCGAAAATTGCAGCAGAAGATGCATGCCGTATGGAGCATGTCATCAGCAAAGAAAGTTTTGATGCGATCAAAAAACATATTAAATAACCTGATACATATACATCTATATATTAGTACATCATTTTCACAAACAACAATCTGTGCATATTTTAAACAGATCTGTTATCACAAAAACAAGAGGTGCTCACCGGAACAGATTTCCGGAAGCACCTCTTGTTTTTTATTTATACTGTCTGCGGAACTGTACCGGTGTCATCTCATACGCCTTTTTGAACAGGCGGTTAAAATGCTCCACGTTCTCATATCCCACACTCGCTGCAATCGACTCCACCGTCTGATTTGACTCTTTTAACAGTCTTCTCGCTTTTTTCATCCGCGCAGCCTTCACTGCATCCTGGAATGTCATACCGGATTTTTCCTTGATATATTTGGAAAGATACGGTTTGGAAAGTCCAAATTTTTCTGCCAGGACATCCATCGTCACATCCGCATAGTTATTCTGGATGTAATTCATGATCTCCATGATGCGTTCATCTCTGCCCTCAATGATGTTTTCGCTTTTTGCCATCTTATTTGCAGCAGAAACCAGTGCTGCGATGGAACTCTTGATGATATCCTCATCCACGCCGACGCCCCAGAAATGTCTGCCCTGACAGATGATCTCCACATAAGCCGCTGCTTTTGAGGAAGATCCCTCTGAGATTGCATGCTCCTGGTAAGTTGCCAGCTCATAGCTGATGCCAAAATACATCTTGATTGCGTTGCTGACCGCATCGAGGCGTCCGTTTCCGCTTGTCTCGATCACTCTGCGCTCACCGTTCTGCTCGATCGTCACACTTGCGGCAATGCCGTCTTTCTGCTCGAAATGGCACTCCGCCACATCAAATACATCTTTGATATTGACGTAATTCCCGGTAAATACCTGATAGATCATATCCGGTGTCAGCTCTTCGTGTCTGTGATCGGATACACCTTTGATCAGATAACCGACTTCCTCTTTCATCTTATCCGGCAGGGACATGCCAAAGTTCTGTTTTAATACGAAAGCAACTCCTCCCTTACCGGACTGGCTGTTGATTCGGATCACATCGGATTCGTACTCTCTTCCGACATCCTTCGGATCGATCGGCAGATACGGAACATCCCAGCGCCCGCCGCTCTTTCCTGCCTCTCTCCATGCCATACCTTTTGAGATCGCATCCTGATGGGAACCGGAAAATGCAGTAAACACAAGATCTCCGGCATACGGAGTACGCTCATAAACTCTCATTCTGGTAAAACGCTCATATTTCTCACGGATTGCTGCAATGTTGGAGAAATCAAGTTTCGGATCTACGCCGTGGCATACCATATTCATTGCAAGTGTCACGATATCCACGTTTCCGGTACGCTCTCCATTTCCAAACAGAGTACCTTCCACACGGTCAGCTCCCGCTAATACACCAAACTCTGCATCGCTGATGCCGCATCCTCTGTCGTTGTGCGGATGTACGCTTAAGATCACGTTATCTCTGTATTTTAAATGTTTGTGAATATACTCGATCTGGCATGCAAATACATGCGGCATTGCAATCTGAACCGTAGTCGGAATGTTGATGATCGCTTTGTGTTCCTTATCCGGTTTCCACACATCCAGTACGGCGTTGCAGACTTCCACGGCATAGTCGACCTCTGTTCCAGGGAAGCTCTCCGGGCTGTACTCAAATGTAAAGTTTCCATCTGTCTGTGATGCAAGATCTCTTAACAGAATCGCTCCATCCACTGCAAGTTTCTTTACTTCTTCCCTGCTCTTTTTAAAGACCTGCTCTCTCTGTGCAACAGAGGTGGAGTTGTAAAGATGGATCACTGCGTGCGGTGCGCCTTTGACTGCCTCAAATGTTTTTTTAATGATGTGCTCACGCGCCTGTGTTAAAACCTGAACGGTAACATCTTCCGGGATCATATTGCGCTCGATTAAGGCACGCATGAAATTGTACTCTGTCTCTGAAGCTGCCGGGAAACCAACCTCGATCTCCTTGAATCCAATGTCTACAAGCATCTGGAAAAATTCAATTTTTTCCTCTAAGCTCATCGGCTCGATCAGTGCCTGGTTGCCATCACGCAGATCCACGCTGCACCAGATCGGCGGCTTTTCGATCGCATCCTTCTTTACCCAGTCATATGTAACTTCCGGCGGCATAAAATATGCTTTTCCGTATTTTTCTGCAACATCAAAATTCATATTCATTCTCCTTATCCTGTTTTAACAATGATTCTATTTTCTGTGTGTCACTTTCTGTTTTCTGTCCGGAGAGCTTTTTGTGTAAGAAAAAATGTCATAATAATTTCTCATGATACAAAAAATCTCTGTATGCAAAACCTGTGTGGTTTTGTCATACAGAGACGCAAAATTTTCTTCACGCGGTACCACTCTGTTTCATGAATGACCTGTATCGTCATGCATGCACTCATCCGGCACTATCATGCCTTTTCCCTCTTACGGCGGGCGATCCGTCCAAGCCTACCCAGTATCATCTGCTCATTCATAATGCATTCGATTCCTTCAGCCGGCAGCTCCAAGGCGAGTTCACAACTTCACTCTGACTGCCTCGCACCTTCCGGCAGTTCTCTGATTTCCATTCCGCTGTTACTATTCCTTTTCATTGCATTTCATTTTCTGTTCTACATAATAACATACCTTTTTCGAGTTCCGCAAGGTGTAATTTTATCAATTTTATTGATTTATTTTAATCTTCTGTATTTAAAACTGAAAATCTTCATAATCTTCCGGTGTAAAACGATGATAGATCAGATGGCAGCCCTCATCCGTGATGCAGTAACGGTAATCATCCGGCACCCCATCCTCAAAGTAAACCAGATAATCAAATTCCCCGTGTGTCGTCCGTTCTACATGTACATGATCTGAATATCTGTGAAACTGCTGTAAAAGCTCGTCTATCGTGCAGCCATGTTTTCCGATTGTTTCTATAAAACTGGCAATGAACTCACTTCCGTTCGTGTGTTCATGCACATAATCGACACCGCTCGGCGGAATTGCAATACAGAAACGCTCACCTTTATTGGAGATTTCCACCCCGCCAAGTGTCTGCACCGTCTTTTTTGAAAATTCTGCAAGCAGTTCTGACATCTCTTTTTCTGCTGCATCGGTATGGAAGAAACGGTTCAGCGAGGTAATCGGATAATATAACCGGATCAGTTCACTCCGGTAACCAAGTTTTATCTGTTCTTCCTGTATGACCTCGATGATATTTTTTTCAAGTCTCGTAAAATCCACTGCCTTTTCCATTTCTTTCTTCCTTATTATTTTACTCCCACTGTGTCAGACTGATAAATTCCGGCTTATTATTTTACTTCCACTGTGTCGGATCAATCCATTCCCACGCTTCTTATTTTCTCATAAAATTCAGATTACATACTCGCCGGCACGCTGTCTCTCGTAGTCCACTAAATCTGCGAGTGTGATACTGTCAACAACCTGGTTGATCGCCTCGTTCATTTTTTTCCACACCAGAACTGTTGCACAGTCATTCATCTTATCACAGGTGTCTTCATCCTCGACGCATGCCACCGGTGCAAGGCTTCCCTCTGTCAGGCGTAATATCATTCCGACGGTATATTCTTCCGGTCTTTTTGTCAGAATGTATCCTCCCTGTGCACCACGAATGCTCTTTACATATTTTGCCTTATTTAAAACGGAAATAATCTGCTCTAAATATTTATCTGAAATTTCCTGGCGTCTCGCAATATCCTTTAAACTGATCGGCTCTCCGGTATTATTCAGTGCAAGATCCAGCATCAGGCGTAACGCATATCTTCCTTTTGTTGATATTCTCATATTTTCCTCATTTCTGCGCTGTTTTTCATATTTTAGGCTTGCGGATGCAGCGCAGCCGCAAACTTATGAATAAACGATTCTTTTATCATCGTATTAGAAGTATATCCGACTATTCATACCATGTCAATAGGAATTAAAGTATTCGTTAAAATATCTCTTTGCGCCACTGATATTTTGAGAGATCAATACATCCGTCTTTTACCTCTATGCCATCCGCTTCCAAAAGTCCGATCTGCCTGTTTTCGCCACCAAATGCAAAGGCCTCCGAAACTCTCCCCTCACGGTTTACTACCCGGTAACACGGGATTCCCTCCGGATCCGGATTTACATGCAGCGCATAGCCGACCACCCTGGCCCACCTTTTGTTGCCCGCAAGCGCTGCCACCTGTCCATAAGTGGCAACCGTACCGCGTGGAATCTGTTTTACAATGTCATATATTTTTTCGTAGGAATTTTTCTGTTCCATATTAGTCCTTATTCAGATTATAAAAACTCGTAATTTTATGATGTTGCGCTCATTATACCATGGATTACTTTTTTGCGCCATTCACCTTGCAATCATGTTAAGAACATGCTAAAATTTTAATTTTTGTTTTTATAAATTTTTAATACTTTTTATACTTAGGAAAGAATTGGAGTACAAAAGACCTATGAACGAACTAAGACCAAAACTATTTGACGTAATGAAGGGCTACACAAAAGAGCAGCTCATCAAAGATATCCTTTCCGGTATCATTGTGGCGATCATTGCTCTTCCACTTTCTATCGCACTTGCGATCGCTTCCGGTGTCGGTCCGGTACAGGGACTCTACACTGCGATCGTTGCCGGATTTTTTATTTCCTTTTTCGGAGGAAGCCGTGTACAGATTGGCGGACCAACTGCCGCATTTGTTGTTATCATCTATGGCATCGTGACCACTTACGGTACAGACGGACTGATTGTCGCAACAATCATGGCAGGTATCATTTTATGTATTATGGGTCTCTGCCATTTTGGTTCCCTGATTAAATATATTCCTTATACGATCACGACAGGTTTTACCTGTGGTATCGCAGTCACCCTGTTTGTCGGACAGATCAAAGATTTTCTTGGACTTGATATGGGTGCTGTTCCTTCTGAATTTATTGAAAAACTTGGCGCCTATGCTGCAAATATCACAACCACCAATCCGGTTACCGTCGCAATCGGTGCCGTTGCACTTGTGATTTTAATTCTGTGGCCGAAAGTAACTGACAAACTGCCTGGATCCCTGATCGCAATTATCGTGACAACTGCCATCGTTTATTTTGCTAAACTGCCGGTCAACACGATCGGAAGTGTTTACGGAGAACTTTCCTCCGAATTTCCGTCTTTCCACATGCCGGCATTCAGCTATAAACTGGTACAGGAACTGATCTCCCCGGCATTTACGATCGCGATTTTAGCCGGTATTGAATCCCTGCTTTCCGCAGTCGTATCTGATGGTATGATCGGTGACACCCACAAGTCAAATGCCGAACTGATCGGTCAGGGACTTGGAAATATTTTTTCCGGCCTGTTTGGCGGAATCCCTGCTACCGGAGCGATTGCCCGTACTGCTGCAAACGTAAGAAACGGCGGACGTACCCCGATCGCAGGTATCACACACTGTATCACTTTAAGCATTATTTTAGTTGTTTTAATGCCGCTTGCTTCCCTAATTCCTATGACAACATTAGCCGCAGTGCTTTTAGTCGTTGCATGGAACATGGCAGACTGGACTTCCTTTTTCCATCTGTGCAAAACTGCTCCAAAGAGTGATATGATCGTACTTGTTGCAACATTTTTCCTGACTGTATTTTTTGACCTTGTCGTTGCCATCGAAGTCGGTGTCGTACTTGCCGCACTTTTATTTATGAAACGTATGGCAGAAACTGCCGATGTCACTGCCTGGAAATATGCAGATGAGCCGGATGTCACCCCTGGCGAAGCTGAAAAAATGCGCGACATTCCGCACTCGATCCGTGTATTTGAGATCAGTGGACCGCTGTTTTTCGCCGCTGCTGACGAAATTCTTGCAATTACCAGTGACAAGTCAACCAAAGTCATCGTTATCCGTATGCGAAGTGTTCCGGCAATTGATGCCAGCGCAATGCGTTCCCTGCGTGATCTTGCTGCCCGCGCGAAGAAAAAACATATCACTTTGATCTTCTCACATGTCAACGAACAGCCGATGTCCGTTATGAAAAAAGATCACTTTATCGAGCTGATCGGGGAAGAACATTTCCTTCCGAATATTGTGGAAGCTCTCGGTTATGCGGAAAATATGGTCGCAGATTCCGGTCATAAGGCTGCGAAATAACAGAATTTATTTATTCTTATGATGAAATATCGGATTAGGATGGCTGCACACTTCCTTTTACTGTGTCAGCCATTCTATCTCCGCGTCCTCTGTCGATGTTTCCATCTCTGCCTGACCTTCCCCTTCTTTTAAAACGATGCAGTTGTGATTGTCATCCACCTGAACCTGATAAAAATATTTCAAATCGTCGCTGACACCATTACTGTACTGATATTCCACAAAATACTGCGCTTGTGCCGGTGTTTCGGCAGGTTCGAAACCAAACGACGTCTCTTTGATCTCACAATCCGAATCATATTGATCTAAATACTCCTGAAAAATTGGATCTGTGTATCCTCTTGCAATCTCACTTCGATCATACAGCTCCTGCATCACGGCATCTTCCTCTATACCGGCGGATCCGCTATTTGCTCCACATCCTGCCAAAAACATTCCCATGATAAGCAGCAAACCTGTTATTTTACTCCTGCGCATCGTATGTATACCTCCCCTGCAGAGTCTCATACTCTGCATGCCCGGTGCTCCAGGTTCCTCCCTCCACCAGAAGAGACACTGCCTTGGCATCATAGGCGTCCAGATAAGTATTGACTACACTTCCAACTGTCGCGTACTCTCCTGCTGTTCCCATCTGATTTATATATTCCTCAAATGTTTTCGACAGATCAAGCGTTATGGTATCCTCTTCCTGTTTAAAATCAAGCACTTTCACATCCGACGGAACCACACCGGCATCGATCAGCGCAACCATGATATTTTCAGGCGTAAGCGCATCGAGCGATACCGTTTCTGTGTCAAAACCATCTGCATTTTCATTGCTTTTATATATGGTAATATTATTGTCTGCTTTATCAGCATTTTCCTGCCTGCCACAGCCTGATGCTGTCATAAGAACTATCGCTGCTAAAATCAATGCCACTTTCCGTGTTACACTTGTTCGTTTCATATTTTGCCTCCTCTTTTCTATCATTTTTCCTTTCAATCACGATTCATTTTTACCTTTTGGGTATATATGAAAATTTTGCTCGGAAAATACCCATAATTTTCCCTTAAATCCGCGTTTTTTGAGGATTTTTTTGTGATAATGGACATACACAGATAGTTTTTCATGCTATATGCCTTATACTCGCTTCGCTCGGCAGTCTTATTATATCTTATCTCATTTTGTTTTTGTTAAACCTTCGTCTAAATTAAGAAAATCTTCCATATTTCCAACCATAAAATACACGTTCTGCGAACACTCTATGATTAAGTGAAACAGCAGTCTTCACAGTTCATCCATATCTCCCCCGCAGATGCGCACCGATATCTCCGTCACATATTCCTCCACCGTCTCCGCCATCAGCTGATCCACCGTGTAAACTTCCAGGAACTCTTCCGCCAGTGTAATCTGATGTTCATCTGCATAAGCAAGAAGTTTCCGGTAAGCCTCCCCGATGTTTCTCCAGTGCCCTTTAAAATAAGTTGTCAGATATTTCCCCGCAGGCATAAAATGGCAGGACATGCCGCCCGGCTTATGTTTCATCAGCAATATTACGTTGCTGTAATTTGCATAGATCTGCCGTCTGACATCTTTTGCATACTGGATGTAACCAATCTCATAACAGATGCTTTTGCTGTTGTTCTCATAAAAATTGATCAATTCCGCTGTGCGCTCCGCAAATTCTGATTCCGAAACGTCTAAAAATGCATCCATCAGATAATATCTGCCCGGTTTTTCACAGACAAATATTTCATCTTTTTCTTTCTCTAAATATGCCCTGATTTTTTTACTTTTTTCTTCCATCCACTGCCTGCGATCCTTTAACAGCCGGATTTTTTCTGCCAGAATCTGTTCCTCTTTTTCAAACAGCTCCAATAATTTTTCCGGAGTCCGGTCACTTAAAAAGGCCTGGATCTCTTTTAAAGACATACCAAGTTCCTTTAGCATAATGATCGCTTCGAGCACTTCGATCTGATGGATCGAATAATAACGGTACTCGTTATCAAGCACGATCTCCGGCGAAAACAAGCCGATCTTATCATAATGAAATAAAGTGTTTTTGGTGACGTGCATGAGCTTTGCAAGCTCACCAGTTGTCAGATATTGACTTTTGTCCACTTTTAATCTCCCCTCACGAAAAAAGTTCTTGACTATATGGTAACAATATAGTTTATGATAGCATTTGTGTCTCAAAACCGCAATTTCCATCCGCGCTGACACAACATTTAAAATATTTCAAAGGAGGAACCCATTATGGCACAGTCCATTAGTCAGGAATTCACACCTGTCACTTTATTAAAATTCGCATTACCATCCATGGTCATGATGGTACTCATGTCCTGTTATACAATCACGGACGGGATTTTTATCTCGCGCTTTCTTGGAGATAATGCGCTGTCCGCAGTCAATATCGTCTATCCGGTCATCAATATCGTACTCGCCATCGGCGTCATGCTCGCAACCGGAGGAAGCGCCGTCGTCGCAAAGAAAATGGGCGAAGGGAAAGACGACGAAGCAAAAGATAACTTTTCCATGCTCGTGTTTACCGGTGTTGTGGCGAGTGTTGTCATCCTGATACTGACGATTTTATTTTTAGAACCAATCTGCCACGCTCTCGGTGCAAATGATTCGTTACTTGCAAACTGCAAGGCATATCTTTTTACCGTTGTTTTATTTGCCCCGGCGTGCATGCTGCAGAGCCTGTTCCAGACGTTCTTCGTGACAGCGGGAAAACCACACATTGGCATGACGTTAGTCATCAGTGCCGGTATCGCAAATGCCGTGTTGGACTATGTATTTTTATCGCCTCTCGGCTTTGGCATTGAGGGTGCCGCCTTAGCTACCGGTATCGGTCAGCTCATCCCGGCAGTCGTGGGACTCTTCTACTTTTTCTTTGTCAAGGGAGATCTTTATTTTACAAAATTTCATTTTCATGGAAGTGTCCTTTCCGCTGCAAGTTTTAACGGTGCATCCGAGATGGTGACAAACATTGCAAACGCCGTGATCACTTATGCATTCAATAAGATCATGCTGCGCCTTGCCGGCGAAAACGGTGTTGCCGCAATCACGATACTGCTTTATTCCCAATTTTTATTTAATGCGCTTTTTCTTGGATTTTCCATGGGTGTTGCACCTGTGATCAGTTACAATTACGGTGCAAAAAATACAGGCGGACTGAAAAGCGTCTGCAAAATCTGCAGACGCTTCGTGATCGTTTCTTCTATTATAATTACTATTTGCTGTAACCTGCTCTCCGAGCCGATCGTACTTTTGTTTGTGGGTGGAAAAACAGCGACTTATGACCTTGCCGTCAGCGGTTTTTCGGTATTCTGTGTGACCTTTTTGTTCAGCGGTTATAACATTTTTTCATCCGCTCTCTTTACGGCACTCTCAGACGGTAAAACCTCGGCAATCATATCCTTTACAAGAACCTTTGTTTTTATCCTGCTGTCACTCCTCACACTGCCAGCCATTTTGGGGGTGACCGGTGTGTGGCTTGCAATCCCGGTGGCAGAGTTTGTGACACTGTTTTTATCGATTTTTTATCAGCGCCGCAAACGGACGGTTTATCATTACGCCTGAGCAGCCGCTTTCTTCCCAAGATATGCCAGCACATCTTTTCTGGTCACGATCCCGATAAACACCTTTTTATCATCCACAACCGGAACAAAGTTCTGGTTCATTACCTTGTCAAACAGATTCTCCATGGATTCATCGATCTTTACCGCCTGATTATCCCTTCTACGCTCGATCGACGTGATCGGCATATCCTCAAGCAGTTTCAGATCCGGGAAATTGCGGTCCTTTAAAAACCAGAGCAGATCTCCCTCTGTGATCGTACCAATATATTTTCCTTCCACACCAAGCAGCGGAATGGCTGTGTAACCGTGATGTTCCATTTTCTCAAGCACCTGACGCATGGTGTCCGTCTCTTCCACATGTGCTACGTCCTCCTTCGGTGTCAGAAAAAATAAAATGTTCATATGTGTTGCCCCCATTTGTTTATTGATTTGTGTATTTTGATTATACTACCATTTCGGGGGTGGGACAACGGGGGAGTTATACGGAATTATTTATTAAAAACTCAAACTTCGCACATAAATTTTAGCTATGCACCTTGAAAATTCAATATCTGGCAGTTATTCAGTTGTCAATGTTCAGCCTTTATGCAGCCTGCAGTCGTATTTTCATCATAGTAGGAAGTGCATCCATAAATGCATTCGCCAATTCATTGATTTTTTCGTCTGAAAGTTCAGTGTTATCTGAAATCATTGTTCTGAACATTTGAAGCAGCATTTGAAAAGCCTGTATCCATGTGATATCAGACATTTCGTCAGAAAAGTATAAAAAGAGCTCCCCAAGTGACCGGTTATCATTGGATTCCCAGCTTTCCAGTGACAGCATCATATATCGGGTGAAAACAACTGCGGTATGCGCAGTCATTGCATCATAGGACAGAGAATTACATTCTCTGCTCAAGTTAAGGTAGCTTTTGCAAAATTAGGTGCGTTTTTTCCTGTAAGCAGACTCATATACATACTTCTGTTGGAGAAAATCAGCAGAAACATGTATTGAAAAATCTCCGTTACCGGAGTGCCTTTCCTTTTATAGGCATTGGCAGCTTTCAAGGCTGAGGAAATATGAAACCTTGTAAAAATCGTTCGATAGATTTAGAAATCTGCTTATCATTTTGAGTCGCTTGTGTTATACTTTTATTCATAGCATGAGCCTCCGGTTTGTAATTGCTTTTTGGCGACTCAATTATACCAAAACCATTGGTTTCATGTTATTTTTATGCCAGTTATTATTGAATTTTCAAGGTGCATAGGCACATTTTAATGTGCGAAGTTTGAGTTTATAATATAAAAAGGTGCTGGATTTAAGCTGTTCTCAGCCAATCCAGCACCTTCCATTATTATCTTAAAAGTTTACGATTAGATACTAATTGCCATTAGCAAACACCCTGAGCTAACATAGCAGCTTCTAAGGTGTCCGCAGATTTACCGGGATTTTGATGTCGTTTGTATATCACGTGTATAGAGTAATTGTCGGACAATTTCGATGAACACCTATTTTTGAAAAGATTATAATATATGCAAACAATGATTGAATAAAATGGAATTTGCTATATTTTATCATCTGGCGGATATATTAACCTGTTACTGACCTCATGAACTGTCATCAGATTGACTGGTTTTCTGTCATCAGCCAGCCCCACAGGGCTGCCGCCTGAATCCAGGCGGCAATAAGCTTTACGTTGTTATGGTTCCAAGCATTTCATGCTCTATGACGAACTTGATCATATAATCATCGATCAGGCGCTTCTGGTTTTGAAATGCATACATAAGAGCTTTTTCACAGATCCGGTTGACCATACGTGGGATCCCGGCCGATGCTTTATGGATCTCATCCAGCGCTTTGGCTGTAAAGACCTCCTGGGTACATCCGGAGTAATCCATATGGCTTGCGATATACTGTTCTGTCTCAGATCTGTCCAGGTGTGGCAGGGTACAGTACATATCAATGCGCTGGCGGACTGCGGCATACCGCTGCAGTTTCAGCTTGTTTTCCCACAGTTCGGTCTGACCGACCAGTACAACAGCCATAGGACTCATGGAATCAAATCTGTAGTTGAGCAGAAAACGGAATTCTTCCAGTGTTTCCTTTTCAAGCAGATGAGCTTCATCAAGGATGCAGACGACCTTTTTGTGCTGCACTCCCCGGATGATCTCGATCTCCTGTTGCAGCTGGCGTTTGGAATCACCACGGTAAAACCGGGATTCCAGTCCCAGCTGGTCCAGCAGCCCTTTATAAAACCACCGTGGTGTCAGCTTTGAGTCAGACAGATACAGGACAATGTAATCCTCTTTGGGAAGTTCCGAGTAAAAACGGCGGATCAGGGTTGATTTCCCGCATCCGGGGTCCGCAGTTACAACGGCAAACATCTGACGGTCTGCCACATAGGACAGCCGTCCGAGGGTCTCACGGAATGCATTGGATTCATACAGCTTTTCCGGTGGGACATCACGGACAAATGGCGTGTGCTCCATGCCAAAGAATGCTTCATACATCAGTCATCCGCCTCCTTCCGGTACGCGGCAAGGGAAATGGCATCTGCCATCTGCCGCCGGTTCTGTTCATGACGTTTTTCCAGTGCATCCAGAAAGCGGGAAGTCGTAGGGGTCTGTTCCTGCATGGAAGCAGGCAGGGCCGGACTCTTATCACAATACGGACCGATCACAACCGGCATTGCGGTAAAAAGTTCCATTCCCTGATAGGAGACAGTGATCTGCTCCGGGGCTGCCGGATCATAAGAGATCTCTACCGTGTGTCCTATCAGGGAAGGTTTCGTTTCATACCGTTTTCCACGGAAGCTGATGCAGGCTCCCCGGTCGACTTTCCTCTGCTCATGATGGAGAAAAGCTTCCGATACCACCGCTGCATCCAGAAAGGTCAGCGGACGGCTGTCCCGGTTCCACTCCTGAAGTGGGGAGATCCCTTCTTCCGGAACAGCGGCTCCAAGGCTTTCGTAGTATTCTGCGATACCGGCATGCTTCTGCTTATGATAGTATTCCTCCAGATAGACAGCCCAGAGACGGTTCAGTTCTTCCAGTGTCCTGATATTTTTAAGCTTCGATTCACGGATAAAGTCATCCACCACCTGATGGAACTTTTCAATCTTGCCCTTGCTTTTCCCGGAACGTGGTTTTGCATGCATGACACGGATCCCAAGTCTTGCAAGTGAGAACCGGATTTGCTTTGCAATGTACTGGCTTCCGTCGTCAAAGTAGCAGGCATCAAAGACTCCATATCTGGAGATGGTCTGATGGAAGGTATCCTCAATGATGGATTCTTCCTGATTATCGTAAAATCGTGAGGACAGCAGATATCTGGAATGGTCATCAATGGCGGAGGACAGATAGGTCTGTACCTTTGCACCATTTTTCCCAATGGGAAGTTTCGGTCCATACTTGATATCACCCTGGACCAGCATCATACGGTGAGGCTTGCAGAAACGTCTGGACGAACTGTTCCTGGCCTCTTTATACATCTGCATCTGGTTCCGACCGTATCCAGCCCGGTATATGTGGCGTTCAAGGGTTGAGCGCTTCAGAATGCCGGGAGCCACAAGACCTTCTGCTTCCAGAATGTAAATGATCTGGGCAACTGACCGTTCCGGAACTTCCCTGCGGAGCTGGACAGCCTGTTCCAGGAGAAACTCAAAGTTTTCCGGAAGACTCTGGGAACGATGCTTTTCACGGTCAGCCGGTCTGAGACCTGCGAACTGTTTTTCTGCAAAGGCTTTTTCATACCGGTAGAGCGTGCGGACAGAAATGTTGTTCTCATCAGCGATCGTTCTGCGCAGCTGCAGGCGTCTGGCATCATCCAGACCGGTCTGGAGAAGTGGTGAGATCAGCTGGAAACGGTGAAGGGCTTCCTGATCCTGCCACTGCTGTTTTATAAATGTGTCATCTGTACTCATGGTATAGCTACCTCCTTCTAAGGCCACTATACTATCGGCCAGCATGACAGACGAACCAAAGCAGGTGCACAGGTCTACCAGCGGACCGGCACCAGAAATCCGCCGCTGTTATAGATCAGCCGGAGAAGCTGTTCCAGCCAGTTCTGATATCTGTTTCTGATCTTGTCGAGCAGCGAGTCAGAGGAAAACAGGAAGTCCTCTCCCAGATTCAATATCTGATATCCGGCTGTCCGCAGGTATCCTTCCATACGCTGCAGGTTTTCACGGAACCATTGAAGCCAGCGGAGCATGGTACTGAAAGATGGATAATCCTCAGAATCCAGGTCATCTGGAAGAATTACTTCGTCCAGGACACCGGCGATCGCCTCTGCCTCATAGTGTTTATAGGGAACAAGGCAGTCAGGAAGTTCATTGTGATAAGCATGGCAGTTCTGACAGCGGAACCTGCGAATCATCAGCTGCTCCTTAGTGCCGCCTTCCTTTTTGCGGATACGTGGTCTGGAATCTCTGTAGTGGAGCGTTCCCTGACATACGGGACAAATATGGGAGTTCTCACTGCTCTCAACAAAAAACACCAAAATCCTCCTTGAGGACCAGTGTGTAGTCTGATATAATAATCGTGGTTTTTAACCATGGTCTCAGAGCACACGACTTGTCACGGAGGGTGCTCGGGGACCTTTTTCTTTCTGTAAACTAATGACAGTATACAGATCATTCCAGAGACAGGCAAGCAGATCAGTATTATGCTAATTTAGGGAGTCAACAACATTAACCCACTCTTTCATATGATACTAATAAACATCATTATGGGAAATATAGTTTTCTCCCGAAACAATATCTTCTGCAACATAGAAAGGAATACCATACTGCGGTTTATTATGTAACTAATTTGTCTCCGCTTCAATTTTTTGTAATTTTTTCTGAGTTTCATCAACTTCGTTTCCAAATGCATGTATTTTTTTCCTAAGTTCATTCCACTCATTAATAGATATTTTATAGTTGTCACTATGTTCAATACAATCTTCTTGGCATTTTCTCGCTTCTAATTGTCTCATAGTGTCATAATAAAGTATGTATTCCTGTGTCCTACAAACATCTAATTTTTTATGTGCCAATGTATTTCTTGCTTTTACGATTTCACTCAAATACTGTTCTACTGTCACATCATCAAAAGTCAATTCTGAATCATATTCTAACATCTTCGCAAATATTTCATATTTCAAACTAATTGGAAAAAGTTCACTACTTAAGCCAAGAATTTTGTTTATATTTTTTATTCCATCTTTTTCCAAATTAGCAATCTGATCATCAACTTTTTCAGTAAATTCATGTTTTTTTGTCGTTATGTATTCCAATAGTATGTTCGAAATTTCTTGTTTTTGTACCGATGTAAGCTTATCAAATTTATATAAA
>ENA-UEQE01002074-UEQE01002074.1-human-gut-metagenome-genome-assembly--contig:-NODE-2074-length-15052-cov-4.347913_pt1 | contig 15052 bp, 6 predicted proteins | sample MGYA00242934_ERZ507935 | MGnify/ENA primary metagenome ERZ507935 (study PRJEB26167, sample SAMN06115423) | human gut metagenome | host: Homo sapiens | place: China:Anhui | collected 2015-03-30 | study... | reverse complement strand
GAAAGATTTTATTATCTTTGTGCATCCCTAACCTAAAACCGGAGAAGACCCGATGATTTCGACAGTTAAAAAAACTTCGCCGCTGGCCTGGGTGCCTACGGTCTATTTTGCGATGGGGCTTCCGTTCGTCGTGCTGAACATGGTCTCGGCCGTCATGTTCAAGGATATGGGGATTTCCGACGCCCGGATCGCGTTCTGGACGTCGCTGATCATGTGGCCGTGGACGATCAAATTCCTGTGGAGCCCCTTCCTGGAAATTTTCCGCACCAAAAAATTCTTCGTCGTCACGACGCAGCTCCTGAGCGGCGTGTTGTTCGGCCTTGCTGCGCTGGCGCTGCATATGCCCCATTTCTTCGCCGTCACGGTGGGGGTCTTCGCGGTGGTGGCCTTCAGCGGCGCCACGCACGACATCGCGGCCGACGGCGTTTACATGTCGGAGCTCTCGACCGAGGATCAGGCGCGGTATATCGGCTGGCAGGGGGCGTTCTACAACCTTGCGAAACTGGTCGCCACGGGCGGCCTGGTCTGGTTCGCGGGCTGGCTCAGCAAGCGTTTCAGCGATTCCGGGGCGGCGACCTTCGATGCCTATGTGCAGTCGTGGACGGTGGTGCTGGCGATCCTTTGCGGCCTGCTCGTCCTGCTGGGTATTTACCACAGCCGCGAGTTGCCGTCGGGCGGAAGTGCGGCTGACGGACATTCGCTGCGGGAAGGGCTGCGCAGCCTGAAGGAGGTGATCGCGGCGTTCTTCACGAAAAAGCATATCTGGTATTACATCGCCTTCATCGTCTTCTACCGCCTGGGCGAGGGCTTCGTGATGAAGATCGTGCCGTTGTTCCTCAAGGCGGATACCGCGGCCGGAGGGCTGGGGCTTACCAACCAGCAGATCGGGTTGTACTACGGCACGTTCGGCGCCGGGGCATTCCTTTTGGGATCGCTGCTCGCGGGCTACTATATCGCCCACCGCGGACTGAGGCGCTCGCTCTTCACGCTGTGCTGCATTTTCAACCTTCCGTTCGCGGTCTATGCGCTGCTGGCATGGTTCCAGCCGCAGTCGATGTGGCTCGTGGGCGGCGGCATCGTCGTGGAGTATTTCGGCTACGGGTTCGGGTTCGTGGGGCTTACGCTCTTCATGATGCAGCAGGTGGCCCCGGGTCGGCACCAGATGGCGCACTACGCTTTCGCCTCGGGCATCATGAACCTTTCGGTGATGCTCACCGGCGCCGTTTCGGGTTACCTGAGCGACTGGAAGGGCTACGGCGTCTTCTTCATCGTGGTCATGCTGGCGACGATCCCCGCCTTTGTGATGACCTGGTTCGTACCGTTCACCTATGATGATAAACCAACAACCAAATAACATGAGCAATCTGAAAATAATGGGCCCGGCACTGCCGGATATGCCGTGGGAAGAGCGTCCCGCGGGGAGCAAGGAGGTTATGTGGCGCTATTCTGCCAACCCGATCATTGGGCGCGACGCGCTTTCGACCTCCAACTCGGTCTTCAATTCGGCGGTCGTGCCGTTTAAGAAGGGCAAGTACAACTATGCGGGTGTTTTCCGCTGCGACGACACGAACCGCCGCATGCGCATCCACGCGGGCTTCTCGGTGGACGGCATCGACTGGGACATCCGCGAGGAGGACTTCAACCTGGTGGGCGGCGACGCCGAGATCTCGGAGTGGGCCTACGGCTACGACCCGCGTGTGGCTCAGATCGGGGACAAATATTACGTGACGTGGTGCAACGGTTACCACGGCCCGACGATCGGCGTGGCGTGGACGGAGGATTTCGAGACGTTCCACCAGCTGGAAAACGCCTTCATCCCGTTCAACCGCAACGGCGTGCTGTTCCCCCGCAAGATCGGCGGGAAATTCGCGATGCTTTCGCGTCCGAGCGACAACGGGCATACGGCGTTCGGCGACATTTTCTATTCCGAGTCGCCCGACATGGAGTTCTGGGGACGCCACCGCCACGTGATGTCGCCCGCGGCGTTCGAGGTTTCGGCCTGGCAGTGCATGAAGATCGGCGCGGGGCCCGTGCCCATCGAGACCAGCGAAGGGTGGCTGTTGTTCTACCACGGGGTGCTCCGTTCGTGCAACGGCTACGTCTATGCGTTCGGCTCGGCATTGCTCGACCTGGATGAGCCGTGGAAAGTCACGGCGCGCAGCGGCCCGTACCTGATCTCCCCGCGTGAGACGTACGAGTGCACGGGCGACGTGCCGAACGTGACGTTCCCCTGCGCGGCGCTGCACGACCCCGCGACGGGGCGCGTTGCGGTCTACTACGGGTGTGCGGACACGGTTACGGGATTGGCTTTCGGATATATCCCTGAAATCATCGAATTTACGAAAAAACACTCGATCCTGTGATGCCGCTGCGACGAACGCTCTTAACTGCTGCGCTCGCCGCAGCCGTTTTCTCGACACCGCTGCGTGCGCAGGAGCCTGCCGATTGGGTCGACCCGTTCATCGGGACGACCAATTTCGGGACGACCAATCCCGGCGCGGTATGCCCTAACGGGATGATGTCGGTGGTTCCGTTCAACGTGATGGGCTCCGACGAGAACCTCTACGATAAGGACGCCCGGTGGTGGTCGGCGCCCTATGAGTACCGCAACAAGTTCTTCACGGGCTTTGCACACGTCACCCTGAGCGGCGTAGGATGCCCCGAGCTGGGCTCGCTGCTGGTAATGCCGACGGCGGGTGCGCTGGACGTCGATTACCGCAACTACGGCAGCGCATATACCGGCCAGACGGCCTCGCCGGGCTACTATTCGAACCTGCTGACCAAGTACGGTATCCGCACCGAGGTGACGGCCACGCCGCGCACGTCGGCCGAGCGCTATACCTTTCCGGAGGGTACGGGACATATTCTGTTAAACCTGGGCGAAGGGCTTACCAACGAGTTGGGAGCCTGGGTGCGCCGCGTGAACGACACCGAGGTCGAGGGCATGAAACTGCTGGGCACGTTCTGCTACAACCCGCAGGCGGTGTTCCCGGTCTATTTCGTGATGCGCGTCTCGAAACGCCCCGCGGCTACCGGCTTCTGGAAGAAGCAACCCCCGAAACAGGGCGTCGAAGCCGAATGGGACAAGGATGCCGGCAACTACAAGCTCTATACGCAATACGGCAAGGACATTGCCGGCGACGACGTCGGCGTGTGGTTCTCCTACGACATGCAGCCGGGCGAGCAGGTCGAGGTGCGCATGGGCGTTTCGTTCGTGTCGGCCGAGAACGCCCGCCTGAACCTCGAAGCCGAGCAGCAGGGGCGCTCGTTCGACGACATTCGCGCGGCCGCACGCCGCACGTGGAACGACGACTTGGGGCGCATCCGCGTCGAGGGCGGTACCGAAGCGCAGAAGAAGGTCTTCTATACGGGGCTTTACCATGCGCTGATCCACCCCAACGTGCTGAGCGACGTCAACGGCGAATACCCCGCGATGGAGAGCGCCGAGATCCGCACGGCCGAGGGCAACCGCTATACGGTCTTCTCGCTGTGGGATACTTACCGCAACCTGCACCAGCTGCTGACGCTGGTCTACCCCGAACGCCAACTGGAGATGGTGCGCTCGATGGTCGGCATGTACCGGGAGTGGGGCTGGCTCCCCAAGTGGGAACTTTACGGCCGTGAAACCTTCACCATGGAGGGCGACCCGTCGATCCCCGTGATCGTCGATACCTGGATGAAGGGGCTGCGCGATTTCGATATGGACGCCGCCTACGAGGCGATGCGCAAGTCGGCCACGACGCCGGGCGCGCGGAACAGGATGCGCCCCGACATCGACCCCTACATCGAAAAAGGCTATGTGCCGCTGGGCTTCTACGCCCGCGACCTTTCGGGTGACAACTCCGTGTCGCACGCCCTGGAATACTATATCGCCGACCACGCGCTGTCGCTGCTGGCCGACTCGCTCGGCAAAAAAGACGACGCGGCGCTGTTCCGCGCCCGCTCGCTCGGCTATAAGAACTATTACAGCACCGAGTCGGGCACGTTCCGTCCGATTACCAAGGAGGGTAAGTTCCTCACGCCCTTCGACCCGCGCCAGGGCGAGAATTTCGAACCCGTCCCCGGCTTCCACGAAGGTTCGGCCTGGAACTATACGTTCTACGTCCCGCACGACGTGGCCGGACTGGCCCGGCTGATGGGCGGCAGGCGCCGATTCATCGACAAGCTGCAGATGGTCTTCGACCAGGGGCTGTACGACCCGGCGAACGAACCCGACATCGCCTATCCTTACCTGTTCAGCTATTTCCGGGGCGAGGAGTGGCGTACGCAGCGCGAGGTGCGGCGTTTGCTGGACAGGTACTTTACGACAGCCCCCGACGGCATCCCCGGCAACGACGACACGGGCACCATGTCGGCGTGGGCGGTCTTCTCGATGATGGGCCTCTACCCGGACTGCCCGGGGGAGCCTTACTATACGCTTACATCGCCTGTTTTCGACAAGGTGACCGTTACGCTCGACCCGAAATACTATCCGGCCGGGGAGCTCGTTATAGAAACGGAGCGCTCCGGAGCCGGCGACCTCTACATCGGCTCGATGACCCTCGGCGGCAGGCCGCTGAAGAAATACCGCATTTCGCACGGCGAACTGGTAGGCGGCGGCCGGCTGGTTTTCGGATTGCAACCCGAACGCAAATAAAAACAACATATGTCCCTATGAATTTAAAATCTCTCTCAGCTCTCGGCGCAGGCCTGCTTTTGGCGGCCTGCTCGCAGGCACCCCGTACGGATTCGCTGACGCAGTATGTCGACATGCGTATCGGCACGGGCGGCCATGGCCATGTATTCATGGGCGCCAACGTCCCGTTCGGCGCCGTACAGCTCGGCCCCACGAGCATCCCGCAGTCGTGGGACTGGACGTCGGGCTACCACATTTCCGACACGACGGTCATCGGTTTCAGCCACACACACCTGAACGGCACCGGTATCGGCGACCTGTTCGACGTCACGGTGATGCCCGTCGTGGGGCAGGTGACCTATGCCCGCGGCACGGAGGACGACCCGCAGTCGGGCATGTGGTCGTATTTCAGCCACGCCAATGAAAAGGCCCGCCCGGGCTATTACGCCACGCGGCTCGACCGCTACGGCATCGACGTGGAGCTGACCGCCACCAAGCGCGTCGGCCTGCACAAATACACCTTCCCGGCATCGGCCGATGCCGCCGTGGTCTTCGACCTCGAGAACGGCGGCTGCTGGGATGCCCCGACCGAAACCTTCATCGAGCGTGCCGACGACCATACGATCAGCGGCTACCGCTACTCGACGGGCTGGGCGAAAGACCAGCGGGTCTATTTCACGGCCGAATTCTCCAAACCCTTCAAGTCGCTGGCCATTTACGAGGGCGGCGAGGGCGGCGGCCTGCGCGAAGGCGACAGCTTCAGGGCGGAGCGCCTTTACGGCCGGGTCGGTTTCGACACTTCGGCCGGAGAGACGATCTATGTCAAGGTCGCCATTTCGCCCGTGAGCATCGAGAATGCACGCCTGAACATGCAGGCCGAGCTTCCCGGCTGGGACTTCGAAGCGACGGCCGCAGCCGCCGACCGGGCGTGGAACGCCGAGTTGCAGAAGGTGCGCATCGAGACTTCGGACGACGCCGCACGCCGCATTTTCTATACGGCGCTTTACCACACGATGGTCGCCCCGTCCGAATTCTGCGACGTGAACGGCGACTACCGCGGTTCCGACGGCAAGATCTACCGCGCCGCGCCGTTCGTGAACTATACGACTTTCTCGCTGTGGGACACCTATCGCGCCGCCCAGCCCCTCATGACGATCCTCCACCCCGAGAAGATGCCCGACATCGCCAATACGATGCTCCATATCTACCGGCAGCAGGGCAAGCTTCCCGTATGGCACCTGATGGGTAACGAAACCGACTGCATGGTCGGCAATCCCGGTATCCCGGCCCTGGCCGACGCCGTGCTCAAAGGCTACGGCGGCTTCGACAGGGAGCAGGCCTACGAGGCGCTCAAGCAGTCGGCGATGCTCGGCGAGCGGGGTATGGATCTGCGCATGAAATACGGCTATATCCCCTGCGACCTCTTCAACGAGGCGGTGGCTTACGACATGGAGTACGCCCTCGCCGACTGGGCCGTGGCACAGGTCGCCAAAGAGCTGGGCAAGACCGCGGATTACGACCATTTCCTCGAACGAAGCAAATCCTACCGCCATTTCTTCGATCCGCAGACCCGCTTCATGCGCGGCCTCGATTCGAAAGGCCGGTTCCGCACGCCTTTTAATCCGTTCCGCTCGACACACCGCGCCGACGACTACTGCGAGGGCAACGCATGGCAGTACACATGGCTCGTGCCGCACGACGTCGAGGGGCTGATCGGCTGTTTCGGCGGCAAGGAAGCCTTCACCGGGAAACTCGACTCGCTGTTCGTCGTCAGCTCCGTGCTCGAGGGAGCCGCCTCGCCCGACATCTCGGGCCTGATCGGTCAGTACGCCCACGGCAACGAACCCAGCCACCACGTCGTCTACCTCTACACGATGATCGGTCAGCCGTGGAAGACCGCCGACAAGGTGCGCGAGATACTGACGACGCTCTACCACGACCGGCCCGACGGGCTTTCGGGCAACGAGGACGTGGGGCAGATGTCGGCATGGTACGTCCTCTCGTCGCTGGGTTTCTACCAGGTCGAACCCGCCGGGGGCCGCTATTTCTTCGGCTCGCCGCTCTTCGACAAGGCTGAAGTGCGTGTCCGCGACGGTGTGCTGACCGTCACGGCGCATAACAATTCCGCCGCGAACAAATACATCCAGGCGGTGAAGCTCAATGGCAAGCCGTATACGAAACCCTATATTGCCTTCGACGACATCGCCGCGGGCGGTGTGCTCGAATTCGAGATGGGTGCCGAACCCGCAGTGTGGTATGAACTCTAAACATCGGAAGGCCATGAAAAAAGGATATATCGCATTTGCCGCCCTCTGCGCCGCCGCACTCGCTTCGTGCACATGTCCTTCGGCCGGGGAGCAGCGCCTCCGTCCTTCGGAGTACGTTTCGACGCTGGTCGGTACGCAGTCGGATTTTTCGCTCTCGACGGGCAATACCTATCCGGCCATCGCCTTGCCGTGGGGCATGAATTTCTGGACGCCCCAGACCGGCAAGATGGGCGACGGCTGGGCATATGCCTACGGGGCGCACCAAGTGCGGGGGTTCAAGCAGACCCACCAGCCTTCGCCGTGGATCAACGATTACGGCCAGTTCTCGCTCATGCCCGTGCGCGGGGAGGACAAATTCGACGAGGAGTCGCGCGCCAGCTGGTTTTCGCACCAGTCCGAAGTGGCCAAACCCTATTACTATAAGACTTACCTCGCCGACCACGACATCCGCGTGGAGATCACGCCGACCGAACGCGCCGCGATGATGCGCTTCACCTTCCCCGACTCGAAGGAGTCGGGTGTAGTGATCGACGCCTTCGACCGCGGTTCGCAGGTCGGGATGGTCGACGACCGTACGATCGTCGGTTATACCACGCGCAACAGCGGCGGTGTGCCGGAGAATTTCCGCAACTGGTTCGTCGTGCGCTTCGATACGCCGTTCAGCGCCATCGAGCTGACCGATGCCCCGGACGGATACAAACCCGGCAGCAACCTGCTCTATCCCGAAGGGCAGAAGTCCGTCACGGGCGAACATGCCGTGGCCAAGGTGCATTTCGCAACCCGCCGCGGCCAGCAGATATGCGCCAGCGTGGCGTCGTCGTTCATTTCTCCCGAACAGGCGCTGCAGAACCTCCGGGAACTGGGTAGCGACGATTTCGAAACGGTGAAGTCCAAGGCGCAGGCGCGCTGGGACGATGTGCTGGGACGCATCGAGGTCGAGGGCGGTACGGACGACCAGTACCGTACGTTCTATTCGTGCCTCTACCGCTCGGTGCTCTTCCCGCGTAAGTTCTACGAGGTGACCGACCAGGGCGAGGTCGTGCATTACAGCCCCTACAACGGCGAGGTGCTCCCCGGCTACATGTATACCGACACCGGGTTCTGGGACACCTTCCGCAGCCTCTTCCCGCTGCTGAACCTCGTTTACCCGTCCGTGAACGCCGAAATCCAGCAGGGACTCGCCAACGCCGCCCGTGAGAGCGGTTTCCTGCCCGAATGGGCGTCGCCCGGGCACCGCGGCTGCATGGTGGGCAACAATTCCGCTTCGGTCGTGGCCGATGCCGTGGTGAAGGGCACGAACGACAAAGACCTCGGGGTGCTCTACGATGCGATGGTGTACGCCACGGAGCACGTGCACCCGACCGTTGCGTCGACCGGACGCTGGGGGCACGAGTACTACAACGAGCTGGGATATATTCCTTACGACGTGAACATTCCCGAGAACGTGGCACGTACGCTCGAATACGCCTACGACGACTGGTGTATTCTGCAGGTGGCGAAGAAACTGAACCGTCCCCAGGCCGAACTGGACAAGTGGGCGGCGCGTGCCCGGAACTACCGCAATGTCTTCGACCCCGAGACCCGCCTGATGCGCGGCCGCCTCAGGGACGGCAAGTTCCAGGCGCCGTTCAGCCCCTACAAGTGGGGCGACGCCTTCACCGAGGGTAACTCGTGGCATTATACGTGGTCGGTATTCCACGACGTCGAGGGGCTCGTCGACCTGATGGGCGGCCGGGAGCAGTTCGTCCAGATGCTCGACTCGGTATTCGTCGTGCCGCCGATCTACGACGACAGCTACTACGGATTCCGCATCCACGAGATCACCGAGATGCAGGTGGCCGACATGGGCAACTACGCCCACGGCAACCAGCCTGCGCAGCACATGATCTACCTCTATAATTATGCGGGTGCCCCGTGGAAAGCCCAGTACTGGGCGCGCGAGGTGATGGATCGCCTCTACTCGGCCCGCCCCGACGGCTATTGCGGCGACGAGGACAACGGCCAGACTTCGGCCTGGTATGTCTTTTCCGCCCTGGGGTTCTATCCCGTCTGCCCGGCTTCGGACGAATACGTCGTCGGTTCGCCGCTGTTCCGCAAGGCCGTCGTGAACCTCGAAAACGGGAATAAGATCGTGCTCGAAGCGCCGGACAACAGCCCCGAGAACCGTTATATCGGAGCCGTGCAGTTCGACGGGAAATCCTATACGCATAATTTCCTGCGCCATTCCGACCTCGTGAAGGGTGCCGGCGTCCGCTTCTCGATGCGTCCCGAACCCGATTACACGCGGGGTACGGAGCCCGGGGATGCCCCTTACTCGTTCAGCCGCGAATAACACGGACGGGTTGAACCGATGTCAATCCGCCGCGGCCGGTTCCGGCTGCGGCGGATTTTTTGTTTTTGCCGGAATCCCGAAATGTCGATAATTTGTCAATAGAATATGCCCGGGGATTTTGTAAATCGGCTGAAAAGCGCTATTTTTGTAGCGTTGTTTTGACAATTGTTAGGTTAATCCGAACACCTCCCCATGACATCTACCGACAGAATCGACCAACGCGAACGTAAGAAACAGCAGGGCCAGGCCGCTGCGTTCTATTCGTCGTCGTGCCGACAGCAGGATCGGAGTACGCAGATGCAAGGGCAGCAGGTGTCCGGGAGCGGAATACGCAGATAGATACCAGACCGCCATGACATACGTGTCGTGGCGGTCTGTCTTTTTTTCAAACTTAAAACCAAAGGTATGAAGGTCGGTGTTATTATGGGCTCGGTGAGCGATTATGAGGTGATGGCCGATGCCGTCGCCATGCTCGGACAATTCGGGGTCGATTTCGAAAAGCGCGTGGTGAGCGCCCACCGTACCCCTGACCTGCTGTGCGAATATGCCAAGACGGCCAAAAGCCGTGGTATCGGGGTGATTATCGCCGGTGCGGGCGGTGCCGCGCACCTGCCGGGCATGGTGGCCTCGATGACCACGCTCCCCGTGGTGGGCGTCCCCGTGAAGTCGCGGGCCCTGAACGGGCTGGATTCGCTGCTTTCGATCGTGCAGATGCCTGCGGGCGTTCCGGTGGCGACGACGGCCATCAACGGGGCGAAGAACGCGGCGCTGATAGCCGTGTCGATCCTCGCACTGCAGGATGCGGAGCTGGCTGCCCGGCTCGAAGCGTTCCGTGCGAAACAGACCGCCGACGTACTGGCGGCAGAACTTTAATCCGGCAGGGGAGGCGGCTATGGCAGAGACGGCGAAAACGATCGGTATCATCGGCGGCGGTCAGCTGGGGCTGATGATCGTCGAGCAGGCGCACCTGCTCGGGGCGCGCACGCTGTGCCTCGACCCTGCGCCCGACGCCCCCGCGTTCGCGCTGAGCGACGGGCACATCGTGGCGGCGTATGACGATGCCGCGGCGCTCGAAGAGCTTTGCCGCCGCAGCGATGTGGTGACCTACGAATTCGAAAACGTCCCGGGCAGCGTGCTGATCCCGCTGGAAAAGAAATACAACATCCCGCAGGGTTTCCGCCCGCTCTACGATTCGCAGGATCGCCTGCGCGAGAAGGACAATGCCCGCGCCAACGGGCTGCGGACGCCCCTGTACGCCGCCGTGGACGACGAGGCGTCGCTGCGTGCCGCCTTGGCCGAGATCGGATTCCCGGCGGTGCTCAAGACCCGTACGCTGGGATACGACGGCCACGGGCAATTGGTGTTGAAGGACGAGGCCGACGTGCCGCGTGCGCTGCCGATGCTCTCCGTACCCTGCATCCTGGAGGCGTTCGTGCCGTTCGATTTCGAAGCCAGCATCGTGATGGTCTCGAACGGGGAGCGCGTCATCCATTTCCCCATCGGGCGGAACGTCCACCGCGACGGCATCCTCGACCTGTGCTTCGTCCCCGCCGAGGGGATGGACGACGGCCTGCGCAGCCGCATGGCTGCGGCCGGCGAGCGGTTCATGAAATCCTGCCGCTACCGCGGGATCCTCGCCATCGAGTTCTTCATCCGCGACGGGGAGTTCTATTTCAACGAAATGGCGCCGCGGCCCCACAATTCGGGGCACTATACCATCGAGGGGTGCACGACCAACCAGTTCCGCGAGCTGGTGCGCTTCCTGCTGGGCGAACCGTTGCAGGAGCCGCAGCTCGTGGCGCCGACCGTGATGAAGAATATCCTGGGGCAGGATCTCGAAGCGGCCGAGAGAATCGCCGCCGAAAACCGCCCGGGTGTCCATGTCCACCTTTACGGCAAGACCGAGAGCCGTCCGAAGCGCAAGATGGGGCATATCACCTTCGTCGGGATGGACGCCGGGGAATACGGTGCCGCGTGGGCCGACAGATTCGTAAAATAAGTGCAAACGAAATAACATGGAAAACTACCGGATTTTTGTTGAGAAACATCCCCGTTTCCGGGTCGAGGCCGACAGCCTGCGCCGGGAGCTGAACACCAATCTGAACCTGGACATCCGCAGTCTGCAGTTGCTCAACGTCTACGACCTGTTCGGGTTCAGCCGAGAGCTGCTCGAAAAGAGCCGTTACAGCGTCTTCGGCGAAGTGGTAACCGACAGCGTGACCGATTCGTGCGACCTGGCGGGACGGAAATACATCGCCGTGGAGTACCTCCCCGGCCAGTTCGACCAACGTGCCGCGTCGGCCGTCGACTGCGTGCGGCTGATCGACCCGTCGGCCCAGGTGCGCATCCGCTCGTCGAAGCTGTTGCTGTTCGACGATGCCGTTTCCGACGAAGACCTGGCGCGCATCCGCCATTACTATATCAACGCGGTCGAGTCGCGTGAGAAGAATCTGGACGTGCTGACCGACATGGAACAGGCCGAGGTGAAGCCCGTCGCCGTGCTGGAAGGCTTCACCAAGATGACCGACGCCGAACTGGAACCCTGCTGCAAGCGGTACGGGCTGGCGATGAATGCCGACGACCTGCGCGAGGTGGTGAAATATTTCCGTGCCGAGGGGCGCGATCCCTATGAGACCGAGCTGCGCATCCTCGACACCTATTGGAGCGACCATTGCCGCCATACGACCTTCACCACCGAGCTGGAGGGCATCACGGTCGAGGAATCGTTCGTAAAGGACGAGATCGAGGATTCGCTGGCCCTCTACCTGCGCATCCGCCGCGAACTGGGGCGCGAGCACAAGAGCATCTGCCTGATGGACATGGCGACCATCGGCGCCCGCTACCTGCGCAAGAAAGGGCTGCTGGACGACCTGGAAGTGAGCGACGAGAACAACGCCTGCTCGGTATACGTCGATGTCGATGTCGACGGGGCGACCGAGAAGTGGCTCCTGCAATTCAAGAACGAAACCCATAACCACCCGACCGAGATCGAGCCGTTCGGCGGCGCTTCGACCTGTCTGGGCGGCGCTATCCGCGACCCGCTGTCGGGGCGCAGCTACGTCTACCAGGCCATGCGTGTAACGGGTGCCGGCAATATCTACCAGAAGGTGTCCGATACGCTCGAAGGCAAGCTCCCGCAGAGCGTCATTTCGAAGAAGGCCGCCGCGGGCTACTCCAGTTACGGCAATCAGATCGGGCTGGCAACGACCCATGTGCGCGAGATTTACCACGACGACTATGTGGCCAAGCGCCTCGAAGTCGGTGCCGTGGTCGGTGCCGTGAAGGCTGAAAACGTCCGCCGCGAAAAACCCGTCCCGGGCGACAAGATTGTCATGCTGGGTGGCCGCACGGGGCGTGACGGTATCGGCGGCGCCACGGGTTCGTCGAAAGAGCACAATACTAAGTCGCTCGAAACCTGCGGCAGCGAGGTGCAGAAGGGCAATGCCCCCGAGGAGCGCAAACTCGAACGCCTGTTCCGCCGCCCCGAGGTGACGCGGCTCATCAAGAAATCGAACGACTTCGGCGCCGGCGGCGTCAGCGTCGCCATCGGCGAGCTGGCCGACGGGCTGGATATTTATCTCGACCGCGTGAAGACCAAGTACAGCGGCCTGAATTCCACGGAACTGGCGATCAGCGAGTCGCAGGAGCGCATGGCCGTAGTCGTCGAGGCGAAGGACGTCGCCGAATTCATGGGCTACTGCCGCGAGGAGAATATCGAGGCGGTCGAGGTGGCCGACGTGACGGATACGGCCCGTATGCGGATGTTCAACAAAGGGCGCAAAGTCGTAGACCTCGCGCGTGAATTCATCGACAGCGCCGGGGCGAAGCACTATGCCGAAGCCATGATCGGTGAGGTGGAGAACCGCGATCCCTTTGCCCGTGAGGTCGTGGGCGCGACGTTTGCCGAACGCTTCGAGGAGAACCTGCGCGACAACAATGTCGTCTCGCAGCGCGGCCTGATCGAAATGTTCGATTCGACGATCGGCCGTTCCACCGTGCTGATGCCGTTCGGCGGCCGCACGCAGGGCAGCGAAACGCAGGTGTCGGTGCAGAAACTCCCGACCGACGGTTACACCGACACGGCCAGCATCATGGCCTTCGGCTACAATCCCTACCTGGCCTCGTGGAGCCCTTACCACGGTGCTGCGTATGCCGTCGTCGAAGCTGCTGCCAAGGTCGTGGCTGCGGGCGCGCGTTATGACAGGATGCGTTACTCATACCAGGAATATTTCGAACGCATGACCCGCGATCCCCGCTCGTGGGGCAAGCCGCTGGGTGCCCTGCTCGGTGCGCTGAAGATGCAGGTCGAACTGGGCCTGCCCTCGATCGGCGGCAAGGACTCGATGTCGGGCACGTTCCAGCATATCAACGTCCCGCCCATGCTGATGGCCTTCGGCATCACGACGGTGAATGCCGGGACGGTCATTTCGACCGATTTCAAGAAGGCCGGCAACCGTATCTACCTGGTGCGCCATACGCCCAGGGAGAACCATATGCCCGACACGGCGCAGCTGAAGGACAACTTCGGCTTTGTCAGCGAAAATATCGAACGCGGCAATATCCTCGCCGCATGGTCGGTGGGCTTCGGAGGTGTCGCCGAAGGTCTTGCCAAGATGGCTTTCGGCAACCGCATCGGCGCCGAGGTGGAGATGGACGAGGCGGAACTCTTCGGATACGCCTATGGTTCGATCCTTGTCGAGAGCGCCGTCGAACTGACCCATCCTGCGGCCGGGCTGCTGGGTATGACCGCAGCCGATGGGGCGTTGACCGTCAACGGCGTGAAAATGCCGCTCGACGCCCTCTACAAGGCCAATACCGAGAAATTCGCGGCCGTTTACCCCGACAAGGGGGAGAACCATGCCGGGGTGATGACCTCGGAGCCCGCACCCCGGACTTTCGCCTATCGGGGCGAAGCCGTCGAACATCCGCTGGTCTATATCCCCGTGTTCCCGGGCACCAACTGCGACTACGACACGGCCAAGGCATTCCGCAAGGCCGGGGCCGAGGTCGAAATGAGCGTGTTGTGCAACCTCGGGGGCGACGACATCCTGCGTTCGATCCGCGAAATGAAGGAACATATCCGCCGCGCCCATATCTTCGTACTGAGCGGCGGCTTCTCGTCGGGCGACGAACCCGACGGCAGCGCCAAGTTCATCGTCAACGTGCTCAACAATAAGGATATCCGCGATGAAATCCATGCGTTGCTCGACCGCGGCGGGCTGATCCTCGGCATCTGCAACGGTTTTCAGGCGCTCGTCAAATCCGGCCTGCTGCCTTACGGCCGCCTGGGCATGGTGACCAAGGATTCGCCGACGCTGTTCCGCAACGACATCAACCGCCATATTTCGCAGATCGTCTCGACGCGCGTCTCGACGCTCAACTCCCCGTGGCTCGCGGGCTTTGGCCTGGGCGACATCCACTCGATCGCCGTCAGCCACGGCGAAGGCAAGTTCGTCGTGAGCGAAGAACTGGCCGGGGAGCTGTTCGCCAACGGGCAGGTGGCCTTCCAGTATGTCGATCCCGAAGGGCGTGCGACGGCCGAGGCGCCGTACAACCCCAACGGTTCGTCGTATGCCATCGAGGGCCTGGTGTCGCGTGACGGCCAGATCCTCGGCAAGATGGGGCATACGGAGCGTTACGAGAAAAACCTTTTCAAAAATATTGCAGGCGAGAAGGAGCAGTCGCTGTTCCGCAATGCCGTCGACTATTTCCGCAAAAATTAGTACAATATAAAACTTAAACTCACAAACACCATGAAACAGCTCGAAATGCTCTACGAGGGCAAGGCAAAACAGGTTTTCCGCACCGACGATCTGTCGAAGATGCTGGCGAACGATA
>ENA-UEQE01002062-UEQE01002062.1-human-gut-metagenome-genome-assembly--contig:-NODE-2062-length-15126-cov-6.123065_pt1 | contig 15126 bp, 5 predicted proteins | sample MGYA00242934_ERZ507935 | MGnify/ENA primary metagenome ERZ507935 (study PRJEB26167, sample SAMN06115423) | human gut metagenome | host: Homo sapiens | place: China:Anhui | collected 2015-03-30 | study... | reverse complement strand
TGAGGGTGAACGGCAAGTTTCGCCAGTTCATAATCATATACCGGGTCATCCATTTTGCAGAGGGCACAAACTCCGACGGGCTTTCCCCTGTAAAGGGCTACAAAGATAAAGCCTCCTTTGTTGATAATATATTCCTGCGGATGATCAAGATAGTCCAGATCGTGCGGTTCTATCTTCCAATGTTGCGTAATCCACTGTACGTTAAGTGATTTAAACGTATTCTTGTAACACGGTTCGTAAGGAATTACCCTGATATGCTCCCTTTCCCTCATTTTCCGGGCTTCTTTGACCCGTTGCAGCAGGCTCTTCTCAGCGAGCCGGTCTTCCCATTCGCCGATAGCTCTCCACAAATCATGGCGCGTTTCCTTGGAAATATCCTCTACGGCGACCTCCACGTCTTTGCAGAGCTCTGTCAGCATGGCGGCAACCCTTTTCCCATGTGGAGACAGGGCGATGACGGTGCGTCTCTTGTCCTTCTGGTCTTCAAGGCCTTTCACCAATCCTCTTGCCGTCATTTCTCCAACGATATTGCTCACGGATGGATGACTGTGCCCTATTTCCTTAGCTATGCCCGTTATTGTTTTCTCTTTCCCGCCGGCTAAAACGAAAAGCAGGGGAAACCACTTTGGCTTTATGTCAATGCCGTATAATTCATAAATTTGACTTGCATCAGACGTCACAGCATCCGTCAGCATGCGCAGCCTGCTTCCAATGGCTATTTTACCTGTCCTATTGAAAAAATCCATATCTTTCCGTTATTAAATACGTAACTGATTACGTAACTAATATGCCATTATCATGCGAGCAAGCATTTTTTCACATTTTAGTCTTCTTGCAGGTGGGGAATATCGCTGTATCCATCAATGGAATGGAAAAATCCGTCTCCTGTCAGTCGGGTAGGCTGCGAACGTGGTATTTGGCATTGCCGCCCTTGCCCACGCGATTATTTTGGAGCATGGGCAAGGGCTGTTCCTGCGTTTCTATCCGGTACGGGGCTGCCGTTCTTTCCGGAAATATTTTCCTTGGCGTTCAGGATTTACACTATTGCCGGGATACCGGATGCGCCAGCTCCATGAGAAAGCGGGACAGGATTTCCTTGTCAGGGCGGACTCTCCAATAATCCGTTGAGCGTGCAAGTGATATTGCGGGGAATCCGGAGGGGCAAAAAATTTTTAGATAACAGGAAAAATCCTGTTTTTCCATTCAACGGTTGGAGTTAGTCTTATGTCTAAAATACCAACATACCATGCTTAACAATTTAACAACAAAATTTGGAAAACCGGAAATTTCTTCTCTGGACGTTCTGGTGGCGTTACTGGAGCAGGAAGGCGGAATTCTTTCCCCTATTCTCCGCAAAGCCTCTTGCGATCCGGGGCTGCTTCTCCAGGCAGCCCAAAGGGAGGTTTCCCACGAACCTACTCAAAGCGGCGCCACCACCCAGCCGCAGATGGGGCGTGACCTGGCTACCGTCATGCAGGCTGCGGAAGAGGAACGCAAAAAGCTCAAAGACGACTACCTCAGCGTGGAACACTTCATGCTTGGGGCGTTGGACACGCAAAACAAAGTGCACCAGTTGACGGACACCTTTGGGCTGACCAAGGATAACTATCTGGCCGCCATGAAGGAAGTGCGCGGCAACCAGCGCGTGACGGACGACAACCCGGAAGGCAAATACCAGACGCTGGAAAAATATGGGACGGACCTGACGGCCCGCGCCCGCGCCGGTAAAATTGACCCCGTCATCGGCCGTGATACGGAAATCCGCCGCGTTTTGCAGATTCTTTCCCGCAGGACGAAAAACAATCCCGTCCTGATCGGGGAGCCCGGCGTTGGCAAAACCGCCATTGCGGAAGGTCTGGCGCGGCGCATTGTCAACGGCGACGTGCCGGAAAGCATGCGCAACAAGCGCATTGTATCCCTCAACATCGGCTCCATGCTTGCCGGAGCCAAATATCGCGGTGAATTTGAAGAACGCTTGAAATCCTTCCTTAAGGAAGTAACGGATTCCAACGGTGAAATCATTCTGTTTATCGATGAACTGCACACCATCGTAGGCGCGGGCGCCAGTGAAGGGGCGGTGGATGCCTCCAACCTGCTCAAGCCCGCCCTGGCCCGCGGGGAACTGCGGACCATCGGCGCGACGACACTGGACGAATACCGCAAATACATTGAAAAAGATGCGGCTCTGGAACGTCGGTTTCAGCCCGTCATGGTCTCCGAACCCAGCGTGGAAGATACCATCGCCATCCTGCGCGGCTTGAAAGAACGCTATGAAGTCCACCATGGAGTGCGTATTACGGACGCTGCCATCGTAGCGGCGGCCACCCTTTCCGACCGTTATATTTCCGACCGTTTTCTGCCTGACAAGGCAGTAGACCTGGTGGATGAAGCGGCAGCCCGCCTCAAAATTGAGCTGGACTCCATGCCCACGGAAATTGACCAGATTGAACGTGAGGCCATGCAGCTTGAAATGGAACGGCAGGCGCTGGCGAAGGAAGAAGACGCCGACAGCAAGGCCCGTTTGGAAAAAATCACCAAGGACCTGGCCGACCTGAAGGAAAAATCCGGTTCCATGATTGCCAAATGGAAAAGCGAAAAGGAAGTGCTGGACGCCGTCCGCAGGGAACAGGAAAAAATAGAAGCCCTCAAGCTGGAAAGCGAAAGGGCCAAACGTATGGGTGACCTGACCCGCGCGTCGGAAATCACCTATGGCGAACTTCCGGAAGCCCAGCGCGCCCTGACGGAAGGCAAGGAAAAGCTCAGTAAAATGCAGAAAGAAGATGGAGGGCTGCTGAAGGAGGAAGTCACGGAAGGAGACATTGCCAAAGTGGTTGCCACCTGGACCGGCATTCCCGCCGCCCGTCTGCAGGAAGGGGAGCGTGCCAAGCTGGTGCACATGGAAGAGCGTCTGGGCGCCCGCGTAATCGGGCAGAAACAGGCCGTTAAGGCCGTATCCGACGCCGTGAGACGCGCCCGCGCCGGGCTGCAGGATGAAAACAGGCCCATCGGCTCTTTCCTGTTCCTGGGACCCACCGGCGTGGGCAAGACGGAACTCAGCAAGGCGCTGGCGGAATTCCTCTTTGACAGTGAGAACGCCATCGTTCGCATTGACATGTCCGAATACATGGAAAAACATTCCGTCGCGCGCCTCATCGGGGCGCCTCCCGGATACGTGGGGTATGAAGAAGGCGGTCAGCTCTCTGAAGCCGTGCGCCGTCGTCCGTACTGCGTGGTTCTCTTCGATGAAATTGAAAAGGCCCACCCGGACGTCTTCAACGTATTGCTCCAGGTGCTGGACGACGGCCGCATTACGGACGGCCAGGGTCGTACGGTTGACTTCCGCAACACGGTCATCATCATGACCTCCAACATCGGCAGCCAGTACATCCTCAATGAAGCCAATGCGGAACAGAGGGAAGCCAAGGCCCTGGAAGCGTTGCGCGGTCACTTCCGTCCGGAATTCCTGAACCGCATTGATGAAATCATCATCTTTGACCGGCTCACGGCGCAGGAACTCAAGGGCATTGTGGACATTCAGCTTCAGCGTGTCCGCAGGCGCCTGGAAGCCAAGGGCCTGTTTTTGCGCATGACTCCGGAAGCTACGGCTCTGGTGGCGGATCATGGTTTTGATCCTGTGTATGGAGCCCGTCCTCTCAAACGGGCCATTCAGCATGATCTTCTGGACCCGCTCAGCCTCAAGCTTCTGGAAGGAGACTTCCCGGAAGGAACGGAAATCGTGGTACGGGAAAAAGACGGCAAACTGGACTTCACCAAGGAGAAAAGATAATTGCATTTCTCGGCATGTTGCCGGAAAAACAATGAAGGGCGTCCCCTGAGAGGGCCGCCCTTCTGATATAAAGATTCCCGCTTCCGGGAGCTGAAGAAAATCTGCTGCGCGGTTAAATCTGGGACAGAGCGTCGTCAGCAACGGCGGCGGCGCAAAGCGAGTGCGGCCAGCCCTAGGAGGGAAAGCGTAGCGGTAGCGGGTTCCGGAACCATGTTCCAGCCCATGGAACGCATTAATCCCACTTCTCCATCCGTCAGGGTGCGATGATAGGTATCCGGTGAGATGGAATACTGCATAAGGGCGTCTGGATCGCTCGTGCTGTCAATGTGGGCCATGCTGGACCCTTCCGACCATGTGGTGGGGTTATAGACAGTAAGCCCCGTATCGCCCAGAGACAAAGTTTCCCCTAGGGTAAATGCCGTATTCCCATTTCCGGCTTTTTCTACGATGGACTGGCCTTCTTGGTTGGTTAACAGGGAATCATACTTGGTGTACAGCATGGTGCTGTAGGTTGTGGAAGCGCTTCCGGATTGGACTTGGAAAGTGCCTGTCTGCGTCGCCAGGGAAAGAAAACCAACGGCATGCCCCACTTCATGGGTCAGGATGCTTTGAAAATCATATTTTCCCGTATGCTCCGCCAATAAGGCGGCCCCATAATAAAGGGAAGCCAAATGAGAGGTATTGCACTGGATGTAAATATCATAGCCTGAGGTAGTCCTTGTGCTTCCATCGCGCCATACGGCCTCGGCCATGGTGGAAACCTGTTGTGGCTTGTTTGACAGGTAGTAGTAATAAGGGGAATAAGCAGAGGCTAGGGTGGAGGAATCGGCTCCGTCGTACCAGGTGAGGCCTACGTTAAGCGTTCTTCCCGGGGTGGAATTAATCAGGGTATTCCATGTGTTCAACGCCCGTATGGCGGAATCTATCTGATCACTGGTCCAGGTATGAGTACTTGAAGAATCAAAAAATCCCTTCTCCCCGGAATCTAGGAAGGTGCATGAAAAAGTGGAGCCTATATTAACTGTCTGTACAGCAGATGAGAAAAAAGTGCTTCCCAAGCAGAAAACAGTGCAGAGAATGCCAATTTGGAATGAACTTTTCATAGATAAAAAATAATAAACCCTTGAATAGCAAAAAAATCCTTTCTGTTCAAGTGAAAATAAATCAAGTCTGCTTCTTTTTCAGGGAAGACGGGTCAGACACCCCTTCTTTTTTTCTGGCTCTTGTTGCATAACAACAAAAAATGCTGAAAATACCGGCAGGGGCCCTCCTGGTAAGGACAGTTTCCTTGTAAAAAATGTAACGGCGCAAGATAGTTGCGATATGCGGGACAGGTTGTTGCGATATTTCGCCACTTGCTGCCAGGAAAAGCCCCTTTCCGGAAGCCTGAAAAGAGGTTAAAAAAACGCCTGAAAACGGGTGAATTCGCGTGACTTTTACCCCCGAATTTGCTATAAAAAACTCACCGGAAGGAAGGTTGATCCGTACCTTGAACCGGGGCTATTGCCGCCGCTGCCATCAGCTTTATTTTGGCGTTGCAAAGGGAGTGCATAATTTCCGCCCTGCGCTCGCGCGGCACTCCATAAGGCCGGGGATTGCCTGTCGTCACCATCCGGAACATCCGGGCGTATAAATCAGGGGGAGCCTCGGCGCTGTGCCAGCACCGGCAGGACCAGCGGGAATTCTCCGAAATACCGATCGTTCCGGAATCTTTTTGTTTACCATTCCCGGGTGTCCTCCGGTTCGGTCGGCATCTTTCCCTCAAAACCATTATTTTCGGCTTGGCTTTGGCCTCGTAATATTGACAGCCCCTCCGAAGAGGGGCGATTTCATATCGCAACAACCTGTCCCGTTTCAGGCAGTTTCATGTTCCTTCATCACAATTACCCGTCTCTTCTTTCCATCGCTGTAATTTCCCGCCATTGCTAGCTTTCACCCTATTTCAACTATACTGTCCCTTTTCAAAAAGGGGAAGAGCGAGGGGAAAAAGGGAAGCGTTCAAAAAAAGACGCGCCAGGATGGGGGATTATGACAAAAGAGCATCTCATTGATTAGGTGTGTATTAAGGGTGGTTGCAGTGGGTATGGCCTGAATAAGGATCGGGAAAAAATGAAAAAACATCTCGAAAAAAATTGACAAAAAGGTGTGGGATGGTAGATTTCTCGGCACGCCAACACGGCGACGGGATGAAAAGCCCGGCGGCTGAAGGGCTCGGAAGAGCGCTGGAGGCGGCTGGAGCCGGCCACCCGGAGAAAACCCCGGAAGGGGTTGCGATAAGAAGATTTGAAGGGAATGACTACCGAAAACCGCCGAGGGTTTTCCGAGGGTGCCGAGAGGTGTCTGAGGGGTAAAAGCCCGAAGGAGCGGCCTAGCTCTGAGAGGGGTGGTTTGGTAGAAGCAAGGGGAAAGAAAAAAGGTCGTGACGCGCGCCGTGCGAGGCAGAGCGAAGAGGCCTTCAAGAGACACAACTTGAAGGAAGAGCTGGCTGAAGCATGGCGCAAATGAAATCGCAAGATTCCATTTGGTCCAGCAATTTCAAAAATTAATTTGATGGAGAGTTTGATTCTGGCTCAGAACGAACGCTGGCGGCGTGGATAAGACATGCAAGTCGAACGAGAGAATTGCTAGCTTGCTAATAATTCTCTAGTGGCGCACGGGTGAGTAACACGTGAGTAACCTGCCCCCGAGAGCGGGATAGCCCTGGGAAACTGGGATTAATACCGCATAGTATCGAAAGATTAAAGCAGCAATGCGCTTGGGGATGGGCTCGCGGCCTATTAGTTAGTTGGTGAGGTAACGGCTCACCAAGGCGATGACGGGTAGCCGGTCTGAGAGGATGTCCGGCCACACTGGAACTGAGACACGGTCCAGACACCTACGGGTGGCAGCAGTCGAGAATCATTCACAATGGGGGAAACCCTGATGGTGCGACGCCGCGTGGGGGAATGAAGGTCTTCGGATTGTAAACCCCTGTCATGTGGGAGCAAATTAAAAAGATAGTACCACAAGAGGAAGAGACGGCTAACTCTGTGCCAGCAGCCGCGGTAATACAGAGGTCTCAAGCGTTGTTCGGAATCACTGGGCGTAAAGCGTGCGTAGGCTGTTTCGTAAGTCGTGTGTGAAAGGCGCGGGCTCAACCCGCGGACGGCACATGATACTGCGAGACTAGAGTAATGGAGGGGGAACCGGAATTCTCGGTGTAGCAGTGAAATGCGTAGATATCGAGAGGAACACTCGTGGCGAAGGCGGGTTCCTGGACATTAACTGACGCTGAGGCACGAAGGCCAGGGGAGCGAAAGGGATTAGATACCCCTGTAGTCCTGGCAGTAAACGGTGCACGCTTGGTGTGCGGGGAATCGACCCCCTGCGTGCCGGAGCTAACGCGTTAAGCGTGCCGCCTGGGGAGTACGGTCGCAAGATTAAAACTCAAAGAAATTGACGGGGACCCGCACAAGCGGTGGAGTATGTGGCTTAATTCGATGCAACGCGAAGAACCTTACCTGGGCTTGACATGTAATGAACAACATGTGAAAGCATGCGACTCTTCGGAGGCGTTACACAGGTGCTGCATGGCCGTCGTCAGCTCGTGTCGTGAGATGTTTGGTTAAGTCCAGCAACGAGCGCAACCCCTGTTGCCAGTTACCAGCACGTGAAGGTGGGGACTCTGGCGAGACTGCCCAGATCAACTGGGAGGAAGGTGGGGACGACGTCAGGTCAGTATGGCCCTTATGCCCAGGGCTGCACACGTACTACAATGCCCAGTACAGAGGGGGCCGAAGCCGCGAGGCGGAGGAAATCCTGAAAACTGGGCCCAGTTCGGACTGTAGGCTGCAACCCGCCTACACGAAGCCGGAATCGCTAGTAATGGCGCATCAGCTACGGCGCCGTGAATACGTTCCCGGGTCTTGTACACACCGCCCGTCACATCATGGAAGCCGGTCGCACCCGAAGTATCTGAAGCCAACCGCAAGGAGGCAGGGTCCTAAGGTGAGACTGGTAACTGGGATGAAGTCGTAACAAGGTAGCCGTAGGGGAACCTGCGGCTGGATCACCTCCTTTCTATGGAGCAAGTGCACGGAAGTGCACAGGTCGGATCTCTTCCCGAGGGGAGAGAAAGCGGAACCCGCGAGGGCCCGCAACGAACCAAAGATGTGTAAACAGCCGGTCGCCTGGAGCGAAGCCCGGCACGACGTGCGTGACGACCTTTTTTCACCGAGAACCGCAACTGGGGGTATAGCTCAGTTGGTAGAGCGCCAGCTTTGCAAGCTGGATGTCCGGGGTTCGAGTCCCCGTGCCTCCACCAGTTTCGGGAAAGAGACCCAAAGCCGGGCCTGTAGCTCAGTTGGTTAGAGCACGCGCTTGATAAGCGCGGGGTCACAGGTTCAAGTCCTGTCAGGCCCACCAGCAAAATCGATTATTGAGGGAAAGCGAAAATTGACATCTGCGTGGCAAAGAAAACGATTGCTGAGAAGCAATCGCTTTCCAACAAAGTGGGTAGTTGAACAACAACTACAAAACACAAGATAAACATGCATACCAAGCAATGAGACAATACAGTAAGTCACGAAAGGGCTTTGTGGTATTGTGGAAGTGGTAACAGCTTTTGCAATATGATGAAGTAAGTAAGGGCGTACGGTGAATGCCTTGGTGCCAACAGGCGAAGAAGGACGCGGCAAGCTGCGAAAAGCCTCGGGAAGCTGCAAGCAAGCGATGATCCGGGGATATCCGAATGGGGTAACCTGATCGAGGCAATACTCGATCGTTCATACCTGAATACATAGGGTATGAAACGCGAAACCCGCTGAAGTGAAACATCTCAGTAAGCGGAGGAAAAGAAAGAGAAATCGATTCCGTAAGTAGTGGCGAGCGAAAGCGGATGGAGCCCAAACCGAAGGTATTCCTTCGGGGTTGTAGGACCACGTCATATTCGACCATACTGGATAGTAGAACAGCCTGGAAAGGCTGGCCGGAGAAGGTGAAAGCCCTGTAGACGAAATCCAGAGTGGGAATTAGTGGTATCCTGAGTAATACATCACACGTGGAACGATGTATGAACCCGCGCGGACCACCGCGCAAGGCTAAATACTAGTTGGCGACCGATAGTGAACAAGTACCGCGAGGGAAAGGTGAAAAGAACCGCTGTGAGCGGAGTGAAATAGAACCTGAAACCGTATGTCTACAAAGTGTCAGAGCAGAGCAATCTGCGATGGCGTGCCTTTTGTTTAATGAGTCTGCGAGTCAGTGTTTGTGGCAAGACTAAGGGCTTCCGGCCCGGAGTCGCAGCGAAAGCAAGTCCGAACAGGGCGCAATAAGTCGCAGGTACTGGACCCGAAGCGGAGGTGACCTACCCTTGGCCAGGTTGAAGCATGGGTAAAACCATGTGGAGGACCGAACAGGTGAACGTTGAAAAGTTCTCTGATGAGCTGAGGGTAGGAGTGAAAGGCTAATCAAACCCCGTGATAGCTGGTTCTCTTCGAAATGCATTTAGGTGCAGCGTCACGTGCTGATGCGCGGGGGTAGAGCACTGACAAGGCTAGGGGGCACACCCGCTTACCAAACCTTATCAAACTCCGAATACCGTGCAATGGAACGTGGCAGTGAGACAGTGGGGGATAAGCTTCATTGTCGAGAGGGAAACAACCCAGACCAGCAGCTAAGGTGCCTAAATAACGCTCAGTGGAAAGGATGTGGGATTACACAGACAGTGAGGATGTTGGCTTAGAAGCAGCCACCATTTAAAAAATGCGTAATAGCTTACTCATCGAGTGATCCTGCGCCGAAAATGATTGGCGATCAAGCGTTATACCGAAGCTCTGGACTTTGCCGCAAGGCAGAGTGGTAGAAGAGCGTTGCATGCGCGTCGAAGGGCGATGGCGACTGACCCTGGAGCACATGCAAGTGAGTATGCAGACATGAGTAACGTTAAGCCGGGTGAAATCCCCGGCCGCCGTAAACCCGAGGTTTCCAGGGCAACGTGTTTCGTCCCTGGGTTAGCCGGGACCTAAGCCGAGGCCGAGAGGCGTAGGCGATGGACATCAGGTTAATAATCCTGAGCTCGCAACCCTTAAACTGGGGGGACGCATGAGAAAAGATGACTAGGTTATTGAATTCCGAGTTGAGTCCACGGACTCAGCGCATCATTGGATCGAGTGCCAAGAAAAGCCCCAGCGTATGCTAAGCGACCCGTACCGCAAACCGACACAGGTGGGTGGGTAGAATATACCAAGGCGTAAGAGTGAAACCTGGTTAAGGAACTCGGCAAATTAGCCCCGTAACTTCGGAAGAAGGGGTGCCTGCAGCGATGCAGGCCGCAGAGAAATGGCCCAACCGACTGTTTATCAAAAACACAGCACTCTGCAAAGACGCAAGTCGAAGTATAGGGTGTGACACGTGACCAATGCCGAAAGATTAAGGCAAGGGGTTAGCCGCAAGGCGAAGCTCTAAACCCAAGTCCCGGTGAATGTCGGCCGTAACTATAACGGTCCTAAGGTAGCGAAATTCCTTGTCGGGTAAGTTCCGACCTGCACGAATCGTGAAACGAGTTGGGCACTGTCTCAACCAGGCGCTCAGTGAAATTGTAGTGGCGGTGAAGATGCCGCCTACCCGCAGAAGGACGGAAAGACCCTATAGACCTTAACTGTAAGCTGTCATTGTTTCTTCGGTTTTAATGCTCAGAGTAAGTGGGAGACGCTGAAGACGCCCTTTAGGGGGCGTCCGAGTCATCAATGAGACACCACCCTTTGAAACTGGAGGATCTAACCCTGAGCCGTGAATCCGGCCAGAGGACCGTGTCAGCCGGTCAGTTTTACTGGGGCGGTATCCTCCCAAAGAGTAACGGAGGAGCGCGAAGGTGGGCTCAGCCCGGTTGGCAACCGGGTGTCGAGTGCATGGGCATAAGCCCGCCTAACTGTGAGACCAACAAGTCGAGCAGATGCGAAAGCAGGCCCAAGTGATCCGGCGGTAGAAAGTGGAATTGCCGTCGCTCAACGGATAAAAGGTACCTTAGGGATAACAGGCTGATCACGCCCAAGAGTTCATATCGACGGCGTGGTTTGGCACCTCGATGTCGGCTCGTCGCATCCTGGGGCTGGAGAAGGTCCCAAGGGTCCGGCTGTTCGCCGGTTAAAGCGGCACGCGAGCTGGGTTCAGAACGTCGCGAGACAGTTCGGTCCTCTATCCTCTGTGGGCGTTGGAAAATTGAGGGGTTCAGACCTTAGTACGAGAGGACCGGGTCTGACGCACCACTGGTGCATCGGTTGTACTGTCAAGTGCATGGCCGAGTAGCTAAGTGCGGACGGGATAAGCGCTGAAAGCATCTAAGCGCCAAGCCCTTCCCAAGATGAGTTTTCCCTACAGGTTCGTGGAAGACCACCACGTTGATAGGTCGCAGGTGTAAGTGCAGCAATGTATTGAGCCGAGCGATACTAATTACCAATTGACTTCATCATATTACATCACTCCCCGTCGTGAATGACAACTTGCTCTTGTCTCATTTACCTGTGCATGTTCATCAACCACCAGCCACGCAGATGTCAGTTTACGCTGAATCCCTCCCCACACAAAGGACGGAAATCTTCTTAGCCGCCACACACATACCCTGAAAAAAATCCCTCACTCAGAAGCCCCCAAAAAAGCAGGGCTCCCGGGCAGGCAGGATGAAGAAACAAACAGATCTTCCCCCTGAAGCCCGGTGGCCAGAGCGCAGTGGTCCCACCCGGTCCCGTTCCGAACCCGGAAGTGAAACGCTGCCGCGCCAATGGTAGTCGGACGACAGGTCCCGCAAGAGTAGGTCGCCGCCGGGATTTTTTTCCATCAGGCCCCGCCAGTCCCTCGACTCGCGGGGCCTGTTCTTTTCTTGCTCGGTCCCGTTCTTCTCCCCCTACATTCTCTTAGTTAGTTTCCTTCTTGTAAGATGTCGTGGCCATATAATTTTTTCTTAACTATTCCTTTTTCTTTCTTAATGACTTAAGTATGTGTGGGGTATTGACGGATTACACTCTTTCGTCAGAATGGCGGCATATGAAATCCCAAGTCATTCAGAAACCTGTGGTCGTCATTCTGGGCAACGCCGGCAATATAGGATATTTGGCAGCCAAGGCATTTGCCTGTCAGGGAACTGTGGTTGCCATGCTTCATGAGGCCGGTGAAGAATCTTGCCATATCGTTGATTGTCTCCCGGGTAGCAGCCACCTGGTCATGTCAGGCCGCCTGAACCATTCTTCCGATTTGGCTTCTTTTGCTGGTCTGGTACATACTCTTTATGGACGTGTTGATTATTTGATTATTTGTGAAGATGCCTCAGTCGAGGTGCAGGGACTGAGTTGTTCTTCCCGTGTCCGTCTGTCCGTTTTGCTGGAACATGCCTTTGTTTCTGGGGCCATGATTGTGAATATGGTTTCCCGTTCTGGAAAAAAGGGAGTATGGGTGGAAGATATCGCGGGCTTGGAAAATTTCCTGAACCGGAGAGATGTCAGAATGAGCCAGATCGTAATTCACCGTCCGGTATTTCGGTATGTTTCCCAGTCTCGATTGGCTTCTTCCGCCTGTGCGGCTGCGTTGTTTTTATGTGGGAACGAAGGTCGCCATATTCACCGGGAATATATCGTGGTCAATGGAAGGAAAGCTGCCTGGCGGCCCGGCAGGCGGCCGGAATCATTCCTGTCCCTGTTTAATTCCTGCCTGGAGTTTTGCTCCATTTGTTCACGAATGGTATTTCAGGATGCCTGACAGGCGTGCCATATTTCTGTATTCTGTCGTGACAAAAAGTGTCTGTTAAGATAGTATATTTCCAAGTAAGGTTATGAAGTTTCAAGGTCTTTATACAGCAATTGTGACTCCGTTTGCCGGCAACCGGGTCGATGAAGAGGCTTTTAGAATGCTTGTGGAAGCGCAGATAGCTGCCGGCGTGGCCGGCATTGTGGCTGTCGGTACCACGGGAGAATCCCCCACCTTGACTGTAAAAGAACACTTGAGGGTAATAGAATTGGCCGTGGAGATCGCGGCTGGCCGTATTCAGGTTATTGCGGGAACGGGCGCTAATTCCACCGCAGAAGCTATCCATATGACCCAGGAAGCGGAAAAGATGGGAGTAGACGGAACGCTCCAGGTGTGCCCCTATTACAATAAACCTTCTCAGGATGGAGTTTATGCCCATTTCAAGGCTATTGCGGACGCTACCCGTCTGCCGATTATGCTGTACAGCATTCCGGGGCGTTGCGGTATTGAAATCAGTGTGGAAACAATCAGCCGTCTGGCGAAGGATTGCCCGCATATTGTTTGTGTGAAAGAGGCCGGCGGCAATGTGGACCGCGTGAACCAGCTGATGCAGGTGGTTCCGGAAAATTTCACTGTTCTGTGTGGCGATGACGGCCTGACGGTGCCTTTTATGGCCTGTGGCGCCAGCGGATTGGTTTCCGTAACATCCAATCTGGTTCCGGGCATCATGAATTCCATTGTCAAAGCTGGCCTGAATCAGGATATGGGGGAAATGCTTTCCCTCCAGAAGACATTTTATCCGTTGATGAAAGGGCTAATGACTCTGGATTCCAATCCTGTTCCGATCAAGGCGGCTTTGGCGATGAGGGGAGATATACAGCCCGGCATACGTCTTCCGCTGGTTCCATTGGCGGAAGAGAAGGAAGCTCAGCTTTCCGCTCTTCTTCAGCGTTTCAATATTCTTTAACATTTTAGTGATATGATTTCCATTCTTGTTACAGGCATTTCGGGCCGCATGGGCCAGGCTATTCAAGAGGCGGTGACGCAGAATCCGGATACTTGCGTGGGTTCTACTCATGATCAGGGACAGGAGCTTTATCCAGCCCTCGCCAAATGCGACGTAGCCATTGATTTTTCCCATCACGCTTTCACCAGCACTCTGCTGGCGGAAGCTGTTGCCAATAACAAACCTCTGGTGATTGGCACTACGGGGCATACGGAGCTGGAACGCCAGGAGATCGTGGACGCTGCGGCATCCATTCCGATTGTGTTCGCTTCCAATTATTCCGTAGGGGTGAACGCCCTGTTCTGGCTGACGCGCAAGGCTGCTCAGATTCTGGGAGGCAGCTGCGATATAGAGGTAATGGAGATGCATCACCGTCACAAAATTGATGCTCCTTCCGGTACTGCCCGGACACTGGCGGAAATCCTGTCCGGCGCCATTGACAGGAATTATGAAGATAGTGTGGTTTTTGGCCGTGAAGGGTTGGTAGGGCCTCGACCCGCCAAGGAAATAGGCATGCATTCCCTGCGGGGAGGGGATGTGGTGGGGGACCATACTGTAATATTTGCTTCCGATGGTGAACGACTGGAACTTACCCATAAGGCGTCCAGCCGTATGACATTTGCCTCCGGAGCAGTTCGCGCGGCTCTCTGGCTCCAAGGCAGGGAACCAGGTCTGTATACCATGGAAGACGTTCTGGGGTTGTCCCAATTATAACTTTTTCGGCATCGTGGCCGTTCTTCTTTTCCGGAACGGCCACGATGTTTTTTACTGATGAAGAGAGCAGGCATTGCACTGGGGTCCAATCTTGGGGATAAAAACAGCCTGATGGTTCAGGCCAGGGATCATTTGTTGCAGATGAGCCTGTCTGATGATCCTTTTTTGCAATCCTCCCTGTATGCCACCAGTCCTCAAGGGTGTCCGCATGGTGCGGATGATTATTTGAATGCCGTGGTGGAATTTACCTGGCCCGGTACGGTGGAGGAATTGCTCGTGCATTGCCAGGGTATAGAACGAGCCTTGGGACGCATTCGTTCCGGGATTCGCTGTGAACCCCGCACGGCGGATGTGGATATCATCTATGTGGGGGACATGGTGGTCAATGATCCTCCTCGTCTGATTCTCCCCCATCCCAGAGCCCATTTGAGGAAATTTGTTTTAAAACCTCTTTCAGATATCAGGCCGGAGCTTATCCTGCCGCGCCAGCATAAAACGGTTGCCTGCCTGTTGGCGGAATTGGATACGGATGAGGCTGAGCCGCTTCTGGTATCGGAACGCTGGTAAATTGCATGTTTATTGAACGCCATGAATCAATCTTTTGAGAAAGCGGAACGAATCCGCACCTGCAAGAACAGGCGGCATGTGACTCTGGTTACTGCTTATGACTATCCTACAGGCCGCCTTTTGGATGAAGCCGGCGTAGATATTGTGCTGGTAGGGGATTCCTTAGGGATGGTGGTTTTGGGCTTTCCGGATACCACTCATGTGACGCTGGATCATATGCTTCATCATGTGGAAGCTACTGCGCGCGGAGTGAAGAACGCCCTGCTGGTGGCGATGGAGCTGAACGCCCTGCTGCCGGAGGAGACCCCCGCGACCACCGAGGGCTACGAGGGCTTTT
>ENA-UEQE01002057-UEQE01002057.1-human-gut-metagenome-genome-assembly--contig:-NODE-2057-length-15160-cov-45.059206_pt1 | contig 15160 bp, 6 predicted proteins | sample MGYA00242934_ERZ507935 | MGnify/ENA primary metagenome ERZ507935 (study PRJEB26167, sample SAMN06115423) | human gut metagenome | host: Homo sapiens | place: China:Anhui | collected 2015-03-30... | reverse complement strand
AATACATCAGTTGGAAGGACGGACTGTTGTTCTTCACCTCGAACACGCTGTTCGAAGTCCTGCAAAAGGTGGCTGCGTTCTACAAGATCGAAATAACCTGCTCCGGGGAGATCGGGAGCCGGAAGTGTACCGGCAAGCTGATCCTGTTCGACGACCTGGACGGCACGCTCGACGTGCTCTCCGACATTTTCCGGATCGCCTACGTCCGGGGGCCCGACGGCTCGGTGGCGGTGAGGCCTGCCCCCGACGATTGCGCCGACGCCGTATATCGCTGACAACCAATTCCAGTCTTAAATACTAACCTTAATACTGTTACTTATGAAGAAACTTTTCTTTGTGAGGAGTGGCTCGACATGCCGTATGCTGCGGATTCTTGCGGCGGCGATGCTGTTGCTTCCGGTGAATCTCCAGCCCGTCCGGGCCTCCCGGCAGGACGCCGGGGCCAAATCGTCGCTGACCGTGAAGATGAAGGACGCAACGCTGTCGAGCGTCTTTGCCGAGGTCGAGCGGACCAGCCGCTACGCCTTCATTTACACCGACGACGTGCGGCCGCTGCTCGACCGCCGGGTTTCGGTTTCGGTCAGGTCTGCGACCATCGACGAACTGCTGTCCGCGGTCCTCAAGGGAACGGAGCTGACCGGACGGGTGCGCGAAAGCCAGGTGATCATCTCGAAAGCGCCCGCCCGGAAAAACGCCGCCGTCACCCCCCCCCCTCCCGGCTGCGAATTCCGGTAGGGAAATCGTCTTGCAGGGGACGGTGATCTCTTCGGCCGACAACAAGCCCATCGTCGGTGTTTCGGTCTATGTCGAGGGGACGACCGTCGGCGCCACCTCGGACATCAACGGCAACTACACCCTCAAGGTGCCGGCGGGAACGAAACACGTCACCTTCGCTTTTCTGGGCTACGACACCAAGAAGATCGCCGTCGCCGATGTCGAACTGTTCAAGCTCGTGACGCTGATCGAGGCGTCGAACGTCATGGACGACGTGGTGGTCGTGGCCTTCGGCACGCAGAAGAAGGAGAGTTTGGTGGGAGCCGTGCAGGTCGTGCGTCCCAGTACGCTCAAGGTGACGTCGAGCAACCTCTCGACCTCGTTCGCGGGCAAGATCGCCGGCGTCATCTCGACCCAGTCGTCGGGCGAACCCGGCGCCGACGGTGCGAATTTCTGGATTCGCGGCATCTCGACCTTCGGGGCTAACAAATCGCCGCTGCTGATTCTCGACGGCGTGGAGATCGTCTCGGAGATGCTCAACAACATTCCGCCCGAGGCGATCGAGTCGTTTTCGATCCTGCGCGACGCCACGGCCACGGCGCTCTACGGTTCGCGCGGCGCCAACGGCGTAATGATCATTACCACCAAAAACGGCCGTCAGTCGGAGAAGATGGCGATCAACGTTCGTCTCGAATCGGGCATTTCGATGCCGACGCGCGTGCAGGACATCGCCGACGGCGTGACTTACATGGAGAACTACAACGAGGCGCTGCGCACCCGCACCCCGGCGGGCGAAACTTATGTGCAGCACTTTTCGGACGAGAAGATCACGGGCACGCGCAACCGGCTCAATCCCTACGTCTATCCCGACAATGACTGGTATTCGATGCTTTTCAAGGATTTTACGGTCAACGAAAACATGAATCTCAACGTGCGGGGCGGCGGCAAGGTGGTCGACTATTTCCTCAATGCTTCGATCTTCAACGAAAACGGTATCCTGAAGAAGCCCGCGGAGTCGAAATTCAACACCAACATCAATTCGCAGAAATACCTTTTCCAGGCCAACGTCGGCGCGCAGCTCACCCGAACGACCCGCGTGAGTCTGAAGATGAACACGCAGCTGCTTTTCTGGCACCGTCCCGTCGAAGAGGTGAAAGACCTGTTCTACTATACGATGCGCGCCAATCCGGTCGCTTTTCCGGCCATCTATCCCAAAGGCTCCGTGGAGGATCTCGACGACCCGATTTTCGGAAATGCCCCTTCGTGGGACGGTGGTTCTACGGACATCAATCCTTATGCCCTGTTGAGCCGCGGATACGGACAGCGCCATACGCAGTACATCACCACGACCTTCTCGGTGGACCAGGACCTCGATTTCGTCACCAAGGGACTGAAAGTCCGGGGCATGGTCTCGTTCTACAACAAGACCTATGCGGCGACTTACCGTTCTTTTTCTCCCTATTATTACGAAATGACCGACTATACCGACAACGGCGACGGGACTTTCGACTACAACCTGCAAAGCATCGGCACGCCCGGATCGTCCTATCTGGGAACCTCCACGGGGCGGAACGGTTACCGTGAGATCTCGTTGCAGGGGCAGATCGAATATTCGCGCACGTTCGGCAAACACGACGTCAACGCCCTGTTCGTCTACCACCAGAAGGAGAAGGTCGACAATCAGCCCGCCAATGATGAGTACAAGGTGCTCCCTTACCGCGAGCAGGGTCTCGCCGGACGTTTTACCTATGGGTACGACAGTCGCTACCTGATGGAGTTCAACTTCGGCTACAACGGCTCGGAGAACTTCATATCGGGTCGTCGTTTCGGGTTTTTTCCCTCGATCGCCGGAGCGTGGGTCGTGTCGGGCGAACCGTTCTGGGAAGGTATCCGCAGCAAGGTGAACCTGCTGAAAATCCGTGCTTCGTACGGTCTTTCGGGCAACGACTATCTGGCCGACAGCAGCAACAACATCGTCCGTTTCCCCTATCTCACGACGGTCAACATGAACAAGGCGCTCTACGTGTGGTTTTCGCCCAACTTCGTCAAGCAGACCGGACACGAGATCAAGACCGTGGGCAATCCCCTGGCCACGTGGGAGGAGAGCACCAAACTTAACGTAGGACTTGAACTGGGACTGTTCGACGCCCTGACGCTGAACGTCGACGTCTACAAGGAAAATCGTACCGGCATCTTCATGCAGCGGCGTTCGCTGCCCTCGACGATGGGTCTTTCGGGCGTCACGCCCTACGGCAATCTGGGTGAGGTGGAGAACCGCGGCGTCGATGTTTCGCTCGAATACAACAAGGCGTTCAACAAGGACCTGCTGGTCTCCGTGCGCGGAACGTTCACCTATGCGCACAACGAGGTGAAGGCCCGCGACGAGGCGAAATACCTGCCCAACAAATACAACTCCGTGCTGGGCAAACCCGTCAATTCGGTTTACGGACTGGTCGCCGACGGCCTTTTCGCCTCGCAGGAGGAGATCGACAACTCGCCCCGGCAGACCTTCATGCCCGATTATCTGCCTGGCGACATCAAATACCGCGACCTGAACGGCGACGGCGTGATCGACGCCAACGACCGCACGTCGCTGGGTTATCCCACCGTGCCCGAGATCTTGTACGGCTTCGGCGCCTCGGTCAACTACAAACGCTGGGACTTCTCGTTCTTCTTCCAGGGCACGGCGCGCGTCTCGCTGCGCATGTACGACATGCACCCGTTCCGCGACAATCAGTATTCGGGCTTCAACATGACGCAGTACGTTGCCGACGACCACTGGTCGGAAGCCGATCCCAATCCCAATGCCGCCTATCCGCGCCTGGATTACCGCTACAACGCCAACAACACGCAGACCTCGTCGTTCTGGATCAAGAACGGCAGCTACCTGCGCCTGAAGAGCGTCGAACTGGGTTTCACGTACAAAAGCCTGCGCGCCTATCTGGCCGGCACGAATCTGTTCATCATTTCGCCCTTCAAATACTGGGACCCCGAAATGGGAAGCGGCAACGGCTTGAAATACCCGTTGCAGCGCGTGGTGAAACTCGGCCTTCAGTATAACTTCTAAAATTCGAGCGACATGAAAAAAATCATATCCATTTTGCTGTTTGCGTGCGCTGGAGCGCTTGCCGCGTGCGATTTCCTCGACGTGGTTCCCGAGGGGCAGGCGACGCAGGAGGACATCTTCAAAACCTCCAAGGAGGCCCGCAAGTACCTCAATACGCTCTACACCTACGCCCCCAACATCGCGGCTTACCGCTACATGCCCGACTTCTGCGCCGGCGACGACATTATCACCGCCACCAACGGCCAGACCCGTTATTTCCCCTACAAGAGCATGCTCTACAACGAGGAGAACGCCAGCCAGACCTACTACGGTCTGTGGGACGCGACGACCTCTTCCCCGTCCGGGCGCACGAATTACGACATGTACAAGGGCATCCGCTACTGTTACATTATGATCGACAACATCGACGCAGTCCCGGGCATCTCGCCGTCCGTGGCCGACGAGTTCAAGGGCGAAGCCTATTTTCTGATCGCCTATTACCACTGGGTGCTGCTGACTCACTACGGCCCGGTCATCCTCGTCAGGGGGCAGCTGGACATGGGGCTTCCCGAGGAGCAGGTCTATGTGGCCCGCAGTCCGTTCGACGAATGCGTGACGTTCATCGCCGAGACCTACGACCGCGCGGCCGATTTGCTGCACGGGTATCCGACGCGTCCCGATGCCGACCTGGGGCGCGCCACCTCGGTGGCGGCCAAGGCGATGAAGGCCCGGCTGCTGCTCTATGCCGCCAGTCCGCTCTGCAACGGCAACACGGAGTTCTACGCGCGTTTCCGCAACAACGACGGCACGCCGCTGATGAGCCAGACCTACAATCCCGAAAAGTGGAAGTGGGCGCTCGACGCCTGCCAGGAAGCGATCACGCTGGCCGAGGACAACGGGCACAGGCTCTACGAAAGCCCGAACGCGACTGCGGCTGCAACCGCTGCCGAGCGCGGCGAGATCAACTACCACGACTGCTTCGTCGAACCGCTCTGGAACACGACCGAGTACCTTTGGGCAATGGGCGACCAGACCGGCATCGGGCACTTGCAGCGTTACGGAGGCGCGCGCCTGAAGCTGCCGTACAGTACCGACGGCTTCTGCATCAACATCGTTCCGACGTTCGAGTGCGTGGAGATGTACTACACGCACAACGGCCTGCCGTGGGACCGAGACCCCGAGACCATGCATATCGACCCCTATGCCTATAATGCCGAAAAGGAGACTGTCAACCTTCATGTCTACAAGGAGCCGCGCTTCTATGCGTCGGTGGGCTACGACCGCGGCAAGTACGCCATCAACGGCGAGGAGTTCATTCTCAAATGCCGCGCCGGCGAGATGCAGGGCAGCGTGCTCGACGCCTCGAAGGAGTACCAGAGCTGTACGGGCTACATTCTCAAGAAGTGGATTCACCGCCAGTCGGCCTTCAACTACGACACCAAGTCGTGGACCTACCGCAAGTACGCCTATCCTTACATCCGCCTTGCGGAACTCTACCTGAGCTATGCCGAGGCCGATTTCGAATACAACGGGTCGTTGAGCGACGCGAGCCTCAATTACCTGAATCTGGTCCGCCGCCGCTCGGGGCTGCCCGATTTCAAGGATTCGTGGGCCTTGGCCGGGGGCATTCCCACCGGCGACGAACTGCGCAAGGTGCTGCACCGGGAGCGTTCGATCGAACTGCTGATGGAGGGCATGCGCTACCACGACCTGCGCCGTTGGAAAGAGGCGGGCGAAGCGATGTCCCGGCGTCCCAAGGCGTGGAACCTCGACGGCAGGACGGCGGCCGATTTCTACCGGGTCTCCACGATGAAGGAGAGCGGCGTCCGCACGTTCGAATCCCCCAAGACCTACTGGATGGCCATTCCGTTGAGCGAAATCAATATCAACTACAACCTCGTGCAGAATCCCGGTTACTAACCTTAATAATCCGATTGCGATGAAGAATCTTGCGATATGCCTCCTGCTTCTGCTGGGAGCCGTAGGGTGCGGCGGCGATTACGTCGTCTACGAGACGGTGGACACTATGGTCTGCATCCCGAAGAACGATTTCCAGGTCCTCGAATACGATGCCGCTTCGGGCCAGGCGTGCGTTTACGATCTCTATCTTTACAAGGGCGGTTACAATGACGACGGAATCACCGTGAAACTGGTGGTCGACCCCTCCGTGCTCGATGTCTATAACGTGGAAAACGGACTCGAACTGAAGGTGATGCCCGACAGGTATTTCGCCTTCGACCCCGAAGTGCGCTTGTCGGGGGACAGGGTCATGGACCGCGCCGAAATCCGCTTCGATGCCGCTTCGATGCTTGCCGACGGCATTGATTCCTCCTATGTGCTGCCGCTTTCCGTCAGGGCCGATGATCAGAGCAAGGTGCGTCCCGAAAAGAACAGCGTAATCATCCGGGTCGTGATGAAATAACCGTGATGCGGAGGAGGTCCGGCCTCCTCCGCATCCTCAATGCAAAAAAATATGTCAAAATTCTACATGCGGCTTCTGTTGGTGTGCCTCGCCGCCCTTGTCCTGGCGGCCTGCTCCTCCTCGGAGGGCGGCGGTGACGACGGCCCGACCGCCGGACAGATTCCCGATAAGGCCGGAATGACGGTGAAGGGAATCGTGAAGGACAGCGCCGGCAATGGCATTGCCGGGGTGGTGGTGAGCGACGGCCTGGAGGTGACGGCGACCGACGAACGGGGGATTTACTATCTGGCCTCCGACCTCGCGCGGCGCAATTTCGTCTTTGTCTCCGTGCCTGCCGACTGCGAGATTCCCGCCACGCAGGGCTGTCCGCGGTTCTACCGCAAAATCGACCGCAAACAGGCCGTCAACCGGGCCGATTTTACGCTGACACGACGCAAGACTCCGTCCGACCGCCATTCGCTGATCGTTATGGCCGACATTCAGCTGGCTGCCGATAACACGTCGGTGGATTCCTATCTCGGTCATGTCGTTCCCGATGTGCTGAAAACCGTGCAGGGGCTTCCGACGGAGGTTTATGGAGTCAGCCTGGGCGACCTGGTCTGGAACGATATGTCGCTTTTCCCGAAGTACCGTCAGGGGCTGGAGACGCTTGGCTTCACGACCTTCAGCCTGCCGGGCAACCACGATCACGATCCGGCCGAGTTGACCGATTCGCTCGCCTTGCAGAGCTACGAACGCTATTTCGGTCCGGCGAACTACTCGGTGAACATCGGGAAAATCCATTATCTGTTCCTCGACAACATCCTTTTCGACCATGCGCCGACCGCCGGGGAGGAGTATACGATCGGTCTTACGGACGAAATTTGCCGTTGGATCGAAGCCGATTTGCGCTACGTTCCGGCGGGCAGCACGCTCGTCGTCTCGTCCCATTGCCCGATTCTCTATCACACGAAGAACACCGCAGCGCGCAACCACCGCAATTTCCAGCGTTTCCTCGATGCGATAAGCCCCTATAAGGTCCATGCCTTCGGGGGGCACAAGCACTACCATGACATTTACCGTTACGACGACGGACGCAAGGTCATGCACTGCATCGCCCGCACGCCGGGCGACCTGTTCATCAACGGCGACGTCAACTGCGACGGCACGCCGCGCGGCTATGCCGTGGTCGAGGTCGATGGCGAACGGCTCTCGTGGTATTACAAGCCGGCGGGCGGGAAGCGCGATATGCAGATGCGCCTCTATGCACCCGGACGCACCAATTCGGCCTGTGTCTATGCCAATGTCTGGGGTTATGACACGGCCTGGAGCGCCGTGGAGTGGATTCCCGCTTCGGGCGGGCAGGCGGTGGCGATGGAGCGGACGCAGCGCACCGATCCCTATTACGAGGAGGTGCTGGCGACGGGTGTGCGCGGAGGGACGCCGACCAATACGTGGCATATGTTCCGGGTCGATCCGGGCAGCGAACGGGGCGGCATGGTGCGGGTCACCGACAGTTTCGGGCATACCTACGAATCGTCCGTGTCCTGGTAAATACGACATTCGAACAAAACCTTAAATACAACTTCAACGATGAAGAGACTTTTTCTTTTTCTGACCGTCGCGGCAGCCGTTTGCTGTGCGGCGTGCAGCGACGATCCCGAGGTCGCCGAATCCAACCTTTCACTGCTCGAGGATAACGTGACGTTCGATATGTTCGGAGGGCGCCGCGTCCTTGAAATCACGGCCGATTCGCCGTGGACGGTCTCCTGCGACGACGATTGGTGCCGCACCAACGTCGCCGAAGGTTCGCACACGAAGAAGATCGTTCTGACGGTCGACCAGAGTTTCCTGCCCGAGGAGCGCACGACCGCGGTGCGTTTTTACGCCGCGGGCGAAGAGAAGCACACCGTGACCGTGACGCAGGAGAAGTTCGAGCCGATCCTCGTGCTGGCGGAGAACGGCGCCGATATAACCGTCTACGGCGCCGGGAGCGAACCGGCCCTGAACCTGCGTGCATCCGTGGCATGGAAAATCGAGGGCGCGACCGACTGGTGCGCCGTGTCGCAGTCCGAAGGGACGAAAAGTTCGGTCGTGAAACTGTTGCTGACCGACGACGGCGAGGGCGTGCGTCCGCGCAGCGCGACGCTGACCGTCTCCTCCGAGATGGAGGGCGTCGAACCGCAGCAGGTGACCGTCGTGCAGCGGTCGACCGGAGCGAATACGGTCGTGGTCCGGGCGGGTGAAACCCGTGCGTTTCCGGCGCGGCGCACCGACGGCGCGTATGTGAAGGGCGTTGCGGCGGACTGGGTCTGGACCACCGACGCAGAGTTGCTTTCGGGGCTTGACTACGACGCTTCCCGGAATGAAATCACCTGCACTGCGGCCAAGTCGAAGCAGGGCAGCGGGCTGGTCGCGCTGTTCGACGCCGGAGGCGCGGTTGTCTGGTCGTGGCTGGTCTGGGTCGTGGACAAGATGCCTTTGGACGTGACCGTCGGCGGTATCGCCTGGCAGGACCGCAATGTCGGGGCCGAATACCATTCGACCGATCCGAAGGCCTGTGTGCAGGATTTCCGCTCCTACGGACTGTTCTATCAGTGGGGCCGCAAGGAGCCGTTCATCGGCGCGAAGATCCTCTCGAAGAACAAATATTACGAGGGGCATGCGGAGTATCCCGATGCTTTCGGCGCGATGACGCGCGAGGTGGTTTTCAACGCCTCCCGCACCGCCGGCTGGCAGATCAGCGGTGAGGAGATGACCGCCGCAACGGCAAACGGCAATCCGACGACGTTCTATACCCGGTCGTCCGCAGCGATGTCCGAAGGCTGGACCGAGGGCGGCAAGGGGCTGAACGATCCCTGCCCGGTGGGATACCGGGTGCCGACGGCGGCCGAATGGCAGTCGCTGCTTGCCTACGTGGACGGCAACGCCGCCAAGAACCAGGACTCGGGCGACACGTACAGCCGCTGGTATGCGCTCAATTCGGGCGGAACCCTCATCGGCCCGTCGACGATGTTCCGCAAGGGCGATAACGGCCGCATCCACTATCCGGGGCGTTCGGCAGCCTATTGTTCGTCGACGCTCGCCGGCGGCAAGCCGCTCCCGATGTACGACTGGAAGGCGGGCGACGCCACGGGCGAGGGGACCTATTACGAACGGAAGATGACCACAGCCTACGGCATGCGCTGCGTGAAGGAGTGACGCCGCTGCGATCGCGGGGGCTTCGGGCGGGAGTGAGTTTATTCCGTTCCGAAGCCCTTTTTTTGCGGTATTTTCATTACCTTCGCATGTCTTTTCAAACTTTTACCGATGAAAAATAGCATCTTTACCGTATTGGCGGCCCTCGTGCTGTATCCCGCCGGGGCGCAGCCCGTCACCCCGCAGGACCGGCGGCGCGCCGCGGAACTGGTCGAACGCATGACGCTCGACGAAAAGATCGGCCAGCTGGTCCAGCAGCGCGGAGGCGGCGCCGTCACGGGACCCGACAAGACGGAACTTTCCGTCGAACGGCTGGTCCGCGAAGGGCGCTGCGGCAGCGTATTCAACATCAAGTCCTTCGAGGAGACCGAGCGGTTGCAGCGGATCGCCGTCGAGGAGAGCCGGCTGGGCATCCCGCTGTTGATCGGCGCCGATGTGATCCACGGTTTCCGGACGATCTTCCCGATCAACCTCGCCGTCGCCGCCTCGTGGGACCCTGCCGCCGCGGAGTCGCTGGCCCGCGTTTCGGCCCGCGAAGCCTCGGCCATGGGCATCCATTGGACCTTTTCGCCGATGTGCGACGTTTCGCGCGACCCCCGGTGGGGCCGTGTCTCCGAGGGCGCGGGCGAAGACCCCTATCTGGGCGCGCGTGTCGCCGAAGCGATGGTGCGGGGCTATCAGGGCGACTTGTCCGACCCTTCGTCGGTTCTTGCCTGCGTGAAGCATTTCGCCGCCTACGGCGCTCCGCAGGCCGGGCGCGAATACCATGCGGTCGATATGTCCGAGCGGGTTTTCCGCGACAGCTACCTGCCGCCTTACCGGGCGGCGCTCGATGCCGGGGCCGCGACGGTGATGACCTCGTTCAACGACCTCGACGGCGTTCCGGCCACGGCCAACCGCTGGCTGATGCGCGACCTGCTGCGCGACGAACTGGGCTTCGGCGGATTCGTGGTGACCGACTACGGCACGATCGGCGAACTGAAAGCTCACGGCGTGGCGGGCGACGATGCGCAGGCTGCCGAACTGGCCCTGCGCGCCGGGGTCAACATGGACATGATGAGCGCCGCCTACCTGTTCCATGCCGCCGAACTGGTGCGGGAGGGGCGTATCCCGGAGTCGCTGATCGACAGCCTTTGCTGCGAGGTGCTGGCCGTGAAGTTCCGCCTGGGGCTGTTCGACGATCCTTTCCGCTACCAGGCGAAGGAGCGCGAGAAGTGCTATTACGCCCCGGAACATCTCGATGCCGCGCGCCGCGTGGCCCGCAGTTCGATGGTGCTGCTGGAGAACCGCGGCGGCGTGCTGCCCCTGAAAAAGGGGAGCCGGATCGCGCTGGTGGGACCTTTCGCCGATTCCCGGTGGGACCTGATCGGCTCGTGGGTTCATTTCGCCGAGGCCGGCCGGACCTCGACCTTTCTCGACGGACTGCGGGCGCGTTTCGGAGCCGACCGTGTGACCTATGCCCGCGGATGCGACCCGCACAAGGCCCTCGAAGGCGGTATTTCGGAGGCGGTGGCCGCAGCCGCGAAGTCGGACGTGGTGCTGGTCGCGCTCGGATTGAAGGCGGGGGAGAGCGGCGAGGCGGCAAGCCTTGCGTCGCTTGCGCTGCCCGACGCGCAGCGTGACCTGCTGGAGAACTTGAAGCAAACCGGGAAACCGGTTGTCGTCCTGCTGGTTACGGGCCGTCCTATGGAGCTGGCCCGCGAAGCGGAACTTGCCGACGCCCTGCTGCTGACCTGGTATCCGGGCACGATGGCGGGCGAGGCGCTGGCCGATGTCGTGTCGGGCGATTACAACCCTTCGGGGCGTTTGCCGATGACCTTTCCCCGCACGGTGGGGCAGATTCCGATCCATTACGACATGAAGAGCACGGGACGTCCGGCCGACGAGTCGGGCAAGCCCAACAAATACACTTCGCGCTATCTCGACGTACCCAATTCGCCGCAGTATTGTTTCGGCTACGGGTTGAGCTACACGACGTTCGGTTATTCGGACCTGCGGGTGCTGACGCCCGAAACCGCCGTCGGCGGCGAGGTTCGCGTGTCGGTCCGCGTGACCAACACGGGCGGCCGCGACGGCGAGGAGGTCGTGCAGCTCTACGTGCGCGATCTGCTGTCCGGTGTGACGCGTCCGGTTCGTGAACTGAAAGGTTTCCGGAAGGTCATGCTTCGCGCCGGGGAGAGCCGCGAGGTGACCTTCACGCTGTCGCCCGACGACCTTTCGTTCTGGCGTCTCGACAAAAAGTGGGGCCAGGAGCCGGGCGACTACCATGTCTGGGTAGGGCACGACTCCGACTGCACGCTCGGCGGCAGTTTCCGGATCACCGAATGATTCGTCTCTCCGGCACGGCGGCCGACGCCGCGGGTGCGGGACAGCTGCAAGGGAGCAGCGGCTTCGGCCGCCGCTCCCTTTTCCGTGCCCGGCGGGACGGTCCGGATGTCCCGGAAAAACCCGTTCGGAGATGTTTCGGACAAAAGGTTCCGGGGAATGGCTGGGCTTTCGCAAATTTTTTCTACCTTTGGAGGTCAAAACAGTACGCAATGATGGATTTGAAGACGATACGTGCCGAACTGCGCAAGCTGACCGCGATTGTCGACGGCTGGGAGCCTTCCGGGGAGATTCCGGCCCTCGAACGCGACCTGGCGCTGGAAAAACTGCGGACGCTCTACGATGCGGTGCGCTTTACGGAGGTGGAATCCCTTCCGGAATCCCCGGTTGCGGAGACGGAGCCTGCGGCGGCTCCGGTGCCCATCGACCTCGGGGCGGTGCTTTCGCTCGACCCGACGGACGAAGCCGTGTTCGAACCCGGTCCCGATGCCGTTTCCGGACCCGCGTTCGATGCGGAGGCGGAACCCGCAGAGCCGTTTTCCGAACCCGATACGACGGTCGCGGCCGATTCTGCCGGGGCGTTTGCCGGGGGGAAACCCGATACGGAGACGCCCGGAATGGCGGAGCCTGCGGCGTCGGATTCCGAGCCGGAACTTGAGGGGGAATCCGGATTTGAGCCTGATCCCGAAGCGGCGTCCGAAGCCGCATTCGTCGCCGGAGAATCCGAACCGGCCGCCGAATCCGGACCGGTCGCAGCATCCGAATCCGAGGCCATGCCCGAACCGTCTGCGAAGCCGGTCGTTGCGCCTGAATCCGAGGCTGCGGCTGAACCGTCTGCGAAGCCGGTCGTTGCGCCCGGACCTGCCGCTGCGGCTGAACCGGTCGTCGTTCCGGAACCCGCTCCTGCGGAGAAACCCCAATACATCGCGCCCACGCTGTTCGGGCTGGAGGAGGAGACCGTCCGCCACCGTCACAAACAGCGCGTCATCATGTCGCTCTACGATACGCCCGCGCCCGCCGAAAAGCCCGCCGAAAAGCCCGCAAGGCCCGAAACGGCGGAAAGACCGGCGGAGCGTCCCGAACCTGCTGCCCGTCCCGAACCTGCTGTGACGCTCGAACCCGCTGTCCGTCCCGAACCCGCTGTGACGCTCGAACCCGCTGCCCGTCCCGAACCCGCTGCGACGCCCGGACCGACTGTCCGTCCCGGGTTTGCCGCGACTCCCGAACCGGCGGCTGCGCCTGCGTCCGCAGGTCCCGGGCCGCAGTCCGGAACGTCCGTGCCGCAGTCCGCGGCGGAACCCGTCACCGTTTCGGAAGCGCCTGCCGCCGCCGAGCCGGAGGAGGCCGAATCCGGAGCGAAGGAGGTTGCGGTCCCTGTCGGGGCCGTGCTGGGCGAGGTGATCAACCACGACGTGCAGACGCTGGCCGATACGATCGCTCCGCGGCGCGACATGGCTTCGGAACTGCGCCGCGGCGAACCGGTCGCCGACCTTCGCAACGCCATCGGCATCAACGACAAGTTCCTGCTGATCCGCGATCTGTTCGGCGGCGACGGCGAAGCCTATGAAGAGGCGATCGCGACGCTCAACGCCTTCGACGATTTCGACGAGTGCATGATCCACATTGCCGAGAACTACGCCTGGAATCCCAATTCGGACGGCGCGAAGTTTATGATGGAACTGCTCGAACGCAAATTCGCCTGACACGATGGCCAAACTCTATATCGTACCTACGCCGATCGGGAATCTGGACGACATCACGCTGCGCGCGGTGAACGTCCTGCGCGAGGTGGATTTCATCCTCGCCGAGGACACGCGCACGACGTCGTTCCTGCTGAAGCACCTCGGCATCGAGCAGAAACTCCGTTCGCACCACAAGTTCAACGAGCACGCCACGGTCGAAATGGTCGCCGGGGCGATCGCCGCGGGACGCAATGCCGCCCTGGTGTCGGACGCCGGGACGCCCGGCATTTCGGACCCCGGGTTCCTGTTGGTGCGCACGTGCGTCGAGGCGGGGATCGAGGTCGAGACGCTGCCCGGCGCCACGGCGCTGATTCCGGCGCTGGTGCAGAGCGGGTTTCCGTGCGACCGTTTCTGCTTCGAGGGCTTCCTGCCCCAGAAGAAGGGGCGGATGAAGCAGTTGCAGGCGCTTGCCGGCGAGGAGCGCACGATGATTTTCTACGAATCACCCTACCGCGTGGTCCGGTGTCTCGAGCAGTTCGCCGAGGTTTTCGGTGAAGACCGCCGGGTTTCGGTGTCGCGCGAGATCACCAAGAAGTTCGAGCAGACCGTGCGCGGAACCGTCGCCGAGGTGCTCGGGCATTTCCGCACGACCGAACCCAAGGGCGAGTTCGTGATCGTCGTGGCCGGAAAACCCAAAGTCCGCCGCGTCCGGGAGGACGGGGAGGAGTAACTCAAATCGAAACGCAATTGATGGAAGAGAACCGTACAGACGATACACAAAAGGTAAAACGTTCGTTTTCGGCGTGGCTCGGGGAGTTGCGCGAATTTATGAAGGGCCGTTTCAGCCTCGACGAGGACAAGGCGCAGCGCGACGAGGTCGTGGCCTCCGTCTCGAAGGGCGTGGAGTTCCGCGGCGTCAACCTCTGGGTGCTGATCTTCGCCACGATGATCGCCTCGCTGGGCCTGAACGTCAATTCGGCCGCGGTGATCATCGGCGCGATGCTCATTTCGCCGATCATGGGCCCGATCATGGGTGTCGGCCTCGCGCTGGGCATCAACGATTTCGAACTGCTCAAGAAGTCGCTGCGCAACCTGGCGCTGATGTTCATCGTCGCCATCATCACCTCGACGGTCTATTTCTTCATCTCGCCGCTCTCGTCGAACAGCAGCGAGCTGCTGGCGCGCACCGTGCCTACGACCTACGACGTGCTGATCGCCCTGTTCGGCGGCCTGGCGGGCATCGTGGCGCAGACGCGGCAGGACCGCACGTCGACCGTCATTCCCGGCGTGGCCATCGCCACGGCCCTCATCCCGCCCCTCTGTACGGCGGGCTTCGGACTGGCCACGGGGCAGTTCCGCTTTTTCATCGGCGCCTTCTACCTCTTCTTCATCAATTCGGTGTTCATCGCGCTGGCGACCTATGCCATGGTGCGTTTTCTGCAATACGAGAAGAAGGTCTTCATCGACAAGGTCCGCGAGCGCACGGTCAAGCGGCTGATGATGGTCATCACGCTGGTGACCTTCATCCCGAGCGTCGTCATCGGGTTCCACATGGTCCGCGTCTCGTTGTTCGAGGCCGTGGCCGACAAATACGTGTCGCAGGTCTTCAACTTTCCGCATACCCGCGTGATCGAGTGCAACAAACACTACGCGCAGGGCAAGAACCCCTCGCAGATCGAGCTGCTGCTCGTGGGCGAGCCGCTGGGCGAGGAGGTGATCGAGAATGCCCGTACGCAGATGCGCAATTTCGGGCTGGAGGAGGCCGAACTGGTCGTCCGGCAGGCCAATACGGAG
>ENA-UEQE01002036-UEQE01002036.1-human-gut-metagenome-genome-assembly--contig:-NODE-2036-length-15267-cov-7.312772_pt1 | contig 15267 bp, 9 predicted proteins | sample MGYA00242934_ERZ507935 | MGnify/ENA primary metagenome ERZ507935 (study PRJEB26167, sample SAMN06115423) | human gut metagenome | host: Homo sapiens | place: China:Anhui | collected 2015-03-30 | study... | reverse complement strand
CGGCCCGACATGTGGAAAAGAATCGCCAAACTGAATATCCCGGTAGATTTTTATCTATATTACATAAGTACGCCTTATTTCGACGACTAAACTATCAGACTTATGGGAATACAGAAGATTGAAATCGGGGATATTTTTGAAGTCAAACAAAGAAAATGTATTTCCATAACTTGTAGAATAGAAATGGATTAAAAAATAATAGAATTAAATGGCAGAATTTAACGATAAAATAATAGAAATGGGATGCGATTTTTGGATCGATACCGAAGAAGATGCTCCCTCGGTCGTAACCCGCATGACCGGTATACAACCCTCGTGGGCTACAACAAAAGGCGAAATATTCAGAACAAGATCACACAAAGAAATACCCGGAAAGTTCTTTAAACAAAACCTGTGGGAATTATCCGGCACTGCCTATTTTGAAAAAGACGACCATCTGATACCTTTCAAATCGATCGATATGCTCGAAATGATCGAGAAACAGAAAAGCTCTTTCCAAAAGATTTTTAGGAACTACAAATACAAATGCCTCCTTCATTTCTGCTATGTCAACCGGCATAAACTTCAATTCCGCATTCCGCCTGAACTGTGGAAGCGTATCGCACCGTACGGATTGTTGGTCGACTTCGACCTGTACCTGTTCAGTAAAAGCAAGAAAAATAACATTAACCGAATCAAGGCCGGAACCGAAATGGGCTGTACGCTCTATATCGAGACCGGAAAGAATGACCCGGGTATCGTTACCGAGCTGACCGGAATATCCCCCACCCGTATCAAACGGAAAGGATACCCCGACATACCCTACACCGAGCTCGGCACTCACCCGGTCTTCGATGAGAAAAACGTCTGGTTCTACGATACGTTCGACAACCGAAAAGCATCGAAATACTTCGATCTGGTATATCAATCCAACGAAATATTGGACTTGGTAGAAAGCCGTTCAGAGTCGTTTCGAAAAGTTTTCCGCCGTTTCAAAAACAGCGGACTGATACTCCATTGCAGTATGGGACATTATAACTTCCAGTTCAGAATACGGCCCGACATGTGGAAAAGAATCGCCAAACTGAATATCCCGGTAGATTTTTATCTATATTACATAAGTACGCCTTACTTCGACGACTAAACCATTGGACTCATGGGAATACAGAAGATTGAAATCGGGGATATTTTTGAAATCAAACAAAGAGAGAAAAATGTATTGTAGAATAAAGTAGACTAAAAAACAAATAGCCTAAAAATAAAAGTGGGATAATGTCGTTTCGGGCATTATCCCACCTTCGTTACAATTCATTCGGTTTCATCAATAATTCCATTGGCAAGCGATCATACGCAAGTTATTATCCCCGATAGTACGCAAATCGGTTAATTGATTATACCGGCAATTGATATAAACCAAATTCGGACAAAACGATACATCGAGGACATTCAACTGGTTATTACTGCAAATCAATCGTTGTAACATGGTTCTATTGCTCAAATCGAGTGTCGAAAGGTCGTTGTACGAGCAATCGACAAAATACAGATTAGTAGTCCCGTCGAGGTTCAAAGAAGTTAAATCGTTATACGAACACACCAAATCGGCCAACGACGTACAATCGAGTACACCCAATGTCTTCATATTGTTGTCACTGCAAATAAGAGACGTAAGAGACGGTAATTTGGACAAAAGCATATTCGATATTTCGTTATCGTCGATATTCAAATTAGACAGACTGACCGTCCCGAACAGATTCAAACTGGTCAATTTATTATAACCGCAATATAGATTTTTAAGATTTTCACAACTATCGACACTCAACGATTCAAGATGACAGCCCTGAACATTCAAGCTCTGTAATTGCTGAGCTCCGTTTACATTAAGTTCCACGAACAAATTATTGGAACAATTCAGATTTTTCAAACCGGGAAGCCCGGAGAGAGACAAATCAGTCAAGCGATTTTTATAACAATCGAGCTTAATCAATGCCGGACAATTGTCTATATTCAACTCCGACAGCTTGTTCCTGCTGACATTCAATGTATTGAGCGCAGTACAGTTAGACACATTAATCTCCGTCAACTGATTGCGTGAACAATCGACTTTTTGCAAAGCCGTAAACCCATTCAAATCCAATTCTCCGGCCAATTCCTTATCCTTCCAATCGATAGAAATAGCACGGCCATCGCTCCATACTACCCCCTTCCACATTGCAGGATTCTTAATGTCGGTAATTCCCAAACGAATATAATTGGCATCTCCCTTAGCCGATTTTTGCTGCAAAAAACTTTGCAACTGTTTTACCTCTTTTTGATTGCTTTTTTGAGCGAACAATAACCCTGCGCTTCCCAGCACAATGGCTAACATAATGAAGACTCTTTTCATAACTGTTTTTATTATTTAGTACCTGTTAAAAGTTATTCGGTTTCCAAAACAGAAACTTTACAACTCTTAAACAACAGTTGTAGAAAAAAGTTCTTTTAACTTGCGAAAAGATAACGGTTATTATGGTTCAGTCAATAATTAGTGGAGATTGTTTTTTAACTCTTGTACTCGCAGATAGAGAGGAAAAAGAATATTCGTAGAGACTTTTTAGACCTTCTCCCTTGCCGTATCCCATAGCCTTACGGGGTGTTTCAATTTTTACTATCAGAGATATTTTAAAACACCTCCCCTGCCGTGCCCCGTAGCATTGCGGGGTGTGGCGAAGCAATAGGGGAGGTGTCCGCAAGGACGGAGGGGTTAACCCCCACTGCTAAAAAAACTTATGAAATCTTTCCAATCCCTCTCCTCAAAACTACCGTTCCGTCGGTATCTCCCCTATTGCTACCGCAACACAGAGGATGCAATCCATCGCATTCGTTAAAATTCCGGCCTACCCCCTCGGATTTTCTACCGAACCGTTATTATGACTTACGAATAGAGTTCTCTTCGATAACAATGCGTCGAGCTTTATACAAAGCGCCTATCGCTTTTTTAAAGCTCTTCTTGCTACACTGGAAATAATGTGCAATCTCCTCGGCGGGCGATTTATCCGAAAGCCGTAACACCCCTCCCGCTTCATTCAACTTCTGTAAAATCGATTCACACAACGGGTCTATTTTTTCATATCCCGGAAGCTGTAACATCACATCTATCTTATCATCTTCCCTCACTTGTTTTACATAAGCACGCAAGTGCTCCCCAATGGTTATAGGTCTGAAAATCTCGTTGTGATAAATCACCCCCCAATGCAAATTATCGATAATAACCTTGTATCCGAGCGGAGTCCTTTGAGTTACTATGATTTCGACAGGTTGATTCGCCTCATATTCAGGAGGGACATTGTCTAAAAATTTATCCAATTTTGCGGAAGCGACTATTCGGCCGGTAGCAAAGTCGAGATATACATATACAATATAAAACTCGCCTTGCTGCATATCCGTATTTTGTTCCCGAAACGGGACCAACAAATCTTTCGCCTCTACTCCCCAATCCAAAAATGCGCCGATTCTATTCACCGACTTTACCTGTAACCACGCAAATTCACCTACTTGTGCATACGGTTTTTGTGTCGTTGCAATAAGCCGGTCTTCCGAATCATAATAAACGAAGACATCTATCTCTCCGCCTTCACTGCATGATTGTTCCGGAACGAACTTCCGTGGTAATAAAATTTCTCCCTTCTCTCCCCCGTCGAGGTAAACGCCGAAATCGACCGTTTTAACAACTTTGAGCTTATTGAATTTTCCGACTTGTAACATATAGGTTTATTTTACACGAATCTTATTGCAAAGATAGTGCAAACGAGGGCAGAAACAAATTTATTTGGTTATGCCGAGTGCAGCCTATTCTCGCATTTTTGCAAAGATAGTGCATATTAGTCAAATCGAAAACCGATTCGGCGATATGATTTGGGAAATAATAGATAAAATATGTAGATGAACAAAAATAGTGTTCGCTATGTGGATAATAATTTTTACCTTTGCCATGAATGTAAGTATAGTCTTTTCATCGTTAAGTAAAAATCAGACAATAAAGACAAATGATCAATAAGATAATTGCAGAAGAAAAAATACAGCAGGTTCGTAAGCTCTTGGAGAAAAAGGAAAAGATTGTGATTACATGTCATGTATCTCCTGATGGAGATGCTATCGGAGCTTCGTTGGGGTTGTATCATTTTCTCGATGGGTTAGGGAAAGAAGTAAATGTGGTCGTCCCGGATTTACTCCCTCGGAATCTTCTGTTTTTAAAAGGGACGAAAGAAATCGTAGTCTATACTCGTTATCCCGAGTTTGCCGAAAAATTGATGTCGGAGGCTGAGCTTATATTCTGTTTGGATTTTAATGCTATCAGCCGTATCGACCGGTTGCAAAAGTCTGTGTCTTTATCCGAAGCGAAGAAAGTCCTTATCGACCATCATTTGAATCCGGAGGATTTTTGCGATGTTACCATCTCTCACCCGGAGGTTGCATCAACCAGCGAATTGATTTTCAGGTTGATTTGTCGCATGGGTATGTTTGATCGCATGGGGCTGTATTCCGCAGAAGCCATCTACACGGGAATGATGACCGATACGGGGAATTTTACCTATAACTCCAACATTCCCGAAATGTATTACATCATAGCAGAGTTGGTAAAATTAGGTATCAATAAAGATAAAATTTATGCTTTGGTATATAATACCAATTCGGTAGATAAGATAAAATTGAACGGATATGCCGTCAGTGAGAAAATGGAAGTTTTCCCGGAATATAAGGCGGCTATGATATCGCTTACCCGAGAAGAATTGAAGCGATATGATTATCACAAGGGTGACAGCGAGGGGCTGGTAAACGTACCTTTGGGTATCGAAGGAATAAGGTTTTCTACTTTTTTCAGAGAGGATAAGGAGGATATAAAAGTCTCTATGCGTTCCAAAGGATTTTTCCCGGTTAATAAAGTTGCTGCGGAGCATTTCAACGGCGGAGGGCATTTAAATGCCGCCGGTGGAGAATTTCATGGTACGATGGAAGAGGCTCAGGCTCTGTTAAGGAGTATACTACCTTTGTATGATAAATATATGGTGAAGGATAAAGACTAAGAAGTATTTGATAAATATGGTAAAGATAGCACGAATTTTATTTGTTTTTTTTACGGTTATGATGGTATTATCGTCTTGCGATAATGGAAAATCCTATGCCGATTTGTTGAAAGAAGAAGATAAGGCGGTGAAAGCCTTTTTGGCCGATAAAATAGTAATTAACAGCATTCCGGCCGATTCGGTATTTGTTACTTTGCAAGATGTCGGTAACAACGATACGTTGGCAGTGCCCTATTATCGTTTGGACGATGACGGCAATGTATATATGCAGGTTCTTGATGCCGGGATACAAGACGATCGTTTTGAGAAGGGGAATGATGTAAACATTCGTTTTCTTAGGGTCGATTTGAAAGCATTGATGAATGGCGAGAATCCCGATCCGGTGGGTAATACGAATCCGGCCGATTACATAACGATTCGTTTCGGTGAAACGACATTGTCTTCGACAACTCAATATGGGACGGGTATTCAATACCCGATGTATTTTCTCGGCAATGAATGTAAAGTCAATTTGTTGATTCGTGCAAAGTTGGGATTTACGGCTGAAACTTCTACGGTTATACCGTATCTGTATACTATTAGCTATAACAAATCAAAATAAAACAAAATGTCTCTCATTAAATCTATTTCAGGAATTCGCGGTACAATCGGAGGAAAAGCCGGAGATGGGCTGAATCCTTTGGATATCGTTAAGTTTACGGCAGCGTATGCTACCTTTATTCGTAAAAACACACCGGTAAAAACAAACAAAATTGTTGTCGGACGTGATGCCCGCATCTCTGGCGAGATGGTGAAACATACGGTTATCGGGACTCTTATGGGAATGGGATTCGATGTCGTGAACATCGGATTGGCTACTACTCCGACCACCGAGATTGCCGTGACTATGGAGAAGGCTTGCGGTGGAATTATATTGACAGCAAGTCACAATCCCAAACAATGGAATGCTTTGAAATTGCTGAATGAGAAAGGTGAATTTCTTAATGCCGCCGAGGGACAAGAAGTATTAAATATAGCTGCTGCCGAGGCATTCGATTTTGCAGACGTCGATCATTTGGGACGTTTGTATGAAAACAACACATATACGCAAAAACATATCGAGAGTGTTTTGGCATTGGATTTGGTCGATGTCGATGCGATTCGCTCGGCCGGATTCAAAGTAGCCATAGATTGTGTAAATTCGGTAGGCGGTATTGTTATCCCTGAATTGTTAAAGGCTTTGGGAGTAAAAGACGTTATAGAACTGAACTGTACGCCTGACGGAAAATTCCCTCATAACCCCGAACCTCTTCCGGAAAATTTAACTCAAATAGCCGGTGTAATGAAGGAAGGAAAAGCCGACGTCGGATTCGTTGTGGATCCCGATGTAGACCGTTTGGCAATCGTATGCGAGAATGGCGAAATGTTTGTCGAAGAATATACCTTAGTCGCTGTGGCGGATTATGTGTTGAAACATACTCCCGGAAATACGGTTTCGAATCTAAGTTCTTCGAGAGCGTTGCGCGATGTCACACGTCTGTATGGACAACAATATAACGCCTCGGCCGTGGGAGAGGTCAATGTAGTGACTTTGATGAAACAGACCGGAGCGGTTATAGGCGGCGAGGGCAATGGCGGTGTGATTTATCCGGCCAGCCATTACGGTCGTGACGCTTTGGTGGGTATCGCTTTATTCTTGTCGCATTTGGCGAAAGAGAAAAAGACTGTCAGCCAGTTGAAAGCCACATATCCGGCTTACAGTATAGCCAAACAGAAAATACAACTTACTCCCGATATCGATGTCGATGCCTTGTTGGTTGCTGTTAAGGAAAAGTATGCTCAATACGATATTACGGATATCGATGGAGTAAAGATCGATTTTCCCGATCGTTGGGTGCATTTGCGTAAGTCCAATACGGAGCCTATCATTCGAGTGTATTCCGAAGCCCGTACTCCCGAATTGGCCGAAGAGACAGCTGCCGGAGTAATGGCTGTAATTGCAGAGATGACAAGGAAATAATGCATGGTTATATTCTGACAGAAGGAGGAGGCTCGTCGAGCCTCCTCCTTCTGTTTTTATCTAGATGTTTTTACAATCCGTTCGCTTCTCGTTTTTTCGTTTGTGAATATCTGTACTACATATATACCGTCGGTCAGATTTGAGACATCTATATGCTGATTGTCAAAAGGCAGGGGGTATATTTTCCCGGTAAGGTCTATGGCGTTTACTCGAATTATATCGCTCTCGGTAGTATTGATTTTATCTTTTGCATAGGTAGGATACAACTTTGCCGATTGTTTGTTTTCTTCGATTCCTGTATTTCCGTTTTTCACGATTTTGAAAGTATCGAATAGAGTCGCTTGGGCATTTGCATCCGATGTGTATGTTTTGACTTCTATTTCAGAACTGCTTACGCTTATTTCACTAAATGCAGGTGCTCCGGGTTGTCCATATTTCCCTGTGAATAAATCCCAATAACCTTCGACTTTATGTTTGTCAAATCCTGCTTCCATTTCGTCTTGTGTATAAGGATAGTAACGTTTTCGTCCACAGGTTCCGTTTACAAAGTAAAGAGTCCCGTCCTTTACATTGAATGTCCCGCCTTGTTGTCCTTTGGGGTTTTTATTGCTGTCGGGAGAAACTAGTTCTACATTTGTCACGCTTCCCGGAACGATCGTTTTCGTCGTATTGTTTATGGGACCCATTACTTCATAAATGTGGTCATGCCCTTGTATGACAAAATCTATGTTCAATTCTTGAAATACAGGCAGTAGGGTGGCTCTGAACAAAGCCCCGTCTTCATCGGTCTGATGTCCGCTACCGGTAAATAAGTTTTTATGTACGGCAGCAATTCTCCATTTGGTATCGGGATATTTTTCTACTTGGTCTCTAAACCAATTGGCTACGTCGTTGCTCAGATATGTACTGGTCCCATTTGCATAACTGTAACTTCCCCGCCAAAAATCTTGATGGCTATATGCCATAAATAAAGCATCGCCATAAACGAATGAGTAGGTAATTCCGTCGAATTGAGGTTTGACTGTCGCTGTTTCGTTGAAAGCCTTGTCGGTATTGAAATGATATGTATAATTCAAATTAGGAGTGTCATCGTGGTTTCCATCGGTCGGAGCTAAGGCCATTCGGGATAAAAGAGGTTTCATGCTTACTTCGAACCATTGTTCCCATTCCCATTCGGAGTTTTGTTCTGTTCCTGTTTCTACAAAATCACCTGTGAACAACAAGAATTTTGCATCGGGAGCTTGTTTGGCTGCCGTGATTGCAGACCATCGTGCATTTTCTACATACTCATTGTCCATAATATGGGAGTCTGTCATATATAAGAATTTAAATTCTTCCTTGTTCGTATTAGCCGTAATGAAGGATTTAATATCGCTCCAATTCCCATCATATCCCACACGATAGGAATAGGTTGTATTCGGGGTAAGTCCGGTAGCGATGGCTTTATGGCTTGTGTAATTGAATTTTGTGTTAGCGGGTAGTGCGGCTGCTTTTAATATGCCACTGGTACTTACCGCATAATTTAGATTGTTTGCAGCTTGATGAGCCGCTTCTATTTCTGTGGCATTCGTAAAATCCGATTCGACAGCATTGCTTTTGGCTACAATTTGTACTTTCCCGGAAGAAATACCACTGTTTGTAAACCAAGTGAAAGCCATTCGAGTGGACGGGTCTCCGTTGATATTCGTAACTACGCAATAGGGCATACCTTTGGGTACGAGTGCTTGAATCGTTTCTTTCAAGGCGAGAAGGTTGATTTGAGAGCTGTCGCCTCTTGCGGCCTCTTTGGCCATAAGCATTTTTATGAAAGAGGGAATCGTATAGTCATCTTGTGACAGTTTATCGGCTTCTAATACATCGGGGTGTATAATGATAACGGGTTTTTCGGTGACTGTTACGTGGCAAGTATCTTTAAAGTTACCGTCTATGGTCGTAACGATAATTTTTGTTTCGCCTATACCTTTTCCTGTAACTAATCCACCCTCGACGACAGCTATCGAATTGTTTAAAGAATTCCAAGAGACTTTTTTATTAGAGGCATCGGACGGTAGTACGATAGCAGATAACCACTGTTGTTGCTCTTCTTCAATAGATAGTGATTTAAGTGTCAGAGAAACAGATTGTACGGCTACATCTTTTGCATCTGGGTCATATTCATAGGCTCCCAAATCATATCCGGCTCCTTTGGGACGAACGGTTCCTTTTATGTCGTAGGTAGGAGCATCGTTATCGGCAAACCCTTTGTCGATACACGGGGAGTTATTTGAGAATGTCCAGTCTGCTGCACGCATGGCTTCTATATCGGCGGCAGAGTTGGGAATACCTATAAATAGAGTAGGGGATTTGAAGTTGGGTCCGGTCGCATCTGTATTTATGGAACTTAGAGTTAAAGCATCTTTGGCATCGGCAAATCCACTGACCGCCGCGTTGTGGCTCGAACCGTTTCCTTCAATAAAAGCGATAGGATCGCCGAATCCTTCTTCTGCTTGATTGTTCCAACAAATCGTATTGATTGTCTTTCCTTCGCTGTGGATCGCTGCATATTGGGAGCCATAATTACAAGCTATTATACAGTTTGCCACAATGCCGGAAGGATTATAAATACCACCACTATTGGGCCAACCGCTTACTGTTGCCGAATTGTTATGGATAATACAGTTTCTGACGATACCGCCGTTCTCGTTGCGTATGGTTCCATATTTGCCTTGATTGCCTCGCATGATACAGTTTTCGACAATACCACCGGAGTTACGTATCGCACCACCGGAACTGGTGGAGGAGCATAGCTCTATAATACAATCTTTTATAACTCCTCCATCATTGAAAACTCCTCCTCCGTTTTGTCCTTTACAGTTTTTGATACGGCATTTCGAAAGAGTAATATTCGCCCGGATATAAGCTGCTCCTCCATCGCTGCTATGTTCGGCATTTTGAAGTGTAAGTCCTTCTATGAGGGTCGGATTTTCGCACGGGGAATCGTATTTGACGATTAAGTATTTTCCCAAACCTGTTCCGTCGAGTATGGTTTCGAATGTTTCGATGTCTCGTGCACCTGTATCTGCATTATATCCGCCTAAAATATTTACTCCGTCTACAATAGATACATATTCATTGTAGAGTCCCGAAGACACAAATACCGTATCTCCTGTGTGGCAGCTTTCTACAGCCGATTTGATGGAACCTTTTGCGGTAGCCCAAGATAACCCGTCACCATCACTACCTGCTGATACATATCGGTTTGCGGCATTACACCAATTACTCGATGCCAATAAGGCTATCGATAATGTCAAGCAAGATAATTTTTGTTTCATAATAGCAATTATTTGTTAATGAATTTGTTATAAAATTATTTTAAACGGGCATATTTGATTTTTTATTTTTGTATGTTTTATAGCACATATTTCGAATGGATATATTTTAATAAATTGACAATTAGGTGTTTGTGTCTTGTTTGTGGATATAGATATACCTTTCGGATACTTTCGAAATGAAATATATCGAAACTTTATACAGAGGAATAAGCCAATAGAAGAATTATTTGCTCCTTATATCGGAATGTAGGACAAATAAAATTGAAAGGATTGCCTTCTTTTGAATGAGAATTTTAGAGCATTTTTGTTGATAGGGTAGGTATATTATAGCCTTTCGTTCAAGATGTTTGCAATATCGGTGGTGAGGTTTTCCTCGGTGACAGTCTGTACGGTAGATAGTCGAATGAATTTATCGCTTGGTGTACAGATAACTGTAAATACAGCCGACAAACAGGGCTCCGCCTACGATGTTGCCGAATGTGGCAGGAATGAGATTTGCCAAGATGAAATCACACCAACTTATCACAGCTCCTTGCAGCATGCCTAACGGGATAAAGAACATATTAGCTATGCTGTGTTCGTAACCTATGGCGACGAAACACATGACCGGAAACCAGAGACCCATCATTTTTCCAGCGGTGGAGTGTGCACTGAATCCAAGCCAGACAGCGAGGCATACTAACCAATTCGCGCCGATTCCTTTGAGGAAGACGACCCACCCAGACATGTTTACTTTGGCTTGTGCGATTTGGACGATGGCGCTTTTCCACGGATCGGCATCAACGATGCCCGTACACCATACCATTACATAAACGAAGAAAATCGCTCCTATGAAATTGCCTATATAGACAATCGTCCAGTTTTTCAATATGGGCATGATTCCGTATTTCTTCTTCATAAATCCGGGAATCAGCACGGCATTGTTACCGGTGAAAAGTTCTGCCCCGGCCAAAACGACCAAGATAAGTCCCAAAGGGAACATGCAGCCCGACAACAATTTTTGTAATCCCGGATTTCCTGCTGTCCATTCGGGGAATCCGTATCCGATGAGTAGGGAGAGAAGTCCTCCCATAGCGATGTAAATACCTGCCAGCATTGCGGCGACGAGCGTTCGAGGAAAGGATAACGAGATTTTATTCAGTGCTGCCCGTTCGGCTTGGGCTACTATTTCGGCGGGTGTAGAAAATGACATGATAAATTTGTAATTACAAGGATAGGAGACGGTTCTGCATAGTCAAACCACAAACAAGATTTACCTTTTGTTATCTTTGTTATAGCAACCACAAATATTACTTTGATTGCCACATTTTTTGTTGCTGGAAATTCGTCATCAAAGGTAGACAATTAAAATAATATACGCACTACTTTATTTGTTTTTATTATAAAATATTGTTTAGGAGGTTGGCGGGGGTATTATCGAGGAAAATACTTTGATGAATATAGTAAAAACGGCTGTCGATTTTCTATCGGCAGCCGTTTGGGTGATTGGGTGTACCGACAAATAAGTAAATCTATTTATCGGCCAGTTAAGCATGAATTTGTTTTATGGCTATTTGACGAGTACTTTGGTAACTCCTTTTTCTGTATGGACAAGGTAGCAGCCTGCGTGCTGCATGGGAATGACTTCGTAATCCGTATGCAAAGAGGCATTCGTTATCGTTTTACCATCGAGCGAGTAAACGGTGACCTATACTCCGTTCAATCCGGTCAATATGATGTTTCGTCCTTCGCTGTATATCGAGCTGTTGTCTGCTGTGTTATCTGCTATACCGGTACTGCCGGAAGTCAAGGTAATGTTGTCTATGGCTATGCGTGCACCGGCTTTTTCTGTTTTTCCACGGAAGCCTAACTGTATGCGTTTATTACCGGCCAGTTGGTCGAGCGGGAGGCTTACTTTGGTCCATTCGTTAGAACCGTCCGATCGAAGAGCCTCGCTTGCTGCTTCGTAGATTGTGCCGTTTACGGTGGTTTCTACCGTCAGTTCTGCGTCTTCCGTGTGCAGGTAGAATTCAAGTGTGAGTTTGTCTTGCCCGGCAATGTTGATAATAGGGGATTCAAGGCGGCTGTCATCTGCTTCCGCTTTTTTATTTACCAACATGGCGTAGCCGTTATCTTCATCTTGAGCGTCCAGAGAACCGCCGTTCTGATACATACCCCACGTATCATCTCCGCCTACGGTAGCTACCGACCATGTTTCGGTGGAAACATTTCCTTGGGCAAACGATTCGGCGAAGGGGAATGCGAGAGGCGTACCCAACATAATGCCGAATGGGGTGTAAGCACCCTTACCTCCGGCAGACACGGCGCAGATGTATCCTTGTGTGTAAGTTTGTTTGGTAAGCCCGGCAGTTGTCATGAGATAAGAGGTTTCTTTTATGCCGGTAGCCATGTCTATTATACTGCCGAAAAGGTATGTTCCGTAGTTGTAAGTCAGCTCTTCGGGATTGATGAACCCTCCGTTGGCTCCTGTTTCCGCCGGGGCATCCCACGTCAATAGGGCGGCTTGGTCGTTTTCATCGTCCCAACTGGCAATGAGGTTTTGTACATGTTGCGGGATATCCGTGCCGATGAAAACAGACTTTTCGGCATCGCGCCCGCGTCCTTGTTCATCGTACACGATGACGTTATAATGGTTCATACCTTGCACGCCATCGACCGTGAAGGAGTATTCTTTCCCTTTTTCCACTTCATTTTCAGTTAGGATAACGTTCCCTTCCTTGAGAATCTCGATTTTGGAGAGGGTGGTGAGTTCATCGCCATTGATGGCTTTGGTCGGGGCTTTGAATGTCAGAACAGCTTTCAAGACGCCGGTCGGATCGGGAATGGCGGTGAAGTCGGTTACCGAATCGGGAGCGGTGGTCGGTATGAACGGCTCGATAACGATGTCGTCTATGTAAAGCAGATACATACCTTGGCTGGTGTGGTGGAAGCCGAAGTAGTAAGTGCCTGCTTCCTGTACTTCAATGACCGATGACTTTTCGAGGTAAGTGTCACCGCTGACTGTGTAGTCGCCAAGCGCATTAAGCATACCTTCAACCGTGTTTTCGGAACCGAATGCGGTGCTGAAACTTTCTGTGTAGAATTCGCCGTATCCTTTTGTTTTGAATGACAGTTTATACAGATAATCCGTTCCCAATTCGATGGGAGGTGTGATGATCCAGTCGTCGGCGTTCTTGTCTAACTGGTCGCTTCCGGCGGCATTGTTTATCCAAGCCCAAGTCTTGCCGTCTTCGTTGGCATCGATAATGGTGAAGATGTCGAGTGCGCTGGCGTGGTCGAACGTTTCTTTGAATTCACCCTTGAACGCCGAGCCGAAGCGGATGCGGTTCGATTCGGTGGCGACTCCCACTTTTTCAGCTACCGCTGTTACCGTGTAGTAGTAATTGCCCAGCACGTCTGGCAGGTCTTCCGTGAAAACGGTCGCCGTATATTCGGCGTTTATCGTATCATTGCCGGGGTAGCGCACGAGGATATATTTCAGTAGTTCGGCGTCGAAGTGTCCGCCGTTGGCTCCATTGACAGGAGCTTCCCAGCTTACGGTGGCATGGTTGTCTTCTAGTGTGAATTGCAGATTACCTACGGCTGCGGGGCTATCTACGCCGGCGTAGATTTCGATTTTGCTTTTTACACCGTCACCTTCGGCGTTCGATACGAAGGCTTCCACTTTGTGCGTACCTTCTGTAAAGGTGTAAGGTGTGGAAAATTCGGCTCCGGCAACGACTGTTGCGTTTTCGAGCGTGAGCTTTTGGTGGTCGACGTAGATGGATACCTCCAACGAACCTTCCAGCTTGTCTCCTTCGAATGTTTTGTCTGGGGCGGTGAAGGTAATGTTGGCATCTAATCTTTCCGGCGAAGTATAGTTTACGCTCAGCTTATCGACGGCTGCGGGTGCTTGAGGGGCTGCTGCCGGTGGTACAGTGTAAAGTCCGAGCAGGACGACGGTTTCGTCATAATCGCTCACGAGTGAAGCCTTGCCGTTGTCGAGGTTGACTTCATAGAGGGCGGATTGCAATTTGTTGTTGATGGCAGCCCAATACATTTTGCCTGTGTTCAGGTCGATAGTTGCGCTTTGACTGTTTGAGGGCATGATCCCAGTAGCGCCGATGGAGGCTGCTGTGCCCGTGGCGGTGTTGATAGTGTAAAGGTTGCCATCATCGGCTATGCCGTAAAGCGTCCCTTCTTTGTCAAAAGACAGAGTGAAGTACATGCGGTCGCCGGTGCTTGCCACTTGTGTTGGTTGCCCGGAGAGTAGGTCGACCGTGCAGAGCCTCGTCGTACCTGCTTCGGACATGAATTGCCCGTAGATGGTTTTGGTCTTGCTATCGTAAGCGAGGCTGATAGGATAGTTGTCGTACGAGGCTTTGAGTGTCTGCTGTATGTCTCGCGTCCAGCCGTCCGTGTCGAAGAGGTAGTAATTGACGCCATACACAGTAGAGCCGTAGGTCGTGACTCGGTATCCGCAGAATTTCCCGTCGGCATAGACGGCTGCCGACAGATTGAAATCGGCTGCTGTTTTGACTGGCGTGAAAGCGATTCCTTCCTCTGCGGGGAAGGAATAAATGCCGAATTCCCCATTTTCGGAAGTACTCCACTTGGAAGAGTAGGTCATACAGCCGAACAGTTCTACACTTTCTGCGGAAGCAGCGGTTTTCAGGGAATGACGGATAGCAGCAGTTTGCTTGCGGATTGTTTTCTGCGGGTTGTTTTCTATGGCGGACAGTTTCTCTAACTGTGCCACTTTGTTGTTTGATTGGGCTTTCAAGTCTCCCAAACCGTTTACAGTGCATACAAGCAGCACTGCCAAAAACAAATTTAAAACTCTTTTCATGCGATAACTAAAATTTGATGAATATACGATGTTTTTTAATACCTATTTATTATTAAAGACAAACATAGTTGATGACAAGAAAGCAGAAAA
>ENA-UEQE01002033-UEQE01002033.1-human-gut-metagenome-genome-assembly--contig:-NODE-2033-length-15279-cov-3.800026_pt1 | contig 15279 bp, 10 predicted proteins | sample MGYA00242934_ERZ507935 | MGnify/ENA primary metagenome ERZ507935 (study PRJEB26167, sample SAMN06115423) | human gut metagenome | host: Homo sapiens | place: China:Anhui | collected 2015-03-30... | reverse complement strand
AAGACAAACCCGATATTCCCCTTGCGGAATTTCGTGCGGTCTTTCTCCTTGAACCCGGCGACCTCGTGGTCGAGCAGCGTATAGCTGCCCGAGGTGGGATTGTCCAGAAGCCCCAGGATATTGAGCAGCGTGGACTTGCCGCAGCCCGAGGGACCCATGATGGCGACGAATTCACCCTCCTTCACTTCGAACGTCACGCCGTTCAGTGCGATGGTCTCGATCTCTTCGGTACGGAAAACCTTCTTGAGGTTCTCAACTTTCAGCATTGACATAACAAACAGGTTTTTATTGTTGATATTGATTTGATTTATTCGGATTTCACGGATTCGGCCGGGTTTTCGTTAACGGCATGCCACGAGCGGACGGTGACGGTGAGTGCCGTGACGGCCAGCACCCCCGCCAGTGCCAGGGCAAAGACCCACCAATACAGCGGCACGGCATAGGCGAAGCCTGCGAGCCAGTGCCTGACGGCCCAGATGCTTACCGGGACGGCCAGCACGAAACACACGGCGACCAGCATGACGTAGCGGCGGTTGAACATGGCGAGGATTTCGCCCCGCGAAGCCCCCATTACCCGGCGCACGGCGATTTCGCGGCGGCGGTGCTGTGTCTCGAACAGCACCAGCCCGAAGACGCCCATCAGGGCGATCACGACGGCCAACAGCGCGAACAGCCCGACGATGGCCGTCAGTTTGCGTTCGTTGTCGTACTCGAGGCCCAGCTCCTCGTCGAAAACACGGACGACGATATCGCCCGGCTCCGTGCGGGGATCGACCTCCGCGATACAGCGGCGGATATGGGCGGTAACAGCCGCAATATCGGCTCCGGGCGTCATCCGCACATGAGGCAGGTGCCAGTAATTTTCCTGCTGGATTTTCTTCGGAAGAAGATAGAAACAGAAGGGCGATACACCGTATTGCAGGGGCTTGAAGTTGAAATCAGCACAGAAACCTACAATTTGCTCGTCGGGCGACACGAAACCGTTGATACGGTCGCCGACCTGCATTTCAAATTCCCGCCGCGCCGCTTCGTTGAAAATCATCGTTCCGAGTTCCTTGTCGAAGTCGCTCTCCAGGAAATCGCGTCCGTCGGTAATCGGGATACCCATCACGCGCAAGAAATCAGGTTGTACGACATAACTCTGGAAAGCGACCTGACGGCCCTTGAACTCCCGGCCCCAGCCCATACGCCCGACCGACACCAAACGACTCGTAGCTCCCGTAACATCCTTTACCTGAGGGTCGGATAGAAGTTTCTGCCGAAGGGCGTCATAACTTACCGCCCCACGTTCGGAAAGCCGCACGGCGAGGAGGTTTTCCTTGTCGAAACCCATGTCATAGTGCATCATGTAGTCGTGTTGCAGGCGAATGAAACTGGTCGCGATGATCAGCCCGATGGAGATGAAGAACTGCACGCCCAGCAGCAGCGTACGCAGCCGGCGGCCGCTGCGGGTTCCGCCGAAGGATCCCTTGACGACCAGCGCCGGGGCGAACGACGTGATATACCACGCCGGGTAGAGGCTGGCGGCGAGCGCCATGACGAAAGCTACAACGGCTACCAGCCCCACGACTTCCAAATTCTGCGACAGCGCCAGCGATGCGGAAATGTAGCTGGCGAATTCGGTGCCCTGCAAGGCAAAGGAAACGTACCAGGCCGCCAGCAAAGCGATCAGGACGAGCCCGAACGCCTCGAAAACGAAATTGAAGCGCAGCGACGACGCGGGAGCGCCGAAGACCTTGAACGTATTGACGGTACGGATGCGCACCGGCACCAGCGCGAAGAAGAAGTTGACGAAATTGATGAAAGCCAGCACGATAACCAACACGGCAATACCCAGCAGGGTATAGGTCGTGACGACAGACCCCTGCCGGCAGGGTGCCTGTGAATCCGACTCGAAATAGAGTTCCGATACCGGAGAAAGGCGCACGCCGTAGATACCCGATTCGTCGTCGTCATCTGCGGCGTCCCCGGCCGCCGCACGTTTCTCGGCCGCCTCGCGCTGCATCTCCTGGTTCACGTTCGTCCACTGGCGCGCAAACTCGTCGGGATCGGCACCGGGCCTGAATTTGACGAAATAATTGAAACTCCACTCCGAAGTGGTATAAAGGTTCGTTTCGCCCAGATTTTTCACCACCTCGCACTCTCCCAGCAACGAATTGTCCGGAAAGTCTTCGAAAACCGCCACGACTTCCATCGCCCCGTCGGGCTGGGGTTCGTCGGTGTCGACCCATATGAGGCTGCCCACGCCGACCCGCATCCGTTCGGCCGCCTCGCGGGAAACGATGACGCTCTTCGGTTTTCCGAGGTCATGCACATCGCCCTCGACCGAACGGAAAGCGAAAACATCGAGGAAAGGCAGCGATACCGAACCGCAGGAAGCAGAAAACTTATTATACCCGAACGAAGGCTCGTTGCTCGTCCAACAGGTTCCGGAGCCGAAACCGCCCCACATGCAGCCCCCGACTTCGACCCCCGCCGTCGAAGCGATGACACGCTCGGGCACCGGCCGGTTAAGCCACGACGACCATTTCCCGGGCTCGTACCAGTCCTCGTTCTCCACGAGATAAATACGGTCGGCTTCGTGCAGCGAGCGGTTGTAACCCAGCTCCCACCAGACCTGCGTCATGATGACGTAGAACGCGGTAAATGCCAGCGTCAGGCCTATGACGTTCAGCAGCGACGAGATTTTGTAGCGCCGCAGCGTAGTCAGAAAATTACGAAATGCGATCTTCATAACACACTATTCGGTTTTAATCATGTTAATCGGGTTGGCATTGGCGATGCGCCACGTGCGGACGAGCTGCACGGTGCAGACGATCAACAGCACCACTGCCCCGCACAGGGCGAAGAGCCACCAGCGGAGCGCCACACGCTCGACGAAGTTGCTGACCAGCAGGTCTGCACCCCAGCGGCTTACGGCGGCCCCGACGACCACGGACGGAACGGCGATCCACAGCACGTCGCGCGCCAACAGGCGCAGCACGTCGGCCGTCGAAGCCCCGTTGACCTTGCGCAGGGCGATCTCCTTGCTGCGGCGGCGCATCTCGTCGCCCAGATAGCCCACGAGCCCCATCAGGGCGATAAGCAGGGTGATGCCGCTCACGGTAAAGACGATATTGCGGAAACTGCGTATCTCGAAAAGGATGGGGCCCAGTTTGTTGTCGTAAACTTCGAGCGTATGATTGTTGCCCGAAGGGTATTCTCCGATCTTGCGCTGCACGGCCTCCAGCGACTCGGGCGACATCCCGCGCAGGCGGATCATCAAGAAATAGTCCAGCATATAATCGTCCGTGGCACCGAACTTCTGGAAATAGCTGAACGGATGGAACACGATCGGCTCGACCTCTCCCGTAGCCACGACCGTCCGGAAATCCTTTACGACGCCCACGATCGTATAAAGAGGAGCCCCGGGCGAGGAGTCGTCGGTAATCTGATGCCCCAATGCCTGTTCGGGCGTCCATCCGCGCATACGGACGTAGGTTTCGTTTACGATCGCCTCCAGGGGGTTGCTCGAAGGCGTAAAGTTCCGGCCGCCGACAAGGTGCATCCGCATCGCAGGTATAAAGCCCTCGTTGCAAAGCAGCCAGCGGCAGGAGAAAAGCAATTCCTTGGAGTTTTCGTCGATGCAGGGCATTCCCGAATATCCCCAAAGCGGCACCTCGAGCGAAGCTCCGGCAGCGTCGACTTCGGGTAGCGAAGCAACGGCGTCGCAGACCGAAGAAATGTTGCCCAAAGGCGTTTTGACATATGTATATACGATACGGTCATGTTCGAACCCGAAATCGCCGTTGCGGAGTTTATCGAACTGCAACACGGCCAATAACAGGAGCGTAAGCGTAAACGTACAACTGACGATCTCGGCCACCAGCAGCGTCTGTTTCCACCGGCGGCGGTTGTCGCTGACCCCGCGGAATGCCAATGTCACGGGAACCGAAGTGAAAATACGCGACGGGATAAGCGCGGCAAGGGCAAAGGCGGCAAGGATGACGAGCAACGGCACCCAAATGCGCTTCAGGGCGAAAAGTTCGGACATCGGCGTCCCGGTAATCTCCAGCACCTGATCCTGCAGGGCCCACAACAGGAATCCGGCCACGATGACCGAAGCGAAGGTCAGTATGGCGGTCTCGGAACAGAAAATGCGGAAGATGTCCGAAGACCGGGCACCCCCGACCTTGAGCATGGCGATGGTCTTCGAGCGGCTTACCAACGTCGAAATCGAAATCAGCACATAGTTCATCGACGCAACGAAAAGCGTAAGGGCCGCAAGTGCCATCAACACCCATGCGATCAGCCCGGCGGAAGTATTTATGCGCGAAGACTCCGTGATCGGGAAAAACCGGTAGCTGCGGTTCCAGGCTTTCATATCCTCGGTGAATCCGTGGCGGTCGAAAAATGCGGGAAGCTGCGCTTCGACCTCGGCGACGGACGCCCCTTTGTGGAGTTTGACATAACTCGGGAACGAATCGCCGCCCCGCCACGACGTATTGAGGTCGCGCTTCACCATTTCGAACGAACAGAGCATATTGAAACCGCCGAGGTGCTGGTTGGGATTCGGGTCGCGGAAAAGCCCCATGACCGTCAGCGAATCGGTGCCGTTCAGCAATACCAACTGCCCCACGGGATCCTTACGACCGAAGATCGTGCGGGAAAAAGACTCCGCAAGCATCACCTGGTCGGCATGGAGCAGGATCTCTTTGGGGTTGCCGTTCATCGGTTCGAATCCCAGCACGTCGAAAAACATCGTATCGGCGTATATATACTTTGCCTGGAAAGCATTATCACCGCGCACGATGTCGGATGTGCGCGGCCCGAACAGGCGTGTGGCGGCTTCGACCTGCGGAACCTCTTCGGCCAGCGCCGGGGCGATGGGGGCATTGAGCTGCGGACTGTACCCGCTGTGCTGCGGATCGGCATAATGAGCCCACAGTTGGAATATCCGCTCCCGGTCGGGGAAACAACGGTCGGAGGTGAGGTTGTAATTGGCATACGAAAAGACCAGCAGACCGACGGCCAGCCCCAGCGAAAGCGACACCACGCGGGCAAGGGTGCCGCCGCGCAGTTTACGCAGGTAACGTAATGCGAATAGGAAATTCTTCATTCGGGTCTGTCTTTAGTTTTTAATCGAGTCGATCGGGTTGGAATCGGCCGCACGGCTGCTCTGGCAAAAGCCCCCGAGGCCAGGAAAATGAGGGGAGAGAGCGAAATCCGGACGCTGTAATCCTGCAGCCAGCGTTCGAGCAGGTACCACGCCACGGGCACGGCGATGACGAACGCCGCGCCGACCAGCCGCATGAAGTTGCCCACCAGGCGCGTGAGCACCTCACCGCGCGTCGAGCCGAAGACCTTGCGGACGGCGACCTCCTGCTCCTTCTGCTGGATGTAGTAAGTCGACATGGCCACCAGACCGAGCGCCGAGATCAGGATCGCCACGAGCGTGAAGATACCGACGATGTGCAGGATGCGCCGCTGATCGGCATAGTCGGCTTCGATTTCCTGCTCGATATACTCCGCCCCGGTAAAGACCGCACCGTCGGAAATACGTTCGAAGACCGATTTGACCGTATTGTAGGCCGCGGTTTTGTCCCCGCGGATTTTGACCAGGATATTCCACGGGTACATATCCGCAATGTCGTCCGTCTGCCACAGCATCGCCGATTGGGGCTTGTCGAGCGCCGACCCGATCTGGAAATCGCGGTAGATACCTGCGATTTGGTAGGGATAAGAGTAATCCATGCCCACCTTGAATTCTTCGGCGTCCTCCGCAATACCCAGTTCCCGCAGGGCGTGCTGGTTGATGAAGACCATATTGTCGTCGTTCATACGGGCGAGGTGGTTGTCGCGCAGCCGCTCCAGCCCCAGTATCCGGAAATAGGTCGAATCGCCGATGAATATCTGGAATCCGATCATCCGGTCGGGGCCATACTGCATCGTATTGTTGTTGCCCCGGTCGTGGGGCGTACCGCAGCCCAGGGCGACGGCCTCGACACACGGCTCGCGCAACAGCTCCTCGCGGAACTGCGCAATCTGTTTTTTCCCGAGGAAAATTTCGGTCGAGATATCGAGTATGTCGGCCGTATTGTACCCCATCGGCGCCGAAATCAGGTGGCGGATCTGCAGGCCGATGGTCAGCGAGGTGGCGATCAGGACAATGGTGATGACGTTCTGGATCGTGATAAGCACCTTGCTGTAAAACATCTTGGTGCGGTGGCGGAACGATCCCCGGACGATGTCCACGGGTTTGTAGCGCGACACCATCATCGCCGGGATAAAGCCCGCAACGACGCCCAGCACCACGATAAACGCGGCATAGCAAGCCACGACGGCAGGCGTCATATCCTGCCAGACGCCGATTTTCGACCCCAGCAGCCGCGAAGCGCCGGGCTCCACCGCGGCTGCCAGGAAAAGCGCGATGACGAACGCCACGACACACAGGAATGTCGATTCGAGGATCAGTTTGAGGATGATTTCGCCGCGCGAGGCGCCCAGCAGCCGGCGGGCGGCCATCTCCTTGGCGCGGAACCCGGTCTGGGCAACCGTCAGGTTGATATAATTCATCACGGCGAAGAGCAGGATGACGGCGCCCACACCGAAAAGGATCATCACGAAGGGCCAACTGCCGTAGTTGAACCCCCCATCATTATTCTGGGATAAAAAATAGACATCGCGCAAAGGCGTAAGGGTCACATGCTGATAGACATTGCCCTTGTAGATCCAGTATATCTCTTTGAAATAATCAAGCATATCGGGTATCTTGGCCGTCAGGTCGGCACCGGGACGCGCCAGGATGAAAGTCGTCACGGCACCGGAATTACTCATATGCTCGTCATTGGCCGAATTGATATCGCAGAGGCGCTCGGCCCGCATGACGATGTCCATATTGGGAATCACCGAGCGGTCGATATCCCGCACCACGCCGCTCACAACGTACGACTTTTCCTCGTCGGGGAAGCGGATCACCTGCCCCATCGGGTTGAACGTGCCGAAAACCTTGCGGGCGAACGACTCGGAAAGCACCACGTTGTCGCGCGAGGCGAGGGCTTGCTCCCGGTCGCCCTCCAGCAGTTCGAAATCGAATATCCGGAAAAAAGTCGTATCGGCGAAGAGGATCGTCGCCGAATATTTCCCCTGTCCGGCCTCGACGGGCTGCATGGCATCGGTGGACTGTCCCGACACTGCGACGGCGCAGGTCGATTCGATCTCGGGATAACGGTCGCGCAGGTATTTCTGCAGGTAATAACCGCTCGTAATGCGCTCCTCGTTGCCGATGACATAAATGCGGTCGGCCTTGGCGTGGTAGTCGTCGCACGTAAGTTGCCGAAGGGTGTAGTCGGCGATCAGGATCACGAACATCAGCGAGACGGACAACCCGAAGATATTGATGGCCGCATAGAGCTTGTTGCGCCCCAGGAAGTTGAAAAACGAGCGGAAATTGAGTTGACGGAACATATTATTCGGTTTTGACGGGTGCGGAGAAATTTCAGCGGAAAATTATTTATTGAGGATCAGCACGTCGTTCGAGCCGTAATTCTCATAGCCCGAAACGATGACCCGCTCGCCCGGCTCCAGCCCGTCGAGCACCTCGTAATACTGCGGGTTCTGGCGGCCGATGCGGATGGGGCGTTTGTAAGCCTTGTCGCCCTCGGGTGCAAGGACATAGATCCATGCGCCGCCCGTAGTCTGGTAGAACGACCCGCGGGGGATGATGACCGCCTCGGTAGGCTGCCCCAGTTCGAGATGCAGGTAGTAGGTCTGGCCGCTGCGTATGTTCTCGGGATGGTCGCCCAGGAAGGTGAAGTCGGCTCGGAACTGGCCGCTGCGCACCTCGGGATAGACTTTGCGCAGGCGCACCTTGTAGTCGGTGCCCTGACGGTCGAAGGTGGCTTCGAGACCGGCACGCACACGGTCGATGTAGCTCTCGTCGATCTGTGCCTCGACCTTGTAGTCCGACAAGTCGTTGATCTGCCCGATCTTCTGCCCCGTGGAGACCGACTGCCCGAGCACGATGTCCAGCAGGCCGACTTCGCCGTCGATCGGCGACTTGACGTTGAGGTTGCCGATGCGCTCGCGGATGAGCTGCATGTTGCGCTTCATGTTGTCGAGGTTCTCCTCCATCTGCTCGATCTGCACCGAACGGTAGAGCGAATCCTGCACCTGCCGCTCGATGTTCAGCTCGCGTTTCTTTTCGGCCAGTTCGTAGTCCTCCTTCGACTGCAACCACTCCTCGCGGGCGATCAGGGCGTTCCTGTAAAGCTCCTCGTTCTGCTGCCAGGCCCGCTTCTTGCGCGACACGTCGAGATCCAGCTGCGCCTTGTCCTGCCGCAGCGAGAGTTTCTCCTGCTCCATCGAGATCAGCGTATTGCGCAGGATGTTCTGCTTTTCGGCCAGCTCGGCCTCGCTGTTCAGGATTTCGAGCGTGAGCGACGTGTTGCTCAGCACGACCAGCACATCGCCCTTTTTGACGGAGGTACCCTCCTCGACCACAAGCCGCTCGACGATGCCCGCTTCGAGGGGACTGAGCTGCACGGTGGTGATGGGCTGCACCTGCCCGGTGACGCGGATGTAGTCGTTGAATTCACCGCTCACGACCTGCCCGACGGAAATCGTACGGGCATCGACGCGCAGCGTCGAGGAGTTGTCGCGCAACAGGAGCCACAACACGAAGACCAGGAACAGCGCCCCGGCCAGATAGGGGATGCCTTTTTTGGTAAACAGGGCGCGGATGCCCTTTTTCTTTTCGATACGGATGTCCATGTTATTTTCTGTTTTTCGTTAGCGGATCAGGGGCGCACCGTTGTAATACTCGACCAGGCGCGTTTTGATAATGTATTGCAACCGGGCACGCAACCGTTCGGAGCGGGCCTGCAACAGGTTGTTGGCGGCGGTCTGAAGGTCGAGTGCCGAAACCATACCCCGGTCGTACTTGCCGGCGACGGCGTTGTAGGCCAGCTCGGAGGCCGCGCTTTTTTTGCTGGCCTGCACGAACTCCTTACCGTAGCCGAGCATCTGCTGGTAGTTTTGGGCGATTTCGCTTTGCAGGGCACGCAACGTCTGATCGCGCTGCTGCTCGGCGATCCGCCAGTTGTTGCGGGCGCGGTTCGTCCTCGTGCGGCGCGAAAGCCCCCCGAAAATGGGGATGTTGAGCTGGGCGGAAAAGTAGTAACCGCGGTTATCACGGAACTGGTTCTTAAACGGCTCGTACAACGAATGGTCGTCGAGGCTCATGAAGAAATTGGTCGAGTATCCGCCGCCGACATAGACCGACGGGAAAAAGCCGCCCCGGGCGACCGAATACTGGAGTTTCGACTGCCGCACGTTATAACCGGCGCTGCGGGCCTTGGGATTGTTGTCGAGGGCATAGGCGACCACATCGGAGAAGGGCGCCGTGCCGGCCGGGGTTTCGATGGCGAGATCCGTCTCGATCCCCAGGGGGCGGTCGGGCGGATAATTCATCGTTTCGGCAAGCGTGATCCTGGCCAGTTCGAGGTTGTTTTCCTGCTGCGTCAGCAGGTAGTCGTCCGAAGCGCACTGTGCCTCCTGCTCGGCCACGTCGGCAGCGCTCTTGAGCCCCAGTTCGAGCAGTTTGCGGCTCTTGGCGAGGTTGCCGGTGCTGGTTTCCAGCTGTTCACGGGCGAGGCGCACGCTTTCGGTGTAATAGACGACGTCGAAATAGGCCTGCATGGTATTGAGCGCCACCTCGTCCTTGACCCGCTGCAACTCCTCGACACCCATCAGGCGCATCACCTTCGCGGCACGGATGGTATTGATCCCCGTAAAGCCGGCGAAAACGGGCATTTGCCCCGAAACGCCGTAGTTGTTGGAAAGGTTCGAAACGTCGGTATAGGTATTGGTCTCGGGGTCGACCGAACGGCCGAAACTGGTCGTGGCGCTGACCGAGCCGCTGACCGAGGGCACGAGCGCCGCTACGGATTCGATATAGTCCTGGCGGTAGTTGCGGTTGGTGTAATCCTGCTGCCGCACGACGGGACTGTGTTCGACGGCATAGGCCATGCACTCGTCGAGGGTCATACGCACGACGGGCTCGGCCGCATTCGGGGCGGGGTCGGACAGAGAATCCACGGCAGGATCCGCGACGATGACGGTTTCCGTTGCCGCGGTATCTGCGGCCGAAGCCCCCACGGGAGCAACGGGCGCAGCATCCGGCTGCACAGAGGCGGCGGGCAGGGATATCTGCGCCGCGGCGAGTGTCCAAAAAATTGACAGAATGAGGAGTAATAACAGTCGTTTCATCCTTGATTAGCGGGTATTGTTCGTTCGGGACATTTCGGAGCCAACCCCGTGCCAAATGAATTAAACAACTGTATTACAAACTATTAACATAAACAAAGATCAGACAAAGTGTAAAAAAAATTTACACCCCTGTAAATTTTGTGGACACAAAGGGGCGATTTCACGATTTTAACGCTAATTTTACCGCAAAACAAACCGGAAACACCATGGCAAAAGAGGGAACACTACTGATCGTGGACGACAACCGCAGCATCCTGGCGGCATTGCGCCTGCTGCTGGAAAAATATTTCGCACGGGTGCTGACCCTCCCCACCCCCAACCGGCTGGCGACGACCCTGCGCGAGGAACAGATCGACGTGATCCTGCTCGACATGAATTTCACGGCGGGCATCAACACCGGTAACGAAGGCATCTACTGGCTGAGCGAGATCCACGCCCGCAGGCCGGATATCAAAGTCGTGCTTTTCACGGCATACGCCGATATCGACCTGGCCGTGAGGGCAATGCGCGACGGTGCGGTGGACTTCGTCGTCAAACCGTGGGACAACGACCGGTTGGTGGCTTCGCTGCGCAACGCATACAATCTGGCGCGGTCGGCTCGCGAGGTGAAGCAGCTCAAGGAGATCAAGCGCGAGCTGGCCTCGGAGCAGCCGATGTTCTGGGGCGAAAGCCCCGCCATGGCGCGCATCCGCGAAATCGTGGAGAAGGTTGCGGCCACGGACGCCAACATCCTGATCACGGGGGAGAACGGCACCGGCAAGGAGATGCTGGCACGCGAGATACACAACCGCTCGGCGCGCAGCGGCGAACTGATGGTTTCGGTGGATATGGGAGCCGTACCCGAAACGCTCTTCGAGAGCGAACTGTTCGGCCATGTCAGGGGAGCCTTCACCGACGCCCGGGCCGACCGCGCCGGGAAATTCGAGGTCGCCGACCACGGCACGCTTTTCCTCGACGAGATCGGCAACCTGCCGCCCCACCTGCAATCGAAGCTGCTGACGGCCATCCAGGGCGGGCGTATCTTCCGCGTGGGCAGCAACACGCCCGTAGCGGTGGACATCCGCCTCATCTGCGCCACGAACCGCGACCTGTTCGGAATGGTAGCGCGGGGGGGGGAGTTTCGCGAAGATCTGCTCTACCGCATCAACACGATCCATATAGACCTGCCGCCCCTGCGGCAGCGCCGCGAAGACATCCTGCCGCTGGCGGAAATGTTCCTCAAACGCTACGCCACGAAGTACAACAAACCGATCGAGGGTTTCGACCAGGCAGCGGTGCGCGAAATGGACGAATACCCTTGGGCGGGTAACATCCGCGAATTGCAGCATACCGTCGAAAAAGCCGTCATCATGAGCGACGGAAGGCGGATTACCCCCGCAACACTGCTGCTGCGGCCGGCTCCGGCCGCAGTGCAGGCCCTGGCATTCTCGACGCTCGAAGAGATGGAGCGCGGCATGATCGGTCAGGCGATGGCGCGTTACGCAGGCAACCTTACCGAGGTGGCGCGGCAGCTGGGCATCACGCGCCAGACACTCTACAACAAGATCAAACGCTACGGGTTATGAAACGCGAAGGAATAGCCTACGGCCCCGTAATCGGGTACACGGCGTTGCTCATCGCCGCTTCGGGAGCACTCGGATGGGTGGTAACAGGGTCATGGTACCCGCTGGCGATCCTGCTCGTCCCGGTGATCGGGATCGCGGCATACCGCCTCATAGGGCTTTACAGCGATTCGATACGCCGTGTAACCTTCATGTTCAACGCCATCGACAACGACGACTTCACGTTCCGCTTCCATGAAGACCCGTCGAAAGTGGACAACGGCATGCTCAACGCCGCCCTGAACCGTATCAAGGAGATCCTGGTGCGCGCCAAGGTACGCGCCGAAGAGCGGGAACGCTACTACCAGCTGATCATGGAGTACGCACGCACAGGGCTTATCACCATCAACGACGCGGGGAGCGTCTACCAGGCAAACGGCGAGGCGCTGCGCATCTTCGGGCTGCCGCGCTTGACCCACATCCAGCAACTGGAACTGCCCGCTCCCGAAGCATACCGGGTACTGACGACGATCCGCCCGGGCGAAAAGCACCATGTGTCGTGCGTGACCGAAACGGGCGAAATGGGCCTGTCGCTGGGATGTTCGCAGATCGTACTCGAAAAACGCCGGCTGCGCGTGGTGGTCGTGAGCGACATCAACAGCGAGCTGAGCGAGATGCAGATCGAATCGTGGAGCAAGCTGACGCGCATCCTGACGCATGAAATTATGAACTCGCTCGCACCGATCACCTCCCTGAGCGACACACTGCTGCATATCGACCGGACGATGAATGCCGATGTGGCGCACGGGCTGGATACGATCTCGGCCACGAGCCGGCGGCTGATGGCCTTCGTTGAGAATTTCCGCAGGTTCACGAAGATCCCGGCGCCCCAGAAAGCACCCTTCGAGGTGCGGGAACTGCTGGAGCACGCCATGACACTGATCGCTACGGAGGGCATCCGCATCCGGCTCGACGTCGAGCCGGCGGACACGATGATCTATGCCGACCAGATGCTGGTCGGACAAGTGGTGGTGAACCTGCTCAAGAACGCCCGCGAAGCGGTAGGGACACGGCGGGACGCCTGCATCGAAATCACGTCGCGCATAGACCCGCAGGAAAACGTGGTCATCGAAATAAGCAACAACGGCGGGGCGATCCCCGCCGAAGTAACCGAAAATATCTTTACACCTTTCTTCACGACCAAACCCGACGGATCGGGCATCGGCCTGAGCGTCTCGCGCCGCATCATGCAGCTGCACAACGGCTCGCTGCGCCTGACGGCCAACACGGACAACCGGGTGACCTTCACGCTCCTGTTCGGATAGACGCGCGTAATGCGCCGTATTCCGTCCCGGCGAACTTCCGGGTCACGGGATCCAGCGGGGGACAGCCCCCGCCAAAACAATGCCCGGCCGGGAACGGCACTCCACAGGAACGGGACAGCAATACCCTACCGCGGCAGTGGCACCGAGATCGTCCGCGCATCGAGGAACGCATCGGGGAAGGAACCGTTGTTCCAGGCCTGGCCGTTCGAGATGGTGAAATGCCGTCCCAGCCGCAATGTATTGTTGTCGATCACAGTGACGCGTGAGGGCAGGTTCTCCTTATGGATCACCACCACCGAAGTCATCGTAACCGAGGGTTTGACCTTCATCCGGCCCTCGGCACGGTAATCGGGTTTCCAGGGCGACAAATGCGCCAGCGAGTCGGGAAGCTCGAACTTATTACGAAGCGAATCGGGAAGCTCATACTTCCCCGAGCGGGGCGAATCGGGTTTTTTCAGCCCGAACTTATTGGGTTCCTGCGCCGAAATCGCAAGGGCCGCAAGCAGGGCGGCCGCCAGAATAAACATCCTCTTCATAACTATCCCTCCTATCTTTTATTTGGTCTCTCCAAAATTACAATTCCCTTAGAACACTTCCCGCAGGATCCGCACCGACTGCACCGCGCTGATGGCATCGAGGTGATAGCCGAAATAGACCAGCACGGCATTGAGAAACTCGACGCGCTGCGTGCGGTTGAGGCCGATTTCGGCCAGGCAACGCACGTCGCACTCCATCATATCGCGCAGAATACGCGTACATTCCTGTGTCATAAAACTAACGTGCTGCGGCCGAGTTTTGGTATAAAGTCCCTCTCGGATATCGAACCAATCGCCGGCCGAGTAGTCGTTGCCCGGGCAAAAACCCAGGAAACGGCTCAGGTTGGCCAGGAACCAGAGGTGAAAATTGGCCACCCCCTCGTCCATCGAATCGAGCGCCCCGACACAGTTCCACACAAAATCGAAAAGCGCCTGGTTGGGTTCGTCGTATTCCCTGACGAGGCGGTACAAAACCTCTGCCATGAAGAGCGCCATGGTCGATTTGCGCACGTCGAACGGCAGGCTTTGCAGTACGAAGCCGCCCTGCACCTCCTTGAAACGGTGCATCTGCTGACGCGACGATTCGAGCCCTTCGAACTCGACCGGGAACATCGGCTGGAAAAGTGCCAGCTTCGAGCCCCGCCCGTTGCGGCTGCGGACACCCTGCACCATGTAGCTGCGGCGCCCCCCGGTGTCGGTCAGCAGGTAGACGACCATCGACGAGTCGCCGTATTTGAGCGTATGGAGAACGACCCCGCGCCCTTTGTACGTCTTCACCTACCCTTTGCGCACGTGAACCATCATCCACCCCTCCCTGGCAGCGGTCGCCACCGGGCGCAGGCCCAGTTCCCCGGCACGGGCGACTATCGCCGGGACGTCCTGTTCCAGGAAACCGCTCATCACCAGGTCGCCGCCCGGCTCCAGCGCTGCGGCATAGGCCGGCATGTCGGCCGTGAGGATATTGCGGTTGATATTGGCCAGGATAAAGCCGTAATGCCGTCCGGCGATGCGGCGCACGTCGCCCAGCATCGGTTCGATGCGGTCGGCGACGCCGTTCGAAGCGATGTTCTCGCGGCAGTTGGCGTCGGCCCAATCGTCGATGTCGACCGCATCGACATGGGCGGCACCGCATTTGGCGGCGACGATCGACAGCACACCCGTACCGCTGCCCATATCGAGCCCGCGGCGGCCTGCGACACCCAGGTCGAGCACGGCACGCGACACGAGCCAGGTGGTCGCGTGGTGCCCCGTGCCGAACGACATCTTGGGCATGACGACCACCTCCATCACCCCTGCGGGGGCAGGCTCATGGAACGGTGCCCGGATCAGCAGGCGCCCTTCGACGTCCACAGGCGGGAAATTGCTCTCCCAGACGGCGTTCCAGTTCTGCGTCTCGATGGCGATATAGCGTCCCTGCACGCCGTAATGCGCCAGCAAGGCATCGACCTCGCCCTTGCAGTCGGCCAACCGCTCCTGGGGGATATAGGCCTTGAGCGTCCCCGCATCGGCCTCGAAACTCTCGAAGGGATAGTCGGCCAGCTCGGCGGTCAGGATCTCGGCCTGCAGGTCGTCCGAAAAGGCAATATTCAAGGATATATAGTCAATCTATTTAACCTGCAGGGAGAAGGC
>ENA-UEQE01002032-UEQE01002032.1-human-gut-metagenome-genome-assembly--contig:-NODE-2032-length-15280-cov-4.504440_pt1 | contig 15280 bp, 16 predicted proteins | sample MGYA00242934_ERZ507935 | MGnify/ENA primary metagenome ERZ507935 (study PRJEB26167, sample SAMN06115423) | human gut metagenome | host: Homo sapiens | place: China:Anhui | collected 2015-03-30... | reverse complement strand
GGTAGGCCCACTCGTCCGCCGTGGGCAGGGAGAAGCCCCTGTTTTCCAGCATGGCAAGAAGCGCATCGTAGTCTGTGTGGTTATAGATACAGATCTGAAAGCCCTTTTCCGTCCGCTCAATGCGGGCCGACTGATGCAAGGTAAGACTGCTGCTGTCACTCCAGGCAAAATCACGGAATTCCTTCAGCCAGTCAGGGTGGACAGTCAGTCTGGGATCATCCATTTTGACTGGCTCCCAGTTAATTTCCTCCAGCTCCCGGCCCACCAGCATGGGTCCAATGGCCGCCTGCCGAACAGGAGCCATGCTTTCCCGAATCATCTCCTCCGGGTCCCGCTCCATTTCCCATTCTCGGAACAGATACTCCAATTCCTCCCGGCTCTCCTGATTCAATCCCACGGCAAACTGCTCCCAGCCCAGGGTGACGGTATCGCCGGGGACAAAGACGAACTCCCGACCATCTTTCTTGAAGATGCCGGTGGTGCAGCTCTGGCCCCAGTGGTCAAAGGTATGTAGACCGAGAAAGGTCATAGTATAACGAGCAGCCAGGCTTTCCATCAGCGCCTGCTTCTCGGTGGTTTCCATTTGATTGAATTGGGGACGGGACAGTTTTTCGTTCATGGAAAGTCCTCCTTCGATTCGTTTTGCGTGTTCCAGCAGATAGCTCCGACCATCCTGCTTGGCCCGCTCCAAGTATTGTGGAAGCAGGTCGGAATGGATGGCGTCCAGCGAAATCAGAACAGCGATCCGCTGGTATTCCTGAAGTTCAGGAGAGTAACAGTTGCGCTCCCAAAACAGCGGAGCGAACTGTTCCACACAGTCAGGACGCAGAGCAGGCATCGCCAAAAGCGCCCGCCGGCTCACATATTCATTGGGGTCCTTTGCGAAATCCAGAATTATATCCCTGACTTTCTGACTACATGAGCATTCCGGCAGATAGGCGGCAAACTGCCACTTGGCCTCACTCTCATTGGAGGCTGCGGCCCTGCGGCAGAGGCACTCAAACCATTGGGGATGGGAAGTGCTCTCCTGTATAAACCCCTCCGCTTCGTTGTCCCTGGCGATCAGATAGACCATCTCATCCAGTAGGACGCTGTCTGCCGTTTCTGCATCCATTTGGGTCAACACATGGCAAAAGGCATCAAATATATCATTCCACGCAGGGTAATCGACCTCCCACGCACCGCCAATCTCCTCGGTGGTTTTTCCGGGATAAGTGATTTCTTGCCACTGATGAAATTTTCTTGCCTGCTCCAGCAGGCACTCCCTGATGTCCTTTGCCATGTACTTACCTCACAATTCTTTGCACAGGTTTCCCAGTTCCAATGCCTGTTCCACAAGGTCCAGGAGCAGGCTGGAAAAATTCTCGGCAATCTCCTCCAGACCGCCGTTTAACGGCATCTAACGCGGGAAGGGAGCTCTTATGGAATTTTCTTCTTTCCCCTTCCCTTCCGGGCGGCCCTCCATAAGAGTCCCCGGCGTTTCACCCGGCAGACAGGCACATACCGAATGGGCTGTTGCATCCATCCGGAAATAGATTACACTCCGGAACGAACATGTCCGCCGGCCTTCCCCAACACCTCACGCTGGATTATCTGCGCGCCCTGCTATCCCGGGGCGTGGAGAAAACCACCGTCACGGAGGAAGCCAGAATGGTCCTGAGAAAATGGGTCATGGACGCGCGCCGGATATCCGGAAGCCCCCTCCCCGCTTCCGTTTCCGCCAAGCCTGCCGCAAATGAAACACGGCCGAAACAGCCCACCCCGGAGCAGACGCCTCCAGATTCCGTGGATGAAGCATCCTTCGGCAATGAACTCCGGGATATCCTCAACGGAGTACAGCCGCACAGAACGGAGGAGGATGCTCCGGTACCCCGCCATATTTCCTTTGATCTGGAAGGTGAAACGGAGGAAGAAAAACTGTCCTCCCTGCGGGAGCTGGTCGTTAACTGGCCGCCGCTCCGGAACATGGATTCCTTGAGGGAAACGCCCGTGTTTTCCTCCGGCAATCCCAAGGCGGACATCATGATGGTAACGGACGCCCCCGGCCTGTATGAAGAAAAACAGGGGGTTCCCCTGGCCGGGCCTTCCGGACAAAAGCTGGACGCCATGCTGAAAGCCATGGGGCTTTCCCGTTCCGATATTTATCTGACCCATCTGGTCAAATACCGCCCGGCCCTCCCCCGGCAGCTTACCAATAACCGCCCGCCTACAGACCGGGAGATAGAAATTTCCCTGCCCATTCTCCGGGAGGAAATTATGCTGGTGCGCCCGAAAGTAGTGGTAGCCCTGGGAGCAATCTCCGCCCGCGGCATCCTCCAGTCAGGAGAGACGCCTCTTTCCGCCCTGAGAGGCACCTTCCACACAGCTTTCAACACGCCCGTGCGCGTTACTTATAATCCCAGTTATCTTCTCCGCACGGAAGATATTTCAGAAAAGCGAAAGGTTTGGGAGGATATGCTGTGTGTCATGGAACAGGCAGGTCTGCCCATCTCCGAAAAACAACGTTCCTACTTCCTGCCCAAAAAGTAATATATGGATTATTTAAACAGTATTCTGGAGCGCAAACGCGCCGATTTGAAAAAACTTCTTCCTCTGGAAGGAAAATTACGGGCCTCCGCCATCCAGCGGAATGATTACGCGGGATTCCGCACCGCGGCGGACCTTGGGGAAACCCGCCTCTCCGTAATTCCGGAGATATCCAGGGTACATCCCGCCCTCCGCCTCCGGGAAGCAGCCCAGGATATCCGGCACATGTACGGCATGTTCCTCCAGGGCGGAGCGCAGGGCATTTCCATCGCTGTGGAACCGGAAGTATACGGCGGGTCATGGGACATGGTTTCCACTGTTTCCAGAATCAGTTCCATTCCCGTCATGGCGCGCGACGTGTTCATTCATCCCGCCATGATCTGCCAGGCCATCGTCTCGGGGGCGGATGCCGTCAATCTGGTGACGGCCGCCCTGCCGGCAAAGGATTTGTCGGAGCTGTACCGCATGGCTTCCGGGCTGGGATTGGACGTGATGATGGAGGTCCATACCCTGAAGGAGCTTGAAACCGTCATGGACCTGGAAGCGGAATTCATCTGCATCAACAATGCAGACCCGCACACTCTCCAAGCCAATCCTGCAGTCACGGAGAAACTCATTGAAGAAATACCCGCCTCTGTCACTGTCCTGTCCGCAGGGGGCATCTGCACCGTGGAAGACGCGCGCCGCATGCTGGACGCAGGAGCCAATGGCGTCCTTCTCCAAGACGAACTTGCCCGCATGGATATTCCCCAGGATTTCATGGAGGCCATTCTGGCTCTCCGGGCGGACTGAGTTTCCACTCCCGCTATATTATAATAGAAAAACATCGGCATCCGCATGGGGAAATGCGGGGCTAAAGAGATTGTCCCGTCCGCTGCGGCAGGGCTTCGCGACCTGAGCTCCGTATCCGCCGCGTTTCCTTCCCGCCTTTCCCTGCCGTCTTTTCATGAAGCGGGCAAATCCTTCGCCCCGAATGCTCCGCGGATATGCCTGAATTCCGGAGGCATCCCTTCCCTGTACAGGACTTCCACAACATCGTAACGGGAATTCACCGGTTCCGGAAGCAGGCGAAGCCATTCCGCCGCTCCCCGGCGTATCAGCGCCCTTTTACGGGCATTCACAGCGCGGCGGGCACCTCCATAACCATTCCCCGTACGGGTTTTCACCTCCACAAAAACCAGACACTCCCCTTCCCGGCACACAATGTCCAGCTCTCCGCCTCTGACGGGACGCCAGTTTCTCCTCAGGATAACGCACCCTTCCGCACGCAGGAAGGAGGCCGCAGCCAGTTCCCCGTACATTCCCAGCCATGCCGTATCCCGCTTACCCCTGCTCAGGGATGGACAGTTCCATTTGTGAAACCGGCGCAAACGAGCGGCGATGGAGCGGACAGGGCCCATGCCTCCGCAGAGCTTCCATATGGGCTTTCGTACCATATCCTTTGTGTTTTGCAAAACCATACTGCGGGTAGGAGGCGTCCGCTTCCGTCATCATGCGGTCCCTCGTCACCTTGGCCAGAACGCTGGCGGCGGCTATGGAAAGGCTCCTGCCGTCCCCCTTTACAATGGCGCGGTGCGGCACAGGAAGCCCCTTGACAGGCAATCCATCCACCAGGCAGAAATCTGCACGCAGGGCCAGACCTTCCACCGCACGCGCCATCGCCAGATGAGTGGCCCTCAAAATGTTGAACCGGTCTATTTCTTCCACGGAAGCCACTCCTACGGAACACACCGCCTGTTCACACTCCAAAAGAGCCAGAAACAGGCGTTCCCTTTTTGCTGCGGTCAACTGCTTGGAATCGTTCAAACCGGTTAACTCCTCCGCCAGAACAGGCAAAATAACGGCGCCGGCTACCACGGGACCGGCCAACGGCCCGCGCCCGGCCTCATCCACTCCAGCCACGCAAAGAAAACCGGAGGCCCGGGCCTCCATCTCAAAACTCATATCCGGATGCGGTTTTTCCTTCATGGCGCTATTCCTCCTCCTGTTCCTCCGGAAGGCGGGCCAGCAGAATCTGCGTGATTCTCCTGCCGTCAGACCCCGTCACCACAGCCCGGTAGCGGCCAATCCGCAATTCCTCCCCTTCTTCCGGAATATAACCCATCCGGCTGATTACGTAACCGCCCAGCGTAGTAACGCCCGGACAATCCAAATCCATTTCAGGCAGGTAATCTGCCAGGTCAAACAGGGTAATAGCCCCATTGACGGCATATGTATCCTTGCCGGTTTTCACAAACTCCCGCATTTCCTCCTGGTCAAACTCGTCCTGAATGTCATCCCCCACAATCTGTTCCAGCACATCATCCAGGAATACCAGGCCGATAGAATCACCGAATTCATCCACTACCAGGGCAAAGTGGGCATGTTCTTTCAGAAAGAACGTGAGAAGGCTGTCCAGGGGCATCGTATCCGGCACCACGCGCAATTCACGCCGCACGCTCCTCAGATCCGGATTTTCCCGTCCTACCAGTTTGAGCAGATCTTTGACATGCACCCAGCCTTTCACTTCATCCAGGTGGTCTCCCTCCACCAGCGGAAACCGGGTGTGGCGGGATTTCCGGGCAAGCTCCCAGTTTTCCTCAAAGGGAGCCGTCAAATCCATCACATCCACTTCAGAGCGCGGGGTCATTACGTCCTTGACGCACATATCGTTCAGTTCAAGGGCATTTTTGGAAATTTCAGCCTCCTGCTTCGTCAGCTCGCGGGAACGTTCGCTTTCTTCCACCAGATACATCAATTCATCCGTGCTGTGCACTGTGCACGCCGTGGAACGGGGGTCTATGCCCAGCAGGTATTTCAGCACAAACCGCGCCATTCCGCCCGTCAGGCCAAGAATACCCGTATATCTGAACACCGTATAAAAGAAATACAGCAGGGGAACCGTCGCCAGGGCGGCCTTGTCCGGCTGGCGCATCGCCATAGCCTTGGGGATAAACTCCCCAAATACCACCTGGCAGCAGGCAAAGAAAATAAATGTAACGGCCAGAGCGATTCCGTAAACGGAAACCATGCCTCCCAATCCCAGGGAGACCAGAAAGGGAGCTGTCAGTTCCGATACAAAAAACGTTCCCAGGAATCCCAACGCCAGGGAAGAAAGCGTAATGCCCGCCTGGCAGGCGGCCAAATAAAGATCAGGATGCTTGGCAGCCTTCCGCGCCCGGGCCAGTTTTTTCCGGGTTCGGGCCGGAACACCTTCCCCGGCGTGCAGCTGGCTTTCACGAACCTTCATCAAGGCGAACTCGCCTGCCGCAAAAAACGCATTCAACAACAAAAAAAGGATAAAGCCGGCAACTGCCAGCATCATCCCACCCAGCGCCGGGCCTGCACCGGGCGCTTCAGCGGCCCCGAAGGCCGCAAGAATACTCAGAGGATCCGGATCATTCATTCTGATTCAAATAATATATTCGGAGAAGAAGGCAGAGATATTGCCCGGCACTTTGTCATCACAGTTTTTCATAAACGCCCTTATCCCGGCGCTCCAGCACGGTGAATCCGGCAGCCTTGGCGTCTGAAACGGAAAGAGGCTTGGTTACCTCCGGCACATTAATGCGGCTGATGACCTTACGCACGGGATGCTTGCACACCAGGCATTTTTCAAGCGGCGCACGGTCCACGGGACGCCTCAACTCAAAACCGCGGCGGCACACCGGACAGGACAGGCCGGGGTCGTCAGGATTTTCGGAAATATACTCGTATATGGGCATAGCAAAACGCTAGGCTAAATAAAAATCAGCCTAGCGTCAAAATCTTTATAAGGCTGCGACCTTTCCCTGCCCTTACCAGCTGGACTTGGTCACACCGGGAATCATGCCGGCGTTGGCCAGTTCACGGAAGGAAATACGGGAAAGCTTGAAACGGCGGATAAATGCGCGGCGGCGGCCGGAAACAAGGCAGCGGTTGACCGTACGGGTCGGGCTTGCATTGCGGGGCAGCATGGTTAAACCGATATAATCCTTCTCAGCCTTCAATTGCGCACGCAGTTCTGCATAGCGCTTGACGGTTTCAGCCTTTTTCTTGTCTCTTGCGATCCAGCTCTTCTTAGCCATAAGTTCGGCGGAATAAGTAGAGGGACGGGGATGAAAAATCAAGCGCTTTTTTTCGATTTTATCAAATTCAGGCCGTTTTCAATGTCATCCGGCCTTTCCTCCAGCCTTCACGCATGGGATTGAATACCTGTTTCTTTTACAAATATACCGCGTGAGAAGGCATCCGCAACGTTCACAACAGGATGGAAGAAGCCTGTTTATTTAACTCTTCCTAACCATTATCTCCAACACCCCATGGAAACATATCTGGAAGGAGTCCGCGCAAAACAGCCGACTCTCTGGGCACGAAGGATGTTTTCCGATTTTTTAGAAATATCCCAACAAATAAGATGGTCATGATAAAGATCCGCACCTCGGAGGCGCTGCTTGCGCAGGCATGGGCGAGCGTATCATCCCGGCATTTGAAGGCTTATGGACGAACCATTTGCCGGATATGACAGATGGAACCCGGAAGAGGCCAAGACATGCAGAGCTCTGCATGGAACGCTATTTTTCAATGGGTTCCGGCAGCAATTCCCAGTAAATCTCGGAAAAAACTGTGGAAGAAAAGAGCGTTGCTTTTCCAGGAAAGGCCGGTTCATCTCCGCCAGGAACCGTTTCATCAAAGCAGTCTCCGGAGGCTCCTGGGAAAAGCCTGCGGCGAAACATGATTTTGTCCTTTTCTCCGGGGGGGGAATGGGGCATCATGCCGCCGCACACTAATCATTGACGTACATGAAAATCGTAGTTGCATACTCTGGCGGCCTTGACACCTCCGTTCTTCTGAAGTGGCTCAAGGAAAAATATAATGCCGAAATCATCGCCTACTGCGCAGACGTAGGCCAGGCGGAAGAACTGGACGGCCTGGAGGCCAAAGCTCTGGCGACGGGCGCCTCCAAGTGCTTCATCGGCGACCTCAAGGAAGACTTCGCCACCAACTACATCTTCCCGATGATGCAGGCCAATGCCCTTTACGAAGGCCGCTACCTGCTGGGAACCTCCATCGCCCGCCCCTGCATTTCCAAGGATATGGTGGATCTGGCCATCCGGGAAGGCGCGGACGCCATCGCCCACGGCGCCACCGGCAAGGGGAACGACCAGGTCCGCTTTGAACTGGCCGTCAACGCCCTGGCCCCGAACATCAAGGTCATCGCCCCGTGGCGCGATCCCGAATTCCGCCAGCAGTTCCCGGGCCGCACGGAAATGATCGCCTACGCGGAATCCCACGGCATCCCGATCCGGCAGTCTCTGAAAAAGCCTTATTCCATGGACCGCAACCTGCTTCACATTTCCTTTGAAGCCGGGATGCTGGAAGATACCTGGTACGACGGCACCACCCCCGCCGACCGTGAAATGTACAAGCTTTCCGTTTCCCCGGAAGACGCTCCGGATCAGGCCGAATACATCCAGCTCCTGTATGAAAAGGGCAATGTCATCGGCATCCAGTACGATGACCTTGACGCCCTGCTGAAAGAACTGGGCGTCACCCCGAAGGGAGAACGCGACGGGTACACCCTGCTCAGCCCCCTGGGCGTCATGTACGTGCTGAACGCCCTGGGCGGCAAGCATGGAATCGGTCGCGTGGATATCGTGGAAAACCGCTTTGTGGGCATGAAGAGCCGCGGCATTTATGAAACTCCCGGCGGCACTATCCTGCTGGCGGCCCACCGCGATATTGAAACAATTACAATTGACCGGGAAGTGCAGAAAGTGCGCGACTCCCTCATCCCGGAATACGCCACGCTGGTTTACAACGGCTTCTGGTTTGCGCCGGAACGCGAGGCCATCCAGGCCCTCGTGACCAAATCCCAGGAAACCGTCAACGGGGAAGTACGCCTGAAACTCTACAAAGGCAACGTCATGTACGCCGGACGCCGTTCCCCGCAGTCCCTGTATTCCGAAGAAATCGCCACGATGGAAGGCGGCCACGAGGAACTGTACAACCAGAACGACGCGGAAGGCTTCATCCACCTCAACGGATTGCGCCTGAAGCAGTTCAGCCGCGTCAACAAACCCTACGGCAATTAAGCGCCCGTAACGGCGCCGCTCTTTATCAAACCGTCCGGAAAAGGTATTCCGGACGGTTTTTTCTTTGCAATAACCTTTTCCTTTCCCGCGTAGTGACCGTATGGGATTCCTTTCACACGCATTTCTGGCGGCTGCATTTTCGCTCTCTCCCTTTTTGGCGTCTGCCGCGGCCTTAAAACCCAATATCATTCTTATTTACGCGGATGACCTGGGCATGGGCATGCTGGGCTGCTATGGCCAGGAAATCATGAAAACACCCAATATTGACCGACTGGCCAGCCAGGGCATCATGTTCACCCGGTGCTACAGCAGCCAATATTGTTGCCCGGCGCGCGCTTCCCTGCTTATGGGCGTGCACGACAGCCACTCCCATTCCTACACCCAGACAGCGGGAGCCCTGGTTATCACGGCGGAACGGGAAGGCTGGTCCAATGAGCAACTGGAAGAGAAAGCGGCACGGGCAGCACGCATCAAGGCCGCCAGGGGAGAAGTGTTCCTCCCGGAATTGCTGAAAAAAGCCGGATACGTCACGGGACAGTTCGGCAAGCTGGAATGGGGATTCACCACCTGGCACGGAGAATTGAAAAGACACGGCTGGGACCGCTATGCAGGGTACATGGACCATCAGCGGGCCCATGGCTTTTATCCCTCCTTCCTCTGGAAAGACGGCGAACGCCTCCCCCTGAAAGGCAATACTCATGCCGACGGAGGGAAAACCACGGAAGACTACAGTCCGGGAGCCACAGAAAAACGAAGAGGCAACAGGGAAGGCAAAGTCACCTACGCTCCGGACGTGATGCTGGCGGAAACCCTTCGTTTCATGGAGGAAAACCGGAACAGGCCCATGTTTATCTTTTTTTCCACCAACCTTCCCCACGGCCCGGTAGATATTCCTCCGGAAGAAAACACGTACGCGGGCTCCCCTGCCATCCGCCAGGCCTATGGCAATGCCAGCGGAACCAACAGGGAATGCGCCGGAGCGGCAGAAGAATACGCTTCCATGGTGGACAAGCTGGACAGGCAGGTCGGAGCCATTGTGGACCAGGTGCGCAAGCTGGGCCTGGACAAGCGCACCATTATCATCTTCAGTTCCGACAACGGGCATGAACTTTACTACCGTACGGATAAAGGCCGCGGCCGCGGGCCCGACTGCCACGGAGGCGTCCTGGACGGCACCGGGGAACTGCTGGATGTTTTCCGCGGCAGCCGCGGCCGCGTTGGGCCAAACAACGCCATGGCCAATCTGGCCGGCCTGAAATGGACCAGCCATGAAGGGGGCATCCGCGTTCCCCTTATCATTTCCTGGCCCGGCACGCTGCCCCATGGAAAGGTCTGCCACAGCCTGGTGGCCAATTACGACCATATGGCCTCTTTCGCCGATCTTGCGGGGATCCGCATGCCGGAAGGCAAAGATGCCGTTTCCTATATGGATATACTGTCCGGCAACTCCTCCAGGCAGCGCGATTATGTAGTCGTGGATCACACCGTCATCACGGGAGACGGCTGGAAGCTTACGCAAAAACAAAATAAACCGTACCTCTTTCACATAGGCAGGGATCCTGAAGAAAGGAATAATCTTGCGGGAACAAGGAAAGACCAGCTGGAAAAACTCCGGGCCATTTACAGGAAGGAAGTGGGCAGTCCCAGAAAAGACAGGTGAAAACCGGAGCTGGCCCGGCGTCCCCCTTTTTCCGCCGGGCGTTTTTGCAGGTTGAAACCTGAACGTTCCGCATGTAGAGTTCCCCGGTGAAGAACAATCCCCCCTCCCCCCGCCAGACAGCACTGAATTGCCTGAGGAGCTGGCATGCAGGCCGCTCCTTTGCGGAAACCCTCGTGGACCGGGAATGTTCACGAGCTGCGCTTCCACCGGCAGACAGGCATCTGGTGCAGGCTTTGGTCTTCAGCGTATTGCGCAACCAGACCTGGCTGGACCACGTCATCGGAACCCTCCGGAAAGGCAAGCTGGACGTGGAAGCGCGTCTTATTCTCCAACTGGGGTTGAGCCAGCTTTTCCTGCTGGGCATGGCGGACCACGCCGCTGTGTATGAAACCGTGAATCTCGCGTCCGTACGCCTGAGAGGACTGGTAAACGCTATCCTGCGCAACGCTTTGCGGCGGGAGAAAACCATTCTGGAGGACCGGGAACAACTTCCGCTTCCCATTCATTATTCCACCCCCGCATGGCTGGTACGGAGATGGATGGAACAAATGGGGCCGCAAATGACCCGCGACCTGCTCCGATGGAACAATACCACGCCGCGCCTGTATGTGCGCGCCAATCCTTTGATACCCATGAAAAATATTCCGGCCTCCCTCGCACCGCTGGACCGCGCGCCCGGCTGGTTCTCCGTGGAAGGCCTTCTGCCGCTGGAGGAAATTAAAACAGGCTCCCTTTACGTGGCGGACCCTTCCACCCGTTATTCCATTGATTTGCTAGCCCCCCAGCCCGGAGAGGAGATTCTGGACGCCTGCGCCGCCCCCGGCGGCAAATCCGCAGCCATCATCGCCGCTACCGGAGGCAAAGCCCTCCTGACCGCCACGGATCTCCATGAACACCGGCTACCCACCCTGAAGGAAAACCTGGACAGGCAGGGATCCCCCTTCGTCAGGACGGCGCAGGCGGACTGGTCCCTTCCCTGCCGCACGGAATGGAAGGGCCGCTTTGACGCCGTGCTTCTGGACGTTCCCTGTTCCAACACCGGAGTCATCCAACGCCGCGTGGATGTGCGCTGGCGCCTGACTCCGGAAGAAATCCGCCGCCTGGCCGCGCTCCAGAAGACCATCCTGGAAAATGCTTCCCACGCCGTCAAACCGGGCGGCAGACTGGTTTATTCCACCTGTTCCATTGACGCGGAGGAAGACGGGCTGCTGGTCAGGGACTTTCTGCAGAACCATCCGGAATGGACGCTGAAAGAAGAAAAACTTATCCTTCCCCACGAGGAAAAATCGGACGGCGCGTATGCGGCCCTTTTGATCTGTGCTTGACCTCGGCTTCAATTTGTCAACAATGCGTGTTCCTGATTAATATCATTCCATTATGTCCCGCAAACCCATCATTGCCGCCAACTGGAAGATGAACATCGGCCCCGCTGAAGGCGCCCAGTTCATCGAAAGCTTCAAAAACCTTATTAACGGGAAAGACGTCGCGTGCGACGTAGTCATCATCCCTCCTTTCACCACCATTCCCTCCGTGCAGAACGCCCTGGGCGGTTGCTCCTGCATCGCCGCCGGAGCCCAGAACGTCTCCCAGTACGACAACGGAGCCTACACTGGGGAAATCTCCACCAGCATGCTGAATGAACTGGGGCTCAAGTATGTGGTGCTCGGCCACAGCGAACGCCGCCAATATTTCGGAGAAACGGATGCCATCATCAACGCCAAAATCAAGAAGGCCATCGCCGCAGGCATTACCCCCATTTTCTGCATCGGCGAAACGAAGGACGAACGCCTGGGAGGCATTTTGGAACCCGTGCTGGAAATCCAGCTCAAGGGCGGCCTCAAGGATCTCACCCCGGAGGAGGTATCCAACCTGGTCATCGCCTATGAACCCGTCTGGGCCATCGGCACCGGCCTGACCGCAACTTCCAAGGAAGCTCAGGAAGCCCATTCCTTTATCCGCAAGGTTATTTCCGACGTCTTCGGAGCAGACGCCGCCGCCAAGGTGCGCATCCAGTACGGCGGCTCCGTAAAACCGGAAAATGTGGAGGAACTCATGGCCCAGCCGGACATTGACGGGGCTCTGGTGGGCGGCGCTTCCCTGAAGCCAGAATCCTTCGCTGCTCTGGTAACTTCCGCCAAATAAGCAGAATCCGGCACCCCCCTTTCTACAGGCCGGTCCTTCACGGGACCGGCCTTTTTCATCTCCGGAGCACCGGCCTCGCTCTTTTCACCCAAGAGCGCAGTTTCTGCCTTTTCAAGCGGCCTAAATCGTGCATAATGGCGGGAAATCATGAAAACCCGCTTACTTACCCCACGCAGCAAAGGTTTCACGCTCATTGAAGTTCTCGTAGTCATCGCCATCATTGCCCTGCTGGCAGGCGTCTCCTACAGCATTTATTCCCATGCCACGGAAACGGCGGCCAGGACACGCTGCACGGACAACCTGCGCCGCATTAGCGACTGGGGCAAGGAATTCGCAGGCCAGAACGGCGGGAAACTGCCCTCCAGCGGCATGAAAGACAGCCTCCTGAGCGCCAGAGAATGCCGGAACTGGTGGGACGCACTGGCGCCCATCGTTAATGCGGAACAACCCGACTTGATCGCCCGGAACGCCAAGGAACCCAACATGCTCCCGGACACGTTCCGCTGCAAAAACGACAAGCGTCCGGAAATCCTTGGAGCGGAGGATGCCAACCTTCCCGCCGGGCCGAACACCATTTCCTACACCAGCTGGCTGGACAACCGGAAGGGACGTCCCATGAATGTGGCGCGCGGCCAGGCCCTGCGGGGCAAACCCTGGATCAGCGACGGCATCCCGATTGACGGGCGCAGCGTCATCACGGAACAGGATTTTGAGGAAATCGTAGTCCCGGCCCTTGAACGCCACCAGGGAGGAATCATGGTGCTTTATGCGGACGGAAAAATATCCCCCGTTGAGGACCCTACGCTTAACAAAGTCACCCAAGGTTCCTGAACCCCTTGTTTCTCCGCCCGGCGCGGGAGGGAAGCTGCCGGACCATTGCCGGCAATCCAGTGGAATTTTCTTCCCACTCCCACTGATTCGCCTTTACGAAACCGGGATAATCATTAAGGTTAGCGTCCAGATGAACCAGCATGCTCCCTTCCTGCATCCGTACGATGGAATGATACCACTGTCTGTGGCGGGGTATATCCTGGGAACCGTTCTGCTGCTGGCCCACCTGTATGCGCTGGTAAAAAGGCAGCAGGTGCAGGCTTTTCTGCTGGCGTCTCCGCGCAACCACCTGCTGGCTCAGATTCTGCTGGCCGGCGGCCTGTTCTGGTTCTTTCTGCTGGTGGCTCCCGAAGGATTGGGCGTGCTGAGCCGCTTTCGGGTGGGGCTGGCGGAATTTGAAGGTATCCGCTGGCTGCTCCAGCTGGCATGCCCCGTCTTTCTGGTGCTGATGGTCACGCAGGTGAAAAACCTGCTCTTTCCACGGGCGCTGGGCATCTTCGGCCTGATGGTGGCGGCTCCCCTCCTCAGTGCCGCCTTCCTTCAGGAGCCAGTGACCAGGCTCCTTATTCCCATCTGGTGTTACATCGTCATTTTCCTTTCGATTCTCTGGATAGGCAAGCCCTACCTGTACCGCGACATGGTCAATAAAATATGCTCCAAGCCTGCTTGGTGGACGCCTCTTTGCCTGGGAGGAATGGCCTATGGAGCAGCCATTCTGCTTTGCGCCATCCTGTGGTGGTAGGGAGGCCGCCCCCTCCGGCACGCTTCATCACGCAGAAAAGACATTCAGCCGCAGGAGAAAGCCTCCGGCAAAAACAGGCATACGCAGGACGGATTTTTCCGGAACGGCCTGTTTTTTCCTCCTGCTGCAAGAATCAATAGCGGTTCCGCTTATTATATATGATATTCCATATTCCTTTCATGTGCTCTACCCTGCGTTCCTCCATCCTGGCCAGCATAGCCTTCTGGTTGCTTACCGTTGCCCCTTCACTGGCGGACAGGCCCAATATCGTCCTTATCCTGGCTGATGACATGGGATGGTCCGACCCGGGCTGCTACGGTTCGGAAATACCCACTCCAGCCCTGGATACTCTGGCCAGACAGGGGATGCTGGCAACCCGGCTCTACACCGCTTCCCGCTGTTCACCCTCCCGGGCCTCCATCATGACCGGCTGCGAACCTCACAAGGTGGACGTAGGGCTCCTGGATGACGACAGCGGGCACCCCGGCTACCGTGGACGCCTGAACCCGGATATCCCCACCCTGCCGGAACTTCTGAAAAAAGCGGGATACCGTACCTACCTTTCCGGGAAATGGCATCTTGGAAAAGTTCAGGGAGCCTATCCATGGGATCGCGGCTTCGACCGTTCCCGCGGTTTGCTGGGTGGAGCGGCAGATTACTACAGGCCCATGCCGGACAGACCCTTCGGTGAAAACGGGAAACTGCTCCGTCCGGAGGATCTGCCGGAGGATTTTTACATGACGGACGATATCACCAAAACGGCTCTGGCCTATATTGACGATGCCGCCAAAAGCAGGCAGCCCTTCTTCCTTTACGTGGCTTATACGGCTCCGCATACACCCCTCCAGGCCCCCCGGAGAGAAATAGAAAAAATGCTCCCGTTCTACAACGGCAAATCCCCCCATGCCATCGCTTCCAAAAGACTGGAAAAACAAAAGCTGCTGGGAATCGTCCCTCCTACAGCCAAACTGGGCATGGCCGGCAAATTCAATCCAGAAGGCTATGAAAAAACTTCCGCAAAGCGGAAGGATTATATTGCCGAATGCATGGCCGCCTACGCCGCTCAAATCGCTATCATGGACCGCGGCATAGGCCGCATTCTCGCGTCCCTGGAACGTCACCGCCTCAGTGACAATACTATCGTCATGTTTTTATCAGACAATGGCGCAACAGCGGAAATGCCCCAGAACAATAAAAACAAGAAGACTACCCTCCCCACAGGCCCACTGGGAGAAGTCGGATGCAGGGACGAGGATCTTCATATCGGCCTTGGGATTGACCAGGCGCAGATTCTCTTCGGGGGTGAGATAGTCGATCAGATTATGG
>ENA-UEQE01002025-UEQE01002025.1-human-gut-metagenome-genome-assembly--contig:-NODE-2025-length-15306-cov-5.038808_pt1 | contig 15306 bp, 12 predicted proteins | sample MGYA00242934_ERZ507935 | MGnify/ENA primary metagenome ERZ507935 (study PRJEB26167, sample SAMN06115423) | human gut metagenome | host: Homo sapiens | place: China:Anhui | collected 2015-03-30... | reverse complement strand
ATCATCTCATACTCACCTTCAGCAAATACAAGATTATCCTCAAACCCCTCCGGCATACATTCACGTTCGACTGCATATATAACTCGAAACATGTATTAAACACCTCCTCAACTATTAGTGCTATTATAACATGTCCTTTTGAATTATAGCAATACAAAAGGAACAGCACACCACAATCTTTTATGGTATGCTGTCCTTTTATACATCTACAAAACAATACTATTACTTTTTAAAGCTCCAAGAATCCATACGAACATCTAACATATCAAACTCAAAATAAATGGTATGCTTTCCTGTCAACTTTTTACCGAGTTTCTTTGTAACCGTCTGGTAAGAATCCGATGTGGAATCCCCAAGCTTCATGGTTATTTCAGATGATCCAGCTGCTCCAAAATCAACATCCGCTACACCAATATAAGCACCGATCTTTCCATTGTATACCGAATAATTTACGTTCCAGTCTTCATTGGACGCTTTTTCAGCATTAATCACAGTTCCAATCGAATCAGCCATCGCAAATGTTTCTGCCTCAACCGTTTCATAAGGATTGATTGTACCAACCGATGATACACCTGTCTTTGTCATCTTTGTATCGGCAATCGTTCCATCCGCATTTGTAAAATCTCCATTGTCACCAAGATTTAACTCATTTACATAAGTCGTACGGTAATCCTCTTTCGTACCGACTGCTATTGTGTCTTTCTTCGTATGATAAAATGCATACAGTTTACCATTAAACTGTGTAAAACAGTGATGGTTATTACCGGTTACTCCAAAATATGTACCCGGATTTTTCAAAACACAGCCAACATATTTAAAGTCACCCATTGGGCTGTCACTTACCATTACCGCAATGTTTGCCGCCGGGCAGTCTGCACGGTCAATGGCAACACCGTCAATGCTTCCGGTCCAGTTTGTGCAGTAACTGTAATAATACTTATCTCCGATTTTGTTAATACCGGAATCTTCAAACATGAATGGTGCATCAATCATTTTTGCATCCCCATCTACACTAGTCATATCGTCACTAAGTTTTACAACTCGTGCACATTTAGGATTGCGGATAAAGTCTTCTTTCTTTCCATCGGTATTACCAATACCGCCAAAATAAAGGTAGCCGGTTCCGTCATCGTCAACCAAAACTGCAGGGTCAAAGAGCCATCCAATTTCAGATTCTGCACAGCCGGTAATGGAGCGGTCAATAATTGGTTTGCCAATCGGATCCGTCCAAGGACCGGTTGGGCTGTCTGCCGTCAATACACCAATACTGCTTGCGTTGTTCGCAAAATACAGGAAGAATTTCTCTTTGCCGTTAATCTTCTTATGACATACTGCAGGTGCCCATGAATTTGCCGACCATTTCGCAGCTCCTTTGTTTCCGGATACTGCAATCGTTCCATGATCTGTCCAGTTCACCATATCGGCAGAAGAATAGCAGTTCAATGATTTAATTTTGCTGTAGTTATTATCTGCATTAGCTGCTGCCTCGTACTGCTGAGAATCATTTGTTCCATAAACATACACTCTTCCGTTGTATTCCATAGCCCACGGATCCGCTGTCAAACGGGAGGTCATAATCGGATTACCGATTTTCCCTTTAACAAGTCCTGTACTAAGATCCGGAACGCCTGCATCTTTATCCGCTGTTTTTGCAACTCCTGTCATGGTTACCTCATCCAGGTAAAAGTCCATATCATTATTGGATTGGTACACAGACTGCCAGTAAATCAAGATCGTTCCCGTGTGCTCCGGCACCTTCATAGTTGCCTCACATTTTGTCCATGTAGAATCCAAAAGTTCAACGGACGTAATTGAATCGTAATGAGTGGACTCATCATCCCCTACATACTGCACGGAAAGATCCAATTTCTGATCCTCGCCTGTTTCCTGCTTTGCATAAAAAGAAATCGCATATTCATTGTCTGTTTCAACCAAAGAAGAAACATCAATTGAAGCACCATGCCAGTCATCGGTACGTCCTGTTACTTTAGCGCTTTTCTTTGTGTTATTTGCTCCATCATCAACAACTGAAATAGAAGCTGAACCACGAGGAGCCATTGGCTCATATTCGCCCTTTTCCATGTCCGCATTAACAAGCACTGCCGGCGTTGGTTCCGGTGTGGCATCTGCTGATTTGGTCGGCTCCGGTGTTGGCATATGTCCAAATCCATCAGCCTCAGCAATTAAATTAGAATCCTTAATTTCGTCCGTATACACTTTTACCGATGTGCCTTTTACAACCGGTGTCGGAGTTGTTTGTGCCGGATTTGGCTTTTCTGTTGCTTTCGCAGTAGCCTTTGCCGTAGGTTTTGTCGTGTTTACTACGTTTTTATCCGGTCCTTTTTTCCTCGTCACCGTTACCTTAACAGTTCCAAGTTTTCTCGTTTTCCCGTTCTTTTTAACTTCTTTTACCGTAATCTTGGCTGTCCCCTTCTTCCGACCGGTCACAACACCCTTTTTCGACACTTTAGCAACCTTTTTCTTGTTACTCTTAAATGTGTACTTGCAGGATTTTTTCTTTTTTACAATTTGAAACCGCTGCCCAACTTTTTTGGGGGATTTTTTGATTTTTTTGTGATTTTTCGACCATTTTGTAGTTGAATTTCTTCTCGATTTGGAATACAATGTTACCCGATACGCAAGGGAGGGGCAGCCGTGCTGAATATTGTGCTTGTAGAACCTGAGATCCCTCAAAACTGCGGCAATATTGCCCGCACCTGCGCCGCTACCCGCAGCCGCCTCCATCTGATTGAGCCTCTGGGCTTCGACATCAGCGAGAAAGCGGTTCGCCGGGCCGGACTGGATTACTGGCCCATGGTGGATCTGCGTGTCTACCCTGATTTGGACCACTTCTTTGACCAGTATCCAGACCCCGATCTATGGCTGGCCACGACTAAGGCCCCCCGGGACTATACCCAGGCCGTTTTTCGGGACAACTGCTTCCTGTTCTTCGGCAAGGAGACTGCCGGCCTGCCCCAATGGTTCCGCCAGGCCCACCGGGAGCGCTGTGTCCGCATCCCCATGCGTGAGGACGCCCGTAGCCTGAACCTGTCCAACTCAGTGGCCATCTTGGCCTATGAGGCGCTGCGCCAGCAGGGCTTCCCTGGCCTTTCCGGCACAGGCGAGATGGCGGAGCGCTGAAATGCGAGCGCAGGCGAGCCGCCGCCCCCACCTGTCATTTCCACCTCAGAAGCTTCCTTCGCTGCTTTGGCGGCGCAGGATCTTCCCCACACATATGCTGTCATATCATGATTGTCCAAGGTCTTGTGAAGAGAGGAGTTTTCACCACCATGAACTACAACAAGAAAACAGTCCAGGATATCGACGTCGCCGGCAAGAAGGTCCTGCTCCGCTGCGACTTCAATGTCCCCATGGCCAAGGATGGCAGCGGCGTTATCACGGATGACAAGCGCATCCGTGCCGCCCTGCCCACCATCCAGTATCTGCTGGATCACAATGCCGCTGTTATCGCCTGTTCTCACATGGGCAAGCCCAACCCCACCTTTGAGACCTATGTGAAGAAGCAGACCGAGAAGGGCAAGGATCCCGCCACCCTCACGGAGGAGAAGTGGAAGAAGTCCCTGGCGGAGCTCTCCCTGAAGCCGGTGGCCGCCCGCCTGAGCGAGCTGCTGGGCCGGGAGGTCATCATGGCTGCTGATGTGGTAGGCCCTGACGCCCAGTCCAAGGCCGCAGCCCTCCAGCCCGGTCAGATCCTCCTGCTGGAGAACACCCGCTTTGAAAAGGGCGAGACCAAGAACGACCCCGCCCTGGCCAAGGCTATGGCCTCTCTGGCTGAGGTCTATGTGTCCGACGCCTTCGGCGCGGTCCACCGCGCTCACGCCTCTACTGCTGGTGTGGCCGACTACCTGCCTGCGGTGTCCGGATTCCTGATCCAGAAGGAGCTGGAGATCATTGGCGGTGCGCTGGCCAACCCCAAGCGCCCTCTGGTGGCCATTCTGGGCGGCTCCAAGGTGTCCTCCAAGATCGGGGTCATTAACAACCTGCTGGAGATCGCCGACACCATCATCATCGGCGGCGGCATGGCCTATACCTTCTCCGCGGCCCAGGGCGGCAAGATCGGCGGCTCCCTGCTGGAGGCCGACTGGATGGACTACTCCCTTGAGATGCTCCAGAAGGCCAAGGACAAGGGCGTCAAGCTCCTGCTCCCCGTAGACACCGTGTGCGCCGACAAGTTTGCGCCCGACGCCAACAGCCAGGTGGTAAAGGCTGGCGAGATCCCCGATGGCTGGAAGGGCCTGGACATCGGTCCCGAGACTGTGAAGCTGTACTGCTCCGCCGTGGCCGACGCCGGCACTGTGATCTGGAACGGCCCTATGGGCGTGTTTGAGTTCCCCGCCTTTGCCAAGGGCACTGAGGCCGTGGCCGAGGCCCTGTCCAAGACGGATGCCATCACCATCATCGGCGGCGGCGACAGCGCCGCCGCGGTGCAGCAGCTGGGTTATGCCGACAAGATGACTCACATCTCCACCGGCGGCGGCGCCTCCCTGGAGTTCCTGGAAGGCAAGGAGCTGCCCGGCGTGGCCTGTTTGCTGGATCAGTAACGCTCCGAACGGGCAGCTCCGGGGTCCCCATCAAAGCCCAGCGGCAGCGGGTTTGATGGGGAGAGGAGGCACAACGAAGCGAATGAGCCCCGGCCCCAGGCCGGGGGGAAGGAAGCGGAGTCTGCGCCGACGAGCCCGGCGTGGCCTGTCTGCTGGACAAGTAATGCCCCGGGACCCCATGGTCCCACCCAGATACCTTATATCAAAGAATGGAGAGAAGCAGAAATGAATCGCCGTTACCGCAAGACTATCATCGCCGGAAACTGGAAGATGAACAATACCCTGTCCCAGACCAAGGCCTTTGCTGAGGAACTCAAGCCCATCATGCCCAAGGGCAAGTGGTGCAGCGTGGTGCTGTGTGTCCCCGCTGTGAATATTACCAATGCCGTCCGTCTGTTCAAGGACTGCCACATCGCCATTGGCGCGGAGACCTGCCACTATGAGGACCATGGCGCCTACACCGGCGAGATCACCGCCGAGATGATCAAGGAGGCGGGGGCCAAGTACGTCATTATCGGTCACTCCGAGCGCCGCCAGTACTACAACGAGACCGACTTCACCGTCAACAAAAAGGTCCACGCCGCCATCAACGCCGGCCTGTACCCCATCATCTGTGTGGGCGAGAGCCTGGAGCAGCGGGAGCTGGGGGTCACCATGGAGCTGATCGCCTATCAGGTGAAGTGCGCCCTGGCCGGCGTCCCCGCCGACAAGATGCGCCATGTGGTCATCGCCTATGAGCCCCTGTGGGCCATTGGCACCGGCAAGACCGCCACTGCCGAGCAGGCCGGCGAGGTCTGCCAGGCCATCCGTGCCGTCATCCGCAAGCTGTACGGCGCCCATGTGGCCCGCTCCGTCACCATCCAGTACGGCGGCTCCATGAACGCCAAGAACGCCGCCGAGCTGCTGGCTCAGCCCGATGTGGACGGCGGCCTGATCGGCGGAGCCTCCCTGAAGCCCGCTGACTTCGTGCAGATCATCAACGCCGCCAATCAGGAGTAAGCCAGCCGCCCACATCGTATCCGGGGCCCCCGCGCGAGCCCAATGAAATGGGTCGCGTGGGGAGAGGAGGAGCAAGGGAGTGCAGTATGGAATGCCCGGCAGGGCGTTCCATAGGAAACGGACTTTGCGACGACGAGACGGCGGCCTGATCGGCGGAGCCTCCCTGAAGCCCGCTGACTTTGTGCAGATCATCAACGCCGCCAATCAGGAGTAACGAGCCAAACATTTTCTTCGGAACATGGCCGTTTCGCGGCACATCGATTCTCACGGGTGAGAGCCGATCCCCCGTGCGCCCCCTCCGTTCTCCGAGAGGGGAATCAGGTGTCCTTCGGACCATGAAATAGGAGACAACGATATGAAAACACCGACTACTTTGATCATCATGGACGGATTTGGGCTGGAGGGCCCCTCCGCGGGCAACGCGGTGGTCAACGCCCCCACCCCCAATCTGGACCGGATCTTCCGGGACTTCCCCGGCTGCCGGCTGTCCGCCTCCGGCCTGGATGTGGGACTGCCGGAGGGCCAGATGGGCAACAGCGAGGTGGGCCACACCAATATGGGGGCCGGCCGGGTGGTCTTTCAGGACCTGCCCCACATCAGCCGCGACATCGAGAGCGGCGAGTTCTTTAAAAATCCCGCCTATTTGGAAGCAATGTCCAACTGCCGGGAGTGGGGTTCTGCCCTTCATCTGATGGGCCTGCTGTCTGACGGCGGCGTCCACAGCCACATTACCCACCTGTTTGCCCTTTTGAAGATGGCCAAGGAGCAGGGCCTGGAAAAGGTCTACGTCCACTGCTTCCTGGACGGCCGCGACGTGCCTCCCAGCTCCGGAAAGAGCTATGTGGAGCAGCTCCAGGCTGAGATCCAAAAGCTGGGCGTGGGCCAGATCGCCACGGTCATGGGCCGCTACTACGCCATGGACCGCGACAAGCGCTGGGACCGGGTCCAGAAGGCCTATGACGCCATCGCCTGCGGCGAGGGGACCTTCGAGGCCGACGCGGCCGAGGCCGTGCAGAAGTCCTATGACGCCGGGGTGACTGACGAGTTTGTTGTCCCCGTGGTGTGCGTCAAGAACGCCCAGGTCCGGGACAACGACTCCATTATCTTTTTCAACTTCCGCCCCGACCGCGCCCGGGAGATCTCCCGCTGCTTCGTGGACGAGGACTTTACGGACATCCAGCGCCGGACCGGGTTCCTCTCTGTGGACTTTGTGTGTACCACGGAGTACGACGCCACCCTCCCGAATGTTACGGTGGCCTACCCCCACCAGAAGCTGGTCAATACCTTCGGAGAGTATATCAGCAAGCTGGGCCTGACTCAGCTGCGCATTGCTGAGACGGAGAAATACGCCCATGTCACCTTCTTCTTCAACGGCGGCGTGGAGGAGGTGTTTCCCGGCGAGGACCGTTGCCTGATCCCCTCTCCCAAGGTGGCGACCTATGACCTGCAGCCGGAGATGTCCGCCTATCAGGTCACCGAGGAGGCCGTGAAGCGGATCGAAAGCGGCGCCTATGATGTGGTCATCCTGAACTTCGCCAACTGCGACATGGTGGGGCACACCGGGGTCTATGACGCCGCCTGCAAGGCTGTGTCCACTGTGGACGAGTGTGTCAACCGCGTGGTGGAGGCCACCTCCAAAATGGGCGGCGTCTCCCTTATCACCGCCGACCACGGCAACGCTGAGCGGATGTCCGACGCCAACGGAGAGCCCTTTACCGCCCATACCACCAACCTGGTCCCCTTCTATATCGTGGGCGCCAGCGTCCAACTGCGGGATGGCCGTCTGGCCGACATTGCCCCCACCATGCTGGACCTCATGGGCCTGGAAAAGCCCTCCGAAATGGATGGGAAGACCCTGATTGCCAACTGATCCCATAGGTGCGCTGACCACGAGGCACATTGATTGCGTATCCGGGCGGCCACAAGCCGCCCCTACGAATAAATTGCATTCCCTTTTGGCCGCAGAGGCGGTTTCCGCCGCTGCGCCGCTACAAACGAAAGGAGTCTGAACCACTATGAAGCAGATGATCGAAATCGTTGACGTCCTGGGCCGTGAGATCCTGGACAGCCGCGGCAATCCCACTGTTGAGGTTGAGGTATATCTTGAGGACGGCGCCATGGGCCGTGCCGCTGTTCCCTCCGGCGCTTCCACCGGCATCTATGAGGCCTGCGAGCTCCGCGACGGCGACAAGAGCCGCTATCTGGGCAAGGGCGTGGAGAACGCCGTGAAGAACGTGAACACCGAGATCGCTGAGTGCCTGATCGGCATGAACGTCCTGGATCAGGTGTCCATTGATAAGGCTATGATCGAGCTGGACGGCACCCCCAACAAGAGCCGCCTGGGCGCCAACGCCATTCTGGGCGCGTCCCTGGCCTGCGCCAAGGCTGCTGCCGAGTCCCTGGGCGTGGCTCTGTACAACTATATCGGCGGCGTCAACGCCAAGCAGCTGCCTGTGCCCATGATGAACATCTTGAACGGCGGCGCTCACGCCACCAACAACGTGGAGATCCAGGAGTTCATGATCATGCCTGTCTCCGCCCCCTCCTTCCGCGAGGCTCTGCGCCGCTGTGCCGAGGTCTTCCACACCCTGAAGACCGTCCTGAAGGAGAACGGTACCCCCGCCGCCGGCGTGGGTGACGAGGGCGGCTATGCCCCCAACCTGAAGAAGGATGAGGACGCCCTGAAGGTCATCGTGGCCGCCATCGAGAAGGCCGGCTACAAGCCCGGCGAGGACTTCAAGATCGCCATCGACGCCGCTTCCTCCGAGTGGTGGGACGAGGAGCAGAAGTGCTATATCCAGCCCAAGTCCGGCAAGAAGCTGACTCAGCAGCAGCTGGTCAACATGTGGAAGAAGTTCGCTGATACCTACCCCATCATCTCCCTGGAGGACGGCATGGCCGAGACCGACTGGGAGGGCTGGGCCATGCTGACCAAGGCCATCGGCGACCGCGTCCAGCTGGTGGGCGACGACCTGTTCGTCACCAACGTGGAGCGGCTGTCCACCGGCATTGAGAAGAAGGTTGGCAACGCCATCCTGATCAAGGTCAACCAGATCGGCACCCTGACTGAGACCCTGGACGCCATCCAGATGGCCAACCGCGCCGGCTACACCGCCATCGTGTCCCACCGCTCCGGCGAGACCGAGGACGCCACCATCGCCGACATCGCCGTGGCCCTGAACGCCGGCCAGATCAAGACCGGCGCTCCCAGCCGCACCGACCGCGTGGCCAAGTACAACCAGCTGCTCCGCATCGAGGAGGAGCTGGGCGACATCGCGGAGTACCCCGGGATGAAGGCCTTCTTCAACCTGAAGTAAGTTTCTGATTTTTGCAGCAAAGCCGTCCGCTCGGGCGGCTTTGCCCAGTTTGTCAAAAGAGACCCGGCCTGCGCTTGACGTACAGGCCGGGTCTCTTGACAAGCCGCGGCGGGCGAGTCATTGCGACTTGCCCGCCGGTCTATCTTGCGGTGGAAAGCTGGGTGAAACAAAGCCTGAGAAGGGCTGTGATGGGCCGCAGGCAGACGCGGGTGGACGTGTGTAGACGGTCATGTATCCAGCTTGACCTTGACCACACACTTGCGGCAGTGGACCGGCTGATCCACAGCGATGCATGGGGCATGGGCGTCTCCGGGCCAGAGAACAGCGAAACGCTCCCCAGCTTTCAGGGTGATCTCATCTGTGGGGCCGTGATAGAACCAGATGTCCCCATCAGGGCGGGCCTCCACCTCCTCGGTCATGTCCTCCAGAGGCGCGACGCCGATCTTCTCCTCCCCCTGGATCAGGAACTGAATATCGATATACTTGCGGTGGGCTTCCGGCGTATCATTGACTGGCTTGCTGTCATAGGATTGAAGAAAAAAATACAGATCCTCGCCGTCCACCTCATACCGCCGGTCCTCCAACCGGGAGAAATCTGTATCCCGCAGCAGCTCCAGCCCCCGGTAGACGCCGGGGTGGATCCCCCGATAGGCCTGGATGTGCGCTAAGGTATCATAGATCATTTCAGACGCTTCCTCTCTGTGTGATGTGTGGTTCCGGATGTGCCGGCTGCCTGACTTAAGGGTAGCGGAAAGCGGATTGGATGTCAAGCGCTCCTCTGCGGCCGGATGCCGGAGTGGAGGAAAGAGGGAAAATACTTGTCATCAGGGATATATCCCGATATAATATAGTCAAATACAGAATTGTGTTCTTCATTGAGAAGCAAGAGGAATTTTATTCCTTTTGCGGCGCTTCAGAGTGCGATTGGGGGAATGACTGTGAACGAAGAAAAGGGAATCAAGGTCAAATCGCTGGGAAAGGCGCTGAATCTTCTGTCCTGCTTCACAACGAAGCACTCTGCTTGGGGAATCAGTGAGTTGTCGGAGTATCTTGGAATCGCCAAATCCAATGTCCACAATATCGTGTCCACCTTCTGTGACATGGGGTATCTGACCCGGACGCCGGATGGCCGGTACACCCTGGGGCTGAAGATGCTGGAGTTTGCCTTTGTGATCAACCAGAATCTGGGCTATCCCAATGCAGTGTACGACATTATGGTGGAGACTGCCGGGCAGACAGATGAGATCGTATATTTCGGTCTCCCATATGGCAAAAGCGTGCTCTATCTCTATGTGGCCCACCCGGCTGACCGGCTGGGGGTGCTGCCCTATCGGGATATTCTGGGCGAAACCGCTCCCTTCTACTGCACGGGTATCGGCAAGGCTATCCTGGCCCATATGCCCGAGGAGGAGTGGCCCTCCCACATCCCCGAGGAGCGCACCAAGTATCAGCCCAACACCATCACCGATCTGGACGGCGTTCTGGAGGAATTGCGCATCACCCGCCGCCGGGGCTATTCCATCGACAACGGCGAGCGGGACCCCAACATCCGCTGTGTGGGCGTGCCCGTCTATAACGCCGCCGGACAGCTGGTGGCCGGGGTGAGCACCTCCGGCCCCTCCGTCTCCATGACGGACGAGAAGCTGCTGGAGTGCGCGGGCATTCTGCAAAACGCCGCCCTGAAAATGCGGGAGCGCATTTATCGGTAACTCTTTCTTCGTTTCTACTCCGGGTGGAGAGCCCGGTTTGGAAAAATAGGTACAATTTTGGATTTAGGAGGATCTACATGAAAAACTGGAAAAGAAGCATCGCCCTCTGCCTCAGCGCCGTCATGATGGTCGGCCTGCTGGCCTCCTGCGGCAGCAAGAACGCCCCCGCCGCCTCTAGCTCCGGCAGCACCGCTTCCGGCAGCACTTCCACCAACGCCGAAGACGTTGGCGACCCCGTCAAGCTGGTCTTCTCCATCGCCGCTGTGCCCACCGATGCCCACGGCGCCGCCCAGAAGGTCTTTAAGGACACTCTGGAGGAGATCTCCGGCGGCAACATCACTGTGGAGTGCTATGACTCCGGCTCCCTGTATGGCCAGGACACCGAGCACGACGCCCTGAAGAACGGCGACGTGGATCTGATCTACTCCTCCGCCTCCTGGCTGACCGACGGCTCCCCCTGGGTGTCCATGTTCACCGCCGGCTATGTGTTCCAGAGCTATGACCACATGACCAAGGTGCTCAACGGCGACATCGGCAAGGAAGTCTTCCAGAAGATCGCCGACGAGCAGGGCATCCTGCCCCTGGGCGCTTATTACCTGGGCACCCGTCAGGTCTCCCTGTCCGAGGACAAGCAGATCAAGACCCCCGAGGACCTGAACGGCATCAACCTGCGTATGCCCAACTCCGACGCCTGGGTGTTCCTGGGCAAGGCCATGGGTGCCAACCCCACTGCCATCCCCTTCAACGACCTGTATCTGGCCCTGCAGACCGGCACCGTTGACGGCCAGGACAACCCCCTGCCCACCGTGCAGTCCGCCAAGTTCTATGAGGTCCAGAAGTCCATCTCCCTGACCAACCACCTGGTGGACTCTGTGTGGCCCACCATCAACCTGAACACCTGGAACAAGCTGACCGACACCCAGAAGGGCTGGGTCATGGAGGCCGTTGAGGCCGGCCGCAAGGCTTGCGACGAGCAGAACCTGAAGACCGAGAGCGAGGTTCAGGACTTCCTGAAGGAGCAGGGCCTGAGCATCTATGAGGCCGATGTTGCCGCCTTCGCCGACCACGTGCTGAACACCTATCTGAACGACCCCATCTCCGACAGCTGGGACAAGGACCTGCTAGCCGAGATCCAGGCCATGGCCTAAGTTCTCCCCGCACAGATATCCCCAACGGGGGCTGGGATAGTCCCGGCCCCCGTTTTTAAGTGTCAAAAACAACTTTTCCTCCCTGAAATCCGTTTGAAATTCCGGGCCATCCTGCGGGCTGCCCGGAGAAAAATTTGAAAGGAGCGAACACGATGAAAAAAGTCGGCGGTTTTATCCGCGACTGCGTGGAAAAGTACATCCCGGCAGCGGCCTTTACGGTGCTGTTCCTGGTGTTCGTTTTCCAGGTATTCATGCGCTATGTTGTAAAGCTGCCCCAGGCCTGGACCACCGAGGTGGAGCAGTCCTGCTTCCTGTGGCTGGTCATGCTGGGCGCGTGCTACTGCCAGCGGCTCAACGGCCACGTCACCTTCACTCTGGTCTATGACAAGATGAACGTGAAGGGCAAGGCCATCACTGCCATGCTGGGCAATATCCTTATCACCTTCACCTGTCTGGTCACCTTCCTGCCCTCCCTGAACTATGTCTGGGGCCTGATGGAGCGCCAGCAGCTGACCACCCTGCTGAAGTGGCCTAAGACCGTCGTCTTCATGCCCTATGTGGTCTTTCTGGCCTTGATCGTGGCCTATGCCGTCATGGAGCTCTATGAGGAGATCATGGTTCTGGCCGGCAGCAAGAAGTATGCCGACATGATGCTGGAAGCCTCTAAATCCGAGGCCGAGCAGGCCATCGAGGCCTCTCTGGCCCAGGAGGACCTGGACCTGTCCCACATCGACTATGGAGGTGACAAGTAATGCTGGATAACCTTCCTCTGATCGTATTCCTCATCTGCTTCGTCCTGATGTTCGTGCTGCGGATGCCCATCCCCACGGGCATGATCGCCGCCTGTACCATGTACTTCCTCACCGACGGTCTGGTGGACGGCAACAGCTTTATCGGCATGATCACCGGCCAGGAGGGCCAACTGCACCTGGTGGCCCAAAAGACCATCGAGGCCATCTTCACCAACACCACCATCATCGCCGTGCCCCTGTTCATCTTCGCCGCCAACGTGATGAACGCCGGCAAGATCACCGAGTATGTGTTCGGCGTGTGCAAGGGCCTGGTGGGCCGCTTCCCCGGCGGTCTGGCCCACGTGAACGTGCTGGCCTCGCTGGTGTTCTCCGGCATGACCGGCTCCGCCGTGGCCGACGCCTCCGGCCTGGGGAAGATGGAGATCGATGCCATGCGCGCCGAGGGCTATGACGACGGCTTCTCCTGCGCCATCACCGCCGCCTCCGCCACCATCGGCCCCATCTTCCCCCCCTCCATCCCCGCCGTGATCTACGCCATGCTCACCGGTGCCTCTGTGGGCGCGCTGTTCATGGCCGGCATGATGCCCGGCGTGATCCTGGCCGTCTGCCTGTGCGTCTATGTGGCCTTCATCTCCAAAAAGCGCAACTATCCCAAGTCCGCCCCTCCCCGCCTGGGTGCCTATCTGCGCTATTGCTTCAAGGCCATCTGGGCTCTGCTGACCCCCGTTATCCTGCTGGTGGGCATCTACACCGGCGTGATGACCCCCACCGAGGCGGGTGCCATCGCCGGTGCCTACGCCCTGCTGGTGGCCATTCTGGTCTATCACATTCTGAACTGGGAGGGCCTGAAGCAGGTCATTTTTGACACCGTGAAGGGCACCGGCTCCGTCTCCATCATGGTGGGCGCGGCCTCCGCCATCTCCTTCATCTTCGCCAAGGAGCAGATCGGTGTCCGCCTGGGCAACTGGATCACCTCCTTTACCGACAGCAAGTACGTCTTCCTCATCATGGTCAACATCATCATCCTGGTACTGGGCATGTTCGTGGACACCTCCGTCATCCAGCTGGTCATGATCCCCATTCTGTGGCCCGTGGCCCAGCAGTTCGATGTGAACATCATCCACTTCGGCCTGATCATCATCTTCAACATGATGCTGGGCCTGTCCACGCCCCCCTTCGGCATGTGCCTGTTCATCACCTCCGGCATCTCCGGCACCCCCCTGAAGAACGTGATCAAAGAGATCTGGGGCCCCATCGTGGTCATGCTCATCGTGCTGCTGATCATCACCTTCGTTCCCAACTCCGTGCTGTTCCTGCCCAAGCTGTTTGGCCTGATGTGAGCCGACTTCCCCGCTGTTCCTATTTGAAACCTAATATCTATCGAAGGAGAGATTTTTCATGGCATTTTCCATCAATCCCGGCGTTTGGCCCGTTATGATCACCCCCTGGACCGAGGACAACAAGCCCGACTTCAAGGCCATCCAGCAGCTGTGCGACTGGTATGTGGAGAAGGGCTGCACCGGCATCTTCGCCGTGTGCCAGTCCAGCGAGATGGCCTACCTCACCGAGCAGGAGAAGCTGGACGCATTCTCCGCCAAGATGAAGACCTGCCGTGTGCTGGTGAACACCCCGTCCTCTTTCGGCGGTATCGGCGACCTGTACAACTTTAAGTTGGCACCGTCCCTGACCCTGGGCTGCGGCTCCTGGGGCGGCAACTCCGTGTCTGAGAATGTAGGGGTCAAGCACCTGGTGAACATCAAAACCGTTGCAGAAAGAAGGGAAAATATGCTGTGGTTCCGTGCCCCGGAGAAGGTGTACATTAAGAAAGGCTGCCTGCCGGTGGCGCTGGACGAAGTGGGCAATGTGATGCAGAAGAAAAAGGCATTCATTGTTACGGACAGCTTCCTGTACAAGAACGGCTACACCAAGCCCATCACCGATAAACTGGACGAAATGGGCGTGACCCACACCACATTCTTTAATGTGGCTCCGGACCCCACCCTGGCCTGCGCCAAAGAGGGTGTGGCTGCCATGAACGCTTTCCAGCCGGATTGCATTATCGCCGTTGGCGGCGGCTCCGCCATGGACGCCGGCAAAATCATGTGGGTGATGTACGAGCACCCGGAAGTGGACTTCCTGGATCTGGCTATGCGCTTTATGGATATTCGTAAGCGTGTGTACACCTTCCCCAAGATGGGCGAAAAGGCGTACTTTATCGCCGTTCCCACCTCAGCCGGTACCGGTTCCGAGGCAACGCCCTTTGCCGTAATTACCGATGAGCGCACCGGCGTAAAGTACCCGCTGGCGGACTATGAGCTGATGCCCAATATGGCAATTGTGGACGCAGACTTCCACATGACTGCTCCCAAGGGTCTGACTGCTGCTTCCGGTATTGACGCAGTGACCCACTGCCTGGAGGCTTACGCTTCCATGATGGCTACCGATTATACCGACGGCCTGGCCATCCGCTCCTTGCAGATGATCTTCCAGTACCTGCCCCGCGCCTACGACAACGGCCCCAACGATCCGGTGGCTCGTGAGAAGATGGCCAACGCAGCCACCATGGCCGGTATGGCATTTGCCAACGCCTTCCTGGGTGTGTGTCACTCTATGGCCCATAAGCTGGGCGCGTTCCACCACCTGCCTCACGGTGTGGCAAATGCACTGATGATCGATTATGTACTGCGGTTCAACGCGGCGGAAGTACCTGCCAAGATGGGCACCTTCCCCCAGTATGACCACCCCCACACCCTGGCGCGCTATGCCGAGGTGGCAGACGCTCTGGTGCGTCCATGCTCGCTATGACGGACGACTTGTAC
>ENA-UEQE01002008-UEQE01002008.1-human-gut-metagenome-genome-assembly--contig:-NODE-2008-length-15408-cov-5.718153_pt1 | contig 15408 bp, 11 predicted proteins | sample MGYA00242934_ERZ507935 | MGnify/ENA primary metagenome ERZ507935 (study PRJEB26167, sample SAMN06115423) | human gut metagenome | host: Homo sapiens | place: China:Anhui | collected 2015-03-30... | reverse complement strand
AACGGCATCTCTACAAAATGTAATATTATATTTAGAATTATTCCGTATATAATAACAGTCAAAATAATATTGTGACATTTCTATTTTTGTTGTATCATATACAAATTTAATATCTGGATAATATACATCAACATTTGCAGAATAGATATATCCAGTTTTCATCTCATAAATCCATAATAAATCATCAAGACAACTTGATGATTTCAAATACCGAACCCAATCTTAAAAAAATAACTGCATCACAACACCTCATTTTTACGCAAAAAAAGAGAAGAAAGTTTTCACGTTCTTCTCATATTTTTGTCATATCAGAGCTCTATTTTCTTTTGTTTTTTGGAGTGTGTATGCTACACACTATCTACACACTTTCGCTATCAAAATATGTTCCATTTTATACAATTTTATAATTTTCTGAAGCAAACCAAATACGGCTCTAAGTCTCTATTTCCGGGAAAACGACCTTATTTCCGGGAAAACGACCTTATTTCCGGGAAGACGACCTTATTTCCCTACAATCTCCGCCGTATCAATGAACTCATACGGTGTCGTCTGGTACACATAATAGTTCAGCCAGTTTGAGTAGAGGATATTCCCATGTGACCGCCACTCCAGCCTCGGCTTTTTCGTATCATCATCATCCGGATAATAGTTGACCGGGAGATCGATCGGCAGTCCTTTTTCTTTATCACGTTTGTACTCCTTGTCAAGTGTGACACGGTCATACTCCGGGTGTCCCATGACGAAAATGCGTCTGCCTTCGTCTGCGATTGCAAGGAACACACCTGCCTCATCAGACTCGGCAAGAATCGTCAGATCCGGTATTTTACGGATATCTTCCGCTCTCACTTCTGTATGTCTGGAGTGCGGTGCCATAAAATAATCGTCAAAGCCGCGGACTAACGGCACTTTGCGGTTCATGACATGATGTTCAAACACCCCGAATACCTTTTTGTCCAGCAGATGCTTTTTCAATCCATAATGATAATAAAGTCCTGCCTGTGCACCCCAGCATAAATGCATCGTGGATGTCACATGTGTTTTCGTCCATTCAAAAATATCACACATTTCCTTCCAGTAGTCCACTTCCTCAAATTCCATCTGTTCCACCGGAGCCCCTGTGATGATGAGTCCGTCAAAATAACGGTTTTTTACTCCATCAAACGTCTCGTAGAATTTGTTTAAATGGCTCATGGATGTGTTTTTTGACTCATGGGACGATACTGTGATAAATGTCACATTGATCTGCAGCGGTGTGTTCGACAGCGAACGCAAGAGCTGCAGCTCTGTGTCTTCTTTTAACGGCATTAAATTCAGGATTCCAATCTCAATAACGCGGATATCCTGATGTGTTGCTCGACTTTCATCCATAACAAATATATTTTCCTTCTCCAATATCTCTTTCGCCGGTAAATCACTCTGTGTTTTAATTGGCATAACATTCTCCATTCTCTGAGCAACTTGTTGCGAAGCGGCGACGGAATTTTCAAATTTCTGTCTGCCATAAAAGATATTTGTTTTGCTCAGAAACAAATATCTGTGTGGTAAATAAGCTATCGAGCTTATTTGCCACACTATTCTCCATTCTCTGCGCTGATCCCAAGCAGTACAAACAGTTCTGCTTCCGTGAGCACCGTGATTCCAAGTTCCTGTGCCTTTGTCAGTTTGCTGCCCGCACTCTCTCCTGCAACAACATAATCTGTCTTTTTCGATACGGATCCGGATACTTTTCCGCCGTATTTCTCCACCAGTTCCGCCGCTTCTTTTCTTCCAAGTGTCGGCAGTGTACCTGTGATGACAACTGTTTTTCCACTGACTGCCGAATCGATCGTCTCGGTCTCTTCCGCTTCCATGTTCACACCTAAAGACTTTAGGCGGGCGATCATTTCTTTATTTTTTTCATCATGGAAGAAACGGAAAATGCAGTCTGCGCTGACTTCCCCGACATCGTCCACCTCCATCAGGGCATCCCTGTCAGCATCCTCTAAATCAAGGATCGAAGAAAAACGTTTCATGATCGTCTTTGCGGCAGCTTTTCCAACATTCGGAATACCAAATCCGGTCAGAAGCATGTATGCATCATTTTCTTTTGCCTTTTCGATTGTTTCTAAAAGCTTGTCTGTATTCTTTTCTTTTCCGATAATACCCTGTTCGATCAACTCTTCCCTGTGATCTTTCAGTTCAAATATATCGGCAATATCCTTAATATACCCCAAACGAACAAGTTCTTCAATATAAACTGTACCAAATCCCTTGATATCCATGGCATCCCTGCCGACAAAATTGATGATATGGCGTTCTAACTGTGCCGGGCAGTTTGGTGAAGTACACTTGATATCCGCAGTATCTTTTTCACGTTCCGTCTTTGCACCGCAGACCGGACAGACATCCGGAATCATAAAACGCTTCCAGCCGTCCGGTCTTTTTTCCTTGCGGACTTCTTTTACTTTCGGAATGATCTCTCCGGATTTGTAAACCACGATCGTATCGCCAATGCCGACATCTAAATCATCAATGAAATCCTGATTGTGCAGTGTTGCCCTTGAAACAGACGTTCCACACAGGCGCACCGGCTCAAACACGGCAGTCGGTGTGATCCTTCCGGTCCTTCCAACGGAAAGTTCAATATCAAGCAGTTTTGTTTCCTTTTCTTCCGGCGGATATTTGTATGCGATTGCCCATTTTGGAACTTTTGATGTATTTCCGAGCAGTTCCCTGTCCGAATAGCGGTTGATCTTAATGACCGCACCATCGATATCGTAGCCGAGATTTCCACGGTTTTCTCCGATCGCTGTAATTGCATTCCAGACTTCATCCGCCGTTTTGCATACTTTGTAATCTTCGATGATCGGGATGCCCTGTCTCTTTAAAAATTCATATCCCTGCGTGTGAGTCATAATGTCCATGCCACGCACCTGCTGGATATTAAATACAAACATGGAAAGTTTTCTCTCTTTTGTCACGCGGCTGTCAAGCTGACGCAGCGTTCCTGCTGCGCAGTTTCTCGGATTGGCAAAAATCTTTTTTCCAAGCAGTTCCTGCTGTTCATTGACTCTGTCAAAATCTTCATTTTTCATGTAGACTTCCCCACGGATCTCCAAATATTCCGGTTTGTCCTTTAATTTCTTTTTGACATCTGAGATCACTTTTGCGTTCGCGGTCACATCCTCGCCAAAATTCACACCATCACCGCGCGTCAATGCAAGTGAAAGATCGCCATTTTCATAACGCAGCGCCATGGACAGCCCATCAATCTTATATTCGACCACAAACTCCGGATCATCAAGCTGCTCTTTCATCTGCTCTACAAAATCAACGACCTCTTCTTTTGAGAAAACATCCTGAAGACTTAACATCGGCACATTGTGATGCACTAAGACTCCGGCAGTCCGCTTTGCCGTGCCGCCGACATGCTGTGTCGGAGAATCTTTTGTCACCAGTTCCGGATGCTCTTTTTCTAATTTTTTCAACTGCTGCATCAGCATGTCAAATTCATAATCAGAGATCTCAGGACTGTCCTGATTATAATATCTGTCACTGTGATAATTGATCTTATCCCTTAACTCTTTGATCTGTTCTTCCGGTGTCATCTGTCTCCTCCATCCCGTCCGTGAATCACTGTCGTATTTGATGAATCTTTTACCAGCCTCATCAACTCTTTATATTCCTGCGGAGTTACCTCGCGGTAAGTTCCGGCTTTTAAATCTCCCAGTTCAATATTCATGATACGGGTTCTTACCAGTTTTTCCACTCTATACCCAAAATATTCACACATGCGCCGGATCTGACGGTTCAATCCCTGTGTCAGTATAATGCCAAACTGCCTTTTCCCGATCCTCCATACTTTGCATTTGCGCGTCGTGGCATTTAATTCCACCAGTGGAACTCCTCCTGCAAGTCCACGCAGGAAACTGTCGGTCACGGGCTTGTTGACCGTGACGATATATTCTTTTTCATGCATATTTCCGGCACGCATGATGCGGTTTACAATGTCACCATTGTTTGTCATAAGCAATAAGCCTTCGGAATCTTTGTCCAGCCTTCCAATCGGATAAATCCGTTTCGGATAATTGATGTAATCCACGACATTATTCTTTTCCCTCTTTTCAGCGGTACATACAATTCCGGTTGGCTTGTGAAATGCCAGAAGTATCATTTCCTCTTCTTTTTTTACCGGCTTTCCGCAAAAAAGAACCGTCTGGTCTGGCAATACTTTTGCTCCCATGGAAGCAACCACACCATCTATCGTCACATTTCCTGCTTCTACCTGACGGTCCGCCTCTCTTCTTGAGCACACGCCTGCCTCGCTGAGATATTTATTGATTCTGACTGGCTCCTGCATTTTTCACCTTTCTCTTTCTGCACAAAAGCGGAGACTTATCTTTAAAGTCTCCGCCATTTCTACTGTGGCTACAAGTCTGTTACTAAAAATGTGCCATCCATTGTATATTGAACATTTACTGTAACAGGGAAGTCTTAATATAACCGGTCTGTCCATTCCAGGTTACCTTTGTCCATCCCTCTGCATAGCTCATAACTACCGTGACCTTCTCACCGGAAAAAGCTGTTCCGATCTTGCTGTCGTTCTCGCTCATTCCCGAACGGATATTTATGGAATCACTCAGCGTAATGACTGTTCCCTCAGCTATAAAATTGCTTGTGGTCGTCTGCTCTTCATTTCCACCGTTATCTAAATCAGAATCGGAATTTTTCGTTGTAAGATACTCTGTCTTAATATATCCGGTCTGTCCGTTATAATTTACAACACTCCACTCTCCATCTGTACCTGTTCTTGTAAGTGCTGTGCCTTTCTCTAACGTTCCAATTTTATCGGATTCTGTATCTGCGGCTGCTCTGACATTTACAGTATCTACCGCATAAACGGTATCCGGCTCACCCTGTGTCGGTGTATCTTCCGCCGGCTGCTCCGTATTCTCCTCCGGTGTCTCAGTCTGCTCTGATTCTGTTGTTTCTTCCGGAGCCTGCTCTGTGCTCTCTGTCTCGGTATTCTGGCTGACGATCGTGCCTGCCCACTCAGTGATCGCATTCGGAATCGTCGTGGAGATCATCTCACTTAACTTATCATCCGAAGCAATGGCCGTGTCATATTTACCCTGTACTTCTTTCTGAAGTGTATTGACATCTTCGCTGTCCTCGTACTCACTGATCAGGTTCTGAATGCTTGTATCTAACGCATTTTCTTTAATCTTTAAATTGTACTGGCTGTAAAGGTTATCAATGTATACACTGCCATCTTCATTCGTGCGCACATAGAAGAAATCCAGTCCCGGCGCAACCGTATCTACATCTTTAAATTTCACTTCAACATAAACGGATACAAGATAAGAAGATGCATCAAGCCCCTGTTTTGTGTAGCATTTGATATTCTGGTAAGCATCTACATACTGGCTGAATACGGAAATATAACTTTTTTCATTTTCAGACAGCGGGGTTGCGATTGTTGAAAGTGTATCCGTGTCTCCCGCTGCATATGCGGTATAGTACTGGTTGATCAGTGTATTTACATCTTCATGTGCATCCACCTCAAACTCCTGTTTTGCGTCATCTGATGCCTCTGAAGCTACCTCTGTTGCCGCAACATTCTGTCCATTCTGTGGCTGTTTCGGAGATCCGACCTTTACTAAAATAAGTACCATTGCAAGGAACAATACCCCTGCTGTAATATAACGCACATTCTGTTTTATAAATGTAAGAATCTTATTTGTTTCTTTATTGCCTGTCTCTTTATTTTCTGTATCTTTTTTTAATTTATCATCAACATTTGAAGAAGCCATTGTATTTTCCATCCCTTTCCTTTTGTTGTATAAAACGCCATAAAATATGTAACAGGCGTAACATATAACATGCCGCCTGCTATCTGACTGTCAAAATGCACCCGGCGGGAATCGAACCCGCATTGCCGGAGTCGGAGTCCGGTGTTCTATCCATTAGACTACGGTTGCCTGCTCTTACTATTATAAGGGATCTGCAGCATAAAAAAATGTTACTTTTTTACGCACGTTTTATCATAGCAGACCATAAAATAATTGTCAACAAAAAATGCCGGTGCAGGTTACGGCATTCTTCCTCATGCGTGTATTTTCCTGCTTTCCGGCATTTCTTAAAATTTAATGAAGATATTTTAACATGCGATCCATCAGATCTTTTTTCTCACTTTCAGATTCTTTTCCCATCATGACTGCCACCCACACTGCGGTCTTTGATATTTTCCCTTCGCCCAGAAAACGGATATCCTCTTCGCTCTCGCTGTTTTCGCGGTACCGGCTCACAACCCGGTTTAATTTCGAAAATATCTCCATCAGTCTGCCAAAATCATTTTCTCTTTCTAAAATCATGGTTTCGCCATGATTTCTTTCTTCCCCCGCGGTTGCAATGATCTGCATGCACAAATGCAATTCACCCGTGATATCAGATGCCTCCATTAATACATCCGGTCTTTTTTCTCTTGTCTCCAAAAAAATTTTCTTTGCCAGATCAACATCGCGGTTTCTGAAACATTCGGCAAGACACCTTTTTAATTCACCGGTCTCTGCCTTTTCTCCAAGCATTCCCACTTTGCACTCATATACACGCAGCTTTTTTACTGTAACCCACACAAGCAGGAGAAATTCGGAAATAAATCCAAATACTCTTTTATGGTAGGCATCTTCCCCCGTTTCTAATTCGATCCGCTCTGCCACCTCAAAGAAAATGGAAAACAGCCAGGATGCATATTCATCAAATAATATTTTTGAAGTGACAAGGATATTTCCAAAATAAGTCTGTCTGCCATTTACAAGCTGTTCAAATGCATCCGCATATTCCGGATATTTCTCTGTAATGACCTTTCCTGTCATCTCCAGTGCCCGTATATTGTGGTTTGCCAAAAATCCGTCGTAATAAGAATTGTTTAACAGGACTTTTTTGGTCGTGACCAGATCGTATTTTCTTAACAGTTCCCGGTATTCCTTCTCCGTATAGATCTGTTCTTTTTCGTTGATCAGATACCGTCTGTAATGGCAGGTGCCGACATAATCGGCATCATGGCAGTTTTTCCAGATCCAGTAAAACCCGGTCAGCTCACTGTAATAACAGTTCAGCGCTGAGATCTGTTCTCCCGTATCATCCCCCAAATATCCCAGATTCTCCCCGCATGCCCTTCCGACATGAAGCGGTACATAAAGTGGATCCGGCAGGGGTGTAAATTTTTTGTGTGTCATGGTATATATGCGCATGGACATGATGTGTCCTCCTTTGTATTCCTGTTGATACAATTTTTTTTACATCATCTGCTAATAAACTATACCACAACTATCCTGTTTTTTTAACCGATCCCGTGTTCTTTTTTTATCATTTCTTTCATCCCGGTTAAAATATTCGCTGATCTTTTCAACTGCATTTTTTCTTCCTCGTCCAGTGAGATCGGTATCACGTTCTCCACACCGTCCTTTCCGACAATGGCAGGCATGCTGATCACAATATCTTTCATTCCGTAAATGCCATGCATCATGGAAGATACCGGAAGGATCGACTGTTCATTTCGGATGATACATTCACAGATCCGCTTTACCGCCATCGCAATCCCATAATAGGTCGCATGCTTGCGTTCAATGATCTCGTAAGCGCTGTTTCTTACTTTTTCATAGATACGGTTTTCGGATTCCTCATGCATAAAATGACCACGCATTTCGCAAAAATCACTCAGACGGACACCGGAAATATTCGCATTGGACCATGCGGCAAGTTCACTGTCTCCGTGTTCCCCGATGATAAACGCATGCACACTGCGGTTATCTACCCCTAAATGCTCCCCGATCAGATATTTTAACCGGGCGGTATCAAGCACTGTCCCGGAACCGATCACGCGGTGTTCCGGGAAACCGGAAAGTTTCAGTGCCGTGTAGGTAAGGATATCGACCGGATTGGATACGATAAGAAGGATTCCCTCACAGCCGCGCTTTGCGATCTCCGGGATGATCTGTTTGTATATCTCCACATTTTTGTGGATCAGATCAAGCCGCGTCTCATCCGGCTTCTGGTTTGCACCCGCCGTGATGATAATAATTCCGGCATCTACAATGTCATCATAGTCCCCGGCATATATTTTTACCGGTCTTGCAAATGGAAGTCCGTGGCTTAGATCCATCGCTTCCCCCTCCGCCTTCGCGTGATCTGCATCAATCATGACCATCTCCGAAAAAATACCGCTCTGCATCAGCGCAAATGCCGATGATGCGCCCACGAATCCGCAGCCGATCATTGCCGCTTTTCTGATATTCATTTTGTCCATATGATTTTCCTGCTTTCTGCCGCATGAATGTGGCTTTTTCTCATAGTGTTTCCTGTTTGCCGGAAAATTTATGCAGCTATTTTTCTTTTATGTATCCGGAACGAAAATGAATTCCATACCCGGCAAAATCTGCACGAAAAAAGGATGCCGCCAAACGACGACATCCCATATCCTCTTACGCAACAACATCCTCAAACTGTGAATTATAAAGATTTGCATAAAATCCATTTTTTTCAAGCAGTTCTTCATGATTTCCCTGCTCCACGATATCCCCGTCCTTCATGACAAGGATCAGATCCGCATTGCGGATCGTTGAGAGTCTGTGTGCAATGACAAAACTGGTTCTGCCACGCATCAGATTATCCATCGCTTTCTGGATTGTGACCTCGGTTCTCGTATCAACCGAAGATGTTGCCTCATCGAGGATCAAAATCTTATTGTCCGCAAGGATTGCCCTTGCGATCGTAAGGAGCTGCTTCTGTCCCTGTGAAACATTGCTTGCATCCTCATTTAATTCCATCTGGTAACCACCCGGAAGTGTCTTAATGAAATGGTCAGCATGTGCCGCTTTCGCCGCTGCAATGACCTCTTCATCTGTAGCTTCTAAACGTCCGTAACGGATATTTTCCATGATCGTTCCCTTAAACAGCCAGGTATCCTGCAATACCATTCCAAACGCATCTCTTAATTCCCTGCGGTTAAAATCCCTGACATCATGACCGTCTAATTTGATGGAACCGCTGTTTACATCATAAAAACGCATCAGAAGCTTTACCATCGTAGTCTTTCCTGCGCCGGTCGGCCCAACGATTGCAATCTTCTGCCCCGGTTTGACATGTGCACTGAAATCTTTGATGATCGTCTGATCCGGGTTGTAACCAAACTGTACATGATCAAAATCGACGGTTCCGGTTACGGCACTCACATCTGCCGGATGTTCTACGGTCTGATCTTCCTCTTCCTCATTTAAAAACTCAAACACACGCTCAGATGCTGCCGCCATCGACTGTACCTGATTGATGACCTGTGCAATCTGCTGGATCGGCTGTGTAAAGTTTTTTACATACTGGATAAATGCCTGGATATCACCGATCGTGATCGTTCCACGGATTGCAAGCAGTCCACCGGATAAAGCCACTGCTGCGTAACCGAGATTTCCGACAAACATCATGATCGGCTGCATCATACCTGACAAAAACTGTGATTTCCATGCAGACTGATATAAAATCTCATTGGTGCGGTTAAATTCCTCAATCGTGTCTTTCTCACGGTTGAATGCCTTGATGACTAAATGCCCGCCATAAACCTCCTCGACCTGTCCATTGATATGACCTAAATATTCCTGCTGGTCTTTGAAGTATTTCTGGGATTTTTTGACCACAAATGAGATCAGTGCCATGGAGATCGGCAGGATCACGATTGCAATCAGCGTCATTAACGGGGAGATACTTAACATCATGATCAGCACCCCGACTAAGGTTGCAACCGACGTGATGATCGTTGTGATACTCTGGTTTAATCCCTGTCCTAAGGTATCGACATCATTGGTGATTCTCGATAAAACTTCTCCGTAAGTACGGCTCTCAAAATACTTCATCGGCATGCGGTTGATTTTCCCGGAGATTTCTTTACGCATGCGGTAGCAGATCTTCTGCGTTACACCGGTCATAATCCAGCCCTGAATAAAGTTAAATGCCGCACTGCACACATAAAGCCCTAACACAAATAAAAGGATCTGTCCGATATAGGTAAAATCGATGCTTCCCGTGCCCTGGATCTTTGCCATCAGTCCTTCGGAGAGCGCTGTGGTTGCCTTTCCTAAAGTCTTAGGCCCGATTACATTAAATACCGTGGAAGCCGCCGCAAAAATCATGACTACAATAATTGCAGCTTTAAAATTTCCAATGTAAGATAACAGTTTTCCCAGAGAACCCTTTAAATCCTTCGGTTTTTCTCCCGGCTGCATGCCGCGCCCCATCGGTTCTCTGCCACGGTGCTGCATTCTAACTTTTTCTCTTTCATTACTCATTGACAGACACCTCACTTTCCTCTATGCCAAGTTCTTTTGCCGAAAGCTGTGAACGTGCGATCTGCTGGTATGTCTCACAGTTTTTCAGCAATTCTTCATGCGTACCTTTTCCGACGATCTTTCCATCATCAAGCACAAGGATCTGTTCTGCGTGTAAAATTGTACTAATTCTCTGCGCTACAATGATGACTGTGCTGTCTTTTACTTTCGATGCCAGTGCTTTTCGAAGTGCCGCATCCGTCTTTAAGTCAAGTGCAGAGAAACTGTCATCAAACACATAGATTTTCGGCTGTTTTGCAATCGCACGTGCAATGGCAAGACGCTGTTTCTGTCCACCGGAAACGTTGCTTCCGCCCTGTGCAATATCGCTGTCGTATTTTTCCTGTTTCTCCTCAATAAAATCGGCTGCCTGTGCGATTGCTGCCGCCTCTTTGATCTGCTCATCTGTGGCGTCTCGTTTTCCAAAACGCAGGTTTGACGCGATCGTACCGGAAAACAGTACACCTTTCTGCGGCACAAAACCGATTTCTTCCCTCAAATCTTCCATACGGATATTCCGGATATCCTGACCGTCTAAGGTAACACTTCCGCCTGTGACATCATAAAGTCTTGGAATCAGGTTGACCAGCGTGGATTTTCCACATCCGGTACTTCCGATGATTGCCGTTGTCTTACCCGGCTCCGCTGTAAAATCAATATCCTCCAACACATCTGCCTCCGCTCCCGGATAGCGGAAGCTGACATGTGAAAAACGGATCACACCTTTGTGTTCTCTTAATTCTTCCGGATTTTTTGCATCTTCTATGGAAGACTCTGTGCGGATAACCTCATCGATACGTTCTGCTGCTACTGCTGCACGCGGAAGCATGATCGACATTGCTGTCAGCATTAAAAATGCCATAACGATCATCATCGCATAGGTGATGAATGCAGTCATGGAACCGACCTGCATGGAACCGGCATCGATTTTGTGCGCGCCTACCCATACGATACCTACGGTCAGAAGATTCATAATCAGCATCATACCCGGCATCATAAATGTCATGACACGGTTTGTAAACAGCATGGTCTTTGTCAGATCTTTATTTGCAGCATCAAAACGTTTTTCTTCCTCTGTTTCCCTGCCGAATGCACGAATGACGGAAAGTCCTGTTAAGATCTCTCTGGATACCAGATTGATCTTATCGACCAGTTTCTGCATCAGCTTAAAACGAGGCATTGTAACAGACATCAATACCATGACATAGCCAAGGATCACAAGGATTGCCAGAATAATGATCCATCCCATTCCTGCTCCTGTCTGGATGATTTTTAATACACCTCCGATGCCAAGAATCGGCGCATAGGCAACCATACGGATCATCACTGCAGATACCATCTGAATCTGCTGGATATCATTCGTACTTCTGGTAATTAAAGATGCAGTGGAAAAATGATCCATCTCCGCGTTAGAAAAACGAACCACCTGTCCAAATATCTTTCCTCGCAGGTCACGTCCGATTCCGGCACCGATACGTGCACCAAAAAATCCTACCAGAACCGTTACCACACCCATAAGAAGTGCCATCGCAACCATCCTGCCACCGGCTGACCAGAGATAGGATGTCTGTACCTTATCAATATCCACTCCTGCCGCTGTATCACAGCTTACTGCATACGCGATACCCATTGATTTTACCAGAGAACTTCCCATGGTATCGATCGTATCAGAAACGGTATCACGCATGGATAAGATCTGTTCCTCTGTCATTGCCCCTGACGCTTCCATGGCGGCAAAAATTGTACGCATATCCACGCAATTCGTAACCACGGTATTTCCGTCGTCATCCTCGACTTCTTTCTCAAAAGATGTAAGCGGCACTCCCATGGACTCCCCGATCTGCTCGATACTCATGTTATCAAGCATCGCCTGATCCATTCCGGTCTGTTTTGCCACACTCTCTTTAAATGTCTGCTCATCCACCGATGACATCTGATAGTTCATCAGAAGAGGAAGAAGCAGCGTATCATCCAGTTCATCTAACTGTTTTTTATCTGTAACGGTCAGACGGTAAACATCTCCGTCCTTTTCGTAACTGTTTTCCCAGCTTTCCTTCTCCTCATCGGCCATAAAAAGCTGTGCCAGTGTAAACTCATCCTCCGTTACTGCCTCCGGCAGCACATGCTCCACACCTTTGTTCTGGATTCCGACATCAATAATATCCGATGTGTATGCCGGAAGAGACAGATCACACCACGCCTGTACAACTAACAGTGCAACAACAATGATCAGTCCCTTCCAGTACGGGAGCATATTTTTAAATATTTTGCTCATGTCCTATTCTCCTTTTTGTCTCATTTTTCGGTCTTCGATTTCTTCCCTCGACGCCTCGTAAAGCTCATTCAGGCAATCGATCAGCTGTTCCATGTCATCCCGGTCTATTTTTGAGATGACTGCATGCGCAAAGCTGCTCATGATCTGCTCGCACTCTTCCTGCTTCTGTTCCCCGGATGCCGTCAGCTTCACATAAGTATTGCGCCTGTCTGCTTTGTTGACGTCGCGCTCAATGTATCCTTTATCTTCCAACGTCTTTAAGGTGCGTGAAACTGCAGGTCCCTTCGCTTTCAGCTTTGCGGTCAATTCGGAAACCGTCAGTTCTTCCTTTTCCCCACTGCAGTGCTTGATCGCCGCCATCGTCATGCCCTCAAGTTTCGTGATATCCGGCACCAGATCACCCATATGCAGTTTGTGAAACTGATACAGCGCAAAAAAAAATCTTGTAAATAAATCATCCATTCCTGTTTTTCTCACCTCATTATTTAACATTGTTATATATTTTCTTTGTTATTTATTTACAGTGGCATATATTAACACAGGGAAGATACCACGTCAAGTATCTTCCCTGCACTTTATCCATTCTTTATATTTTCTTTATTTTTTATTCACATCCCTCATGCAGCATAGCGAGCGTTTGCTGCATTTCTTCCAGTTGAAACTGTCCCGGTGCACTTTTCTTTCCATGCGACGCAAATGTCACACAGGAACCAAAAGTTTCTCCGCTCACTCTGCTGACTGCCCCCAGTTTTCCCATGGACACGGTAATGATCGGTGTTTCTTGATTTTCACTGTGAAATTCAGAAGTAACGGCAAGCAGCCGCAATACATCTTCCGTTGTTTTTGGAGTCACAACAAGTTTGACAATATCCGCACCTCCTTCACACATATGGTCAAGCAGCATCCGCATTACATCTATCTGCGGTGTTCCTTCCAGATCATGATGTGATGCCACAACTTTCTTCCCCTTTTTTTGAATTTCCCGGATCCGCTTTGCCGCATGTTCCTCCTCAAAAAATTCCAGATCGATCAGATCCACACATTCTGACTCTGCCGCAAGATCGTGCAGATCATTTAATGTTTCCCGGTCAACCGACACCACTCCACCCTGTTTTGCAGTACGAAATGTATACAAAAACAGTTTTTTCTTTAATAAAGGCGCTATCTGCTGCAATATTTCCCGCACTTCATTGTAGTCGGTGTAATGTTCAAATGCATCCAGCCTCCATTCGATCATGTCTGCATCCGATTTCACGAGGTATTCCACTTCTTTTATAACTTCTTCTTTCGTTTTTTCGAGAACCGGAACGCATATGAGCGGACGTCCCGTTCCGACCTCTGTTCCTTTTATTTTCATGCCAGACACCTCCCTGCCATCTCACAATCATCTTCTTTTTTCATTATAACCAACCCCCTCCTGTTATGCAAATATTTGACATCTTCTGCAATATCATTTAATATAATTTTTGATTTTAGCGCTTAGAATGGAGTTTTTAGTGTGAAAAATAAGTTTGATAGCTTATTTTTCGCAATAAGTTGCTCAGAAATGAGGATTATTATGAGTTTTACATTTTTAAACCAGCTTCCTTCTCCGGCAGAGATCAAACGTGATTTTCCGCTGTCAGAAGAATTAAAACAGTTAAAAAAAGAAAAAATAAAAACTGATAAAGATACAATCAGCATTTAAGTACGGAGGTATTTATTATGTTTGGAAACAAAATACTTGACTTCAAAGACGAACTTTTAAAGGATCTTAACACACTTCTTTCTTTTGAATCGGTTGACGGTGAAAAGAATGACGAGTGCGATAATGCCTTGAATTTTATTCTTAAAAGAGCAGAAGATTTCGGACTGACAGGGGAGAGAACAACCGACAAGAGCGGTCATATAACCCTTGGCGACAGCGGAAAGCTTTGCGGTGTGCTTACTCACCTTGATGTTGTTCCTGCGGGAAACAGCTGGAGCGTTCCGCCGTATGCGCTTACCGAAAAGGACGGCAGACTTTACGGCAGAGGAATTGCAGACGACAAGGGTGCGGCTCTTGTTACTCTCTATTGTTTGAAAGCAATCAAGGACAGCGGTGTAAAGGGCGTGAACACTCTGCGTGCTATTTACGGCACGGGTGAAGAAACGGGTATGGAGGATATGGAAAATTATTTCAAGAAAAATCCACTTCCCGACATGGCATTCACTCCCGACAGCGACTACGGCATTTGCTTTGCCGAAAAGGGTATTCTTCAGCTTGAAGTCAGCACACTTTTAAATAATGCAACAACACTCAGCCAGTTCCATGCAGGCAGAGCAGTTAATGCAGTTCCCGACAGAGCGTATGTAATGCTTGATTCATCAGACTATGACGAGCAGACTCTCATGCGCCTTGCAGATGCAAGTGACGGTGATTTTGAATTTAATTACACTATTGACGGTCTTATGATAATCAGCCGTGGCAAAGCGGCTCATGCGTGTGAACCGGACAAGGGCTACAATGCCGCAGCTGCACTTGTTGACCTTATCTCAAATGTTTACACAACAAAGGAAACAGGTTCAATCTGTTCATTTATTGACTACGCAATTAACAAGGAAACAAACGGCAGATCACTCGGTCTTAAAATGAGCGACGCTGTTTCGGGCTCGCTCACCGTAAACCTCAGCAGCGTGAATATTGAGGGACAGACCGCAAAGGCTGTGTTTGATATCCGTTATCCCGTTACCGTGAGCGGAAACAGAGCTCTCAAACAGTTCAAAAAGGTTGCAAAAATCAGCGACCTCAAGGTTACG
>ENA-UEQE01001995-UEQE01001995.1-human-gut-metagenome-genome-assembly--contig:-NODE-1995-length-15488-cov-4.847836_pt1 | contig 15488 bp, 9 predicted proteins | sample MGYA00242934_ERZ507935 | MGnify/ENA primary metagenome ERZ507935 (study PRJEB26167, sample SAMN06115423) | human gut metagenome | host: Homo sapiens | place: China:Anhui | collected 2015-03-30 | study... | reverse complement strand
GCGGGGCAGCGTGGCCGGGGTCATCGTCACCGGCGTGGGGGAGTTTTATACCAAGGACGTGGCCCGGGACATGGTGTTTGCCGCCAACCAGGCGGGCTGCGCCTTTCTGGGCCGGCCCCTGGTGGAGGCCACCGGCTCCCTGCGGAATTTCCGCACCCAGGCCCAGATCGGCGGCGTGGACGAGAAAACCGCCTTCCGCCTGGCGGTGGGGGAGCTGGTGGACCGGCTGACCGCCTGGCGGCCTCTGCCGCCGGTGCGGCGGGTGCTGGCCCTTCACGCCTCCCAGCGCAGCGCCTCCAACACCCTGGCCCTGTGGGAACTGGTGAAGGCGGCCCTGCCGCCGGAGATAGCCGTGGAGGAGGTGGGCCTGCGCAACGGCGCCGTCCCCGACTGCAACGGGTGCAGCTATACCGCCTGCCTGCACTTCGGCGAGCAGGGCAGCTGTTTTTACGGCGGCCCCATGGTGGAGGAGGTGTACCCCGCCGTCCGCCGGTGCGACGCCCTGGTGATGCTGTGCGCCAACTATAACGACGCCCTGTCCGCCAATCTCACCGCCTGCGTCAACCGGCTGACGGCCCTGTTCCGCCAGACCCGGTTTTACGACAAGCGCCTGTTCGGCCTGGTGGTGTCCGGCTATTCCGGCGGGGACCTGCTGGCCCGTCAGCTGATCTCGGCGCTGAATATGAACAAGTCCTTTTTCCTGCCGCCCCACTTTTGCCTGCTGGAAACCGCCAACGAGCGGGGCAGTCTGATCCGCCTGCCCGGCATCCGGAACACCGCCGCCGCCTTTGCGAAAGAGATGATGACGCCATAAAGCAAGCCCTCCGGCTACGCCGGAGGGCCTGCGCTTTTTATTCCATGTCCACGGTGATGTTGTCGGTGCCGTGCTGTTCAAATTCGCCCAGATACTCGTCCATGCGGCTCATGACCTCGTCATAGTTCTCCTCGGTGATGGGGGGATCGTCCATATCCCGCAGGGCCAGCTCCTGGGCCAGGATCTCGAAAAACGTGTTGTCCTCATAGGCCATGATGGCCTCGTGGATGCCGCCCTCGGCAAAGGCCCGGGAGGGGATGATCTCCCCCTGGTACAGCTCCGTCAGCCCCGCCATGCCATGGTTCAGGCAGTGGGAGAAGATCAGGCTCTCCACCTGGTCATACTGGCGGATGCGGTCGTCGCCCCGGGTGGAGTTGAGCACCCAGTTGCCGATGTATACCAGGTCCAGCAGGCGCCTGAATTGTTTTTCTGTCAGCTTGATCTCCATGAAAACACCTCCATCCGGCCGGAGCGCTGCGTCATTATGCACAGTATAGCAGACTCCGGCGGAAAATACCACTGAAAATACCGGGGAAAGTCCCCAAAATTTGACTTGAGTATCCGGGGATTCCATAGTATAATTGATTAGTTATGATAACCACAGGCAGGAGGCGGAACTATGGACACTCGCCCCATCGGGGTTTTTGACTCGGGCCTGGGAGGCCTGACGGCGGTGCGGGAGCTGCGGCAGCTGCTGCCCTCTGAAAACATTATATACTTCGGCGACACGGCCCGTGTGCCCTACGGCGGGCGGTCGGCGGAAATTCTGCTGAAATACGCCCGGCAGGACGTGCGCTTTCTGCGCAGCCACGACATCAAGGCCATTTTAGTGGCCTGCGGCACCGTGTCCACCACGGCCCTGCCCCAGCTGCGGCAGGAGAGCGACATCCCCATTCTGGGGGTGGTGGAGCCTGCATGCCGCCGGGCGGCGGCTGTGACCCGGAACCGGCGGGTGGGCCTCATCGCCACCGCTGCCTCCGTCCGCAGCGGCGCCTATGAGCGGACGCTGCACCGGCTGGATGAAACCATCCACGTGGTGAGCCGGGCCTGCCCGCTGCTGGTGCCGCTGGTGGAAAACGGCCGCTATCAGCCCGGCGACGTGGTCATTGAGACGGTGGCCCGTGAGTATCTGGAGCCTCTGCGGCAGGAGGGGCTGGACGTGCTGATCCTGGGCTGCACCCACTATCCCCTGCTGACGGATATCATCCGGGAGATCATGGGGCCGGAGGTGTCGCTGGTGAACGCCGGTGCAGAGTCCGTCCACACCCTGCGTGATGCACTGGCCCGGCGGCAGCTGCTGGCCCCAGAGGGGACCGGACAGGCACTGCTGTGTACCAGCGACCGGCCGGAGGGCTTCGGCCAGATGGCCCGCCGCTTCCTGCAGGAGGAGCCTACGGCTCCCGTGCGGCTGGTGGACATCGAGCGATACTGAGGAGGCCGTCATGGAAGGAAATGTGAAGGTCCATGTGGAGAGCCGCACCCGGCTCCCGGACATGGAGGATGTGCTGCACTTTCGGGGCAGCGGCACACTGGAGCGCACCCCGTCGGGGTGGCAGCTGCGGTATCAGGCCCGCAGCGATGAGGACGGCAGTCTCATGACCTCGGAGCTGTGGCTGGAGGACTGCGGCTGCGTGACGCTCCGCAGCGGCAACAGCTACCGGATGCGGCTGGACCCCGCCGCCCCCACTGCCCTGCACCTGCCCACGGAGGAGGGCGTGCTGGCGCTGGACGTAGCCGCCCATGAGCTGCTGTGGGAGCTGGAGCAGGAGGAACAAGGACACATTACGCTGGATTATTCCCTGCACATGGGACAGACGCCGGTGTCGGCGCTGACGGTCCGGCTGGAGCTATATCAAGAATGAAGGAGGACCCCGCAATGAATATGATCCAAAGCGCAAAGGACCAGGTGCTGGCCCTGACCACCGCCGCCTATCAGAAGGCGGCCGCCGCCGGCCTGCTGCCGGAGGGCGTGACGGTGACCCCCTCGGTGGAGATCCCCAAGGATACCGCCAACGGCGACTATACCACCACCTTTTGCCTGGCTGCCGCCAAGGCCATGAAGATGAACCCCCGGCAGGTGGCCCAGATCCTGACGGAGCAGATGGACCTGACGGACACCTATTTCACCTCCGTGGAGCTGGCCGGCCCCGGCTTTCTGAACTTCCGGCTGGGCAGCCGCTGGTTCGGTGATACCGTGGCCTGTGTGGAGGCGGAGGGTGCCGACTATGGCCGCAACGACACGCTGGCCGGAAAGAAGTACATGGTGGAGTTCGTCTCCGCCAACCCCACCGGCCCCATGCACATGGGCAACGCCCGTGGCGGTGTACTGGGCGATACGCTGGCCTCCGTGCTCCAGAAGTCCGGTGCCGACGTGTGGCGGGAGTTCTACGTCAACGATGCCGGCAACCAGATCGATAAGTTTGCCCGGAGTCTGGATGCCCGGTATCAGCAGCTGATCCGTGGCGAGGATGCCGTGGAGTTCCCGGAGGACGGCTATCATGGAGACGATATCCGGGAGCTGGCCCGGCTGTTCTATCAGCAGGAGGGCGAGAAGTATCTGGACTGCGACGAAAAGACCCGCACGGTGCATTCTGGTGCAGCACCCGGCAAGGACTATACAAAATACAGGGCAACAGGGTCGAGCGGGCAGACCCGACGCTGCTGCCGGGCCTCCCGTCCGAAACGGTCCGTTTCAGCCTTCCCCTTTCCGATGGCAGCATCTTGGTTTGTATGGATTTGAAAGACCTGTATCTTTGTCGGCCGGAAAAAAGGACAGCCCTACGACTCAATGAAGATTTTCCGGAACTGAACCGCAGCCGTGCCATGAGCTTTGCCATAGAAATAAAACCCGGCCAACTCATCATCGGCGGACAAAACGGACTCTTCGGATATGAGATTACCCGGAAGAAACTGCAACGTCTGGCTTGGATAGTCCCTTGGGAAAGATACAGCACGAAATACAACTGTGCATACGCCGAAGGAACATCCGTCTGGATAGGTACGCAGAACGGATTGATATGCCATGACTTCCGCACGAAGGAAACCCTGCGGCTCAGCACGGAAAACGGCCTGCCGAACAACTGCATACAAGGCATTGCCGCCGATGCCGAGGGGAAGCTGTGGGTATCGACTTCCAACGGCATCGGGAGAATAAACCGGAACGCAGACGGCACCTTTTCCATCGCACGGTTAGACGGAAAAGACGGCGTGCAATACGGGGAAATGATGGAACAGTCCATCACCGCCATGCCGGACGGGCATGTATATGTGGGCGGACTGAACGGTATCACCGACATTGCCCCCCAAGCCACGGACTACGGGCACGAAAACCTGAGGCCGACACTCGTCGGCCTGCGCGTCATGAACCATCCCATCAACAACGAAGGCACGTTCCGCGACCGCCAACTGCTTCCGGAAGGGCTGTCCTACACCCGCCACCTGTACCTGAAACACAACGAGAATTTCATCGAAATGAAATTTTCCGCCTTGGATTACGACACGCCCCAACACACGCACTACCGTTACCGGCTGGAAGGGGTGGACAAAACATGGAACCTCACTTCGGAACCAACAGGTATCTGCACGGCCAGCTACACCTCCCTCACGCCCGGAACGTACACGCTTCAGGTACAAGCCGCCATGGGAAGCACACCGTGGGGAGCCGCCGCCGAATGGCAAATCACGGTAGAGCCTCCTTTATGGAAGACTTGGTGGGCTTACGCCATTTACCTCATTGCCGCGCTGGCACTCCTCTACTACATCATCGAACTATACATCGCCGACAAGCGTTCGCGCATGATGGCAGAACAGGAAAACCTGAAACGGCAGAAGGAGCAGCATCTCGACGAACTCAAATTCCGCTTCTTCACCAACATCAGCCACGAGCTGCGCACGCCGCTCGCGCTCATCATCACCCCGCTCGAACTGCTCATCCGCAAAGCCGACGACTCCACCCTCAAAAGCGAACTGGAAAAGATACTCGGTAACGCCCGCGACTTGCTCCGGCTCGTCAATCAGTTGCTCGACTTCCGCCGTCTGGAACAGAAAGGCGAACAACTGAAACTGTCGATCGTGCAAATCAAACCGTTCATCGAAGACAACGTGAACCATTTCGGCCCACTCGCCCACGAACGGCACATCGGATTGTCCTGCGAGTGCGCGTTCGGGCAGGAAGACCTGTTCCGTCTGGATGCAGAAAAGATGACACGCGTGTTGAACAACCTGCTTTCCAACGCCATGAAGTTCACCCCCGAAGGCGGTTTCATCACCGTACAGGCGGGATGGCAGGAAAGCTCCCCGGCAGGCGAAGGTCCTAACGGCATCCGCATCACCGTCAGCGACACTGGTATAGGCATTCCGGCGGAAGACCTGAAAAACATTTTCGTGCGTTTCTACCAAAGCGAAGGCACACAAAGCCATCCCGTGAATACCGGCAGCGGTATCGGACTGCACCTGGTCAAAGGTTATATGGACTTGCACAATGGGGAAATCACGGTGGAAAGCACACCGGGAAAAGGCACTCGCTTCACGCTGCTGCTGCCTGCCCAACCGCCGCAAACCGCCGCCTCCGATTCCCAAGCCGCCATCGGAAGCACGCTTCCCGACACGGAGAAAGCACCCGAATCCCCCGTGCCCGAAGGAAACAAAGTCACCGTCTTAGTGGCCGAAGACAACGAGCAATTCCGCATGTTCATGAAAGATCTTCTCGGACAGGACTTCACCGTGCTCACCGCCGCCGACGGGCAGGAGGGACTGGCCATGGCACGGGAATACGGTCCCGACCTCATCATCAGCGACGTGATGATGCCGCACATGGATGGCTACGCCTTCTGCCGCGCAGTCAAGGACGACGTGCAGTGCTGCCACATCCCGTTCATCCTGCTCACGGCCAAAAACTCTTCCGAAAGCCGGAGTGGGGCATACGAAGCCGGTGCCGACTCGTTTATCGCCAAACCGTTCGACATCGACGTGTTGCACAGCCGCATCCGTCAGCTTCTGGAACAACGCGAGCGACGGTTGGCTTCGTTCCGGAAAGGCACGCACATCAACCCCAAGGAAATCACGATTACCAGTCTGGACGAGAAACTGATACAAAAGGCATTGGAATGCATCGAAAAGAACATGGACAACACCGAATACAACGTGGAGGCCCTCAGTGCCGACATGGGATTAGAACGCTCCTCACTCTACAGGAAGATGCAAGCCATAGCGGGGCAGACACCCACGGAGTTCATGCGTTCCATCCGGTTGAAACGCGCTGCCCGATTGTTGGAAAGCGGCCAATATTCCGTACAGGAAATTTCATGGATGGTAGGTTTCAACACCCCGCGCTACTTCTCTTCCTACTTCAAAGAGATGTTCGGCATGACGCCGTCCGCGTATGCCGCGCGAAACCGGAAGCAGCCTTCTTCAAAGGCATGAAGATGGGCATGACGAATATCAGGGCCAGGATGGAAAACAGCAGGCCGCCCGACGTGCCAATGGCGAAAGAAAACCAGAAAGCTTCCTCCTGTCCGTCTATGAGGAACGGCACCAAGCCCAAAACGGTGGAAAGCGTGGTCAGGAACACCGGAATAATCTTGTGGTTGTAAGCCTTAACGTACAAATTCACACGAGGCAACGCCTGTGCCTTGCAGGCCGCCGTTTGGTTGTTGTACTCGTTGATGATGTAAATACCGGCATTCACCACCAGTCCGCTCAGCAGGACCAACGAGGCGAAACCGCCCGTCCCGAACTTCACTCCGGAAAAGTAGAACGTCAGGAACGTGCCGATGAAGGACACCGGAATCAAAGTGATGATGACGAAAGGCAACCGGAACGACTCGAAAAGTATGGAACACATGAAGTAGATAATCAACACAATGACTAATATCAGCCAATACTGCGTGCCTTCGTCCTGATACCAGTTCGGCGTGTTGTTCAGGCAACGGTACCCCACCGGGAAGCGGTCGTTGAACTCATCCGTCACTTCCTCTATGTATTTGGCCGTGTAGTTGTACGAACCCAACACGTTGAAAGCCACACGCAACACATATTCCTGGTTCTTTTTGGGAATGCAGTTCTTGGCCTCCCGCAGGTTCATGTCCATGAAAGGCGGAAGCCACACGTCCCCTTCGGAGGTCTTGACATGGGTATGCTCCAAATCCCACACATTGAAACGGTCGGATTGCAACGAACGCAGGTAGATGTCGGTCCGGATAAACTCGTCCTCGTAACGCCCCACGTCCACTCCCGAAAGCAACTCGCGCAACGTGCCGTGCATGGCCGCCGCCGATTGTCCGTACAAGGCAAAGTTCTGCGGCGTATAGACCATGTACAGTTCATCTTCCTGCCGCTCATGCCCCGGCGTTTCGATGATGATGTCCATCACACGGTGGTTCTGCTTCAAACGGGCACAAATGTCCTCCGCGTACCGGTACAAGGCATTGTAATTGTATCCGGCAATCTCGATCCGGTTCGACCGGTATTGCAGGTTCAGCGAATTGCTGAAACCCCGCTCGCTCACGCCGTAGGTGCTCCAGTCCGCCCCACCGATGGAAATGACCTTGCCGATGACCTTGCTCTCCAAGACATAAGGGAAAGACGTGTCGCGGTATTCATCCTTGAATTCCACGGTCAGGTTGGCCCCCCACCATTCCACGCGGCTCTCGAACCGTTTGATTTCCTTGAACCCGACCAAGAAGTTCTCCAGAATCTGCACCTTCTCGTTCAATTCGTGCACGCTTCCGCCCAAAGGCATTTGGGCACGGATGTGGAGCTTCATCTCCTCTTCCTCCTTGGCATACGTATTCTCGTCCAACGACTGCGCAAAGAGACGCATGGTTCCTCCGAACACCTTGCTCAACGGTCCTTTCAGCTCGGTCTGGAAAAAACGGGTGCCAAACGTGGCATTGTACGCCCTTTCATACCACGGAGCCTCTTCTTCCTCCTCGCTTTGGTAATACACTTTCTTCTTGTCCCACCGGTCCGGAAGGGCATGGAACGGTATCCCGAAAGCCAACACCAACAGGACATAGTATATCCACTTGCGTTTCTGCGTGAAAGCGATGTACTTGCGGTAAAAGCGCGTCCAGGCCATCACCCGTTTGGAACGCCCCAAACGTTTTATCGGCATGCGGCTGCTGTAATGGAACTGTTTGACCAAAGCAGGCACGAAGAACAGAGCCACGACAAGCGCCACTGTCAGGTTGATGATGATAATCCAAGAGAAGTCGTACAGGTCGCGCTGAATATACTCCGGCATGAAGAACACCACCACCAACGACCCTATTGTGGTGAGCAAGGCGGCCAGTATGGCCAAGAACGCTTTCCGGTTGTGGTAGTAACTGTAATGGTCCACCATCACGATGGCCGCGTCGATAATCAGTCCCAACGACACCGTGATGCCGGCCAACGAAAAGGTATGCAGGCGCATGTCGAACACATAGTAAGCCATGACGGCTATCAGGACGTTGGCGGCCAACGTGATGGCGATAATCGACAGATACTTCCAGTTACGACGAACCAACCAGACGAACACCAACAGGATGGCCAACGACATCAACGTGCGCGTAATCAGCTTTTCCAGTTCCGACTGTTTCTCCTTGGCTGCGTCATACGTCAAAGTCAGATACATGCCGTCGCGCAAACGGGGTTTCAATTCCTCTATTTTCGCACGCAACTGGCGTGACAACTCTATCTCGTTGGCATCCGCATCCACGACGATGTTCATGTAGATGGTGTTCAGCCCGTTTACGCGGTAGTAACTGCCCGGCAGCCGGTCCCGGTATTCGAAGGTGGCCAAGTCGTTCAGATAGATAATTTTCCCGTCCACGGTCTTCAGGGGCATCTCACCTATCTGGCGGGCAAACCTCGAGGTCTTCAGGTAAAGGGTGACACGGCTTTGCTCCCCGTCTTCATCCCTGTACATCACATCGCCCACGATATCCGACTTTCCGATAAAACTTTTGATGCCGTCCTCCACGTCAGCCACCGTCAGGCCGTAGTTCGCCACGATGAGGGGGTCGTACGTAATCTCCATATATTTGGAAGTCCCGCCGGTCACGTCCACGCTCTTCACCTCTTCCCATGCCCGTACCACCGGTTCGACGTTTTTCTCCACATACTCTTTTATCTGTTCGCCTTTCAGGTTGGAATTCACCTGATAGGTCAACAGATGCCTCACAGGACTTTCTTTCTGCGGGGCACCGTCATTCACCACTTCCCCACCCGTCAGTTCTGGATAAGAAACCTCTTCGGGCAATTTCTTCCGCACCTGCTTCAAGAGCGACGAAATCTCGAACTTCACAGCGGACACATCGGCTTCTTTCTTCAGCACGACCGTAACCCGTCCCGAACCGAAATAAGACTCCGACGAGACTTCGGCCACGCCTTTCACCGCCGAGACCAACCCTTCTATCTTCGACGTCACCTCCTGCTCCACCACCTTGGGCGAGGCGTTCCTCCATCCATAGCTTATCGTCAGCGTCTTGCCCTGGCGCGGCTTGGGGGACGAACCCACGTCTACCAACGGAATCAGGGCAGCCCCGATAATCATCAGTATAATCATCGTGAGCAACAGGCTGAACGACGATACGCGATCCAGTATGTGAGTTTTCTCTTGCATAAGCCTTATTCCCTTCTCCTATATATAAGGTAATACACCAACGGTATAAAGAACAGGCTGACCAACGTGCCGGCCACCATGCCGACAATCAGGGTCAACGACAATGGGTATTGCAAGGCAGATCCCATATCGCCCCGGCTCAGGAAAGGAAGAATAGCCAGAATAGTCGTGAGCGAAGTCATGACAATGGGGCGCAAACGACTGTGCCCGCCGCGCCAAATAGCCGTAACGAGGGGCATCCCCTCCCGCCTCAACCGGTTCATCGTATCCACTTTCAGGATAGAGTCGTTGATAATGATACCGCTCATCACCACGATACCTATCATAGACATGATGTTCAGCGACTCGCCCAACAGCCACAGGACAAGGAACACCCAGAACACATCGATTACGATTTCCGACAAGATGACCAACGGTTGCACGATGCTTTCGAACTGCGCGGCCAAGATGAAATACAGCAATGCCACAGCCACGCTCAACACCAGCACCAGTTCGCCTATCATCTCCCGGCTGGAATAATAATTGCCCGTAAACGATGCCGAATAGCGCGGGTCGGCCTTCACGAACCGTTCCGTGAAATCCACGATACTCTCCACCGTACGGTCGTCCGCCGTAATCTTCACGGGATAGTAATCCCCGCCGTTTCCGGAATACAGCCGTTTGAAGTCCTCGCCCTGCGTTTCCCGTATCAGGTAGCTCAAAGGTATGTCCACTCCTTCGTCGTTACGTACGGTGTACTGCAACAATTTACGGCTGTCCATACTGTGTTCGCCGATAATGACCGGCAGCGAACGGGCACCCTCATTGATGGCATACACCTCATTCTGGCTCACCAACATCCTCAACCGAGCCTGTAAAGCGGCATACGACACATGGTACACCGCCATCTGCTCCGTGTCGGCCACGTATTGTATGTTGCGTTCGGAAACGACCGGCTGCACCTCCACCTCGGGGAAACGGCGCGACAAAGTGTCCAGAAAAGCCCGGGCTTCCTGCACATCGGGACGCCCTCCGCCCTGACGCTGCAAACGTATCTCCAAGTCCGCATCGTCATTGGAGAATATCAAATCGAAAATATTGCCGGACACGCCGAACTCCACCGTGCCGTGCGGATAGTGTTCCGCCATGTAGTTTCTTATCTTCTCCTGCGCCTGCCGCAAGGTTTCCCCGTCCTCCGCCTGAAAGTAGACCACGGCTTCGGACGTGGTAAGGTCTTCGGTATGGGACAGCACGAAATCCTGCACACCGACCATCGCCGTAGAAGTCTGCACCAGTCCGTCCACCTGCTTCAACACATCCCCCACACGGACATCGTTCTCCTCCACCGAGATACCCGCGTTCCAGTCTATTTTCATCAGCGCATCGTTATGCTCCATATAAGGAAGACGTTCTTTCTCCAGCCCTTTATAGATAAGGAAGATGGCCGGGATAGCCAGACAAAAAGCCGTCACGCTCTTCACCGGATTCCGTAAAACCCATTTGATACCGCGTTCGTAGGGAGCATAAAAATTAAAATGGAACTTACGGTCGAGCACCTCTCCTTCCGGACATGTTTTTCTTTTCCGGTACAACACCATGAAATACACCGGAATGACCAACACCGCTACGAAAAGCGAGGCGAACAAAGCTATCGTGACGCCCATCGCCTGGTCGTAAAACAAGGCACCGGCGATGCCGCTCAGGAAAATCAACGGGACAAACACCGAACAGGTGGTCAACACCGAACTCAACATCGGGGTGAACACCTCGTTCGTTCCTTTCACGAGGGCATCCGCAAGCGGCATCCCCTGCCGCCACCGCTGCATCACGTTGTCGATAACGATGATGGAGTTGTCCACAATCATTCCCACACCGAGAATCAGTCCCGACAAGGAGATGATGTTCAGAGAGATGTCTAACAAATGAAAGCTGAGCAGCGTCACAATCAGCGTCAAGGGGATGGTGATGATAATCAACAGCGGCAACCGCCAGTCTTTCATGAAAAGGAAAAGCACCAGACAGGCCAACACCGCCCCCACGTACAGGTTCTGTTCCAGATTGTCTATGGAGTACGTCAGCAGTCGGGTCTGGTCGCGCGTCAGGTCGAAACTGATATCCGGATATTCCTTCCTCAGGTCTTCCACCAGCCCCTCGATGCTCTCCTGCAAATCTTCCATCTGCGCGTCGTTCTGTTTGATGACGGCCATCGTCACGGCATTCTTCCCGTCGTGGCGCACCAGTCCTGCCCTCGATGCCAGTTTTTCTTCCACACGGCACAAGTCTTTCAACTGCACCAGACGGCCTTCGTGGTTGATATACACATTCTCAATGTCCTCCCGGTTCAGCAACTGCGAATCGAAATGGATGTTGTAACGGTACAACCCGTCTACGACGGAAAGCGCCCCGAGCGTGATATTGTTCGACTGGATGGCCTTGGACAAGGTTTCCATATCCAGCCCCATCGACAAAAGTTTCGCTTCATCCGGGATGCAAATGATTTCCGCTCCCGTCGTACCGGATATATCCACCATGGCCGTCTGCGGCAACTGCTCGATGCGCTTGCTCACGATGTTCCGTGCAAATTCGCCCAGTTGGGTGAACTTCATACCGGCCTTCGGCAAGCTGCCGTCTTTCCCGCCCCCCTCGTTTTTCAACGACAAGTCCAGATAAAAGGCCGGGATGTCCATGGCACTGGCCTTGACCACCTTGGGACGTTCCAACTCCTTCGGCATACGGTTCATCGCCCGGTCTATCTTCTCGTTCACCTCGATGAATATCAGGTCGATATTGCTTCCCGGCTCGAACTCCATGAAGATGGAACCCGCGTCCATCCTCGATTCGCTGTGGATGTCCTTCAGTCCGGCCACCTGCATCAACTGGCTGCGCAACGGAGCCACCACTTCGGCATCCACCTCGTGCACCGACGCTCCGGGATAAGACACCTGCACCGTAATCTGCGGGATGTCGATGTCCGGCATCAGCGACACCGGTATATACTTGAAAGAGATACAGCCGATGGCGATCAATGCAATCAGGCACATCGTCACGGCAATGGGCCGGTGAATCAAATTGCGTACAATCATGGCGGTCTCCTTTCCTTAGTCCATCTTCTTTTCTCTCCTCGTGCGAGGGATGACCTCCGTCCCGTCGGCCAGATTCAGGTTACCCGATGTGATCACCACGTCGCCGTCCTCTATCTTCGTCTCCTTCCGCGCATTGCCTGTCACGGCATACTGGCTGATATTGGAATACACCACATCCACGTAAGTCCACACGGCGCGTCCCTCCTCCAAACGGAAGAGCACATGGAAACCGTCACGCATCACCACCGCGTCCTTGGGTACGACAAACATGTCCGGCACCTCCTTCTCGATGACGACCTTCACGTTCATCCCCTCCATCAACACATTGCCCCGGTTCCTGATTCTTGCCCGGATTTTCACCTGCCCCTTCTCGTCGATGGACGGATTCACCTCCGTCACCTTCCCCATGAACTCCTCGTTTTCGTCCACGAAAGGAGACACGACGACCTTCTGCCCGATGCTCACCGACTGCAATTCGGCCTCTAAGATGCTGAACTCCACGTCGAACCAAGTGTCATCTATCAACGTGCAGAACTTCTCCTTCGGCTGTTGATAAAGTTTGCAGTCCATGTCGGCCACACGCCCTGCAAAAGGAGCATAGAGGTTGCACCGCTCCAGATTGAGCCGGGCCGTCTGCAAGGCATACTCCGCCGACGTATAGCCCGAAGTCACTTTGGCCCTCTTGAGAATCGCTTCCGGCACGTCGGCCATCGTCTCGTCATATCCCTGTCCGATAAGTTTGTCCACCAGTTCCACTTCCGCCTTCTCCATCTCCTGTTCGGCCTTGGCCAGTTCCCGTCGGGCTTCACGGTCGTCCACCGAAGCCAGCAACGCCCCCTTCTTCACCAAAGAGCCGTTCTTCACATGAATGGCATGCAACAGTCCGGTAGCCGGCATGGCCAGTTCGCTTTTGGCCGCCGCCCTCAACTTGCCGTTGCACTTGATTTGCTTGTTGAACACCACCTTGTGCAACATCATCGTATCCACATAATTCTCGTTCAGTTTCTGCACCGCGCCCTCCATGGCCTGTTCCTTTTCTTCGTCTTGTCCGTCCGTGTCCTTGCAGCCGCACACGGCTCCCCAGACGGCCCACACCACGAGGCTTATTCCCGTAATCCGTTTCATATCTGTCTGTCGTTAATTTACCAAATCATTAAAGTTCACCCCGATGTTCTCCTTGCGGATAAAATCGTACAGCGTCAGTTTCTGTATGCCGTAATAGTCCGTCCAGAACTGTTGCAGTTGGCTGATGTACTGGTGCTGCGCGCTTTCAAACTCCTCTTGTGCCGTGTTCAGTTCCGTCACCGTCACCGACCCGTTCTCGAACCGCTTCTTCATGATGTCGTAACGTTCGGCGGCTATATCCTGCGCCCGGAGTGAAGTCTTGCACTGTTCGGCCTGGTTGTTGAACTGCAACACCTTCGTCCGCACGTCGTGCGCAAATTCGATGTTGGCCTGCTCTATCTGGGTCTTGGTGATTTCCACGTCCGTCTTGGCCATGCGCACCTTTCCCCGGCCCATGCCCCAGTCGTAAATCGGAATGGTCATCGTAAGCCCCACCGTCTCATAGTCCTTCAGGCGGCGGTAGGCGGCAGGCAACTCATTCGCCGACTGGCTCAGTCCGAGCCTTCCGCGAAACTCCACCTGCAAGCCCCTGTTGGCCTTCGCCTCGGCCAATGCCCGCTGCGACTCCAACAGGTTCAACTGTTGTTCGATCGAATGCGACGACCCCGTCCATGCCTTGTCGAGCACCTGTTCGGCGTTCATCTCGATTTCCGGCATGTAATAAGGCGGCAACAGTTCTATGTCCCCATAGTCCACAATGCGCAAATAAGAAAACAGGCTGAACAACTGGGTTCTCAGCGTAAGGCTCGTGCTGTTCACGCTCATCTTGGCGTTCAGCAACGAAAGTTCCATCTGCAACACCTCGCTCTTTGTGGTCGTCCCCAAGTCCAGCCTCTTCTTGGCAATCTCGAAAAGATGCTTCCGGTCCTCGTAGTCCGCCACGCTTTGGCGGTAATTTTCCTGTGCCGAAAGCACCGTAAAGAACAGGTTCGTCACGTTGATGGTGATGTCCTGCATCGTTTCCAAATAAGCCCTCTGCGCATTCTCGTACTGCAGCGGCGCCGTCTTCTTCCGCCACTTCAGGGCATTGTAAGCCCTGATGGGCTGCGTATAATTCAGGATGAGAGGCACCGTGTTGTACGTCTGCAAATCGTAGTTGAACTGGTCCAGCCGCGAGAGTGACGACTGCAACGACAGCGTACCGCCCAGAAACGGGATGTTCTGGTCCACGGACAAAGTCAGGTCGTTCGAGAGCGAGTTGTTGTCCACATAAGAGATACGCCCCGTGTCCGGGTCGCGGGCCTCCACGATAGAGCGGTCGAAGTTCATCACCCCGCCCGAAAGGTTCAACGAGGGCAGCAGTTCCGCCCGATAAGAACGGTAGTTCCAGTACTGTCCCAAGAAACTGTAGCGGGCCACCTGCGCCGCATACGAATCCCGTTTGGCTATTTCTATGGCTTCCGTCAACGACAGTTTACGCACCTGTTGCGCCCCTACCGGCACGACAGCCACCCACAAGCACCACCAAGCACCACGCAAATATTTTCCTATTTCGCTTTTCATGGTATACCTATTATCTTTTTGTTAACTTCTTCGCTTCGTTTTTCATCTCCCGCACCGCCGGAGAATCCACCTTCGGCCTGAAAGCAATGATTTGCCGGGCCATCTCCTCCGCCTTGCGCATTTGTCCTTCCGCTTCATAAAGTTTCATCAACCGATAGAGCGGATACATGCGCCCCGGCAACATCCCGAAAGCCTTCCGGTAAGCCGATTCAGCCTCCGCCACAGCACCCAAATCCCGGTAGTTGTTCCCCATCAGTGTGTAAAACACGGGGTCACAACTTACCCTTGTGCCCTGACGCAGCATCGCATTGCTTTCGTTGTAACGCCCGGCCTCCCGCAACGCAGTACCAAAGGTAAACAAAAAATCCGGATAAGCTTT
>ENA-UEQE01001993-UEQE01001993.1-human-gut-metagenome-genome-assembly--contig:-NODE-1993-length-15496-cov-7.539140_pt1 | contig 15496 bp, 16 predicted proteins | sample MGYA00242934_ERZ507935 | MGnify/ENA primary metagenome ERZ507935 (study PRJEB26167, sample SAMN06115423) | human gut metagenome | host: Homo sapiens | place: China:Anhui | collected 2015-03-30... | reverse complement strand
CCACTCCCGTGAAGCTGGAGTTGATACGCAGCGAAGGGTAGTTTGAGCTGCCAGTAGTGATATATCCCACGATAGTTACATTGTCATCGTTGATGTACGTGCTTCCTTTAATCGTATCGGGGTAGATTGTTGTTAGGTCAACCATTGCTGAAGGGGTTGCATTAATGGAACCGGTATACTGAATTCTACGCCCGATCATAGTTGGAACCAAATTGCGGAGTTTACTGGAAATAATCTGGGGGTTTACTGCTTCATTAGTTGCCACAACGCTCCCAATCGCTCCTTTTAGAACACACGTCATAAGGGTTCCAATGCGGTTAGATCCTTTAGCGGTGGGGTGGATGTTGTCGTCCATCATGCAGCCATCAGCAAGTTGCGTGTATACAACGCTGTCGATGAAAACCGGTGTGGCAAAGTTACCGTTCAGATTAAGCGCTGCAATTCGCTTTTGCTTAGCCCCATAAGATAGAATATCCTGTTTCGATGCGTTTAAACCGATTCCGATAACGGCATTGGGAAAAGCGCTGTTGATCTTGGCGACCAGCGATACTATTGCATTGGTGATGGAGTTTGATCCGTCGTTTGTTCCTCCGACAATTCCGACATATTTCACATATTCGGGGTTCTTAATTTCAGAAATAGCCTTGTCTACTTGAACAAAGAAATTTTTTTCCTTAGTAGTGTTGAAGGCGGCACCGCCCACACAGTAATTATGCAATTCAGTCGCTTGGAGCTTATTCGCGGTAATTTCGCACCACACGGGGGCTTGCGATATAGTGTCCACTCCGTAGCTGTCTCCGAATGCCAACATTACATTCGTAGTGCGATCCGTTTTTTCTTGTGCAATTGCAGCGGTATTTGCGCTAATTGCAGCGGTATTTGCGCTAATTGCAGCGGTATTTGCGCTAATTGCAGCGGCATTTGCGTTAATGCGATCGTCGAAGGCCCTCACTTCTGCCCGATACGCCTCCACCTGCGCATTGAAGTTTCCGGTAAGCGCCCAATAGGTAGTATCAGCAAGGCTGATGCTCGTGGGAACATACTGCATTGAGGTGTAGCTATTGCCCTGATAGGTTACGATGGTTAGCGGTTCGTACTCGCGCGTATCGCTCCACTCAAGGGGGTTCGCGAACACGGGCACATAGCGTGCGCCGACGTACTGACGGACGCCTTTGGCGGGTGCGTCGGTGGGCGTGTCCGCCATAGCCGCGATGCGCTGGGCCAACACCTGCATTTGCTCGTCTGTGAGGTTTCCTGGATTTGTCATTTTATCTCCTAACGTACGATCTCCGGCATCTGATTAACTGTCTCGGTATTATCCGGCTCCGTATCCCATCTCAGAATGAGACGCCCATAAGTGTCTTCGGAATATACATGACCCGTGTCGAAGACGATATCATCCCACGACTGGGGAACATACGCCACGAAATAGCCTTCTAAGTTCAGACCGAAGTAAACTTGCTTCGCTACTTGCGTGAAGACGTAATCGAGGTTTTCCGAAACCCATTCCCTCACCTGAGCCTCATAGTAGTCATTGAAACCCGACTCTTGGAACTTTTCGAACTCCGCTTGCAACTTGTCCAGCGCGTCGAGCACGGCCTGGTAGTTGTCCGCCGTGTTCTCGCTGAAGCAAATGGTCTTCCACAGGTGTTCGCAAATCGCCTTAATGCGCTCCTCTTGCGAGTACACATCCCAGTAGAATTTCGGAATTACCGGGGTGTAGTCGGTGAAGGCCCACCACCTCGGGGCGAACTTTACGAAATCGCCCACATTGCACTGTCCCATCGTGCACCTCCTTAAAATGCGTCCATGTCCACCGTGAGCAAACAGGTGAACAGCTCGTCTAACTCTTCCAATATCATAACATCCACGGTTTTGAAACGGTTCTGAATTTGCTCCCACTTGTCCAGCACGTCGCCCTCGGTAATATTCTCGAATTCACGATCATTTCCGGAGCTGGCATAATCGGAATTCCCCGATAGCATTGTCTCGGGAAATTCGCTGTGAATGTCTCGGGATTTTCCGTAAGTGTTGGAGGTTTGGAGGGGATCTAACCCTTGCTCTTCCAACTTGTACAGCTTTTTGTACTTCGGCATGATCTCATTCATCTTCCGCATAAACTGCTGTTTCCAGCGGCCCGGGGGGAGGATTCCGATTTCCCGGTAGAAGAAACGTGCCTCGATCATAGGACAAAGTCGTTTGTACTGCTCCACACTGTAGTAATCCCACGTCCAGCTTTGCTCTTCCCAATCCACCCAACCCGCCTCGATCAGCTCGCCAAGTTGAATAGTCACCACGCTATGGAAGTCGCGCGGCCATTCCAACGGCGTCAGGCTAGTTACCTGCGAGCAGTCCATCATCGCCCATCCTTTCCAGCTTGTGCGAATAGTCGTAGTTGGCGCTCTCCCATTCGCTCGCCCAGTACACGCGCACGTCGAGACCGAAGCGCTCGTTAAGCTTCTCAAGCCCCTGGCGCCGTGCCAGAAGCGGATTGAAGCGGTTTATCTCGGCGGGAGATTGAAGGCTCGTCACCTCGTCCTCTATCATGCGCTCGCTCTTCTGAGTGAGTGCGTCGATGCCGAGCAGGGTATATACCTGCGTCCAGATATTGCCCTGGGCGGTCTGCAACTCCTCGCCGATAAAAGGTACGTTGAGGTTCAGGACGCTAACAGATTCGGCCAGCGTCTTAAGGCGCTTGGTTCCCAAGATAGCGGGCTCACCGCCGTATAGCTGTTTGAATATGTTGATACCGTCCAGCTCCTCCACGCCGTTCTCGTCGATGGCGAGCGCAACGGGCTTGTGCTGCTGCAACAGATTGATGTCGAAAGTACGGTCGCAGAGCGCTAGACGGCGTGCGAATACCGTCAGTTTCCACATGAGCGGGCTTCGCATCAGGTTGTCGTAGAGCACGACGCCGTTTCCCCAGTCGCAGTCGAAGTTAGGGCGTCCGCACTGTCCCATGGCTCGCCAGGATCGCGGCAGATCGTACTTGTTTGGTGCTCCCTGCTGTATCGCCTGGAGCGAGTACCAGCGTCCGTCACGGTTCGCGATGGTGGCTATGCCCTCTGTCAGAAGCGTCCATTCAAGGTAGCGCGCATCGCAGGTGTCCGGCAACCCCTCCCAGCGGAAGCGCGACAGCGCCAGCCCCATGAGCCAATCCTCGTAGATGAGCGCCAGTTCCTGATTGTACGCCGCGCTCTGCCAATAGCGGGGGTCGTTCTTTCCGTGCCTCTTTCGTCCCATGTCAGTTCTCCCATATGTCGGTTTTGCCAATTATAGCAGGTTCGCGCCATACGGTCGTGCCCTCGATCAGAATGGAGCGGATCAGCGATGCCGCGCCCTGCGTGCACGCGCGGGGGATGATCCAGACATCATCGCATTGCCAATAGGTGTAGTCCCGCATGAGCTGCCAGCCCTGGAAATCCCAGTACTGCCCCAATGCGTAGCCGTACCGCGCGAAATGGGACGCCGCTGCCATGATTGATCCCTCGTCCTGGGTTTGCACCTCGAAGACCCATCCCAACGGGCGCGTGCTTGCTGTGGAGCCGTTGGAGAACGCCCCGCCCTCCAACGGCGCGCCCAAGGCGGCTTGTTTGATCTGATTGGATATTGCACTTCGAGCGGTGTCTCGCCCGCGCCCGGCATTGGCGACATTGGTATTATAGGCGCGCTGCATATTGGCTTTATTGACCCCTGCGCTTCGGTTGTTCTGCGTGGTCTGACTTGTCGTCTCTGTACTCAGGTTGGTTGCCTCGGCCCGTTGCTTGCGTCGCGTGTTGATGAGGTTCAATTGGTTGCCCTCTGTATTTCTAACGCTATTCGATTGTTTTGTGGCCGTGGTGATCTCCTCGCGCGTGGTGATGGCTATTCCCACGTTCGCGGTGTTCGCCTGCATCGAAGTCGCTTGATTGAACGCATATTGAAAGTTACTCGCCGCGGTGGTCAGCGCACCTGCGAAATCCATACTGGCAACTTGCCCAAGCCCCTGGGCCGCACCCATCCCCAAGGCAAGCTGTCCCGATTGGACGGAGGCATTAACGTTGTTCATATTGCTGACCGCTGCAACTTCGTTGTTGGCGTCGGTGATCGTCTGCGTGAGTAAGTTCGCGTTGTTGGTGAGTATGTTGTTTACTTCGATTGTATTATTTAGGATTGTTGTTTCCATGTCCTGCGATTCGGCTAAAACAGTTGTTGCCGCTGTAACTGACGTCGCCAGATTGGCAACCGATAAATCCACGGAAGCCTCTCCGTTGGTAAGCGCCGTCTGAGCGCTCGCAGTCGCCGAGGTGTATGCATTTTGCAATGCTGTCTCCGCCTGGGCGCGATCGAAGTGCGTCGCGTAATCGTTGACCGTTCCAGCGTCGAGGTAGACGGCGAACGTGGGAATTTCAAGACTTTGCAGCGTCCGCAGCGCGTCGCCCGCCCAGGGCATGGCGATAGCACTCGTAGCGGAGAACGCGAGGGACGCCGACGCGCCGCCCAGGTGGACGTAGGTATCCACAGCGATGAACGGGCCCGCCAAGTTCAGGCGCGCGGCGACGGAGATGTCCCCCTCGGTCTCCTCGATTCTCAATTCGACGTCGCCCGTATCGGTATGCGCCATGATACGCGCATAGGGGTACGTGTAAAGTTTCGCCATGTCGGCGCATTTCGCCGGATATCCGAAATCTGTTTTGCTCCACGCCGACACCTCGAAGGTCTGCCACGGGCGCGCCATGACGCGGGCTACCGATACCCCCGCGAATGTGTAAGGCTCGCCCGTCGCCACCAATTCGGCGGGGGCGAACCATACCGCGCGGATCGTCTGGAACGCCTGGGGCGTCTGTGCCTTCATCGCGGACAAAAGCCCCGCCAATTTGTCGGGAGGGACGCAAAACGACAATAAACTGGGCGTATCATCAAAATATAGCGGCTCTGCCGGTACCTGCCACGTCCCCGCCGACTTGCTGCCCCATGTGCCCCAACTGACGGCGGTCATGGTGACGACGGCGAGCACATCCCCGTTGAACACGTGCGATTTGACGGCGGGCGTGCGGGCGAACGTTCCGAACGTCACATCCGGGGCCGTGAGCATCGCCTGATTCGCATAGGGGTTTTTAAGATAATCCCCCGCGTCGATTTGCGCCATGGGCGCATGGCCCCGGGCGAGCATCATCCCCGACACGTCCACGGAGTTTATATAGGTGCTCCAAACGTCCAGCTGCACATGGCAGAGCGTCGTATTCGGTGCAAGCTCCTCCACGGCCTCGCAGAAGTAGAGGTAGCGATTTCGCGCGGGCGCGGCATAGCTCACCGGGTCGGTCGGCGTCGGCATAACGGGATAATCCAACACGAGATAGTTGCACTGGGTCGCCGCATTGAACGGCACGGGGATTTTAACAGTGCCGTCGGGTTGTACTTGGAACATGGTCGGCTCGTCCACCTTGTAGCCGTCCAGGTTGTCGAAATAGGCGTCCCGGGCCTCGTCCGTCTCCCAGTTCACCACGTTCCGGTAATCCCCGTCCCAGGCGACGGCGCACAGCTTTACGCGCGCGTTGTCGTTCCAGCGCGAGTAATCGAAATTGTTCCGGTACTTCCACACGTCGATATTGGACATATGGGGAAATGCCGTGTCCGCCAGATGGGGGAAATCTCGCTCCATTTTCATACCTCCTTTTAAGACAAACGAGGGCACCTTGATAAGGTGCCCTCATTCCATCAGGTCGCGGCCTCGCGCTTACTGGGCGGTCGTGGCCGTCTCCGTGCCGTGGGAGTCGGTCGTGCCGCTCGCGCCCTTGCCCGCGCGCTTCGCCTTCACGGACGGTTTCACGGGGTCGGTCGCGCCGGTTGTCGGCGCGGTGATCGTCACCGCATGGCTCGCCGTGTACTTGGTCGTTGTCGCACTGGGGTTGATATACGCGCTCGTGGCCGTCACCGTCACAACTGCCCCTGTCGGCATATCCTCTGCGATATGAAGCACCGCGAACTTATCGACGTAGGTCTTCATGGGATCGATGTCGATAGGCGAGCCGGGGGTGTCGTCGTCGGGCTTGGCGGTCACCGCCGACACTTCGAACAGCGCCGCATCGGGCTCCACGGCGACGCCGTACCCGGCGGGGGTCATGGTGCCCGTCAGGTTCACGGTAAGCTGAACATCGGTGCCCGCCTCGGCGGTGGCCGCGCCCGTCACCGTGATGCCGGTAACCGCCTGCTTGACAGTCGGAATGGTCGTGCCGGTATCTCCAACCGTGAACAGGATTGCCGGAACGAACGGCGACGCGCTCACGATCTCCCAATGGTGCAAGTAGTAATTGGTCGCCAACGTCTCGGCATTGTAGAATGAGGTGTTCTCGTACAGCGTATCTTGCAGAATAAAGAAGTCCTCGGTGGTCAACATCGCCACGGTGTTCGGAATGGGGAACTCGTCCACGATGATCTGGCGAACGTTGACCTCGGCCATCTCCACGTGGAAGATGCTGGACAGCACTTCGACGGACAGCGACGCCGCGACGGCGGGCGTCACGAGGAGCACCAGCTCCGAGGGCTTGGCGAACACGGGCACCGACACGCTCGCCGCATTGTAGCGGGCAGTCGGGAACTGTAGCATTCCCACGAGCGTACGTACGGCGGTCAAGAACTCCTTACCGCTCGCCTCGTCGCTCGGCACCTTGGATAACGGGTACTTGAAGAAGCCGTAGGCGGCCTCGTAGGTCGCCAGCATGTTGAGCGCGATACGGTACTCGTCGTAATTATCGGAGTTGACGGGGGCCTGCATGATACCCGCAATAAGGCGGTTCAGGCCGTAATCATCCAGAAATGCGTTCTTCAATTCAGGCAGCACTACCGAAATAGGATATTTGTCCTGACGGTTCTGAGTGTGATACGCCACATCGCCCTCGGGTCGGTGCAAGCGTAGCAGGGATTCAACATCGTCCTTGTAGGCGTGGGCCTTAACCCAGTTGAGCGCGATTTCCTGGACGGTCGTACCATAATTGAGTTTGGCGCGCTTGAAGACGGCCAGCGGGTTAGTCCATTCGAGGTTGCGCACATAGGTGTAGGCAATGCGGTTGACCAGAACGTCCATGAACTGGTTTAGATAGGCGTTGTTGCCCGGTTTGAACAGCGCGCGCCACGTCGCCTCCAAGCTGTTCACGGTGGGGTTGGGGATGCGCTGCTGGAAATCGTTCCCGGCCTCCAGCCAGATTTTCTCAGCGAGCACGGAATTGGTCAGTGCCATGTGTTATACCTCCTTTAGATGTTCAGCTCGTCGGCCAGGTCGTCCCAGTCGCGCGCCGTGATATCGTCGTCATCGTCGGAATCTTCCTCGCGCGGCTCGCCCGCGCCCTCGTCGGCCCCGTTGTCGCTCGCGATGCCCTGGATGGCGTCGAGTCGGCGCATGACGGCGTCGTTGTGCTCGGCGAGCTGTCGGCTCAAGTCCTCGATGCGCCCCACGATATCGCGGAACTCCTCGATACGGTGATCCGCCTCGCCTTCGTCGATACCGCGGACGCGCTCGATATCGTCGCGCAGCTCCTCGTTTTCCTCGTCCATGATCTTCCTTTCGTGTCGGGGATTCGCCTTCCGCGCATTATAGCACGATAGAAAAAAAAGCGCCCCCGCCGACATGATAGCGGCGAGGGCAGATAGGAGTTTGCCACAGCATCGGGGGCGCGCCTGAAAGCCGTACCCTGGGGCCGCCCGTGCGGCGCGCTCTTCACGCGGGGTGTCCGCATTCGGGCTACTCGGCGACTGCACCGCCGCGCCCTGGCGAGCCCCATTATCTCACCGAAGACCGTAGAGCGCAAGGCAGTCGGCGAGCGCCTGGCGCGTCCCATCGGAATCGCAGCGCACGAGGCCGTATTGGTAGACTTCCAGAAGGTAGCGCATCGCCGATTCGTTGCGCTTGGCGAAAAGCGCGTTGAACTCCCCGTCATCGTTGGTGAGCGCGTAGAGCGGAGATGCATCGCGCGGAAGCTTGGCGGTCACGTAAAGATATCCCTCCCGCTCGTCGCTCCAAACGGCGAGACGGTGCCCCCGTCCCTTTATCGCGAACTCGAATTTGGCCCGGGCGGGCTTGCGCCCGACGAAAAGCCCCGTGGCATCCTGGAAAACGTTGTCCATGGCACCGCCCGCGCCCTCGGCGAGCGATGCGAGCGCTCCCGCTACCGTCTCCGTGCGCCGTCGGCGGGTGTGCTCGGTCGGCTCCACGTAATCGAGCAGAAGGCGACGCCCCAGCCCGGGAATCTCGTACCACGTTTTTCCGAACTCGGGCGGCTTGCGTATGCCCATCACCGTGAAATAGGGATTTCGCATCGATAGCGCATTGGCAAGCAGGTACACGCGCGGCTCGTGCCTACGGGGCACCCCCGGAACCTCGCGGCTCACAGAATCGATCATCTGGGTCAGCACGTAGTACTCATTGGGCAAATAGCGCTGGAATCGGTTCATGGCCCGGTCTATGATCGCCTCATCGAGCATTATCCGGTACACATCCGCGAATGTTCGCTGCTTGAATTGCTGCATTTGAGAGAGCGCGCCGAAGTACCCCATTACCTGCCAATTTGGTTTATCGCCCTCGGGCACACGCTCGGCAATCCATGCGGTGCTCGCGTCGGTTTTGAAAATGTAGTTCGGAAATTCCACGTCGGGCCCCTGCTGCAATTTGTCGAAGTAGCCCGACGATACCGGTGCCAAATCGGTCTTGAAGCGCACGAGCTGCACGAAGCGGCTTTTGTCTTTAAGGTAATCGCGCACGAATTGACGGCGCAGCCCGTAGGTCTTCCCCGCGTCGCGCGATGCGCAAACCATGGTCATATATGCGTCTTTTGAAAATGTGTCGCCCCAGTCGTAGAATTTACTCTCTGTCAAGGTAAGCACCTCCCTCTTTGTGCCCCAGAAACTTCATCGCATCGTCCACCTCGCGCCCTATCTCGCGCAAATACTGAAGATTCTGGGCATTGGAAATCTTCGTTGTGTCGCCGATGACGCGGGCAGATGGATAGAGCGCGACCGAGGCGGGGGCGTCCACATGGGTGGTATTGCCGCGCCAGTCGGTCACATCGCGTCGCACACGTTCGGCGGGGTGCGGGTGGGTTCTCTCCAAGTGGTAGCAAAGTCCGTAATCCACCACAGAATTATAGCCGAGCAGCGATGATGCCACGTCCTCGAATCCCATACCCGCCGCTTCCATGTCGCGAGCCCAATCCTCGGCATTGTAACGATCAGAGGGACGAGACAGCCCCGCGCAGATGATATGGTACGCGCCGAGCGCGTCCCTGTCCATGCGCGCCTTATTCCATGCCTCCCAGTGCAGGGGGTAGCGCGTCGCGCCACCGCAATCCTCGATATCGAACTCGCCGACGCCTGAAAGCTCGCTCGCCAAATAGGGGAAGTTGCGGCGCACGCGCTCGCTCCCATGATCGATGGCCGCACGGGCCGCGCGGTGCAGCGGCGCGAGTGCGGTCAGTATCTCGGCATCCGTCACATCACTGTCGCATGCCAGCTTAATTGAATCAGTGTCCCCGCCGCATGCCCTCGCACGACCTCCCAGCGCCTCATAGAGCAATTCGAGCGCTATAACGAGGTGCATTCTAGAGCCGCCCACGATGCGACTTCCGAAGTTGTACAGAACTTTCACCGCCTTGGGCTTTAGATCGTCGTAGGTTTCGAGACTGGCGACAGTCGCACGGTCTACCTCCAAAGTGCCGTCGGCGAGACACTTGTAGGAGGGTTTCATTATGTCCTGGGCCTGTGTGCCGTAAATGCCATTGAACATTCCCTTGACAGTCGAATTGTAATAGGCTTTTAGAAACGCAGGCGAGGCGACACCCGTCCGCACGTCCTCGGCGATGGCCTCGGGCACCGTCGCCCCTATGGGGCGCTCGTAGGGCACTCCCTCCTCGTAATGGTTGACAATTTCCTTCATGGCGTTCTTGGTCGCGTAGAGCACATGGGTTTGCAGCACGAGGTAATCCGGTGCCTTCACGAAGTTCTGGGAATACTCTCCGCAGATGACGCGCATATCGTCCCAAACGTAGGCGCGCGACAGGTTCCATAATTCGACCTCTGTCAGATGCAGGGTTGCGGCGTCGGCGCTTATGAGCTTGGAGAACGCGAAGCGCGCACCCGTGGCCGAGTCCATCCAACCGCTTTGCCGGGTCGCCTCCTCGGCAACGGCGCCGGAGGGCGTCATGAAATCAACGTCGCCGATTTTCGAGGTAAATTTCCCCTGGGGTATGAGCGCGATTCCCTCGCGCTCGAAGACGGTTCCCGGCCTGAGCCGGATACCTGTGAATCGAATGCGCGCATGGAGAGCGAACGGAAACGGGCACCAATAGCTCCTCAGCACTTCCGCGCGACTCGTCTCCAATATGCGCTCTGCCACCCGCTGCAACGGCTGTGCTGTTTTCGGCACACGGAAATTTCGCGGCATATAGCGACCCGCTATGAAAAGATGGTGCATGCTCGTCACATCCAGGCTCGCCACATTGGTCTGCACCGTAGCGGCGAGGTTCGCGGCGGTGAACGTCAGCCCCCCTCTGAAGCAAGCCTTGCGCAATGCGTACAAATAAAAATTCGGGGCCCATTCGCGTATGCAGGTCATTTTGAAGGCATCGAAAAGCGAATGACGATGACCATTGGAGAACGTCACGCCCTCGCGCCCTATGGTGCGCTGTGCCATCTGACGCACCAGCGATGTTTTAGTGAGCACCGTACATCCCAGCATATCGGCGTCGAGCCACTCGTTTGCCTCAGTGAGCCAGCGGAGATATGCGGGGATAACCTGCACGTCGCGCGCCGCATAGTGCAGCTCATCGGCAGTCAAGGGAGTTTCTGGTGTGCGAATTAGATTGTAATCCCAATCGCCGAGCGCCTTTGCAAGTCCGCAGGTGCGCCCCATCGCGGCGAGTCCGCCCATTTCAAGATAATAGGTGTCCCATAATCGGAGACATATATCGCCCTCGTAGCACAAATCGAGCGTATAGACATGGGTCGATGACTGCGCATTCACCGCAATTTCGTAGTCTCGCGCCAGATCGTGCATGAGCGGTTGCAAATCGAACATGAGATTGTAGGCGCACACCACGGGCACGACGCCCGCCGAATATCCCCATTGCATGAGGTCGCCCAGCCATTCCAGCACATCTCCCGCATAGCGGTAATAGCGGATATCATCGCAGGTATCGACCTCGTAGGAGCTTATATCGACGTCGCGTACATCGTTGCAGATATACAGGCAGGGGAACGCGACGGAGCGCGCCCCATCTTGGAGCGTGGTCGTTTCCGTGTCATATATGCCCGCTACCTTGAATGGGAGTTTACGCGACATTGTAGACGGGCACCGTGTAGGCTAGAAAATCGTTGGGGTAATTTCCGTCTGCCTCTACGCCCTCTCCCATGGCCTGCTGCAACGGATTTGCCGCGTCGGTCGTGTCGGCGATGCTCCCAGCCCCGGCAAGGCTCTTCGCACGACGCAGTGCCTCCTTATTCTTGCGCATTACATCGTTGAAGATCGCTTGCAAATCGTCGGTTCCGTAATAGCTCATAATGCTGGCGTATCGGTCGCGCCCCCGGCCCGCCCATGCGTGCTTGGTCGCGTTCCAAAACAGCTGCACGTTCTCCTTTGGGAGAGAGCCCGCACCGGCGCTTCCGGCCTTCATATTGGCTCGGAACATGACATTTCGCCGCTGAACTGCATTTGTGCGAGCACCTACCGTGTAACGAGCGAGGCTCCGAGCAGCGCGCTGGGCTTCTGACACATCCGCATCAGTCGGATTCTTCCCCTGATAACTTTCGGATATCTGGCGCATGATCTCGGAACGGTACGCCCTCACCTGGCGCGTGTTCTTTACCTTGCCTGCCTTTATATCTCGGTCAAGTCTCTCCAGCGAGCGCTTCGCACGTCGGCGAGCATTGTAAATCTCGTCGGTTCTCTCTTCCTTCGCTGCATCGCGTCCCGCGCGCGGCCTTCTCGCCATGACTTCCTCCTATCGAAAAAACGCCCCCGCCTTCTGGCGAGGGCGCACCTCATCGAATATCCGTGCCCTGTTTTTTAAAACTGAGGCACCAGGTTCTTGATGGTGTTGCCATTCGGCAAGTCCTTTGCCACGAAAGCGGCATGGATGCAGCCGTCTGGCAGAGAGCCCTTTCCGAAGTCAGGGAACATGGCCGCAATCTCGCGGACGGAGTTAGCAACGCCCTCGGACTGGGTCATGAGCACCGTGCCATCCAGAAGAACCAAATAGGTATCGGTGCAAGGGGTATTGGGAAGACGCGGGTCGCGGCTCTTGCGAATACCGGGCTTGGTCACGCAATCCACAATGTCAAGAATCTCACCCTCGTGGCCGTTCAGCGAGTCGGCGCTGTTGAGCGTCTTGAGCGTTGCCAGCTTACCCTCGTTAGTCGCAAGGTCGAAGGTGTTCACATCGCCCTGGACGGCGTTGCAGGCAGAGGCACTTGCAATCTCGGTCGGCTCGGCAACGTAGGCGGTAATTTCCTGGGTCATAATTTCTTTCCTTTTCGGTTTAGGCGGTGATTTCCGCATGGGTCATAAATTCTTCTAGCGTCATTGAATAGTAGTGCGATTCGATTTCAACATGGTTTATCGTGATTGATTCGTCGTTTAGCTCGCGCCGGAGCTTTCGCGTTGCCCTCTCGGGTGTGAATCGCCCGGGCAGTTCCTCGTACACGTCGAAGAACTCCCCGTCGTGCACCATCTGCCCCGAGCACCGCGAGAGGGCTATCGTTCGCCCTATGCGCTTTCTGTAGTCGATTTGAGCCAGTTCCATTCGAGTTTGTCACCTCCTTTTTTTTCGACGTAATGAAGTATAGCTGTTTAAATCAAACTCTGCAACAGTATTTTCTAACTTTTTTGTTTCAGTAAATCGTTAACGCGCTTCTGCACAGCATCATAGGCACTTCCTAGATTACTTTTGCGGGTTTCGCCATTGCCCCACATACCGGCTATGACCTCGCGGGCCACTTTATCGACTCCCGTCCATTTGCCCGTTAGATCGTGGTTGACGATAAGCTGGACAATGTTGGCAACGCGCCCCAGCTTCTTTCTGCGCACCTCGCCATTGCCCCACTTTCCTGCTATTACCTCGCTTGCGACTGCATCGACATAAGCGGTATTAGAGGCAACTTTCAGCGTGTATCTTGAATAATTGAGATCGACATTACCGTTTATTCCGGGCACATTTCCCTTTTCCGAATACTGCCACAACTGCCAGGCGCTTGTGTCCGGCTGGGTTGCAGACCAACGCGCCACCCATTTGACATAATCGTTGACATTGGACAGGTTCTCACGCCACCATGCTTGGCTGGCATAGATACCGGGCACAAATCCAGCGGCTTTGACGCGCGTGCAGAATATAACGGCATGGGAGGCGCTTACCGCTTCCGTCCCCGGCTCCTCCGTATCGAAGAAAAGCGGATAGGCCATTGCATCGCGATATGGCGCGCACAGTCTTATAGCGTGCTCGGCCTCGCTCATTGCCTGGGTCGAGCCCTTGGCGTAACTGTACAGATAGCAACCGAAGGGAATACCCAGTCGTACGCATTCATTAGCGTTGCGTTTGAACTGCTCATCGTCCTGGCTCTCGAAATTCGAGCCATAGCCGCAGCGGATAATGGCGTGGTACCCTGCTGACTTCACGCGCTCCCAGTCAATGGAACCATTGTGATAGGAAACGTCAATTACCTTCTGCATCTCCGCCAACCTCATCATTCTGCTCGTTTTTGTCGAATATATGCAAGAAAGAACTGTCCGCCAAATCGGGGTTCAGCAGAACGACATTCTCTAAAATGCTTCCCACCTCGGTAACGCAAATCCAAACGAAGGCAAGCGAGAAACAAGCATCGCCGTAGTAATAGGGCAACTCGCAGTAGTTCAAAAGCGCCTGAATGATGTGGCACATGCACAGCACCACCAGATAGGCAAATTTGTGTACCAGCCCCTCGCGCATCTTCGTACTGGAAAATCCCTCGCGCAACGTGTGCCCGATAGTTCCGACTATATAGTCGATGATAACCAGCAGCAAAAGCAAAACCATCGGCTCGAATGTCATAGCACACATCCTTTCATGACAATGGCGCACACCACGCCGACAACGCATTCGCCGTCTTTCATAGCCTGTCCCTTCTCTTCGGTTTTATCTGACGGTTGAAGTCTATCATGCCCCCGGTGCGGATGCGGTAGAGTATTTCCTCCCGCCTGTAAACATTGTCAAGACTTTCCAAAAGACGCGCCACCTGCCAGCAGAGGATGGATACGGCGAGAATGAGCAGGAGCAGGCAGACTTCTATGAGATAGATCGATTCCATCATGCGCGCACCTCCAACAGCAACTTAAGTCGACTTTTAGCCTCGGAGGCACTTATCTTTTGCAATTTGTTAAAAGCTACAATGTGAAATGTCGGTTTCCATCTTGTGCGATCAAGATTTGCCCGATCTTTCAAGTAATACGAACAGCATAACAGTGGATTACCCAAGCAATAAAGAACTGCGCTATGAGTGTCGGAGTTTTTGGCATACTCGCGCAAAATGTTGTATAAAACCTGGGCATTTCTAACATAGTCCATTGTCGCGACCGTCTTATTATCGTCAGTCTTGATTGCATAGATCATTCCAGACTCACTTTCACCTCGAAGCAGTTTCTGCAGCACGGGCACGAGATCGTCAAGGTATCAGTAACGACCTCATAAGGTATTTCGCCATCGTAGGGGACGCCCGTAACATCCGATGACACCGCTTTGGGATGCACATAGCGGTGCAAGGGGCTTACCCATACGACGCTTCCCCGTTTAATGGCGCGCTGCATGGTGGAGCGGTCGCAGCCCGCATAGGCCGCAGCCCGCGCCTGAGACGGAAATACCTTGTCGCCTAGTATAACTCTCTTAGACATGGGCAGACCTCCTATAAACGGGCTTTCGGAAGTAATCGCAGATATTGGAGAACGGCACTTTCTCGCAAAAGCTGGGAGTATGGGAGTATAGGGAGACAGTTCCGTCTTCCTCGCGCTCGAATTTGTAGTAGTACCCGGCATTGATCGCGTCCATATCTTCAGCCAGTAGCAGGTACTCCACACCATCGCGTGTCATGATCTCCATTGCATGGGCATAGGCGCGAAACGTGTCGAAATGTTCATGACGCAACTCGAAGCTTACTCCAATTTGATAACGGTCGGAATCTAATTTAAAACCGTCAGGGTAAACATACGATTTCAACAACTCTAAATTGCTTCTATGAATTTCAAACCAGCTGCCCATTTTTTTTTCTCCTATAACTTGCAAATTTTGCAACATTTTTTGTTGCACAGTGCAGTATAAAGCTCTATAATAGGTTACGTCAAGAAGACGAACATAGATAGGAGTTTGAAATGACTTTGGAACAACTCATCACCTGCTATATGCGCAAAAGCTCAAAGATCGTTGTCACCAAGATAACACCCTCCACTAAGGAGCAGGAACGCATTTTCTCCGGATATGAAAGGAACATCTGCAATGAGGTTACGTCG
>ENA-UEQE01001970-UEQE01001970.1-human-gut-metagenome-genome-assembly--contig:-NODE-1970-length-15633-cov-18.222037_pt1 | contig 15633 bp, 14 predicted proteins | sample MGYA00242934_ERZ507935 | MGnify/ENA primary metagenome ERZ507935 (study PRJEB26167, sample SAMN06115423) | human gut metagenome | host: Homo sapiens | place: China:Anhui | collected 2015-03-30... | reverse complement strand
TACTGGCAGTGATTTTTAATATCAATACAGGAAATGTTCATATATCTCCGGCACGAATTTTTCGCATTATTTTTCTGCATGGTGATATGGGAACACCGGAATACAATATTATCTGGAAAATCCGTCTGCCGCGTCTGTGTATGGCGGCAATTTTAGGCGGGGCATTGTCGTTGTCCGGATTTTTATTGCAGACATTTTTCAGAAATCCGATTGCAGGACCGTTTGTGCTTGGTATTTCGTCCGGTGCAAAGATGTTTGTTGCAATCACGATGATTTTTCTGCTGAAATATATGTCCGGTATGCCGCTGTGGGCGCAGGTTGCGGCCGCATTTGTCGGTTCGCTTCTTGCCATGCTTTATGTCCTGCTTTTTGCAAACCGCGTAAAAAGTATGTCTATGCTTTTAGTCGTGGGAATTATGATTAGCTATATTTGTTCGGCAATTACGGATTTGTGTATTACATTTGCAAATGATTCGGATATCGCCAATCTGACACATTGGGCAATGGGCAGTTTTTCGGGCAGTTCATGGAGCACCGTAAAGCTCGCGGCGGCAGTGGTATTTCCGACGGCAGTTGTCACCTTTTATTTTCAAAGCCGATTAGCGCGTATCTGTTGGGAGAGGGCTATGCACAGAGCATGGGGATTCATATCCGTTTTTTCAGGGTCTGTATCATTTTGCTGTCCAGTCTTTTGTCAGCCTGCGTAACGGCACTTGCGGGACCGATTTCCTTTGTCGGCATTGCCGTTCCGCATATTACAAGACTGTCTTTAAAAACGACAAAGCCGGTGGTTACGATTCCTGCAATCTTTTTGTGCGGCGCCGTATTCTGTATGTTCTGTGATTTGATTGCAAGAACAATCTTTTCGCCGTCAGAACTGGCAATCGGAACGGTTACGGCAGTGTTTGGCGCACCGGTCGTTATCTGGCTGATGGTGAAGCGGCAGAAGTAAAAGGAGAAAAGCATGGAACAGGTATATATAGAAACACAGGATTTAAGTGTGGGCTATCATGGAAAGGCACTGTTAAAAGACATTGCACTCAAGGTCAAAAAAGGAGAAATTCTTGTACTGATTGGACCAAACGGTGCGGGAAAGTCCACAATTTTAAAAAATATTATCCGGGAAATGCAGCCGATATCCGGCGGTATTTATATTAAAGAAAAGAATGTGAAGGACTTCACAAGCAAACAATACGCAAAAACGATGTCTGTTGTATTGACGGAGAAAATCAAGACGGAAATGATGACATGCCGTGATGTCGTTGCCATGGGACGGTATCCGTATACGAATTATTTTGGAAAGCTGACGAAAGAAGACGAACAAATCGTGACAGAATCGCTGGAAAAGGTATCTGCCATGGATATTGCGGAAAAAGATTTTTCACAGATTAGTGACGGACAGCGCCAGCGGATTATGCTTGCGAGGGCGGTCTGTCAGAAGCCGGAAATTATTGTACTGGACGAGCCGACATCATTTCTGGATATCCGTCACAAAATAGAGCTGCTCGACATTTTGCTGGAAATGGCAGTCAAGGATAAGGTGACGGTCATTGTGTCACTGCATGAAATTGAACTGGCGGCAAAAATCGCAGATTATGTGATGTGTGTTGGCGGAAACGGAACGATTGAATTCGGAAGACCGGAGCAGATTTTTACGGACAGCCGTATCAGTACTCTTTACGGATTACAGCAGGGGACGTATAATTGTCTGTATGGCAGTACGGAATTAAAAAAGCCCGAAGGCACACCGCGTATTTTTGTTGCGGGCGGCGCGGGAACAGGCATTTTTACATACCGCGAATTACAGCGTATGGGATTGGCGTTTACTGCCGGCATTTTATATGAAAATGACTGCGACTACCCGGTCGCACAGGCACTGGCGGCACAGGTGATTACGGAAAAAATGTTTGAGCCGGTCGGGGAAGAAGCATTTACGGCGGCGTGCCGTGCGATTGATGAAGCAGATATTGTGATTGATACAGGGTGTCCGACAGGACAGATGAATGAAAGAGTAAAAGAACTGCCGGAGTATGCAAAGGCACACAAAAAACAGGTGCTTTTCCGTCCTGACAGTGAAACGTTAAGAAATTGTCTTTTGCAGTAAAATCAATGCTGGATAAGGAGAGGTGCAGGCATGAAACCAATGGAAATTGAGAAACAATCCTTTGCAATCATCGAAAAGGAACTGACGACACAGATACCGCCGCAGTATAAGCCGATTGTCAAAAGAGTGATTCATACAACTGCGGATTTTTCGTATGAAACGAATATGGTATTTTCCGAGGGCGTTGTAGACAAGGCGCTGGAAGCCATTCAAAAAGGAACGGACATTGTGACGGATACCAATATGGCAGGCGCGGGTATCAGCCATAAAATGGCGGAGCGGTTTGGCATTTCACTGCACTGCTATATGGCAGATGAAGCGGTGGCAAAGGAAGCGGCGGCGCGTGAAATTACCCGCGCGGCAGTCAGCGTGGAAAAGGCGGCAAAGCAGAATCCGGGCTGTATTATGGTAGTCGGCAATGCGCCGACGGCACTGATGAAAATACGGGAACTTTCAGATAAGGGCATATTTACGCCGTCACTGGTTATCGGTGTACCGGTGGGTTTTGTAAATGTCGTTGAAGCAAAGGAAGAAATCATAGACAGCACGTTGCCCTATATTGTGGCAAGAGGAAGAAAAGGCGGCAGTAATGTAGCGGCGGCGATTGTAAATGCCCTGTTTTACATGGCGGCAGAGGACGATAAAGAATGGCGCAGATGTTAGAACGGTACGTGTATAAAAATCAGAAAAAAATGCGGTGCGGTTATACAACAGGCACATGTGCGGCTGCCGCGGCAAAAGCGGCGGCACAGATGCTTTTATCCGGCAGGAAAGTGACGGAAGTTTCTGTAAGAACGCCGTCAGACATTACGCTGACACTGCCGGTCTGTGAGATTCAGATGAAGGCACATGCCGTATCCTGTGCGGTGCAGAAAGACAGCGGCGATGACCCGGATATTACTAACAAAATCCTGATATTTGCCGAGGTTTCCTATATTCATAATAATAGTAATATGAATAAAAGCACGGACATGACTGTAAAAAAATGCGATACAGAATCAGAGCGGTCCGATACAGCCGCAGTAAAACCGCAGATAATCGTTGACGGCGGTGTGGGTATCGGGCGGATTACAAAAAAGGGACTGGCGCGCCCGATCGGGGCGGCGGCGATTAATCCGGTGCCGCTAAAGATGATTGAGGCGGCATTAAAGGAAACGGCAGAAGCATTTGGCTATGAGGGCGGATTGCAGGCGGTGATTTCTGCGCCGCAGGGGGTGGAAATCGCAAAAAAAACATTTAATCCGCAGCTTGGTATTACAGGCGGCATATCTATTCTTGGAACAAGCGGCATTGTAGAGCCGATGAGTGAGCAGGCGCTGATTGATACAATCCGTACAGAGATGAAAATGCACCTGGCAGACGGGGAACAGACTCTTTTGATAACACCGGGTAATTATGGACAGGATTTTTTGCATGAAACATTAAAAATTGAATTAAAAAGAAGTATTAAATGCAGTAATTTTATCGGGGATACGATTGATATGGGCTGTGAACTTGGGGCAAAAGGCATGCTTTTTGTCGGTCATATCGGAAAACTGGTCAAGCTGGGCGCGGGCATTATGAATACCCATTCCAAAATGGCGGACGGTCGCATGGAAATACTGGCAGCGTGTGCCGTGCGGGCAGGCGCCGGGATTGAAGCGGTGCGCAATATTTTAGACTGTGTGACGACCGATGCTGCACTGGAGCTTTTAAAAAATGAAAAGATACTCGGAAAGACAATGGAACAGCTTATGTTACGGATTGATGCCTGCCTGCAAAAAAGAGGCGGTGACAATATGCAGATAGGTGCAGTTGTTTTTTCCAATGAATACGGACTGCTTGGAAAAACAGAACAGGCAGACGAACTGCTTTTAAAAATCACGGCAGATGTAAGCAGTGAAAAATAAGGATTCTGCATGGCAGATAGGAAACGAGGAATAAATATATGGTTAAAATTATCGGAGCGGGACCGGGGGCAAAAGACCTGATTACGGTGCGCGGCATGCGTGCATTACAGGAAGCCGATGTCATTATCTATGCAGGCTCACTGGTCAATGAAGAATTATTGGAATATGCAAAAAAAGAATGTGAAATTTATAACAGTGCTTATATGAATCTGGACGAAGTCATTGATGTGATTGTAAAGGCAGAGCAGGCAGGGAAAAAGGTTGTCCGTCTGCACACGGGCGATCCGTCAATTTACGGTGCAATCCGCGAACAGATTGAAGTGCTTGCCACACACGGAATCCAGTGTGAAATCTGTCCGGGCGTCAGCAGCTTTTTAGCGGCGGCGGCGGCGCTAAATTGTGAATATACCGTACCGGAAGTATCCCAGACGGTCATTCTTACGAGAATGGAAGGAAGAACACCGGTGCCGGAAAAAGAAAAGCTTTCGCTTTTGGCACAGCACGGCGCTTCCATGGCTGTTTTTTTAAGTGCGGGACATTTAAAAGAATTGCAGGAACAGTTGTGTGAGGGAGCGTATACACCGGATACGCCGTGTGCGATTGTATACAAGGCAAGCTGGCAGTGGACGCTAACGATGAGGTCATCGGCTATCAGTTCGTCAAGCTGGGCAAGATGATGGAGGATATCCGTCACGGCAAGACCCCCAACGAGGCTTACGAGAAGAACGTGGGTACTTACGGCCGCTTCAGCAAGGAGCAGGGCGCTGTGAAGTACATCGACCCGCGTGAGGAATAAGAGAGGAGGAACAACTCAATGGCAACTTTTGAATCTATGGATCGCCGTATGCCTAAAATTGAGGCATGCCTGAAGGCTAACGGTCTGGAGTCTCTGGACGCTTGCAACGAGATGCTCCTCGCTAAGGGCATCGACTGCGACAAGATCGTCCGCGGCGTGCAGCCCATCTGCTTTGATAACGCTGTCTGGGCTTACACTCTGGGCACCGCTATCGCTGTGAAGCGCGGCCTGACCGACGCTGCCGAGTGCGCAGCTGCTATCGGTGAGGGTCTGGAAGCTTTCACCATCCCCGGCTCTGTTGCTGAGCAGCGTCAGGTCGGTCTGGGTCACGGCAACCTGGGCGCTCGTCTGCTGAGCGAGGACACCACCTGCTTCGCTTTCCTGGCAGGCCACGAGTCCTTTGCTGCTGCTGAGGGTGCTATCGGCATCGCCCGCACTGCAAACAAGGTCCGCAAGACCCCCCTGCGCGTCATCCTGAACGGCCTGGGCAAGGACGCAGCTTACATCATTTCCCGTATCAACGGCTTCACCTATGTGCAGACCGAGTACGATATCCCCACCCAGACCCTGACTGTGGTCAAGGAGATCCCCTTCTCCGAGGGTGAGCGCGCAGCCGTTAAGTGCTACGGCGCTAACGACGTTATGGAAGGCGTTGCCATCATGAAGAAGGAGGACGTGCAGTGCTCCATCACCGGCAACTCCACCAACCCCGTCCGCTTCCAGCATCTGGTTGCCGGTACCTACAAGAAGTGGGCTATCGAGAACGGCAAGAAGTACTTCTCCGTTGCTTCCGGCGGCGGCACCGGCCGTACCCTGCACCCCGATAACGTGGCTGCAGGCCCCGCAAGCTACGGCCTGACCGACTCTCTGGGCCGCGTGCACGGCGATGCTCAGTTCGCAGGCTCCTCTTCTGTGCCCGCACACGTTGAGATGATGGGTCTGATCGGCATGGGCAACAACCCCATGGTCGGCGCTACCGTTGCCTGCGCTGTTGCTGCAGCTCAGGCCAACGCCTAAGTCTTTCCTAAGTTTCAGCGAGGGGGAGCTGCTTTCCGAATGAGCAGCTCCCCTTTTTTTGCTGATAGATATCCGAACACAAGCAACCCAAAATAAGAAGGATGAAACAATGAAAAAGAATCAGATCCGCAAGAGCGTGGCTGCGCTGGCCATGGCGGCTGTTGTAAGCGTCAGCCTGCTGGGCTACGGCTGCGGCAGCAAGTCTGCCTCCTCCACCGCAGGCGTGTCCGGCGAGTTCACCGGTACGGCCAAGGGCATGGGCGGCGATGTTACCGTCACTCTGACTTTGACCGACGGCAAGATCACCGGCTGTACCGCCGAGGGCAAGGATGAGACCCCCGGCATCGGCACCATGGCTCTGGAGCAGCTGCCCGGCGCGATTGCCGAGAGCGGCAGCATTGCCGTGGACGGCGTGGCCACTGCAACTATCACCTCCGACGCCATCAAGGAGGCTGCCGCTGCCGCTCTGGCCGCAGCCGGCCTGAACGCTGATGACTACAAGACCGAGGTCAAGGCCGACACGACCAAGGCCGAGGACTCTACCATTGATGCAGACATTGCCATCGTGGGTGCAGGCGGTGCAGGCATGACTGCTGCCATCACCGCTGCTGCCGAGGGCAAGAGCGTGGTCATTCTGGAGAGCCAGCCCATGGTGGGCGGCAACTCCGTGCGCGCTACCGGCGGCATGAACGCCGGCAAGACCGTGTATCAGGATGAGAACGAGTTCGGCGAGTCCGCAGGCGTGGAAAAGACCCTGAAGACCGCTGCTGAAAAGTACGCCGACAACGCCACCATCACCGCTCTGGCAAAGACCGTCTCCGAGCAGTGGGCTGCTTATCAGGCAGACCCCAAGGGCTACTTCGACTCTGTGGAGCTGATGGAGCTGGACACCATGATCGGCGGCAAGGGCATCAACGACCCCGCTCTGGTGGAGACTCTGTGCTCCAACAGCGCTGACGCCATCGACTGGCTGGACGAGCACGGCATCACCCTGCACAGCGTTTCCAGTTTCGGCGGCGCATCCGTCAAGCGTATCCATCGCCCCGTGGATGCTGAGGGCAAGACCCTTTCTGTGGGCTCTTACATGATCCCCTTGCTGCAGGAGAACTGCGACAAGGCCGGCGTGCAGACCCTGCTGAACACCACCGCTACCGAGCTGCTGACCGATGCAAACGGCGCTGTTGTGGGCGTGAAGGCTACCGGTTCCACCGGCGAGACCATCACCGTGAATGCCAAGGCTGTGGTGCTGACCACCGGCGGCTTCGGCGCAAATCTGGACATGGTCACCGAGTACAAGCCCGAGCTGAAGGGCTTTATGACCACCAACGCCGCAGGCGCACAGGGTCAGGGCATTGAGATGGCTACCGCTGTGGGCGCTGACACTGTGGACATGGATCAGATCCAGATCCACCCCACCGTGGAGGCTAACACCGCTGCTCTGATCACCGAGGGTCTGCGCGGCGACGGCGCTGTGCTGATCAACGCCGAGGGCAAGCGCTTCATCGACGAAGTGGGCACCCGTGACGTGGTTTCCGCTGCCGAGATCGCTCAGACCGGCAGCTACAGCTGGCTGGTGGTGGATCAGGCTATGGTCGATGCCTCCAGCGTCATTCAGGGCTACATCAAAAAGGGCTACACCGTGACCGGCCAGACCTACGAGGAACTGGCAAAGGCCATGGGCGTGGACGAGGCTGTTTTTGCCGAGACCATGAAGACCTGGAACGGCTACGTTGAGGCCAAGAACGACCCCGACTTTGGCCGCACCAGCTTTGCAAAGGCTCTGGATAACGCTCCCTACTACGCCATCAAGGTTACCGCAGGTGTGCACCACACCATGGGCGGCCTGAAGATCAACACCAACACCGAGGTGCTGAAGGCTGACGGCTCTGTGATCCCCGGCCTGTTCGCAGCAGGTGAGGTGACCGGCGGCGTGCACGGTGCAAACCGTCTGGGCGGCAACGCTGTGGCCGACTTTACCGTCTTTGGCCGCATTGCCGGTGCAGCTGCCAGCAAGTACGCTGCATGAGCATAAAGCAAAAAAACTCTGACACCGCCGCCCCCAAGGGCAGCGCGTGGAAGAAAAATGTGATCTTTGCGCTGGTGGTGCTGGTGCTGGCCGCAGGTATTTTTCTTGCGGTGCGGGCGCAGCACCCAGCCAAGGGCAGCGGCTTACAGGCCGTTGTGGATTTCGGTGACGGCGTTACCGAGACCCTGCCCCTTGCGCAGGATCACGATTACCTGTACGAGGTAGGGGACTACATCGTGCACCTGCAGGTAAAGGATGGTGCCATCGCGTTTTTGGACAGTCAGTGCCCGGACCATGTCTGTGAGCAATTCGGCTGGCTGGACAAGGACGGCGCATGGGCCGCCTGTGTGCCCGCAGGGGTGTATGTGGTGGTAGAGCCCACCGCAGACGCAGAGTAAAAAAGAATAAATCAGCCGGGCCTTCGGGTCCGGCTGATTTTCTTTTTGAGGGAAAACGATTCCAAATGGCCGCCGCGTGCGCTTTGGCCATATTTTAAGGAATTTGATTTTTTGTCTGAGATTCTGAAAAGCCTGCGGGCTTTTCAGAACCCTTTTTCACAGGAAGGAGAGCAGAGAAGAGGCAGTTTGAATCGTATTATATAAAGATATGCAACTGCTCAGCGGCGCACAAAGAAAGCCATTCTTTGTAAAAAAAGTCTGAAACTTTGTGGAAATGCCGTGAAACGAAAATTGGACGCTTGTTTATCGGGGCAAAATGCGATACACTACAAATAAGAGTTTCTGACGGGTGCTTTTGCAAAAAGCACCTTGTCATAAAAGAACCTAGGAGGAACGGCAAGAATGATCTGGAACAAGTCTAAACAGCCCGCCGACCCGCAGCAGGACGCAGCGGCTGCACCCAAAAAAGGCGGTGCGGCAGCCTTTGCCCAAAAGAACTGGAAGTGGTTGGTGCCGGTGGCCATCGTGGTGCTGGCAGGCGGCTGGTGGCTGCTGAAGCCCAAGGGTGCAAAGCCCGCCAACGTGGATACTTCCTATACAGAGGCAGTGCCGGAGACCCGGGATGTCTCCAACACGCTCAGCGGCACTGGTACGCTGAAGCCTGCCAATACTTACAGCGTCAAATCGCTGGTGCCCGGCAAGGTGCTGACCGGCGACTTTGAGGAGGGCGATATCGTGGAGGAGGGCACTGTGCTCTACACGGTGGATTCCTCCGATGCAACCACCAAGGTGGAGCAGGCAGCCATCACCCTGCAGCAGGCGCAGCGCAGCTACGACAAGACCGCCGACCATCAGTATGTGCGTGCCGAGGTGGCGGGCGTCGTCAGCAGCCTGAAGGTGAACAAGGGCGATGAGGTAAAGAGCGGTCAGGAGGTGGCCGTGGTGCGGGACAGCTCCAAGATGAATCTGGTGCTGGAGTTCCCGGCTGCGGATGCTGCTAACTTCTCGGTAGGGCAGACCGCCCAGGTGACGCTGGACGGTACTTTTGAGGTGCTGCCCGGCACTATTACCGCTGTGACCGGCACCGATGCCCTGAGCACGGGCAACCTGCTCACCCGCACTGTGACCCTCTCGGTGTCCAATGCGGGTGGTCTGACCACGGCACAGGCTGCAACGGCTACTATCAACGGGGTGAGCTCCATTGCAGCAGCCAACTTCCAGTATCAGGCCGAGCGTACCCTGACTGCGCTGGCTTCCGGTACCGTCACCGCCATCAATGTGCGGGAGGGCGGCAGCGTGAACAAGGACGATATCATCCTGACCCTCAGCGGTGAGGAACTGACAGAGTCCATCCAGTCTGCCTCCGAGACCCTGCGCGGCGCGGAACTGTCCATGCAAAATATGCAGGACGCCATGGATAACTACACCATCACCTCGCCCATCAGCGGCACCATCATCGAGAAAAATGCCAAGGTGGGCGATGCCCTGAGCACCGGCAGCGACCTGTGCACCATCTACGACCTGAGTTATCTGGAAATGACCATCAACGTGGACGAGCTGCAGGTCAGCAGCCTGAAGGTGGGGCAGTCCGTACAGGTGACCGCAGATGCCGTGAAGGATAAGACCTACGAGGGCTTGGTCACCCGTGTGTCCATGAAGGGTGATACCAGCGGCGGTACCACCACCTACCCGGTGACCGTGCGCATTGACGAGACCGATGGTCTGCGCCCGGGCATGAATGCCAACGCCGAGATCGTGGTGGCGCAGGCGAAAAATGCGCTCACCGTGCCCAATGCCGCCATTGTGCGGGGCGGTTATGTGCTGGTGCGGCAGGATTCTCCCAGCGCCGTGAACGCCGATGATTCCATGAGCGCACCGGAGGGCTATGTGTATGTCAAGGTCAAGACCGGTGTCAGCGACGACAACTATACGCAGGTGACCAGCGGCCTGTCCGAGAGTGATACCATCGCCTACGACCCCAGCTCCGTGAGCAGCGACAGCTACTATGACGACGGCGGCTATGATGATATGGGCGGCGAAGTGATCGGCGGCGCCGGAAACAATGCAGACCTTGCCGAGGGCGGCGAGGAGACGCTGCCGGAGGAGACGGAAAACGGTGAAGCCCCCGCAGCGGACGCTGAAGAGCCCGCAGAGGGCATCGACCCCGCCGAGGCCGGCGCAGTTGTGGTGAATTGACGCAGGAGGGATGAATGAGCGCTCTGATCGAGTTTGATGAAGTCTGCAAATATTACCAGATGGGCGATACCACGGTAAAGGCTGCCGACCACATCACCATGAAAATCGAAAAAGGCGAGTTCGTGGCCATCGTGGGTCAGTCCGGTTCGGGCAAATCCACCTGCATGAACATCATCGGCTGTCTGGATGTGCCTACCTACGGCACCTACCGGCTCAACGGCCGGGATGTGGGCAAGATGAACCGCAACGAGCTGGCCGCTGTCCGCAACGAGATGCTGGGCTTTATCTTCCAGCAATACAATCTGCTGCCCAGGCTGAACCTGATGGAAAACGTGGAGGTGCCGCTGGTGTATGCGGGCATCTCCCGCGCCGAGCGCCACATCCGCGCCCGGGAGGTGCTGGAGCAGGTGGGGCTTGGCGACAAGCTGAAAAACCGCCCCAACCAGCTTTCCGGCGGCCAGCAGCAGCGCGTGTCCATTGCGCGGGCACTGGTGCGCAACCCGCCGGTCATTCTGGCGGACGAGCCCACCGGCGCGCTGGACTCCCATACCGGCCGCGAGGTGCTGGGGCTTTTGCAGCAGCTGCACAAGCAGGGACACACCGTAGTGCTGATCACCCACGACAATTCCATTGCCGTGCAGGCCGACCGCATCATCCGGCTGGAGGACGGTCAGGTGGTGTATGACGGCGACTCCCACGCACCGGAGGCCATGGTGCAGCCCACCCTGCTGCCCGAAACGCCGGAAAAGGAGGAACAGGCATGATCTTTGAAACCTTCCGGCAGGCCATCCAGAACGTGTGGAGCAACAAGCTGCGCACCTTTCTGACCATGCTGGGCATCATCATCGGCGTGATGGCGGTCATCGTCATCGTGGGTCTGGGCAACGGCATGACCAAGAGCATGCGGGACAGCTTTTCCGCACTGGGCACCAACACCCTCAGCATTCAGGTGTGGGGCTACGGCTCCCGCTCCGTGTCGGTGGAGGAGATGTACGACATCTGCCAGCGGCATTCCGACCTGATCAAGGCGGTGTCGCCGCAGGTCAACTTCAGCGGCAAAGCCAGCGGTACGCTGAAGATCGGTACCACCAGCTACCGCTGGTCCAACATGAGCGGTGTGGACGAAAACTTTACCGAAATGAAGAATTACCAGATCGTTCAGGGGCGCGGCCTGCAGTACATGGATATGCAGGACAACAAGCAGGTCTGCGTCATCGGCGATTACCTCAACCGCGTAGCCTTTGGCGGCAACGGTGTGGGGCAGACGCTCAAGATCGGTGCCAACAAGTTCCGCGTCGTAGGTGTGCTGTCTGCCAAAGTCAGCGACCCCACTATGCAGCAGGGCAGCGATGACGACTGCGTTTACCTGCCCTACACCACCGTGATGCGGCTTTCCAGCCAAAGCATGGTGGACTGCTACACCGCCATGATGGCCGACGAAAGCCTTGCCAACGAGACCAAGAGCACGATGGAAGAGGAATTGATGTCGATCCTCAAGACCGAAAACGGCTACTATGTGTACAGCGCCAGCGAGTGGCTGGAGGAAATGAACAAGATGATCAACATGGTCATCGTGATACTTACCGGTATTGCCAGTATCTCGCTGCTGGTGGGCGGCATCGGCATTATGAACATCATGCTGGTGTCTGTGACCGAGCGCACCCGTGAGATCGGCATCCGCAAGGCGCTGGGAGCAAAGGAGCGCACCATTCTGGCGCAGTTTGTGGTGGAAGCAGCCACCACCTCCGCGCTGGGCGGCGTTTTAGGCATTGCGCTGGGCTATGCGGTGTCCATGGCGGCAAACAAGGTGCTGCCCATGTTCATGACCGATACCACCGTTACGGTAAGCCCCTCCTTCAACTCCATTGTGGTGGCCTTTGGCATCTCGGTGGGCATCGGCGTGCTGTTCGGCTACCTGCCGGCGCGGCGCGCAGCCCGGCTGAACCCCATTGAAGCATTGCGCTACGATTGATCGCGGCGGCGTGATAAACAAAGAACAAGAGGTACGACCAATGAAAAAACGGATTCTCGCATTTCTGCTGGCGGTCAGCATTGCGGTGTCGGTGCTGGTGCTGCCGGTCTCGGCGGCCAGCATCAACAACACGGCCCTGCAGACGGCTATTACTCTGGGCGCTGTGCCCACCGGTCAGGAGCTTAGCGCCAACATTACCCGCGGCGCTTTTGCCAAAATGCTGGTGTCCTTTTCCACCTACCGGGAGAGCGTAGGCGCGCAGGGCACGGTGGGCACCCTGTACCGGGATGTGCCCGGCAGCTCCCAGTGGGCACCCTACATCCGCATTGCAGTGCAGCAGGGCTGGATGAACGGTTACACCGACGGCTCCTTCCGCCCGGACAACACCGTTACGCTGGAGGAAGCCTGCGCAGCGGTGCTGAAGCTGCTGAGCTATAAGACTACCGACCTGACCGGCTCCTTCCCACAGGCACAGCTGAACAAGGCGCAGCAGATCGGTCTGCGGGATCAGCTGACCTGCACGCAGGGACAGGCCATGACCTACGAGCAGAGCACCCTGCTGCTGTACAACGCCCTGCGCGCCAACACCGCCAGCGGCAGCGCCTACGGCAGTTCGCTGGGCTTTACGGTGTCCAACGGTCAGGTGGATACCTCTTCGGTGCTGCTCAAGAGCCGCAAGGGTCCCTTTGTAGCAGAAGAGGGCACCCAGCTGCCCTTTACGCCGGTGAGCGTCTACCGCAACGATAAGGCCTCTGCTTCGGCAGAGCTGAACAAGTACGACGTGTACTATTACAGCGAGAGCCTGCAGACGGTGTGGATCTACACCCGCCGCGCCGCAGGCCGCATTACGGCGGTATCGCCCAGCGCCAGCGCACCCACCGCGCTGACCGTGGCGGGCAGCAATTACACGCTGGGCAGCTCTGCCGTGGCATCCAAGATCTCCTCCCTGAACGGCGGCGGCGTGGGCGAAGTGGTCACCCTGCTGCTGGGCATGGACAACGAGGTAGCCGATGTGATCACCGGCGAGGAAGCCGACAGCGTGTTCTACGGCGTGGTGCAGACTGCCACCCGCAGCCTTGTAGAGGATAACGGCGCAGACGTGCTGCAAAAGATCTCGGTGATGTGCACCGACGGCATTACCCGCACTGTGAATATCGACAAAAGCCTGAACTACCCCACCGGCTGGCTGGTGGAGATCAACGTGACCCCCGAAGGGGAGCAGGTGACTGCCATCGAGTCCAAATCGGTCAGCGGCACCATCAACGACACCGCCACCGCGCTGGGGGACTATGCTCTGGCCGATGACGTACAAATTCTGGATACGACATCGGAGGGGTTGGCTGGGACGGTTCGTCCCAGCCGAATAGCGGGGACAAAGCTGAACGCACTGGCCGTGCGCTACTATACGCTGAATGAGCAGGGACAGATCGACCGCCTGATCCTGAACGATGTCACCGGCGATCTGTGGAAATACGGCGTGCTGGACGATGTGAAGAATCTGGCCTTCAACGCCAGTTCCATTCTGGGCACCCTGACCGGCAGTGGCTCCTCCGGCTCGGGGGATAGCTCTTCCGGGAACGGTTCTTCCGGCTCCGGCAGCGGTTCCACCGGTTCCGGCTCCTCCGGTTCCGGCTCTACCGGCGGCACCACCAACACCACCACCGTGGTGGACGATCTGCGCAGTGTGCTGGTGCCCACCACCAGCGAGATCCTGTGGGGCGTCATTGACGGCTCGCTGCTGAGCACGGTCTGGAACCGCATCACCAGCAGTTCCGGCTCACTGCTGAGTATCGGCCTCAAGCAGCTGGCCAACATTACCGGCCAGCCTATGAGCACCATCCTCAATTTTGTGGGCGGCGGCGCTACCTACATCTGCTACGTCAACGGCAGTCAGGCCAGCTTTTCCACCTCCATCAAGTATCCGGTGCTGGCGGGCGGTCTGGCAGTGCGGCAAAACGTGAACGGCACGGTAAAGGCCATGATCCAGCTGATGCCTATGAAGATCGATCAGGTGGGTGCAGCCTCGGTGATGAGCAACGGCACCCGCTACGAGACGGCTGACGATATGCAGGTGTACCTGTGGTACAAGGGGCAGTATTACGCCACCAAGCTCTCTGAGGTGAACTCTGAGGGCTACTACCTGACCGGCTGGTACGATAACTTTGGCTGCGCAGCAGGCAAGCGCGTGCGGGTGATCGTGGCGGTCAAAAAGGACTGATGGACTACTATGACCCCCGGCGCAGGGCGCTGCGGGCGGTACGGCAGCTGCTCTACCCGCGCGAGTGCCCCTTCTGCGGCCGGGTGCTGGGGGATGTACGGGATTGCCCGGACTGTGCAGAGCAGCTGGAAACGCTGCGTCGCAAGCCGGGCATCCGGCTGGACCCGGCGCAGCACTATATCAGCAATCTGGCCGGTGCTGCCGCACCCTACCGTTACAGCGGCTGTGTGCGGCGCGGCATCCTGAACGCGAAGTATCAGGGCAAGCCGTGGCGGGCTGTGGAGATGGGCAACCGTCTGGTACAGCTGGCCTTTGGCGGTGAACTGACCGTGCAGTACGGCGAGCTGCTCCCGCAGCCGGTGCCGTGGGCGGCCATCGGGTACGACCTGATCGTACCGGTGCCGGCCTCCGGTAAAAGGCGCGGCTACAATGTGCCGGAATTGATGGCGCTGCCGCTGGCCAAGGCTATGGAGGTGCCGTTGGCACCGCAGGCACTGGAGCGCACCCGCGCCAAACGGCATCAGGCCGGTCTGCCGCTGGAACAGCGCATAGCCAACGTGGCAGGTGCTTTCCGGGCGGCACAGCCGCAGCAGCTGGAGGGCAAGCGCATCCTGTTGGTGGATGACGTCATCACCACCGGCACAACAGCTGCCGCCTGCGCGCAGGCACTGCTTCACGCTGGGGCAGACAGTGTATTCGCGCTGGCCTTTGCCACGGTGGAGTTTGGCGTACCGCCGGACGACACCACCCCTATCCATGAGGACGATGAGGAAGATGTGTATCGCGATTTTTGAAAATAACGCTCTTTCGCGCATCCTTTTGGCGTGCAAAAGCCGGGACAGTAAAATGTAAAAACTACACCAGAAATTTGGAAAAAGCGCTTGACAAAACGGACAAAGTCGGGTATACTAATCAAGCTGTGAGCGGCAAACGCAAACAGATATCCGGGTGTAGCGCAGTTTTGGTAGCGCGCTTGAATGGGGTTCAAGAGGCCGTGAGTTCGATTCTCGCCACTCG
>ENA-UEQE01001962-UEQE01001962.1-human-gut-metagenome-genome-assembly--contig:-NODE-1962-length-15678-cov-3.768605_pt1 | contig 15678 bp, 11 predicted proteins | sample MGYA00242934_ERZ507935 | MGnify/ENA primary metagenome ERZ507935 (study PRJEB26167, sample SAMN06115423) | human gut metagenome | host: Homo sapiens | place: China:Anhui | collected 2015-03-30... | reverse complement strand
ACTTGCCTTGCAAAGAAAAACTTGAAAACGGTTCAGGCATCCTCAGTGATAAAAGTCTTACGTGGACGGATGGATCGTTACCAGATGGAAGAATTTATCCGAAACCAGGGGATTCATCTTGTGATCGATGCAACCCATCCGCATGCCAGACTTGTTTCAGAAGAAATCCAGGAAGCGTGCGGACGGACCGGTGTCCGCCTGGAACGGTGCCTGCGCGCAGGGGGCGAACAAAACAAAGCACGTGATTGGGTCGAGGTTGATTCCATTCAGGAGGCAGTGTCATTTCTTTCTTCTGTTTCCGGCGTGATTTTTGCCACAACCGGCAGTAAAGAACTGGAAGTCCTGTGCCAGATACCAGATTATCAAAAACGGGTGTATGCGAGAGTGCTTCCAACTTCGAATGTTTTGAAGAAATGTGAAAAATTGGGGATAACTGGCAGCCATCTGATTGCGATGCAGGGACCTTTTTCCACCGAAATGAATACGCTATTTCTCCGACAGACAAAAGCGGAGTGGCTATTGACGAAAGATTCCGGGCGTGCGGGCGGATTTCAGGAAAAGGTGGAAGCGGCGCGTGAAAATGGAACCAGAGTGGTTGTGATCCGCAGACCGGAGGAGGATGGTATTTCGCTGGAAGAGGCGATGGAGGTGCTGAAGAAGGCGGATGAGGGGAAGGTTGGAGAGTTAAAAACACATTTGATTCTGGCGGGAATTGGCATGGGACAGCCGTCCCAGATGACAGGGGAAGTCCTTCGGGCAATTCGAGAGAGTGACGCCTTGATTGGCGCGGGGCGTATGCTGGAATCCGCGGAGAGAGCGCTGCAGAATGATTTGCTGATTAGCAAGGAAGGAAAAGCTGAAAACAGACAGGAATCAGCGGCTGCGGTGGAAAAAGAAAGGAAGTGCTATAAAGCATATCTTCCTGACGATGTGATACAGATTGTATCGAAGCACCCGGAATGGAAGCAGGCGGTCATCCTGTATTCGGGTGATACCGGCTTTTTCAGCGGGGCATCCAGGATGGCAGAGCGGCTGCGGGAAGCTGGTTATCCATTTACCGTCTATCCGGGTACATCCTGTGTCAGTTATCTGGCGGCACGCCTGGGGACGCACTGGGAAGATGCGGCGATTTATTCCGCACATGGAAGAGAATTGTCTGTCGATCGGGTGATGAAACGTCTGTGTGATCCAGAAGAACCGGCTAAGCGTGCGTTTATCCTCATGGGCGGCAAAAATGGAGCTGGACAGTTTTGTGAACGTCTGACACAGGCGGGATATGGAAATGTACAGGTGACGGTTGGTGAAAACTTATCGTACCCGGAAGAGCAGATCCGGAGCGGAACCGCGGAAGAAATGAAAAAATTGGAATTTGCGGATTTGAGCTTGATACTGCTGGAAGTCACGGATGAAATAAAGAATGTAAAGCAGCTGAAAAGGTTTGAACAAGAAGATAAACGTTTGCTTCCTGCAGATTCTGTCGGAGTATTTCCACGTATCATGCTTGCCGCCCCAAAAAGCGGCAGTGGAAAAACCCTTCTGACTTGCGGACTGCTTGAAGTCCTTCGCCGCCGCGGTCTGAATCCGATCGCGTGCAAATGTGGACCGGACTATATCGATCCAATGTTTCACCGCTATGTGCTCGGCATTCCTGGGCGAAATCTCGATAGCTTTTTTCTGCCGGCGGAAGGCGTGCGGAAGGTTTTGGTGGATGCAGTGCGGGAAGAACAGGCGGGAATCGCAGTTTTAGAGGGTGTCATGGGCTATTATGACGGCTTGGGCGGAACAGAAACGTCTGCCAGCAGCTGGGAGATTGCAGAGATCACAGACACGCCGGCGATTCTGGTGCTGGACTGTAAGGGCGCATCGTTGTCGGCGGCAGCAATGGCATCTGGATTTTTACATTTCCGGAAAAAAAGCCATATTGCCGGAGTGATTTTGAACCGGGTTTCTTCGATGTATTATGAGCGGCTGGCAGCAGCCGTGGAAGAGGCGTCGGGGCTTCCGGTGCTTGGTTATCTGCCGGAATCCGAGGAATACCGCATGGAAAGCCGCCATCTGGGACTTTTTCTGCCGGGCGAGATCGATCGGCTGCGCGAGCGGATCGGGCGATTGGCAGATCAGATGGAAAAGTCGATCGCGGTGGATCGGGTGCTGGAAGTAGCGGGGATGCTGCCATTGAGGATAGAAAACAAAGAGAAAGAAAAAGCAGAAAACGAATCAATGGAGGCGGAAAGTATAGCGAAATTCCCAGCATGTCAAGAGCAAAAAGTCACCTCGCGCGTCCGCATCGGTGTTGCCCGTGACGAGGCATTCTGCTTCTACTATCAGGAAAATTTCCGCCTTCTGGAACAGATGGGGGCGGAGCTGGTTTATTTCAGTCCACGGAGGGATAAAAAAATCCCGGACAGAGTGGATGGGCTTTTATTTGGCGGCGGTTATCCGGAGAATTATGCACGGGAGCTGGCAAAGAACGCGGCGATGCGTGAGAGTATCCGGCGGTCGATTGCGGCGGGAATGCCGTTTCTGGCGGAATGCGGTGGATTTTTATATTTACACCGTACTCTTGAAGGAAGCGATGGAAAACACTGGGAAATGGCTGGCGTTTATCCATTTGACGCTTACCGGACGAACCGCCTGCGCCGGTTTGGCTATGTGCGTCTGCTGACCTCATCCGGTCAGGAAATTCACGGGCATGAGTTCCATTACTGGGAGAGCGAAGATCCGGGCACCGACTGGGATGCAGTCAAACCGACCGGAAACCGAAGCTGGCGCTGCATCCATGAAAAGGGAGGACAGATTGGCGGATTTCCGCATCTCTATTATGCATCCTGTCCAGATTTTTTGCGAAAATGGCTGGATGTATGTGCCAAAGGGAGTCAGCAAAAATATATCAATTGAGTGAATTTATATGAGAATCAAGAAAATGGGGAGTAGCAAATGCGAGATGAATGGTTTATCCGGGGCAAGGTCCCGATGACGAAGAGTGAGGTGCGGACCGTGTCATTGTCCAAGCTGGAATTGTATGAGGGCTGTGAGTTCTGGGACATTGGCGCGGGAACGGGTTCTGTCAGTGTGGAAGCGGCGGTAAGCTGTCCGGGGATTCATGTGTGTGCGTTTGAATATAAGGAAGAGGCGGTTGAACTGATCCGGGCAAATTGTGAGAAAGCCAGAACAGAGGCGGTCACGATCGTGCCGGGAAAGGCGCCGGAGACATTTGCACAGGTAAGTGTTCACCGACCGGATCGGGCATTTATCGGGGGAACAACCGGACAGATGCGCGAGATTCTGGATGAATTGTTCCGCTTGAACCCAGATATCCGGATTGTGATCAACCTGATTGCGCTGGAGTCTCTGACAGTGCTTATGAGTTACCTGAAAGAGCGCGGGATAGAGGCGGAGATTCTGTCCATGCAGATTGCAAAAGCGGAGAAGATTGGTTCCAGTCATTTGATGAAAGGGCAGAATCCGATCTATATCATATCACTGGGAGGAAATGAAGTGTGAAGAAAATGATTCAGCCAGAGGCATTAAAAGTGGGCGCGAATCGTATAAGCGCGAACGATGCAAGGAGTGTAAAATTAGATTTTGCACCAATGGAGGGAATCACGGGATACGTATTCCGGCAGGCGCATGCAGTCATTTATGGGGGCGTTGACCGGTATTACAGTCCGTTCATTGCGCCAGGTTCCAGCCATAAGCTGACATCCAGGGAGAGGAACGATATTCTTCCAGAGCATAATCAGGGATTATGCCTGATCCCGCAGATTCTGACGCATTCGACGGAAGATTTTCTGTGGGTTTGCGAGGAACTGGCGGAGTATGGATATAGGACGGTTAATCTGAACCTGGGCTGTCCGTCGGGAACGGTGGTTACGAAGAAAAAGGGCGCGGGATTTTTAGCCGAGCCGGAAGATTTGAGCTTGTTTCTGGAGGAAGTCTGCAACGGATTGGAAAAAATCCACGCGTCGGATGGAAAGCCGGTGCGTTTGTCGATCAAAACCCGGATCGGCATGAAAGAAGCGTCTGAATTTCCACGCCTGCTTGCTATCTATAATCACTATCCGCTGGAGGAACTGATTGTACACCCGAGAGTGCGCGAGGACTATTATAAGGGGAAAATACGGATGGAGTCATTTGCGTATGCGCTGGAGCAGAGCCGCTGCCCGGTCAGCTATAATGGAAATCTTTTTTCGGCGGCGGATGCGTCTGCGCTTATGGAAGAAATTGTAGGACAAGATGAAGCATTTGATAGCGGTGAAACGCAGAAAAAAATGAAATTAGCCGCACTGATGTTTGGGCGCGGTGCGGTTGCGAGCCCGTGGATTTTTGGAGAGGTGCGGAATCTGCCATCCTCGACTCATCTCCAATCCTTCCAGCAATTCCACGATCGCCTCCTGACCGGTTATGCAGAAATCATGTCTGGCGATCGGAATACTTTGTTTAAAATGAAGGAACTCTGGTATTATTTCCAGTGCCATTTTCCAGAATGTGAAAAAGAATTGAAGAAGATTAAGAAGGCACAGAAGCTATCTGACTACCGGGCTGCTGTTCAGGCGATGTTTGCGAGCGGGCGGTTTGTGGAAGATGGTTTTCGCAACCCGGCACCATAGGAGTGATACCGGGCTGTCCTGTAACCATCCTCTCATTCAGGCAGTACAGTGTTGCGAATATCAAATTTTACACAGATTTTACATTTCCTGCTGGTTATTTTTACATTTATTTGATATAGTGAAGACATACTATGTGTAAAGATCAAAAGATGATGGGAGAATATGTATGTCTATTAGTACTTTGGGAACACTCTTTCAGTTCATTGGAGGACTGGGAATGTTCCTGTATGGAATGGAGTCGATGGCGGATGGTCTGCAGAAGTTTGCGGGCAACCGTTTACAACGTGTGCTTGAGATCCTGACTTCGAACCGCTTGCTGGGCGTGCTGGTGGGCGCGGGCGTTACCGCGATCATCCAGAGTAGTTCCGCGACGACGGTTATGGTCGTTGGTTTCGTAAATGCCGGAATTATCAATCTTTTGCAGGCGACCGGCATCATCATGGGTGCCAATATTGGTACGACTGTGACGAGCTGGATTGTGTCGATGAGTGAGTGGGGCGAGGTGTTAAAGCCAGAGTTCTTTGCACCGGTTCTCTTCGGTATCGGCGCATTCATCACGATGTTTGCGAAGAGCCACAAGAAAAAAGAGGGTGCCGAAGTCCTGATCGGTTTTGCACTCCTGTTTATCGGTCTTTCTTTCATGTCCGGTTCGATTGAGCCGTACCGGGATGCGCCGATCTTCTCCGAGTCCTTCCGGGTACTGGGACAGAATCCACTTTTAGGTATTTTAGTCGGTCTGGCAGTTACCGCAATCATCCAGAGTAGTTCCGCGTCCGTCGGTATTTTACAGATGCTGGCGATCAACGGCATGGTAAACTGGCAGTCAGCAGTCTTTATTACATTGGGACAGAACATCGGTACCTGTGCGACCGCGCTGTTATCTTGTATCGGTACGACCCGTACGGCAAAGCGTGCGGCGGTCATTCACCTTCTGTTCAATGTGACGGGTGCAGTTGTATTTGGCGTCGCTTTATACATCGTGTTTATGATGAATCCGGAGCTTGCGATGACGCGTGCGGACAGTGTGGGAATTTCGATTTTCCATACGATATTTAACGTTGTCAACACCTGCATTATGTTCCCGTTTGCTGGTTTCCTGGTAAAGGCATCGGATGTGATTGTTCCGAAGCCAAAGGAGACGGAGAAAGAGTGGTCGGCAAACAGTGTCGAGACCGAGATGATCCGTCACTTAGACGACCGTATCCTCGAAACTCCGTCCTTTGCGATTGAGACGGCGTGCAACGAGGTTGTCAACATGGGTAAAGTAGCGGTTGCTAACTTAAAAATAGCAACCGCAGCCCTGGTGGATGCAGATAATAATTTCTGTGAACAGGTATTTGAAAATGAAGAGACGATCGACCGCATGGAGAAAATGCTGACCGAGTATCTCTTAAAGATCAACAACCTCTCCTTAAATGATGAACAGCATCTTCTTGTTAAGAATATGTATTATACAATCGGTGATCTTGAACGCGTCGGTGACCACTGTGAAAACCTGGCAGAGCTTGCTAAGAAGCGGATTGAGAATGTGAATATTGATTTCTCGGATCTGGCGCTGGAAGAGCTGCGGACGATTGCAGATGCAACGCTTAAATCGGTCGAGGCGTCCGTGGAGGCGCGTCAGGCGCATGACATGCAGAAGGTGCGTCAGACTGCCCGCTGGGAGGAAGAGGTTGACAGTATGGAAGAGGAGATGCGCGAGAACCATATGAACCGTCTTTCCAATGGAGAATGCAAGATTGAGGGCGGTGTTATCTTCCTGGATGCACTGGCAAATTATGAGAGAATCGCGGATCATGCCAAGAATGTAGCTGGCTACGTAAAGGAAGAGATGCAGTAATGAAATATCGGATATATGTGATTGAGGATGATGAAAATATCCGGAATCTGATCTGCGTGGCACTGGAAAACTTCGGTTACTGCGCCAGCGGATTTGAGACGGCAGAGGAAGCGCTTGACAGCCTTTCGGCCCTGCTTCGGAGAGGCAGGGAGGCGCAGCGGGAGTATCCGGCGATGTTTGTATTCGACTGGATGCTGCCAGGGATGGACGGCATGGCGGCGATCCGCAAGATCCGGGAGATGCCGGACTTTTCCGCAGCCCCGGTCCTGATGCTGACGGCAAAGGATCGTGAGATGGATATTGTACAGGGACTTGACAACGGTGCTGACGACTACATGACGAAACCGTTCGGTATTCTGGAGCTTTCGGCGCGCGTCAGAAACCTTTTAAAGCGGGTGGAACCTGCAAAAGAGGAGGTTTCCAGCCTGACGATCGGTGAAGTCAGCATCAACCGGGAGACGCGAGAGGTGATTGCCTGCGGCGACCGGACGGAGCTGACGCTCAAAGAATTTGAACTTTTAACATATCTCATGGAACATATCAACCGGGTGGTGACGCGCGACGAGCTTCTCGACCATATCTGGGGCTATGACTATGATGGGGAGACGAGAACGCTGGATATGCACATCAAGACACTCCGGCAGAAGCTGCATGACGCCGGAGCCCAGATCAAGACAGTGCGCGGCGTGGGCTATCGGTTTTTAAAGGAAAAAGAAGCGGGAAAGTGATGAAACGATGCGAAAAGCGATTTTGACGAAATTTATTCATCTGTTATTCTTGGCGCTGGTTCTGAATACATTTATCGCTCTGGTGGTTACCAGCAGTGTATTGCTCAAACGGTCAAGGGAGGACATGCATTTTGCATTGGAATCCGTTGACCGTATGTTGGATTATACGGGAAATGTGGAAGAACAGCTGATGGATTTGAGCGACCTTACGAACGACAATAATAGCCGTTATACGCTGATCCGGATGGATGGCACGGTGGTGGCTGATACGGAAGTAGCGCAGGTGAATCAGATGGAAAATCATCTGGAGCGCAAGGAAGTGAAGGATGCGCTGGCGACGGGCTATGGATATTCGGTGCGGCGCTCCGGAACGTTAGGAATGCAGATGGCGTACGCGGCGATCCGTTCATCGGACGGCAAATACATACTGCGCCTTTCTGCCTGTTCAACCGGTTTGGGTGAATATATCCTGATGTTGATTCCGGCCGCTTTTTTGAGCTTTGGAATAGCTTTTTTTGCATCGGCAATGGAGGCGGAACGGTTTTCCCAGTCCATCACGCGTCCTTTGCAGGAAATTTCCAGTGAAATGGTGCGGATGGATGACGACTACACGCGTTTTCAGTTTGAAAAATGCCCGTATGAGGAGATCAATGTCATAGCGGACACGACGACGCGGATGTCCCGAAATATGAAGAAATATCTGGAGCGCATTGAGAAAGAAAAACAGATCCGGCAGGAGTTTTTCAGCAATGCATCGCATGAGCTGAAAACACCGATCACTTCGATCCGCGGTTATGTCGAGCTTTTGGAAAGCGGCATGGCACAGGATCCGGACACGGCACATGATTTTCTGGGACGCATAAAAAAAGAGGCAATGCGGATGACGAACCTGGTGGATGATATTTTGATGATCTCCCGTCTGGAATCGCGCGGTGCGAAAGCAGATATTGTGACGATCCGCACGGTGGAACTGCTGGAGGACAGCCTGTCTTCGATTGCCGCGCAGGCGGCGTCGCGCGGCATCACAGTCCATAAAGAGTGCGAGAATTTCACGATTCGTGCCGATCTGCGCCAGATGCAGGAGCTGTTTAACAATCTGTTGACAAACGCGGTCAAGTATAACAACGAGGGCGGCGAAATCTGGGTGCAGGTCAAGCACTGGGGCGCGGATATGATACTGACGGTCCGCGACACCGGCGTCGGCATCCCGGCGGAGAGCCAGAGCCGTATTTTTGAGCGGTTTTACCGGGTGGATAAAGGGCGCAGCCGCAAACAGGGCGGCACCGGGCTTGGTCTTTCGATCGTCAAGCATATCGTGAATTTTTATCATGGAAGCGTGAAGGTAGAGTCGGAAGTCGGAAAAGGTTCAACGTTTACGGTGAAACTGCAGATCGCGGAAGCAAAATAAAAAAGAGTCAACCTCAATTCCCTATAAAATAGCGGAATTTTAGGTTGACTCTTTTTGGAGTTTGTAGTATGATTGCTTTAAAGCGTAACAGTTCAGCTCTTTAAAGCGAAAAATAAATCATGGTTTGAAGCATAAGAGGAAAATCTGTTACATACGTTGAAAAGGTTCAGGAGGATGATATTATGAGAAAGACAAAGAAATTAGCAGCCCTGATGCTGGCTGGCGCGATGGCGGCATCCCTGGCAGCCTGCGGAGGACAGACAGCAAGTACGGACACGACAGCAGCGGAGTCCGCAGAAGGCGAAGAAAGCAAAGAGGCAGAGCAGACAGCAGACGGCGAGACCTATAAGATTGGCGTATTACAGCTGACCCAGCATGTGGCACTGGATAAGACCAATGAGGGCTTCGTGGCAGCGCTGGACGATGCAGGCATCAAATATGAGATCGACCAGCAGAATGCAGCTGGCGAGCAGTCTGCATGCCAGACGATCGCAGAGAAACTGGTCAACGATAAAGATGATTTGATTTTTGCAATCGCAACCCCGGCAGCACAGGCAGTTGCAGGTGTGACGGATTCGATTCCGATTCTTGTCAGCGCTGTTACCGATCCGGCGGCTTCCGGTCTGGTAGAGAGCAACGAGGTTCCGGGCGGCAACGTATCGGGTACTTCTGATCTGACTCCGGTTAAAGAGCAGATTGATCTGATGCAGCAGATTATTCCAGATGTAAAAAAGGTCGGACTTCTGTATTGCAGCGCGGAGGCAAACTCCGTTCTTCAGATTGACATGGCGAAAGAAGCACTTGATACAGCTGGTATTGAGTATGAAGATTACACCGTTTCCAATTCCAATGAGATTCCTACCGTTGTAGAATCTATGGTTGGCAATGTAGACTGTGTATACACACCAACCGACAACATGATCGCAGCTGGTATGGCAACCGTAACGATGGTAACAAATGAGAATAAACTTCCGGTTATCTGCGGCGAGAAAGGCATGGTAGATGCAGGCGGTCTTGCTACTTACGGTATTGATTACTACCAGTTAGGCTACATGACCGGTGAGCAGGCCGTTAAAATCCTGACTGAGGGCGCCGATATTTCTAAGATGCCGATCGGTTATCTGGACGCTTCCAAGTGCGAGCTGAGTGTCAATGAAGAGACAGCGCAGACGCTGGGAATCGATGTATCTGGACTTGAGAAATAAAGAGTACCAGAAAGACCTAAACTTCAAATGAGATGGACTGTCAGATCAGAAGCATAAAATAAATATGCCGATCTGGCAGTCTTTACAGTTAATCAGATGAAGAAAATACAAAACACGGGGAGGTAAAAGTTTGAGCGGTTTATTAGTATCCCTGCAGGGCGCGGTCGCACAGGGCGTTCTCTGGGGAATCATGGTATTGGGAGTTTATATTACATTCCGCCTGATGGATATCGCGGATATGACGGTAGACGGAAGCTTCGCGTTGGGCGCCTGCGTTTGTGCAGTCCTGGTAGTCAACAAAGGAGTAAATCCGGTGCTGGCACTTTTAGTTGCGGCGGCAGCCGGTGTCGTGGCTGGTGCGGTAACGGGTATTCTTCATACTGTATTTGAGATACCAGCGATTCTGGCAGGAATTCTGACTCAGATTTCCCTCTGGTCGATCAACCTCCGGATCATGGGAGGAAAGAGCAATCTGCCGCTTCTGAAAGTCAAGACACTTATCAGCGGTCTGGCTGCTTCCTTCGGGATGACCCAGGCACAGGCATCGATGATCGTTGGAATTGTGCTGGCTGTGGCGGCTATTCTGTTTCTTTACTGGTTCTTCGGAACCGAGATCGGAAGTGCGATGCGTGCAACCGGTAACAACGAGGATATGGTGCGCGCGCTGGGCGTGGACACCCGTATGACGAAGCTTTTATCCCTGATGGTCAGCAACGGTCTGGTCGGTCTCTCCGGCGCACTTGTCTGCCAGAGCCAGAAATATGGTGATGTTGGAAGTGGTACCGGTGCTATCGTCATCGGTCTGGCGGCGATCGTCATCGGCGAAGTCCTGATGGGACGATTGACCTCTTTCTATTGGAAACTGACTTCCGTGGTTGTCGGTTCGGTCATTTACTTTGTGATCCGTGCGGTTGTACTCCGCATGGGTATGGATGCAAACGACATGAAGCTGCTCTCTGCTGTCCTTGCCCATAGCCCTCCTCTACCGAGGGATCCCAAGGGGTGCCGTTTTTCATCAGTAGCTGGGAAGCTACGACCTTGGTTTTTTTCGGGTCAATATCGTCCGCGGTCATATCACCGCAATAATAAAGGATGGCGTAGATTTGAGTCACGTGATGCAAGCTAGCCTGGCTGTACAGGTGTGTCTTGGTATCCAACTGCCCGGTAGTCAACCTAACGACGATACCCTTCTCGGGAAGACCCTCCGGAGAATCTATCGGTTCGTCAGCGCAACCCGCGAAGAGACAGGCAAGGAATATCAGGATTAAGATGCTCACATGTTTCATCATATCAGAAACTTTTCTTAAATTACTCGTTCTTGTTTTGTATCAATAGACATTATAACCGTCCCGTGTGCTTCCTTACATATAAAAAGGGGGGGGGTGCCGGGGTGCTTATAGTTTCCTGTCTAGGAAACTGAATAGAGGAGCCGTGCCTTGTCGGCACAGCTCCCGTATAAAAGTGATTGTCCCTTATCAATCGGGAAGTCCGATGCGGGCGGACATTAGTCGATCTCCAGGTCGTGGATGAATTCCCACTGGTCGTTGATCTTGATTACCAACTCTTGGGATTTATCCAGCGGCTGTGGTTTATCCGGGTCAACGCCTGGTTTGTCGGGATCGTCGCCACCGCCACGCTTACCGATTTGGTACAGGTGGTTACGGTAGATGCTGTAATGATATTCCGTATCTTTCAGGGTAGCGTCGATAGAGGCGTCATCCAACTTAACAGACCAGGTCTGAAGGATGTATTCTTTGTCATTATCGTCAGTAGCGAAGCCTTTGCCTTGATCATTTCCTTTCTTCTTACCGACCAACTGAAGCTCGAAAGTATTCAAGGTCTCATCCTTGTCGAACGGGATGACGAATTCGCCGGCCAATACGGCGCCATCGGCTACGGTTACGGCGGCGTTGGTACCCTCATACGGGTTCTTCCATTTGGAGGTCTCACCGAGGTACTTCTTACCATCAACATCCATCGCAACACCTGTCCAGTCTCCATCATTGCCAAAGCTGAACCACTTCGTCAAGTCGATCTCATAAACGGTGTAGGCGTTATCTGTTCCTTCTTTGAATTCTGCGTCTTTAGTCAAAGCGCTGTCACTGAAACCATTGACAATATTCTCCTTGCCTACCTCGGTAGCGTCGTCGTTCTGCTTGTTCAGCTGGATGGTCATATCCAGACGGTCGTTACGGTTGGAAGCGACCAAACGCAATTTGGTAGACCAACATGCTGTTGTACCATCAGATAAAGCATTTCCATCCGCCGGGATATTCGAGAAGTAACCCAGCACACCGGCAACCTGACGCTTCAGCAACACGGTCCAAGAGACACTTTCCTTCGGTTCTAATGTCACCGGTTTGGATTGACCGGAGAATACCTCGCCGACAGCCCTGCTGGCGAATTTCGTATCTTTAGAATACTCAACAGACTTTGTTAACAGGTAAGGGAAGCCGGAACCCGGAGTGGTGGCGAAGTTGTGGGTGATGCCTCTCTTAATGTCATCCTCAGTAAGGTAAAGCCCCGGGATATTTTTCCAGTTATCATCATCCGGAGCAGTTTGCGCACCTTGGAACTTGAACGGAGCCGGATTGCCTTCCACCTCTGTCTCGTTCTGGCCTACGGCGTAGATCGTATAAGTCGAACCAGCCTGCAACTTATCCTTCCCTTCCAGCTTAATGGTTCTCTTACGGCCATATTTATATTCCTCGCAAGTATTGTCCCAGTTGTCCACATGGATGGTCTTAATCAACTTCTGTGTTCCAGTCTCCTCTTTGAAGATATACAGCATCACGTCCGTCACATCCTCGGATCCCCTGTTGTCCGTACTATACAAGGGACGAGACTTCGTGCTGAGCACGTCCGTATCTTGCATATCCAACACGATTACCTGTTCACCGGTGGCAACCTCGTTACCCGGTCCGTCCAAGATAGGATCGTCATCGTTGCCACAAGAAGTGAACGCTAACAGACCGCACAAAGCGACCGCGCCAAAGAAATAATTCTTTTTCATTTGCTTCTTCTTTTAAATGTTAAACTTCGGTTTTATCTATAAATAACGTTATTCCACATCCATGATATGCAGGGTCTCCCAGTTGTCGTTTATCAAGATGAAGATCTTGAAACGGCAGCAGCAGGGGTCGTACTCGTAGCGCAAGATGGTCAGCTCGTTGCGGCTCATCGTCACGCAGACCGGCTCCGGGGCGATCCAGTTGCCGCCCTCCGAGGGCCTGTCGCCCACGTGGTAGCGCAGATCAACCTGCGACGCGCCCCGTTTCCGGGAGGGGGCCAACAGGCTCTTCGCCACCATGGCCGGCTCCTCGCGCTCCCAGCTACGGTCGAAGGCCAACGTCGTCGGCTCGCGATAGCCCCCCTCGGCACTGAAACGGCTCATGATATCCGATACCTTCCACTCGCTGAAGGCATACGCCTCGGGCATCCTCTCGGTAGCCAGGATCAACTTGCCCTTCAAGCGCCTCATGCCGCACGAGAAACGCTCGCTATCCAAGGCATATACCAGCGTATCGCGGGTGAAATAGGCGTCGCTACCCTCCGCGCCGCCGGGATGCAGCCCCAGCGAAGCGAGATCGCTGTCGAAAGCCGCGGTATCGCCCAGGTTGCCCCAGGCTGTCAGCACGTAAGAGCCGTAGGGAAGGTCGGCCGGTAGGGGCACCTCCACGCTTCCCGCGTCGCCTTCCACGGGTGACAGCGCGCGCTCGGCCACGACACGGCCCGTCTCCAAATCGCTCACCCGATAGGCCAAGTCCGACACATACTCCCTGAAGGGAAGATCCTCCGGACGCTCCTCCTCGTAACCCAGGCGAGCCGCCGCCGCGCTGTTGACATAATTCTTATCCGCCACCTCCAGCGAGAGACGCAACGGCGGACAAGGCTCCAGCTCGTCGCGGATGCAGCCGCACAGCAGCGCCATAGCCAATCCACCCAACAGGGTTATTCCATGCAAATGTTTTCTTTCCATCATTTTACGCCTCCTTTCCGGCTGTTCGTCATCTGCCATTCATGCTCGAGCACGGCCAAGTTGTTCTTCCCGACCTCCGAAGCCGGATAATAAGCAAGCAACTTACGGTACGCCTCGATCTTTTCGGCCAACGAAGGCATCAGTTCCGCCACGCGAAAAAACTCCTCCTCGCTGAACGCGTCCGGCCGGGTGGCATACATCCGCAACAGTTCCTCGTCGGAAGTGAAACTCTTCAGCGTGTAGGTGTAACGGTACTCCACCTTGCGGTCGCGTTGCAGATAGTTCGTGCGGATACGTTCCCAGCAGGACAGACGACGGATCTCGCGCTCCTGCACATCATCGTTGTTGCCGTCGGCGGGATAACGCTCCAGGATAGCCTCCACATCGGCTGCATCCGGGTCACCGGCTTGCCGCATGGCTTCCAACACCGGCTCCCAACCTTCGGGACGGACATCGGCAAGGATACGCTCCTTCATCTCCGGGGCTATCGCCATCCTGTCTTGCAGCCAGCGACCGGCGGCCACCGCCCGTTGGTACGCAAGGTTCGTGTTGAACCCGAACGGGCCATCGGCAGATGCCATCCCGATGATGTGTATGGAGTGTACGCTCGCCAACGAATCTTCCAAAATCGGGCGTAACGTCTTCGCCATTTTCTCCAGTTCCGCCCGGTTGTCACCCAGCGAGCCGTCTATGTCCGAACGATTGATGGTAAACTGCAAGACGGCGATCCCTTTTCCCTCCATCACTTTCGGGCGCTTCGCCAGCGTGGGGCGGATCCATTGGAGCGAGAAGGTATCCACAGGCTCCGATTGCCGAAGCTTAGCCACAAACAAGGTATCTATAATTCCGCATGACGCACATCCCTCGACGGAGACCAACGCGTCTATATAGGCATCATCCCAGCCTTCAGGAACCGCGACCCGCGTCTCGTAAGGTATCTCCATCAACTCAGACCAACGGTCGGCACGGACAACCTGCCCGGGCAGGGAGTCAACATACCCTTCCAGCACCTTTTTCCTATATATTTTCTTCGCATAAACCGGCGCGTCAACGGCTACCGGCTCATACATATCCGCCACCTTGCCATCGGGTGCCACCAAACGGGGCGTAATAAGCAAACGTCCCCTTTTCGACAAATAATCCACCGGCACCTGAAACTTCATTTTCACCGTTCCCTTGCTTGAGGGATCAAGCATCACCTCACCCAACCTCGGAGACACGGAGACACCAACGGGTGTCTTGACCGGCGAGCAACTCCCGAATATCCCCAAGGAAAAAAGAGCGACCAACAATTTTTGTGAATGAAATCTCATACCGTTAGAATATATAAATCAATGACAGGGCAGCTTTGGTAGGCCCGAAATAGTTCTTATGTTTGTCTTCTCCGCACTTCTCGCAATAGACGCGGGGGCTCTCCTCATACCACAGGCGGGCATAGCCGATACCGATGGCGGCCTCCAGGTTCCAATGCGGCGAGAGAATCCAGTCGTACCCGTAAGTGAAACCTCCTCCGGCCAGATAGCCATCGTAGCGTTTCTTCTTGAATCCCCCGAAGTACTGCGCCCCATGCAAGTGCATACCGACAAAGTGCCCCTCGGACTTCTCGCAGAACCAATATTTCAACTCAGGTTGTACCAGCCAGAAACGCATCTTCTTGTCGTCCTTGAATGATCCGGACAGTTCCAGCGTATATCTCGGGCTAAGAGCTACTTCCAATCCTAGATTCGGCGTAGTGGTCGCCCACATCAAGGTATTGGTCTTCAATGCCACGTCTTGCGACTTGGCTGTTTGCGCAACCCACAAAACCAATAGAAAAAATAATAAAACCTTATATCTCATCATTTATTATTTGTTTTTTGTCCGCCTTCCGGCACATGACACTCTTTCGCTATCAGGCGACTGACATAT
>ENA-UEQE01001957-UEQE01001957.1-human-gut-metagenome-genome-assembly--contig:-NODE-1957-length-15711-cov-3.553665_pt1 | contig 15711 bp, 15 predicted proteins | sample MGYA00242934_ERZ507935 | MGnify/ENA primary metagenome ERZ507935 (study PRJEB26167, sample SAMN06115423) | human gut metagenome | host: Homo sapiens | place: China:Anhui | collected 2015-03-30... | reverse complement strand
CCTAGCCCTATCCCTTTTGTCCCTTCGGGACATTTCCCCTTGATAAGGGGAATCGGCCTTTGACAAGGGAGGCTGCCCTCTCAGTCACGGCTCACGCCGTGCCAGCTCCCCCACAGGGGGAGCCAAGGGAACGAGGGGGGCGTACCCCTTGCGGGTGCTGCGCTCCTCGGAATGACAGAAACGGGTTTATTGACACGCTGCCCCATGGTACGGCGGACGGTCTGCTGCATCTGCCGGGACGAGTTTATCGGGAAAAGGTTTGACAGCGGGGGCGAGATAGAGTAAACTGAACATAAAATCTCACGATTCTAAGGTGTGTGAGTTGTAGAGCTATGAAACGAAACGCAAAGGTATCCACGGCGGTGATCCGCCGTCTGCCCCGGTATTACCGCCAGCTGTCGGAATTGCAGGAGGCGGGGGTGGTGCGCATCTCCTCCAGCGCCCTGGGCAAGTCCATGGGCTTGACAGCTTCCCAGATCCGCCAGGACCTGTTCTGCTTCGGCGGCTTTGGCCAGCAGGGCTACGGCTACAAAGTAGACAGCCTGAAGGGGGAGATCGGGGAGATTTTAGGCATCAACCAGGGCCACACCCTTGTGGTGCTGGGGGCGGGCAACTTGGGCCGTGCCCTCATTAAAAACTTTAAGTTCTCCAGCAACGGCTTTCAGCTGCTGGCCGCCTTTGATGTGGACCCCAAAGTGGTGGGGACCCAGATCGCCGGGGTGCCGGTGTATCATATGGACCGGCTGGAGGAGCTTTTGGCGGTCCACCGGGTGGACGTGGGCCTGCTCACCGTACCCATGGCCGCCGCCCAGGAGGCGGGGGACCGGCTGGCCGCCGCCGGGGTGAAGGGCCTTTGGAACTTCACCAATTATGAGCTGAATATTCCCCAGGACAGCGGCGTGGTGGTGGAGTCAGTCCATTTCTCCGACAGCCTGCTGGCCCTCAGCTATATGATCTCCCAACAGGAAAAGGCGGAGAAAGCGCCGGAGGAGGAGCCCCAATGAAAAAGCGAATGATCCGGCTGCTGTGCGCCGCCGGGGTGCTGGCGGCCATGGCCTGCGGGGCCTGGGCCGTCACGTCCCCGGATGGGCTGGTGAGCCTGAGCTATCTGAACAACACCTTTCTCCCCTCCGCTGTGGAGAAGGGGACGACGGCGGCTTATCACAAGCTGCAGCAGACCTATGACAGCGCCAAGGCCACGTTAGATGCCCTGGCAGGGAAGAACACCTCCGGCAGGAGCAAGCAGGAGGAGAGCGCCGTCCTGGCCCCCAAGAGCTGGGGGGAGGGGGATACTGTCACCCTGCCCACGGGCAGCGGGGCCCTGCTGCTGGAGGGCACCGTGCGGGTGACCCACGCCGGGGCGGTGGTGGACATCACCGCCGGGGGCGAGGTGGCCTCCGGCCAGACACTGAATGAGAACCACCGCTATCTGGTGGGGGAGGACACCTCCGCCCAGCTCGTCGTTCTGTCCGGCGGGGCCAGCATGGGGGTGCAGGGCAGCTATGCGTTTGCCAAAGGCGGCACTGCCGCCACCCCGTTCTACGACGTGAGCAGCGCCGACTGGTACTATGAACCGGTGCGGTATGTGTATGAGAAGAAACTTTTCTCCGGCATGGACGACCGCCACTTCGCCCCCAACGGAGTCATGAACCGGGCCATGCTGATGACGGTGCTCTACCGCATGGGCGGTTCCCCCTCGGGGCAGCTGCAGAGCGCCGATGTGTCCTTCCGGGATGTGGCCGATGCAGCCTGGTACGCCCCCTATGTGAAGTGGGCCGCCGCCCAGAAGATCACTGCGGGCACCAGCCCGGACACCTTTGCACCGGAGCAGCAGGTGACCCGCCAGCAGGTGGCGGTGCTGCTGTACAGCTTCGCGGGGAACTATCTGGGCAAGCAGGCCGACCAGCGGGCCGACCTGTCCGGCTACAGCGATTTGAGCCAGGCCAGCGACTGGGCCAGGGAGGCCCTGTCCTGGGCGGTGGGCACGGGGATCATGGGCAGCGCCTCCGGCGACCGGCTGACCCTCAGTCCCCAGAAGAGCGCCAGCCGGGCGGAGGTGGCCGCCATGCTCCGGGCCTTCTCTGAGAAGTTGGCCTGAGAGGGCCTGACCGGGCAGAACCCATTTCCCCCCGGCGCATATGATAGGATTGAGAGCGGCAAACAGCCGCCTCAAGACTTTCATAACGGGAGGTACTCATATGGGGTGCTGCAATAAAGGCTGGGGCGGCGGAGGCTGTCTGTGGATCATCGTCCTCATCATCATCCTGTGCTGCTGCTGCGGCGGCGGTTGGGGCGGCTGCAACAATGGCTGTAACAACGGCTGCAACAACGGCTGTGGCTGCAACAACGGTTGCTGCTGAGAACAAAATATTTGGCAAAAACGCGGGCCTTCGGGTCCGCGTTTTTTTGCCTTTTAACGATAACGTTTGCCGATGTACTGTTATCGCAGTGCGCCAAAGAAAATGGCGGGGCGGGGGAGGGAAAACTTCATTTTTGACGAAAGAGAAAGATAAAAAACACGAAGTTCTGATATACAGAACGATGTACCGGGTAAATTTGCGCAAGATGCACGAAACCATGCAGAACAGAGCCGGTGCGATTTCTCCCACGTGGGCGGAAAAAGGGGTTAAAGCCCGAATTTTTCGGCGGAGAATAGGAGAATTCCCCCGAAAATGGAATGGGCTTTGGGTGGGCGGAACAGAATTCAATCTTGCATTTTCTGCGAAAGGGGTGTATGATAGACCCCGTGAAGTAAGCCGACGGTCTTTCGTTCTGCGTCCGGGATTTTGACGAAAATTAGACGCGGCGGGGGAGACCGGCGGGTTTTGTCGTGCGCCCGTTCTGTGCCAGGACGGACGAACGGAGATACGAAGCGCATCCAGAAAGCAGTTCCGGGCATATCCAAAGCGCCCAAGCACACACAGGTGAGCACCGGAGGACCGCAGACGAAGGCAAGTATCTTCCGGTCAGCGCGATTGCAGTCATAGGGAGGTCGAAATCTGAATGAGCAATTTTCTCAAGCGAGCCGCACACGGTGCGGCGGTCCCACATGAGAAGCGGACTTCCAATCTGGAGACAGTAGTGATGCCTCTGCCCTCCAAGATTGTCCTGTCCATGTCCCAGCACATCGGAGCGCCCGCCGCGCCCACGGTGAAAAAGGGAGATCAGGTCTATGTGGGTACCGTGGTGGGCAAGGCCGGCGGCTTTGTCTCCTCTGACATCCACTCCGGCGTGTCCGGCAAGGTGGATGGCATCACTACCATCATCGGGTCCAATGGGTCCCAGCAGACCGCGGTGGTCATCATCCCCGACGGGGAGCAGACCCCCGACCCCGCCGTGGCCCCTCCCGAGGTCACGGACCTGAAGTCCTTCCAGGATGCGGTGCGTGCCAGCGGCCTGGTGGGTCTGGGCGGCGCGGGCTTCCCCACGGCGGTGAAGCTGGCCCCCAAGAACCTGGACGAGATCGACACGTTGGTCATCAACGGCGCCGAGTGCGAGCCCTATATCACCTCCGACAACCGCTGTATGATCGAGGATACCCACTTCATTTTCAGCGGCATCAAGGCCGTGATGAAGCATCTGAACATCGCCAAGTGCGTCATCGGCATCGAGGGCAACAAGCCCGAGGCCATCGCCAAGATGAAGGATGCCATCGATGCCCCGGGCATCGAGGTCAAGACCCTGGCCTGCCGCTACCCCCAGGGCGCTGAGAAGGTGCTCATCGAGAACTGCACCGGGCGGGAAGTCCCCTTCCCCGGCCTGCCCTCTGACGTGGGGGTCATCGTGATGAACGTCACCTCCGTGGCCTTTGTGGGCAAATACCTGGAGACCGGTATGCCCCTGACCACCAAGCGCCTGACTGTGGAGGGCGACATTATTAAGGAGGCCAAGAACGTAGAGGTCATCATCGGCACCCCCATTCAGGAGCTGCTGGACTTCTGCGGCGGTCTCACCGACGAGCCGGGCAAGGTGCTCTACGGCGGCCCCATGATGGGCACCTGTGTGGCCGACCTGTCCCAGCCCGTGCTGAAGAACAACAACGCGGTGATGGCCTTCTCCAAGAAGTGGGCCCATCTGCCCAAGCAGACCAACTGTATCCACTGCGGCCGGTGCACCAACGCCTGCCCCCTGGGCCTGTCCGCCAAGGAGATCGTCCAGGCCTATCAGGACGGGAACGTGGACCTGCTGAAGGAGCTCAACGCCGATCTGTGCATGAGCTGCGGCACCTGCTCCTTCGTCTGCCCGGCCAAGCGGCCCTTGGCCCCCTCCATCGCCCTGGCTAAGATCATGATGAAGAACGGAGGGAAAAAGTAATGGGCAACAAACTCATCGTTACCGCCGCGCCCCACATCACCGGGCCGGACACCACGCAGAAGATCATGCAGCGGGTGTGCATCGCCCTGCTGCCCACGCTGATCGCATCCATCCTGATTTTCGGCATCAACTCCCTGATCCTCACGGTCATCACAGTGGCCGCCTGTATGTTCTTCGAGTGGGGCTATTGCAAGCTGGCGGGCCGGGAGGTCCCCGTGGGCGACTTCTCCGCCGCCGTCACCGGCGTGCTGCTGGCCTTTAACCTGCCCGCCACCCTGCCTTGGTGGATGGCCATTGTGGGCGCGTTCATCGCCATCGTCATCGTCAAGCAGCTGTTCGGCGGCCTGGGCTATAACGTGGCCAACCCCGCCATCGTGGCCCGCATCGCCCTGGCTATGGGCTTTGCCAGCCGCATGGCCAACTATCCCCACCCCGCCAACGGCATCGACGCCCTGGCCTCCGCCACGCCTCTGGCCGTCAGCGGACAGATGGGCGCTGCCGACTATGTGACCCTGCTGCTGGGCAACCACGGCGGTGTGCTGGGCGAGACCTGCGCCATCACCCTGCTGCTGGGCGGCATCTATCTCATCGCCACCAAGGTCATCAGCCCCGTCATCCCCGTGACCTATCTGGCCACCGTGGCGGTGCTCAGCGCCGTCTCCGGCCATGACCCCATCGTGCAGCTGCTCTCCGGCGGCCTGATGCTGGGTGCCTTCTTCATGGCCACCGACTATGTCACCTCGCCCACCACCAACAAGGGCAAGCTGGTGTTCGGCATCGGCCTGGGCATCATCACCTGCGCCATCCGGTTCCTGGGCACCATGAACGAGGGCGTGTCCTTTGCCATCCTGCTGATGAATCTGCTGGTGCCCTACATCGAGATCCTCACCCGTCAGGACCGGCTGGGCATTGCCAAGGCCAAGAAGGAGGGTGCTGCGAAATGAGCAACTGGAACAAGATCTTTAAGCCCATCGTGGTTTTGTGCGTCATCTGCATCGTGGTGACCGGGGCTCTGGCCGCCACCAACGGCGTCACCGCCCCCATCATCGAGGCGGCCACCCTGGCGGCCCAGGAGGCGGCCCGTACCGAGCTGCTGCCCGACGCCCAGGGCTTTGAAAAGGTAGAGGGCATCAATGTGGCCAACGTCAGCGACGTGTACCGCACCACCAACGACGTGGGCGTGGTCATCACCAGCTCCGCCAAGGGCTACGGCGGTGACGTGGTGGTCATGACTGCCATCACCCCCGACGGAACCATCAAGCAGATCAAGGTCACCGAGCAGTCCGAGACCAAGGGCATCGGCAGCAACGTGGTGTCCACTCCCTCCTATTGGGAGCGGTATGAGGGCGTGTCCGCCGGTCAGGCCCTGGTCCTGAACCAGGACATCGATGCCTATTCCGGGGCCACCATCTCCAGCAAAGCGGTGCTGTCTGCCGTGAACTCCGCCATCGAAGCCTACAACCAGATTCCTTAAAGGCAGGTGAGTCAAGATGAGTAATAACAGTAAACTGAGCATTCTTACCAATGGTATTCTGAATGAGAACCCGGTGCTTCGCCTGGTGCTGGGCACCTGCCCCACCTTGGCCGTGACGACCATGGCGTCCAACGGCATCGGCATGGGCCTGGCAGCCACCTTCGTGCTGCTGTGCTCCAACATGGCCATCTCCGCCCTGCGGAAGATCATCCCTGACCAGGTGCGCATCCCCTGCTTCATCACCGTCATCGCCGGCTTCGTCAGCCTGGTGCAGATGCTGGTGAAGGCCTATGTGCCCGACCTGGACACCGCCCTGGGCGTGTATCTGCCCCTGATCGTGGTGAACTGCATCATCCTGGGCCGTGCCGAGATGTTTGCCTCCAAGCACGGCGTTGTGGACTCCGCCCTGGACGGCATCGGCATGGGCATCGGCTTTACCATCACCCTGACCATCATGGGCAGCATCCGTGAGATCCTGGGCTCCGGCACCTGGATGTCCGGCCTGGGCAGCCTGATCCCCGCTCTGGGCTCTGACTTTGCCATCCGTGTCATCCCCGAGTCCATCGACTCCTTCTCCCTGATGACCAGCGCCCCCGGCGGCTTCTTCGTGTTCGGCGTGATGATGGCCGGCGCCACCTGGCTGACCACCCGCCCCAAGAAGAACGCCCCTGCTGTGGAAGGAGGTAATGCGTAATGGCCATTAAGCTTGCCAGCATTTTCTTCACTATGATCCTGGTGGACAACTACGTCCTGGCCAAGTTCCTGGGTATCTGCCCCTTCCTGGGCGTGTCCAAGAAGCTGGACAGCGCCGTGGGCATGTCCCTGGCCGTCACCTTTGTCATGGTCATGGCCACCGCCGCCACCTGGCCCCTGTATATGGGCATCCTGGCCCCCAACGGCCTGGAGTATCTGCAGACCATCGTCTTCATCCTGGTCATCGCCATCCTGGTCCAGCTGCTGGAGAACTTTTTGAAGAAGTTCATCCCCGCCCTGTATAAGTCCCTGGGCGTGTATCTGCCCCTGATCACCACCAACTGCACCATCCTGGGCGTGACCATCCTGAACCTGGACAACGGCTATTCCTTCCCCGAGAGCATCGTCTGCGCCGCCGGTGCCGGTATCGGCTTCCTGGTGGCCATGGTGCTGTTCTCCGGCGTGCGCCGCAAGGTGGAGCAGGCCATCGTGCCCGAGTGCTTCAAGGGCCTGCCCATTACCCTGGTGGCCGCCGCTATGACGTCCCTGTCCTTCATGGGCTTCGGCGGCATTGTAGAAGCCATCTTCGGCGTGTGATAGGGAGGGGGAGTTAGTAGTATGGACTCTATCGTAATGGCAATTATCGTCGTCACCGTCATCGGCCTTGTGGGTGCGGTGATCCTGGTGGCAGCTTCCATCTTCATGTATGTGCCCGTGGACGAGCGGGTGGAGAAGATCACCGCCGCTCTGCCCGGCGCCAACTGCGGCGCCTGCGGCTGCGCCGGCTGTGCCGACTACGCCAAGTGCGTGGTGGAGGAGGGCGCACCGGTGAACAAGTGCGTCCCCGGCGGGGCCAAGGCCGCCGCCGCCATCGCCGAGATCATGGGCGTGGAGGCCGGTGCCTCCGTGGCCATGAAGGCCGTGGTGGGCTGCTCCGGCACCTGTGAAAAGACCGGCAAGCAGTTCGAGTTTGAGGGCATCCACAGCTGCCAGGCCGTAAAGGGCCTGTACGGCGGCGACGGGATGTGCAAGTTCGGCTGCCTGGGCTATGGCGACTGCGTGAAGGCCTGCCCCTTCGACGCCATCCACATTGTGGACGGCATCGCCAAGGTGGACCGGGCCAAGTGTGTGGGCTGCGGCGCATGTGCCGCCGTCTGTCCCAACTCCGTCATCTCCATCATCCCCGAGCACAAGCGCAAGCCCGTGGTCCTGTGCCAGAACAAGGACAAGGGCGGCGACACCCGCAAGGCCTGTACCGCGGGCTGTATCGGCTGCATGAAGTGTGCCAAGGCCTGCCCCAAGGAGGCCATCACCGTGGAGAACAACCTGGCCCACATCGACCAGGACAAGTGCGTGGGCTGCCAGCTGTGCGTGAAGGAGTGCCCCGTGGGCGTTATCCACGTGCCCGCCAACGAGTAAAAAATCAATCCTCCATAAGAAGAGATCCCGCCTGCCGAACGTCTCGGCAGGCGGGATTTTTTGCGGCGGGGGAGACCCTCTCCGACCAGTGTGCGCACTGGCCACCTCCCCCAGGGGGGGAGGCAAGAGGAGACAGGTGCGTACTTGGATCGCCCTGTGGGAGAGGGCTGTCAGCCGGCGGCAAGATCAGGAGCAACCGTCTGACTGCTTCCCCGTCCGTCGATGGTCAGGGCGTAGGCATCCAGAATGTCGGTCTCCTCCTCGCCGGGCAGGGCGTGGTCCAGGGTGATCCGGTCCCCCACGTTCAGGGTGACGGCCTGGCGGTCCTGGGCGGCGGAGAGGGCATAGAACACAGTCTCGCCCTCCAGGCGGAGGAAGTAATAGGTGCTGCCGCTTAAAACAGCGGAGCGGATCTCGGCGATGGTGCCGCTGGCCTGGGTCTTGGGCAGCTCCTCCGGGGTGGTGACCCCCTTGTCAGAGAGCATCTGGATATAGGTCTGCTCGCAGGCGGAGACGGTGGCCCCGGTGGCCACCAGCTGATACTGGGCCACGTTGACCATGGCGTAGCTCTTCACCAGATTGGTGTTGTCCAGCAGGGGGATGAAATAGGTGGGCTCCCCGGCGATGTTCAGCAGCAGGGGGAAGGTGGACACATAGCCCAGGTCCTGGACCACGCCCTCGGCAGAGGCCCGGGCCGCCGCTTCTGTGGCACCGGGGGCCTCGTAGAAGTGGGTCTCTTTCGTGCGCATGTTGCACAGCAGAAAGCCCAGGTTGGACTGGTCGGCGTTGGCGGAGGTCACGCCGGTGTAGGCGTACACATCGTCGTTCATGGCGATGTAGTTATAGCCGTCGGTGGTGATGGTCACGTCCCGCTGGCCCAGCAGGGAGTTGATAAAGCCGTGGACCAGAGTGCCGTGGTAGTCATACTGCTGCATGATGAGCTCGGGCACATACAGGGTGTCCACCCAGGTGGGGACCTCCTTGTAATACTGGCTCTGGCCGGTGACGGCGTCCACCAGCACTGCGCCCTGGATGTCCGTGCCCCCGAACAGGCCGATGGTCTTTACCACCCGGGGGGCGATCCACCAGGGGTGGCCGTTCTCGTCGATCTCGAACTCCGGGGTGGAGAACATCATGGTGGGGTAGTGGAAGCGCAGGTGCCGGACGATGTTCCGGTTCAGCGGCTCGGAGAAGGAGTATTTCATCCCCTGGGGCAGGCGGGTGACGGTGGCCTCCTGGGTGACCATGTCCACCACCACATAGGCGGGCAGGCCCTGGCCGCGGTTGGTCAGCCACTTGAACAGGTCGGCATAGGCGATGGGAGCCACCCGCACCGGACGGCCCTGATAGTTGATCTGGGTGGAGTCGCCGGAGTACTCGAACTGGCTGACCATGTCGCTGAGGGTGCCCATCTGCCGGTCCCCCAGGAATTCGGCGGAGGTGCGGTCCAGGGTGGGGATCTCGTTGAAGGAGATCTGGGCCACGTCAGAGGCAAAGTCTCCGGTCTGCACCGTCAGCAGGTCCCGATAGGCCGCCGCCCGGAGCAGGGGCATGGAGACGACGTTGCCCACAGCGGCTATCACGACCACCGCTACAAACAGCAGTCCCACCGGCAGACAGCGGCTCTTGATGAATTTCAGCCACTCGCGGAGCTTCTCCTTGGGGGTGCGGATCACGTTGTCATGGGGTGCGCCGGACAGGAGAAAGACGCAGACGACGTATACGGCGCACAGCAGGCCGAGAAAGCTGTAGAACTCCCCGGCATGGGGGTTCAGGGCGGGCAGGGTGACATAGAAATACCCAAAGCCCACCGCCGCCGTCACCGCCAGACTGAGCAGGGTGCGCCCAAACTGACTTTTGGGCAGGCGTATTCGATTGTGTGACAAAATAGACCTCCTTTAATGTGGGTGGATAGATGCTATATTAGGATACACGATTTTTCCGAAAAAAGCAAACCGGGCGGGCCATACAGGACCCGCCCGGAAATTTTTGTTGTACCGTATACGCCTGTCAGCTATTTAGATTTTTCTCTAAATAGCTGTTGACACGATGATGGGGATGTGTTATTTTCTATTTAGAAAATTTTCTAAATACCATTGGAAGGAGGAACGAGATGGCCTTTGCGGAAACCTTCAAGGCCCTGTCTGACCCCGTCCGGCGGGAGATATTGAACCTTTTGAAGGGCGGACGGCTGACAGCGGGAGAAATCGCCGGACAATTCGACATGCCGGCGGCCACAGTGTCCTATCATTTGTCCAAGCTGAAAAAGGCCGGATTGATTTTCGAGAGTCGGGAGAAAAATTATATCTATTACAGTCTCAATGCCTCCGTCCTGGAGGAGATATTGCTGTGGCTGCAAGACCTGAAAGGAGCCAGCGACCATGAAAGCTGAGAAAAAATTAGTCCTTGTCACGACGTTGATCTGCCTGCTGCCTATTCTGGCGGGGCTGGCGCTGTATAGCCGCCTGCCGGAGCAGGTGCCCACCCATTTTGACCTCAGCGGCACCCCAAACGGCTGGTCCAGCCGTCCCTTCGCCGTGTTCGGCATACCGTGTCTCATGGCGGGGATCAACCTGTTTCTCCACATCTGCCTGGAAATGGACCCCAAGCGGGCCAACATGAGCGCCGCCCTGAAGCGCATCAGCCTGTGGGTCATTCCGGTGCTGTCTATTCTGACCAGCGGGCTGACCCTGGGAACGGCCATGGGCTGGCCCATGCATATAGAGACTGCGATCCCGTTGCTGGTGGGCGTCCTGTTCCTGATCGCGGGCAATTACCTGCCCAAGACCAAGCAGAGCTACACCATGGGCATTCGGCTGCCCTGGACCCTGGCGAGTGAGGAAAACTGGAACCGCACCCACCGCCTGTCCGGCTTTTTGTGGGTGGCTGCCGGGGCGCTGCTCATTCTGTTTTCGCTGCTGCGGCTATGGAACGGCTGGCTGCTGGGCGCCCTGCTGTTTGCGCTGATCTTTGTACCGATGGGTTACTCCTATTTTCTTTACAGGAAAGGCATCTAAGAAAAGATTCCCCCGTTCCGAGAAATGGGGGAATCTTTTCTTAGGCTGTCAGTTGTCTTGAGGGATGGCCCAGCTTTGCAGCAGGGCGGTGAGCTGGGGGGTGTAGTCCAGCGCGGCGATATAGTCATACTCCTGGCTGGGCAGGGTCCCCCTGGGAAAGTTCAGTTCCAGATGCTCCGGGAAGAAGACCAGATATTCCGGCCGGAATGCCGCAAGCATCTCCGTGTGCAGGGTGTCGTTCTCCGGCTTGGACAGGGAGACAAGGGCCTCCGGCACCTGCTCCGGCGGGAGAGAGAACAGCGTGAGGGGGGGCAGCCGTGCCCCGGTCTCCCGGTCAAAGGCATCCCCCAGGCGAAGCTCTTTGCCGGAGCCGTTCCCGCCCGGCATGGTCACGGAGGTGAGGAAATACAGGACCCGGCTGCTGGCGGCGGAGGGGGAGATGGATTGCTCCACATGGAAGGGGAGAGAGTCCGGGTCCATCCGGTACGCCTGATAGGCGGCCTCCACCTGCTGCTTTATGTTGTACAGCAGGCCCCGCCGGTCATAGTAGGCAGAGACGGCCTCCTGGGCTGCCGGGGGCAGATCGTCGAAGCCCGCCACCCCGCCGACGGCCACGTTTTCCGGGCCGGAGGGCGGAAGCTCCCGCAGCAGCTGCTTCCCGTCCCGCAGACGGTAGATATTGGATGCGAAGGGGGCGCTGCCATATTGTATCAGGTCGACCTCTGTTCCGTCGGACAGAGGAAAGACATTCTGTGTCACTTGGCCGACGATGGAGACCCGCTCCGCAGAACAAGCGGCCAGCGTTCTGCCATCCTGGGCGGTGAGGGTCTGGCGGCCCTTCTTACCGAGGACGGAGACCACCACGCCCTCCGGCGGCTGGCGCAGAAAGTCCTCCGCCGACAGGGTGTCGCTGGGCAGGACGACGGTCTGGCCGGTCATCAGAACGCCGAAGCGGTCTCCCTCCTCCGTCTGCACCACAAAGGAGGAGAGACTGGTGTCCACGTCGGTGCTCCACTCCACCACCTCGCCGGACCGCTCGGTGAGGCGGCCATCAGAGTGTCCAAAGGCGAAGACCAGGAAGAGGATAAACACCCCATAGACCAGGCAGACCAGGGCCAGCAGGCCGCTGACCATGCGCAGGACGGAGCGGCCCCTGCATTTGAAAAACAGGACCGCGCAACAGAGAAACAGCAGCAGGAAGAATCCCATGGCGCTCCGGCTGAGGAGCGAGGAGAGAAAAAGCTGAAACAGACCGGTGGTAGAAGTCATGGTCGGCTCCTTTCCAGATGTGGGTGGTCCCTTTTTCTTGATTATATCATGGGGGCCGAGGGGCGGGCAACAGGAAGTTTGGACGGGGCGGCAAAGCGCCCTTGCCAAACGGGGGGATTTCCTCTATAATATGGGACTAGAATGAGATCAAGCGGCTGTGCCGCAATTACGGAGGAAAGAATATGCTGGATCAGAAGTATTTTGAGGAGATGGAGGCCAAGATCCCCCACGGAAAGGTCCGCACCCGGTTCGCCCCCTCCCCCACCGGCTATATGCACGTGGGCAATCTGCGGACGGCGCTGTATACCTGGCTCATCGCCCGCAGCCACGACGGCACGTTTATCCTGCGGATCGAGGACACCGACCAGAGCCGTCAGGTGGAGGGCGCTGTGGATGTCATCTACCGCACCATGGCCGAGTGCGGCCTGACCCATGACGAGGGCCCGGACGTAGGCGGCCCCGTGGCCCCCTATATCCAGTCCCAGCGCCGGGACACCTACGGAAAGTACGCCCGGCTGCTGGTGGAAAAGGGCGGCGCCTACTACTGCTTCTGCGAAAAGACGGAGTCTGAGGAGGATTCCGGGGAATTTGACCGGGCCGCCGATCCCTGCCGGGAGTTGACGGCCCAGCAGGTGCAGGAAAAGCTGGAGGCAGGTCTGCCCTACGTCATCCGCCAGCGTATCCCCGCCGGAACCACCACCTTCCACGACGCCATTTTCGGGGACATCACCGTGGACAACAGCACGCTGGACGATCAGGTGCTGCTGAAGCGGGACGGCCTGCCCACCTATAACTTTGCCAACGTCATCGACGACCACCTCATGGGCATCACCCATGTGGTGCGGGGCAGCGAGTATCTGGCCTCCGCCCCAAAGTATAACCTGCTGTATGAGGCATTCGGCTGGGAGGTCCCCACCTATGTTCACTGCTCCCCCGTCATGCGGGACGCTCAGAACAAGATGTCCAAGCGCCACGGCGATCCCTCCTATGAGGATCTGAAGGCGGAGGGCTATCTCACCGAGGCCATCCTCAACTATGTGGCCCTGCTGGGCTGGAGCCCCAAGGGGGAGTTGGCGGAACAGGAGCTGTTCACCCTGCCGGAGCTGGTGAAGGCCTTTGACATGACGGGCATCTCCAAGTCTCCCGCCATTTTCGACCGGCAGAAGCTGGATCACTTCAACGCCGTCTATCTGCGGGGCATGGCCCCGGAGGCCTTCGCCAAGGCCGCCGAGCCCTACATCCGCCAGACGGTGACAGACCCCCGGTTTGACACCGCCGCCATCGCCGCTCTTTTGCAGGCCCGGTGCGAGAAGCTCACGGACATCCCGGAGAAGGTGGACTTCTTCGATGCCCTGCCGGAGTATCCCGTGGACTACTATACCAATAAGAAATCCAAGACCAACCCCGACGTCTCCCGTGCCATGCTGGAGGCGGTCATCCCCGTGCTGGAGGGCCTGACGGAGTGGACGGACGAGGCCATTCACGACGCACTGGTTGATCTGGCGCAGCGGCTGGAGGTGAAGAACGCCACCCTCATGTGGCCTGTCCGCATCGCCGCCGCCGGTAAGCTGGTGACCCCCGGCGGAGCCGTGGAGATCTGCCGCATTCTGGGCAAAGATGAGACGCTGCGCCGCCTGAACGCCGGTCTCGCCATGCTGGGGGCATGATGGACTGGCTGGAACAGCAGCGCACCCGGCTGCACGGATTTTACCGCACGGAGTACCGCTACTCCCTCCGCATCACCGCCATCGCCTTCGGCGCACTGATCCTGCTGGGCTTTGCCGGCAGCCTGCTGCTGCCGAAGCTGGCCGACCAGCTGTTCCTGCAGTTCGCCCAGCAGATGGCGGAGCTGGGCATCATGGACACCACCGGCCGGGTGGATGTGCTGGCGCTGTTCGGCAATAACGTCCGGGCGACGGTGTTCAGCATCGCCTACGGCTTTATCCCCTTTATCTATCTCCCGGCCCTGTCCATCGGCATCAACTCCCTGCTGCTGGGGCTGTTTGCCGGGGTGTACGTCAACAACGGCATCTCCCTGCTGGCGTATTTTGCGGGCATCGTCCCCCACGGCGTTTTCGAGTTGCCGGCCCTGATCCTGGCCCTCAGCAGCGGCATCTATCTCTGCCGCAAGGTCACAGACTACGTCCGGCACAACGAAAAGGGCGTTATGGGTCCCCTGATGAAGGATCTGCTGCGCCTGTTCGTCATGCACATCATCCCCCTGCTGATGGCAGCGGCGGTGATAGAGGCCTATGTGACACCGCAGCTTTTGAAGCTGTTTCTGTAAAAACTTTAGTGCCGCAGCGTGCGGCGAAAGGAGCATCACATGAACGAGAAGAATGTACGAAGCATCCCGGAGCTTTTTGGCAGCATGGTATTCAGCCAGGCTCAGATGCGACAGCGTCTGCCGGAACGGGTCTATGACGCATGGCAGCAGTGCCTGATCCAAGGAACTTCTCTGGATCGCTCCATCGCCGACGAGATCGCCGCCGCCATGAAGGACTGGGCCATCGAAAAGGGCGCTACCCACTATACCCACTGGTTCCAGCCCATGACGGGCTTTACCGCCGAGAAGCACGACAGCTTCATCGCCCCCAACGTCCCCGGCACCATTTTGATGGAGCTGTCCGGCAAGGAACTGTCGCAGGGTGAGGCGGACGCCTCCAGCTTCCCCTCCGGCGGTCTGCGGGCCACCTTTGAGGCCCGTGGTTATACGGCGTGGGATCCCACGTCCTATGCCTTCATCAAGGATCAGACCCTGTATATCCCCACCATCTTCTGCTCCTACGGCGGCGAGACGCTGGATAAAAAGACGCCCCTTCTGCGCTCTATGAAGCAGCTGGATACACAGGCCGTCCGCATCCTGCGGCTGTTCGGCAACACCACGGTGCAGCACGTTACCGCTCAGGTGGGGCCGGAACAGGAGTATTTCCTCATCGACAAGGCCATGTATCGCCGCCGGAAGGATCTGATGCTCTGCGGCCGCACGCTGTTCGGTGCCAAGCCTCCCAAGGGGCAGGAGCTGGACGACCACTACTACGGTGCCATCAAGCCCCGTGTGGCGGCCTTCATGCACGAGCTGGATCAGGAGCTGTGGCAGGTGGGCGTGCTGGCCAAGACGGAGCACAATGAGGTAGCTCCCGCTCAGCATGAGATCGCCCCGGTGTACTCCGACGCCAACAGCGCCTGCGACCACAATCAGCTGACCATGGAGTTTCTGAAGAAAGTGGCCGACCGCCACGATCTGGTGTGCCTGCTCCACGAAAAGCCCTTTGCCGGGGTCAACGGCAGCGGTAAGCACGACAACTGGTCTCTGGCCACGGATACCGGTGAGAACCTGCTCAAGCCCGGTCGTACCCCCAGTCAGAACGCACAGTTCCTGCTGTTTCTGGCGGCCTTCATCAAGGGCGTGGACGAGTATCAGGAGATGCTGCGCTGCTGCGTGTCCTACCCCGGCAACGACCACCGGCTGGGCGGCAACGAGGCGCCTCCCGCCATTGTGTCTATCTTCCTTGGCGACGAACT
>ENA-UEQE01001956-UEQE01001956.1-human-gut-metagenome-genome-assembly--contig:-NODE-1956-length-15722-cov-7.604410_pt1 | contig 15722 bp, 10 predicted proteins | sample MGYA00242934_ERZ507935 | MGnify/ENA primary metagenome ERZ507935 (study PRJEB26167, sample SAMN06115423) | human gut metagenome | host: Homo sapiens | place: China:Anhui | collected 2015-03-30... | reverse complement strand
TATATAATATATAGAATATTATGAAAACCAATACTTTGTTATGTTGTAATATGTTATTTTTTATTTAATTTGCAATTCAGAAAAAAGGGAAATCTGTAAAAGAGGGACTTATCGCAGGTCGGGAATGTTTCTCCCTATTTTTTCAGTTTTATAGGTTGTGAATGAGAACGGCTTACAGGACTCAATTCGTGCATAATTTTAATATATACGATATGAAAAAATGGTTTACATTAATCGGGTTGTGTTGTCTAATGACCGGTATGATTTCGGCGACTAACCAACCTTTGAAAAGAATTTCTCCTGTGCAGGCGGCACAGATGCGATTGGGGGTATTGAACGAGGGGACTACCCGAATGGAAGGGACTGTTCGGCCGGGTGATACGAAAAACATCGGCCGGATATTATCGCGGTCAGCCGTTTCTTCGGTTACCGCGAATTCGTCGGCGTTTCGGAATGCCGTTTCTGCCAACTCTTGGCTCGCTGATGGAAATTACGATATTTCTTGGTATGACGAGACGAAAGACGAATTTTCTCTTTCCTCTCCGGCACAGTTAGCCGGGTTGTCCTATTTGGTCCGTGCAGGTAAGAATTTCCAATATTGTACGGTACGTTTGTCCGCAGATATCGATTTGTCGAATTACAAATGGATTCCGATAGGTACAAGAGGAGTTGAGTTTAAAGGCCTGTTCGATGGTGGCGGCCATACGATCTCCGGTTTGCATACGGATATGGAGGCGTTTTCGGGATTGTTCGGGGCGGTTGCTTCTACCGATATTCGTAATGTCATGCTCTCCTCGTCTTGCGTGGTGGTCGGCTCTGTGGCCGGTTCCATAGCCGGGAGTATGAATGAAAGCGCTATTATGAACTGTCGTTCCGATGCTGCGGTGCAGGGATATACCGCAGGCGGTTTGGTCGGGAATTCCGATAACTCTTCGGTATTGGCATCTATCTTTAACGGCCGTGTGTCGAAACTTGAAGCCTCGAATGCTTGGGTGGGAAGCTATACGGTGACTGCCGGTTCCCCTTTTGAGGGAGAGGGAACTCAAAGTTTCGAGGTGACCATCGAAGCTGATGATTCGTCTCCCGAAAGATTGACTATCGGTTGGAGTTCTTCGAGGTATGGTATTGTTTATACATTAACAGGTTTTATAGAAGATGATGGTTGTTTGCATATTTCCATAGGGGAACAACAACTGGGATCGTATGGAGCCTATACCATGATGTTGGTTAGATATACCGATGACGGAATTTTTGCCTCCGGGGAGGTTGTCGGTAGCCTGTCCGATGACAATAACACCATCACTTTTTCTGTTTCTCCCGCCTCTTATTTGATGATTGCTGCGGTTGAAAATGATCAGGTAGCCGGTTGGTTGGAAGGCTATGTACCGCCGTTCATGGCTGTTAAGAACGAAGCGCAGATAATGACGGGCGGTATTGTCGGGACGTCCTACAATACCTTTTTGGAGAAATGTTTTTATGGGGACGGTTGCGTCGGAGACAATCATAATGAAGTAGGGACTGTATTACCATCGAGCGAATTGCTTTCCGATGCGCAGGTGCGTACGATGAATTCAGCTGTGTCGGGTATCGTTTTGAGCGATCCTTTCGTATCTTCCTTGAAGATGTGGAGACCGGGAGAAAACGGACCTGCATTGATAGAGGAGGATTATGTGCAGTCCAATTGGTGGACTTCGGAAGGAAACTACGATGTCTCGTGGTATGACGAATCTCGTACCGAGTTCACTATTTCTACTCCGGAGCAGTTGGCGGGATTGGCTTATTTGGTGAATACATGCCATACGTTTAGCGGTAAAACAATTTTGTTGACAAACGATATTGATTTGGCGGAACATTTATGGGTTCCCATTGGACGTAATTCCCGAAATGCACAGTCTGTGGCAATTTTTGGCGGAACGTTCGACGGTGGGGGGCACGTGATACGTAATCTGAATATAAGTATGAAGGCGTATTCGTATGCGCAAGGGAGTACTACGTGTCTTGTCGGTTTCTTCGGCTATTCTTCCGGAGTGATCGAAAATGTGACTTTGGCGGAAGATTGCGCGGTGCGGGTTACCGCTACCGGTTCACAAGTCCCTTATGTGGGAGGTATATGTGGTTATTTTTCAGGTAATTATATTACGAATTGTCATAATCGGGCATATATAGAGACTCGAAACTTTTATAAGAATATGTTTGTTGCCGGTATTTTGGGATTTGCCGCCCGATATAATCCGGTTTATAATTGCTCCAATGCGAATGATGTTGTAGGCGTTTCGACTTTTGGCGGTGTGTATGTTTCGGGCTTGGTGTCGGCTAATTCGTTGATTGTTAACGGGTATAATACCGGGAATATATCGGGCACGGGACCGAGTGTGGAGGTCGGGGGAATAACCCCCTCGTTTGCGCAGTTGAATAATGTGTATAATACCGGTCGACTTACGGCGACGGGACGATCGATTATTCCTGAGTCGGAGCCGGTTGCAATGGCTTCCCCAATTGTCGCTTCTTACGGTGCGAGTGTTGAAAATGGTTATTACGATATCGCTTGTGTGGAAGATACGACCGGAATGAATGTCAAGGGTACGGCGATGACGGCCGATGAAATGAAATCCTTTGCGTTTGCCGAATTACTGACCTCCCATGCAGCCTCTCTTGTCGAGAGTGATCCCGACCTGCCCGAAATGCTTTCTTGGACGATTCGATCGGAAGAGAACGATGGTTTCCCCGGATTCGGTGAGGCCGTAGAGGCCGGCGGTTGGTGGACTTCGGCCGGGAATTACGATATTTCGTGGTATGACGAGGCCAAGGATTCGTTCTCCATTTCCACCCCGGCACAACTGGCGGGTGTGGCTTACCTGGTGAAGACCGGCCGGACTTTCGAGGGTAAAACAGTCACTTTGAGCGGGAATATCGATTTGGACGGGCTTAAATGGGAACCGATAGGAAAAGCGAATTTACAGCAAATTTTTAAGGGTGTCTTTGACGGGGGTGGCTACGAAATACATAACCTTCGTTCGGAAGTGATATCGACCGGTGAGGCTTATTCCGGACTTTTCGGAGCTATTTATCAGGCACGGGTCACCCGTGTGGTTTTAGCGGAAGATTGTGAAATACGGACTTCCTATTATGGCGGCGGTGTTGTGGCTTATGCTCAGGAGTCGGAAATTGTTTCATGCGAAAATCGGGCTTCTGTTTCGTTTGAAGGCCCCGCCGGATATGTAGGTGGGATAGCCGGATATGTTTCGACTTCTTCGATCGATCGTTGTGAGAATCTAGGTGTTGTAACCGGTACGGTTCAACCTTCCGATAATTATGCCTCTTGCCTTGTTTATACCGGCGGTATTGCGGGAGTTAATCAAGGGGCCACGATTATAAACAACAGCAATCATGCAGCTGTCGCGGTAGAGGCTTTGCCGGAATATGATTCTTGTGCAGGGGGGATTGTCGGGTATAACTCCGGGAGTTCGGTGGCGTTTATTGCGAACTGTTATAATGCGGCAGGAGTGCGGCTGTCGGGAGCCGGTTTTGCCGGAGGAATATTATCTTATACCGATAATGGCGATGTTCGTGTGGCAAATTGTTATAATGTAGGAACCGTATCGGGTGTTCCCGGAAAATCGTACCCGATCGTGCCGATTTTATCGGCCGATTCGGAGGATTGTTATTATCTGACGAATTGTGTGGAAGGGGAAGGCTCTTATGCCGGAACGGCGTTGACGGTCGACTATATGAAATCGACGGCTTTTGCCGCAAGATTGAACGATTGGTCTAAGACGAACAATTCCTCGGAAACAGGCCGGCAGACTCTATATTGGAAAGTCGAGGATGCCGAGAATGACGGGTATCCGGTATTTACCGATCAGGATCCCGGTTATACCGGTGTAGAATCTGTGGTGTCGGGCGTGCGGATATATCCGACGACTGTATCGGGAGAGCTATTCGTTTGTGGAGCCGAGAGTCCGATTTATATCTATAACCTTGCCGGGCATATCGTTTCGATTATCGATCCGACAGAAGAAATTACAGTCGTGGATATGTCGAGACTGGTAGCCGGTGTTTATTTGGTGAGGACGGGAGATAAAGTCGTACGTTTGGTGAAACTATAAATAATTAGTCGTTATGAAAAAGGTTCCGATGAAAATCGGAACCTTTTTTGTTTTAGAACGGTTATAAGGTGTTGATATATTGTCGGTTGTAACTATATGTTTAAGAACATACCATTTTCACTGTCAAAATGTTTGCATTTTATTTTCCGTTATGTTAAATTCGTAACAATATTAATAGCTTATTTCAAATTCTTTGAAAACTTGTAAGCCGTGAACATTTACGATTATAAGTTCGTTCGGGAATTTTTAGAAAGGAATAAGAGAAATTTGATTGTAGAGATATGAGTTATCTGAAATTTGACAAGAATCTGATGATAAATCTCGAATGGTCTTTGCCGAAAGAGATGTTGCGGACCAATAAGTCGGGAGCCTATCATTGTACGACAATCGTTGATTGCAATACTCGAAAACAGCATGGGTTGTTGGTTATCCCGATACCCGAGTTGGACAAGGATAATCACGTGATGCTGTCGTCTTTGGACGAAACCGTGATACAGCATGGAGCGGCCTTTAACTTGGGGTTGCATAAATATCGAGGCGATTGTTTCAGTCCTAACGGACACAAATACATTCGGGAGTTTAATTGCGAATCTGTCCCGCAAACGATGTATCGCGTGGGCGGGGTAATTATGACCAAAGAGAAAGTGTTTATTTCGCATGAAAACCGTATATTGATCAAATATACTCTTGTCGATGCTCATTCCCCTACGGTGTTACAGTTTCGTCCGTTTCTGGCGTTTCGTAATGCCAACGAGCTGTGTGTCGAGAATTACGTACTCGACCAACGTTACGAGGAGGTGGCGAACGGAATAAGTTGTTGTCTGTATCAGGGGTATCCCCGGTTGTATATGCAATTTAATAAGGCTCCTCAGTTTATATTCGATCCCCATTGGTATAAAGGTATAGAATATATCAAAGATCAAGAACGCGGCTATCCTTATCAGGAAGATTTATATGTGCCGGGGTATTTCGAGCTCCCGATAAAAAAGGGCGAGAGTATTATTTTCTCGGCCGGTACGATAGAAGCGAAACCGCGTTCGTTCGCCCGTACTTACAATGAAGAACTCGCCAACCGTCACATGTGTCGGTCCAGTTTCTTCAATTGCTTGAAAAATTCGGCTCAGCAGTTTTATTTCAAAACAAAAAGAGGTCACTATTTATTAGCCGGTTATCCGTGGTTTGGGGTAAGGGCTCGCGACCAGTTCATCGCTTTGCCGGGATGTACGTTGGCTGTCGGAGACGACAAGACTTTTGAAGATGTGATGCATTCGTCGGAAAAAGCGTTACGTCACTTTATGTCGAGCGGAGAGCTCGATGAAAATATCGGAGAAATAGATTTGCCGGATATTCCTTTGTGGGCGTTATGGACTGTGTATCATTATGCCAAAGAGAAAGGTATGGAGATTTGCCGACAGAAATATGGGAAGTTTGTTTGCGATATTTTGGATTATATCGTGAAAGGTGGGCATCCCAACCTGTTCTTGCACGATAACGGATTGCTTTATTCCAATGGAAAGGAACGGGTAATTTCATGGATGAACGCGGTTGTCGACGGACGTCCCGTGAATCCGAGAAGCGGCTATTTGGTCGAATTTAACGGACTATGGTATAACGGATTGAGGTTTGCCGCCGCACTCTTTGCCGAAGACAAAGAGATGGCATCGAAAGTCGAGCAGTGGAACGCTATCGCCGATAAGACGGCAGAGTCGTTCGTACATACCTTCTTGAACGATTATGGTTATCTGGTAGACTATGTGGACGGTGCGATGTCCGATTGGAGCGTACGTCCCAATATGTTGATAGCTCTGTCGCTCGATTATTCTCCGTTGGACAAACGGCAGAGGAAACGTGCATTGGAAGTGGTTACACGGGAATTGCTGACCCCCAAAGGTATCCGCACTCTGAGTCCTAAGAGCTATGGCTACAATCCTACTTATGTAGGGTCGCAGACCGAACGCGAATATGCTTATCATCAAGGACCTGCTCGCCCGTGGTTGATGGGAGCGTATGCCGATGCCTATTTGAAGATATTCGGTATTAGCGGGGTATCGTTTTTGGAACGTATGCTGATAGGGTTTGAAGATGAAATGTCTCAGACTTGCATTGGCTCTATCTCCGAGCTGTTCGACGGGAATCCACCTTTCGCAGGCCGGGGAGCTATCAGCTATGCCGCCAATGTCGGTGAAATATTGAGAGTATTGAATTTATTGAAAAAGTATAACATGTAAAGCCTGATTCCTATCTATGAAAGCGCTTATGTTCGGTTGGGAGTTTCCTCCTCATATCTTGGGAGGTTTGGGTACGGCCAGTTATGGGCTGACCAAAGGCATGGCAGAGTGTGGCGATATAGACATCACGTTTGTCATACCTAAACCATACGGAGACGAGGATAAAACTTTTGCCCATATTATCGGAGCTGCGAATACACCTGTCGCATGGAGAGACGTAAGTTGGGATTATGTACAGCAGCGTTATGGCTATTGTATGGATCCCCAAGAATATTTCGATCTTCGCAGCCATATTTATGCGGATTTTAATTATCTGAAAACCAATGATCTGGGGTGTATCGAATTTTCGGGACGTTACCCCGATAATCTGATGGAGGAGATAAATAATTACTCGATTGTAGCCGGGGTGATTGCTCGTACGGTTCAGTTCGATGTCATTCATTCCCACGATTGGCTCACCTATCCGGCCGGTATTCATGCCAAGCAAGTGAGCGGTAAACCGCTGGTTATTCACGTGCATGCGACCGATTTCGACCGAAGCCGGGGTAATGTAAATCCTACGGTGTATAATATCGAACGGGACGGTATGTTGCATGCCGACCATATTATTACGGTAAGTAATCTGACTCGTCAGACGGTTATCGAAAAGTATCATATCGATCCGGCGAAGGTGACGACCGTGCACAATGCCGTAGAGCCTTTGAGCGACGAGATTAAATCGATAGAAGTTCCTCACAGTCCGAAAGAAAAGGTGGTTACTTTCTTGGGACGCATTACCATGCAAAAAGGCCCTGAGTATTTTGTGGAGGCTGCGGCGCGGGTGTTGAAGAAGACCAATAGGGTGAGGTTCGTCATGGCCGGGAGCGGAGATATGATGGATAAGATGATTCTCTTGTCGGCTCAGCGTAATATATCCGACCGTTTCCATTTTACCGGATTTTTGAGAGGAAAGCAGGTTTATGAAATGTTGAAGGCCAGCGATGTGTATGTGATGCCTTCGGTTTCGGAACCATTCGGTATTTCTCCGCTCGAAGCCATGCAAGTGGGTGTGCCTTCGATTATTTCGAAGCAGTCGGGGTGTGCCGAGATTTTGACCAATGTCATTAAGACCGACTATTGGGATATCGATGCTATGGCCGATGCCATTTATTCTATAATCACTTATCCTGCTATCTATAAGCAACTGCGTGAAGAAGGAGAGCGGGAGGTGAACGAAATCAAATGGAAATATGCCGGACAGAAAGTAATCGATATTTACCACAAGGTAATGCACAATTAATAACTAATGAAAAAACTTGACCTTATATGAAAACTATTTGTTTCTATTTTCAAATTCATCAACCGTTTCGATTGAAACGATATCGTTTCTTCGATATAGGTAACGATCACTATTACTATGATGATTTTGCCAATGACGATATTATCACTCGCATAGCTCAGCGTTCTTACCTCCCGGCGAATGCGACATTACTTGAAATGATTAAAAATGCCAATGGTAAGTTCAAGGTGGCTTTTTCCATATCGGGGGTAGCCTTAGAGCAACTCGAAGTTTGTGTGCCTGAATTTATCGACAGCATGAAAGAATTGGTCAAGACCGATTGTGTGGAGTTCTTGTCCGAAACTTATGCGCACTCGTTGGCATCGTTGTGCGATCCGGAGGAGTTCAAGATGCAGGTGAGACAACACGACGAGAAGATAGAGCAGCTATTCGGCGTGAAGCCCAAAGTGTTCAGAAATACCGAGTTGATATTTTCCGACGACATAGCCTCTATGATAGCTTCGATGGGATTCAAAGGCGTTATTACAGAGGGAGCGAAGCATATTTTGGGTTGGAAGAGCCCGAATTATTTGTATAGTTCGGCAGCTGCTCCCAAGCTGAAAATGTTGTTGAAAAATTACAAAATGAGCGATGATATTTCATTCCGTTTTTCTAATTACGAATGGAGCGATTATCCTTTAACGGCAGAGAAGTTTATTTCGTGGGTAAAGAATTATCCCGAAGAAGAACCTATCGTCAATCTTTTCATGAATTACGAAACATTGGGCGAACTGCAACCTCGCGAATCGGGTATTTTCGAGTTTATGAAAGCCCTTCCTCGTTTTGCCGAACAAGAGGGTGTCGGGTTCTGTACGCCGACCGAGGCGATCAGTAAATTGAAACCGGTCGATATGTTGTCGGTTCCTTATCCGATGTCGTGGGCCGACGAAGCACGGGACACCAGTGCATGGTTGGGAAACACGTTGCAGAACGAAGCGTTCCGCAAGCTCTATTCGGTTGCCGAGCGCGTCCGCTTGTGTGACGACCGTCGTCTGAAACAAGATTGGTATTATTTGCAAGCCAGCGACCACTTCTATTATATGTGTACGAAGTATTTGTCCGACGGAGCTGTGCATAGCCATTACAGTCCTTACGATAGTCCGTATGAGGCTTTTACCAATTACATGAATGTGCTCAGCGATTTTATCGTACGGGTGGAAGCGCAATATCCCGAATCGATAGAAAACGAAGAGTTGAATGCTTTATTGACGACGATTCGGAATCAGTCGGCCGAAATAGAGATGTTGCAAAAGGAGCTGAAATCGGCTCGGATTGAGCGACATTCTAAACGAGCGGAAGCAAAAAAAGCGAAGGAGGCAAAGGCTGCTGAAAGTTCAAAGAAAGTCGTTTCTAAGAAAGATTGAGTGGAAATTTGTATATATCGAACCTTTTTTTGATAGAGAGTACGGGTGTTATATCTTAAAGAGATGTTTTTTATATATAATTAGAATAAACCATTTCGAATATACAGATTTATATCTGTATATTCGTTTGCTATCACGCAATGATGTGTTAGTATAAAAGAAAAAATATATGAAACATTTTCCAGAATCGGAGTTTATTATCAATGCAGACGGTAGTGTATTTCACTTGCATTTGCAGCCCGAGCAGTTGCGGGATAAAATAATATTGGTGGGAGACCCGGGACGGGTCGATTTGGTCGCATCGTTTTTCGATACACGTGAATTTGAAGTTTCGAGCAGAGAGTTTCACACGATTGGCGGTACTTACAAGGGTAAATCGGTGATGTGTTTGTCGCATGGTATCGGAACCGATAATATCGATATCGTAGTGAATGAACTCGATGCTTTGGCGAATATCGATTTTTCCACTCGATATGAGAAACCCCAATTTCGGCAGTTGACTCTGGTGAGGGTAGGTACTTCGGGGGGATTACAGCCTCATGTGCCAATCGGGACTCCCGTAATAGCCGAGAAATCTATCGGTTTCGATGGCGTGCTTAATTTTTATGCCGGTCGGGAGAGGGTCTGTGACCTTGATTTTGAAAGAGCTTTTTGTGAGTTTGTGAAGTGGAATCCTTTATGGGCTGCTCCTTATGTAGTAGATGCCGATTCGGAATTGGTCGCTCGTATTGGCGGTGAAGATATGGTGCGAGGTGTCACGATCTCTGCCAATGGTTTCTATGGGCCACAAGGCAGGGAATTGAGAATTCCTTTGGCCGATCCTGAACTGAACAAGAAAATAGAGGCTTTCAAATATGGTTCGCAGGTCGTGACTAATTATGAAATGGAAAGCTCGGCATTGGCAGGTCTGGCTAAACTTATGGGCCACAAGGCAATGACTGTGTGCAGTATTATTGCCAATAGGGTAGCACATCATGCTAATCCTAATTATAAAACAGCCGTATCGGATCTTATTCAAACGGTTTTGGAAAGAATATAGGCGGAGGGGATTTATAGCTGCGGTTTTAAAGAATATTATTCTTTAAAACCGCAGCTTTGTTGTGTTTATTAGTAACTCGTTTGCGATTCGGGGAGGGGCGGTGTGTATAATTTTTTTGCATCTTCGCTCGACTGTTGTTTAACCCCCTCGCCCTACGGGCACTCCCCCCTATATTTCCTTATGGAAACACAGGGGGAGAGGATTGAAAGTGGCGTTTCAGTTTCGGTATAAGGATACATTGTGCACTTTTCCCCTGTGTTGCGTTAGCGGTATGGGAGAGGGGGTAGAGATATATAAAGATAATCCCCTCTGATTTTCTATTGAGCCGATATCCCCACGAATGATCGACTGAACCGCGAATAGGGTTTACCGTCGATGTGAGGTAACAAAAAAAGCGATTCGGAAAATACGAATCGCTTTTTTGTTGCTGTGTAGCGAAAAATTACTTTCTGATACCCAACTCTTTTTGTGCAATGATGGCACGGTAGCGGTTGATGTCGACTTTGATGAGGTAGTCGAGCAAACGACGACGTTTACCAACCAACATTTTAAGAGCTCGTTCAGTGCTATGATCTTTATGATTTGACTTCAAATGTTCAGTCAAATGAGCAATACGGTAGGAAAATAATGCAATCTGAGCTTCGGGTGAGCCAGTATCAGTATTGGACTTTCCGTATTTCTCAAAGATCTCTTTCTTTTTCTCAGAATCTAAATACATTTCTTTGAGTTTTGTTGTTAATAAATTATTGAGCGCACAAAGGTAAGCATTTGTTTCGGATTTTCAAAAATAGTTTCATTCTCTTTTTTTCTTTTTTGCGGTGTTTGGGAGCCATGTTTATAAACAGGTTGTCTCTTATGTGGCAATTCGCTATCTTTGCAGGGGATAAGATGGGGTTGGGCGTAATCAAGTTGGAAATGAGACTTCCGTTTGCTTCTGCACCTATTATTCGTTATATTTGTAGATATGTCTTGGTGTCCGATCGTTGCATGCGGTGGAAACTGAAATATCGATATGTTATTGTTTTATAATAATCTTAATTCTTGTATGTTGGGAAATGCGACACAGCCAGTCGGCCAGCGTTTGGCATCATTGGATATTCTGCGGGGATTCGACTTGTTTCTGCTGGTGTTTTTACAGCCTGTATTGGTCTCGTTGGGAGCGTGTGTGGATAGCTCTGTGATGAATGCTGTTTTGTATCAATTCGACCATGAAGTGTGGGAGGGATTCCGTTTTTGGGATTTGGTGATGCCATTGTTCCTTTTTATGACAGGTGTTTCGATGCCGTTTTCTTTTTCGAAGTATGAAAGGGAGGAAAACCGATGGTTCATTTATAAAAAGGTATTGAGGCGTTTTGTCATACTTTTCTTGTTGGGCATGGTTGTTCAAGGTAATTTGCTGGGACTCGATTTTAAATACATTCGATTGTATTCAAACACGTTGCAGGCTATCGCTGCCGGATATTTGATCGCTGCGCTCATTCAATTGAACTTCTCTTTAAAAGGGCAGATTGGTGTGACGTTTCTGTTGTTGTTGGCCTATTGGTTCCCTATGACATTTTGGGGGGATTTCACGCCGGAAGGGAATTTTGCCGAGAAGGTGGACCGTTTTGTCTTGGGCCGATTCCGTGATGGTGTTTATTGGAATGCAGACGGGACATGGAGTTTCTCATCGGACTATCATTACACTTGGATATTGAGCAGTCTCACTTTTGGGGTTACCGTTATGTTGGGCGTGTTTGCGGGTCGAATGATGAAAGAGGGCGCATTTCATCGGCAGAAGGTGGCTCGCCGGTTGTTTTTGGTAGGGGTAGCCCTTATCGTTGCGGCTTGGGCATGGAGTTTTCAAATGCCGGTTATCAAACGTATATGGACTTGTAGTATGACGTTGCTGTCTGGCGGATATTGTTTTTTATTGATGGCTTTGTTTTATTATTGGATAGATTGTAAAGGCCATGATTGGGGATTGAACTGGCTGAAAATATATGGTATGAATTCTATAACGGCTTATCTGTTGGGGGAGGTCGTTAATTTCCGGTGCGTAGTGGCATCGGTCAGTTATGGCTTGGAACAGTATTTGGGTGATTATTATTCGGTATGGCTGTGTTTCGCCAACTATCTCATAGTCTTTCTTATACTCCGGCAGTTGTATAAGCGAAATGTCTTTCTTAAAATATAGACGGTTTCAACTGCTCGTTTTGAGGGGTAGTATATGGCTTGTTTGTCAAAGATGAGGTCTGCTTTTTTTAAGAGATGTTTGTCTTTTTATTTTCATTAAATAGTTGAGGAAAACGATTGTTTTCTCATTTCTAACTTATGGAATACGCTTTGAAATGAAAAATGAATTTGTTCATTTTGTCTTTCTTTTACCTTTCGCTATATTTGCAAAACTTCACGCTGAATACCCCGGTTTCGGGATAGGTCTTGTTTGTTTTCAAACCAGATGGAGGGGTGGAGTTTTTTATTAGGAAAGGCGTTTACAAGCGTTTGTCTTTGGAGTGTCGAATCTCGCAAATTTGAACTTCTATACAAAGATGAGGGCAACCGAACGTCTACGGGATATGTTATATAGTAGGGCATGCCGATTTATCGCATGCCGTATATGCATATCGGCGTGGGCTTTCAGCGTTGCTTATCTCTATAGAAGGGCGATGCGAGAGCCTGACACCGAGATAGGCAGGAGTGTGATTCTCACGCCTTTTTTGTGTTTGTTTAGCTCGTGTAGGGGAGTCGCACGATGTCGATACGATGATACACATCGGTTCTCTCATAGAAAAAAAGTTGCGCGAACAAGGTCGTACAGTTACTTGGTTTGCCGCCGCCTTACATTGCGATAGAACCAATGTGTATAAAATTTTTCAAAAATCGAGTATCGATTCATCGATGTTATATCGTATCTCTTGTATTTTAGGTTACGATTTTTTTCGGAATATACCCAGTCTTTCGATAAGGGTGTAGCTAAAAAGTCTACAAATTCGTAGCGATCGCAGCGATACATTATTTTAAAAATATTTAATCCTGTTTTGTTTTTTTGCCCATACTAAAAGTAATTTGTTATGGGTGTGTTTTTTTCTATTATTATTCCGGTCTATAATGGGGAGCAGTATATAAAAAATTGTTTGGACAGCATTTATCGGCAGGGACTGGGAGACGATGATTTTGAAGTGATTTGTGTCAATGATTGTTCAACGGATAATACGGCACAGGTTATTTCGGAATATGGGAAATTTCATCAAAATTTACGATTGATTAATCATGAAACAAACCGACGGCAGGGTGGCGCTCGCAATACGGGTGTAAAAGTTGCTGAGGGGAAGTATATTTTATATTTAGACCAAGATGATGTATTTGAATCGGGAGCATTGAAAAAAGTCTTTTCCGAAATTCAATCTACCGAAGGTGTTGATATTTTGATGTGTGATGAAGTTTTAGTCGAAGATGGTAAAAGGAGGACTTATTTCTATTTGAACAATAGTCGGGAAGAAATGGCTGGTCGTTCCTTTTTAAAAAAGAATGAGATTCCATGGGCTCCATGGCTATTTGTATATCGTCGAGATTTCTTGATTATAAATCATTTATCGTTCGCTGAAAAGGTGCGATTTGAGGATACAGACTATGTTATTAATAACGTACGTCTGGCTCTTCGCATAAAATATGTGCCAATTTTATTGTATAATCATACAGTGAGCAGATACCAGACATCAAGAATTGAGAGCGATAAAAATAAAATTACAGATCTATTTAAGATGTGTAATCGCATTAAGTGCCTTGCGATAGAAGAAGCAGGGATAGATGCAGAAACTGCCCAAATAATAGCTGGTCATCATTTATTCATGTATAGAGCAAATATTCTCCGTTATTGGTGGCGTTTGTCATATAAAGATAGAAAAGAATTATTAGTAACCTATAAACCGATGTTACCTTGTAAAGATAAGTTGGTTTCATTTATCGGGAGATATCCCCGGCTGTTTTTAATGGCGAGTACTGTTGTGAAGCCGTTGTTGCCGGGTTTGAGATATGTTTATTTAAAAATCAAAGATAGAAAGTCATCGTTGTTATAGCATGTTCCGTGCGATCGCAAAGTCTCCTAAGTACTAAATGAAGGAAAGTGATATACCATTTTAAAAAAATGTAGTAACTTTGCGCGGTTAAAATAGGTTATATGCAAAAAATCAGAAACATTGCGATTATCGCTCACGTCGACCACGGTAAAACTACGTTGGTGGATAAAATGTTATTGGCCGGGCATCTCTTTCGCGAGAACCAGAATTCCGGGGAGTTGATATTGGATAATAACGATTTGGAAAGGGAGCGAGGAATTACGATTCTTTCGAAGAATGTTTCTATCCGTTATAAGGATTACAAGATCAATGTTATCGATACTCCGGGGCACGCCGATTTCGGTGGGGAGGTAGAGCGTGTACTCAACATGGCCGACGGCTGTTTGCTGTTAGTCGATGCCTTCGAGGGCCCTATGCCTCAGACTCGTTTCGTTTTGCAGAAGGCTATTGAAATGGGATTGAAACCGGTTGTGGTCATCAATAAAGTGGATAAACCCAATTGCCGTCCGGACGAAGTTCAAGAGATGGTTCTCGACCTTATGTTTAGTCTCGATGCAACCGAAGAGCAACTTGATTTCCCCACGATATACGGTTCGGCCAAACAGGGTTGGTTTTCGACAGATTGGAGGAAACCGACCGACAATATAACCGCTTTGCTCGATGCGATTATCGAGTATATTCCCGAACCGCAGTATCTCGAAGGTACACCCCAGATGTTGATTACTTCGCTCGATTATTCTCCTTATGTGGGACGTATTGCTGTCGGCCGTGTTCATCGCGGTGAGCTGAAAGAGGGTATGGACGTGGCCTTGTGTAAGAAAGACGGATCGGTCGTTAAACAGCGGATAAAAGAGCTCGATGTCTTCGAGGGTATGGGACGTGCCAAAGTTCAGTCGGTAGGTTCGGGGGATATTTGTGCTCTCATCGGTATCGAGAATTTCGAAATTGGCGATACCATAGCCGATGTCGTCGAACCGGAGGCTTTACCGAGAATCGCTATCGATGAGCCTACCATGTCTATGTTGTTTACAATTAACGATTCTCCTTTTTTCGGTAAAGATGGAAAATATGTGACTTCGAGACATATAGCCGATCGTTTGACAAGAGAGTTGGATAAAAATCTGGCTTTGCGTGTGGAGCGGGGCGATACCGATGATGCGTGGACTGTTTATGGCCGTGGAGTGTTACATTTGTCGGTCTTGATAGAAACTATGCGACGTGAAGGATATGAGTTGCAAGTAGGACAGCCCCAGGTAATTATTAAGGAAATTGACGGGCAGAAATGTGAGCCGGTGGAGTTGTTGACAATCAATCTTCCAGAGGAATATGCCAGCAAGATTATCGATATGGTTACACGCCGGAAAGGAGAGATGGTATCGATGACTACGCAGAACGATCGCATACACATCGAGTTCCATATTCCTTCGCGTGGTATTATCGGATTGCGAACCAACGTGCTGACCGCTTCGGCGGGAGAAGCTATTATGGCTCACCGCTTTTTGGAATATCAGCCCTGGAAAGGCGATATAGACCGCCGTACTAATGGTTCTATGATTGCAATGGAAAGCGGAACAGCGTTTGCTTATGCTATCGACAAGCTGCAAGACCG